>Ga0326727_10002629_pt1 | contig 60336 bp, 46 predicted proteins | sample MB2enrmetagenome_FD_207643 | JGI IMG/M metagenome (GOLD analysis project Ga0326727, IMG submission 207643) | Lab enriched peat soil microbial communities from McLean, Ithaca, NY, United States - MB29MY | ecosystem: Environmental > Terrestrial > Soil > Wetlands > Peat | place: USA: New York...
GTGCCTGTGGTTCACCACGGCGGAGACCTGACCGGATTTCACAGCGACATGATGTGGCTGCCCGAACAGAACGTAGGCGCCGTCATTCTGACGAACGGCGACCTCGGTTGGGTGATTCGCAACCGCTTTCAACGCAAGTTGCTCGAGGTTCTCTTTGATGGGCACCCTGAAGCCGACGCGGAGGTTGAGAACGACGCCAACGTCTTCTACTCCAGTCTCGCGGCCGATCGAAAACTTCTCACCATCCCGGCGGATCCACATGAAGTTGCCAAACTTGCCAAGCACTATTTCAATCCGTCGCTCGGAGACATCACGGTGAGTACATCAGGCGCCTCGACGATCTTCGATTTCAGCGATTGGAAAAGCGAGGTGGCGAGCCGCAAGAATCCCGACGGCACAATTTCCTTCATCACGATCGTGCCGGGCGCCATGGGGTTTGAGTTTGTCGTCGGCTCCGGGCCCAAGCGCACTTTAACCATCAGGGATGACCAGCACGAATATGTCTACGCGGAGCGTTGAGTAGCAGGTTTGGCCGACGAGTGTCGCTGCCAGCGGCTGGTTTTCAACAAAGGGATGCCAGCGCGATTGGATGCCGGTTCGGATCAGCAATTTTCATAGGGCAGGCGTTCCTCATTATTGGCACCTCAATCCGCATAAAGGCGACGATCGACAGCGGGACATACTATAGCGACAATCGCTCAATGTGGCAGATGGGCTCTCTAGCCTTGTCTCATCCGAGCGGGACTTCGCCGTTCGACCCCACGGTCGATAACTATATATTTGCTCTTGAAGTGGCAGAGTACCCTGAGCAGCCGCAAATCCCGTGGCATTTCGCGGGTGGCTGGTTTGACCAAGACACTGGGCTACCGACCGTTCTGATTTTCACTGAAGACAGGCTTTGGTTTGAACTCTTGAAATACAATGAACCACCCCACTACCCAATTCGAGTCGACTACGAAACCGAAGCCGTCGATTGCGGTAATTCGTTTCCCGATGTCACCTTTGCTTCCCATATGAGCCAGATCAGCGTCCCAGTTTTCCTGGTCGGAGCAATCGGAGGCTTCGGACACTCCAGCGATTACAACACCAGCCTCACCCGGAGTAAGGACGTCCAAATCCTGATCGTGCAAGCCCTGTCCAACGGAATGCAAGCGTCTGACTACGGACACGTCGATCTGCTCACAGCCAGAGACGCCAATACCCGGGGTATGGCGACCAATCCTGGATTGGATTGTCGCCCATCCATATTGCCCTCTCAGAGAAGGGCAGATCAAAGCCGCCCGGATGTCGGGCGGCTTTGATTTCACCATTTAGGACGGTGAGGGTATATTACCGCCTACACGGCTCCAATGCAGTTTTCGGCCTGGCCTGAGGCCAGCCGCGGGGCTCTGCCCAAATCAGCAAGCTGGCCTGGAATGATCCATGCATTGCTGCTCAAGCGTTGGGCCGCTGATGTGCATCAAACCATCCAATTACACGGCGTGCGTACTCTTCAGGCTCAGCCCCGGACGCGCCGCAGTGACCGGCATCCCTCGGTTCCCATAGAACTGTCCTCCCAACACAAGCGGAAGACTTCGCCTGGACGCATCCCGGAGTCGAGCACGATGATCAAAACATCGCGCAGCGGCTGTTTGGCCACCGCAAGAAGCTTGCCTTCCGCCTCGCTGTCAATGGTTGCGGAGCGTCCCTCTTCTTTCATCAGCTTGATTCGGGGTGCCGCCGCGATGACGCCCCATTCCGCCGCCTTGCCCATCGTTCTCCTTAAGGTCCTGAGCGCCCGGTTCGCATTCGCAGGGGAATGTTCGAATCGGAGCGCTTCGGCCTCATCGGTCGTGATGTGCGCGAGTCGCATTGCGGCGATGGGGTTTTGGGAGAGCATTCTCCATCCTGATTCGTAATACTTTCTGGATTCCGGTTCCAAACGGGCCATCTTCACTCAATCCAGAAAGCGCTTCGAGAACTCCGCAAGCGTCAACGTTCTGCGCTGAACAGTCAGCTTTCGCCGCTTTGCTTCGTTCATCAAATGAGCTTCGACAATCCGGGCCTTTGAGAGGACACTTTCTCTCGTCGTGCCGCGATATCGTCGCCGATCTATGGCGAAATCAAAATCGTAGATTTCGCCCCGCTTATTGAGAGCCATCGTGCTCCTCCATGAATGCCCGCACGGAAGAAATGCGACGGTTTTTTCGACGTATCGGGATGCACTCGCCTACGGCTTCGTCGGTCTCTCCCTCATCGTTCGATTGCCCGATCTGCTCATTTCCGAGAGTCATGGGCTCTGGCCCAAGCCGCACTACTGCGTCGGGATGTCCGAGTTCCAGCAACCGCTCCAAACGATGCTTGACGCGGCTATAGTCCGGCGTAGGTCCCTCGCCCGTCCAACTGTTTCTCCAGCCAGCCTCGGAGGAAACGCGCCTCAGTTCTTTACGCGCCTTGGTCACCAACCGGTCTACATCGCCTTCGCCCAGTGCGATGCGATCGCGGAACTCCTCGCGCAGCTCCGGGAAGCGCTCGCTCAGTGACCAGACCAGATACACCAACTCCTCGCGGCTTTTAGCTTCGATATGTTTTCGAATCTTCTCATCCGTTGTCATCTGCGTTTTCGTTCCTGTTTTCGAAGAATGCAGATGCCGATGGACGTAGATTTCTTCGTCGTAGTCGTCATCGGCGGAATCCATATCGAGATCGTCCGCATCATCATCGTCGCCGTTCTCGTCGGCGAACATCTCCCAACGCTCATCGTCTTGGTTTGCCACAGGAGTTTCTGCGCCCTCACCCAACATCTCAAGGTATTCGGCCACTACTGCCACCGCATGTTTGCAGCCGCTGGTGCCTACCGAACAGGTGCAGCGCGAATAGAGAGCACCGCCCTTTTTCGCCGACGGCTCGCACCAAACCGCCACGGCGTAGCGCTCGCCGCCGGTCACTGTGGCCAGCAGCCGGCCGTCTTCCGAAATTGCGAGGTCATGGACGCGTCCGTGGCTCTGATAGATTCTGCCGTGGGTAACCGAACGCAAGCCCGCCCATTCACTCAGATCATCCCAACTCAAAGCCTTCCATCCCTTATTCGGGGAAATCTTGTTTCCTTTGCTCCTGACCGTTCGCGATTGCTTTGCACCCATGCGATCCTTCCTGAACTGATTCGGTGTTAACCAACACGAAGAGGGCGATGATTATAGCAAGGGCGGATACGGTTCCCCGCGAAGTCCCCTATCGACGAGTCCGCCGAGAAAGCGCGCAAAGGGCAGGATGTTTTCCTGAACGCTGGCCTGTTCGAGAACCGACATGTATGCTGTGCGCTCGTTGACAGGGATTACAGTCCAGGGATAGCCGCCAGAGGCCAACATCACGTTCATGAGGAAGCGTCCCATGCGTCCGTTTCCGTCCATATAGGGGTGAATGTAGACAAAGAGAAGATGCCCAAGAACCACGCGGACCGCCGGCTCGGTCTCTTCGCGCAGTAAATCGAAGAGAACTGGAAGCGCATCGCGCACGGCTTCCGCGTTCATCGGCACATGCATTGAGTTGCGGATATAAACCTGGGCGTTACGGTAGCCCGCCAGATCGGCGGGCTTCAATAGTCCCACGGCTACGCTCGGAGCAAAAAGCTCCCGATACCACGCGCCGTGATCCTGGTCTGCTACTTCCCCCGCGTTTTCGCCATGTAATACCTTGTCGATGCTTTTGAGAACAGCCTGGTAGGCCCGCCAGTATCCACGCGCCGCCATCGCATTTCGCTGTTCCCGATCGTTTTGGTTGGCGTCCGGATTCCAGTCGCCGCTGCGAGCCCGTTCGATCAACTCCGGCGTGACCCGATAGCCCTCAATGGACAGCGAGTGGTATGCATCCGTGAGATAAGCGTCAATCACGCGGTTCAGATACGCCCGAACAGCGCGTGGGCGACCGGGCGCTTGAGGGAACGATTCCAGGACGGGTTTTCGCATTCTTCGCCACATCAATTGGATTCTGTGGACGTACGGAGACGTTTCCCGCGTCGAAAAAAGCTGCCCGGGTTTGTCGGCGAACGGATCGCTTTCGCGAATTCCGTATCCTGCCGCAGTCATGGTCTTCACTATGTCGTCGGCAATGCGTTCTCTGCCGCAATTGCGAAACGCGCCTGCGAGCCTTCCGGCTATGGTCGAATGACCACCCTCCAGCAGCCGTCGAAGAAGATCGGATGCGTCACGCATGGTCAGCAGAACAGTCCTTGCGTCAGTTGCATTGCTTGAAAAGAAACGCGGAGAGCAAGAAATCAGGGCGGCTTGCGGCGAAAAGAGACGGAGGTCGTCGCGGAGTCCCATGTCGCCCGTATTTGGCAGTGCAGCGCGAACATCGAATAGAGACGTATTGTGCGGAAGAGCGGTGATCCGGTTGCGGGCCCGGGGCGAGCGCACCATGAGCTGCCGCGGCACGGTACGATTGCCCGCCAGATAAGAAAGCGACTGCTCCGGAGAGAGACACCAATCCGCACCGAAGCGCTCATTCAAATAGGCTGCGCAAAACCTCCAGAAGGACGTATACCACGGCGTACTTTCGCCAATATTCTCCTTTGGCCGGCTCGGGATATACCAGCCCTTGATGACCTCCAATAGGAAGCCATTGGCAAGGAGGCGCTCACGATGAGTTCGGGACAGGTCCTTGGCACGGATTGCAACCTTACTACCCAGATGTTGGAGCTTACCGAGGATCTGCAGAGACTGGGCGAGTTTTTTGGCAGGCGTTAACATAATGGACTCCGTTTAGCTTTTGTCGTCTTGCGTATTTTAGCTTATTGCGTCGTTCTTTGATTAGCTTTTTCTGCCGAATCGCATACCAAGAACGGGACCAGAGACCGGGACCAGCATCCGTAAGATCACCCCAAAACGCCTATTATCGAAACGAATGGTGGACCACCCGACACCTCAAAAACTTGCAGTATTGCGCCAGCAGGGAAGGGCAAAGCGAGTCCGGGTGGGCCCACCAAATCTTCCTTTCTCCGTACATGGGTACATTTCCGGTACAGAACAGGGGCGGTCCCGCGCCCAGAAGAAGAACGGCCATCACGTGGGGAAGCATCCATAAATCACGCGCCGCATGTGTGTTGGAGCTGGTATAAGAAGCTGCAGAAGATGACCGGCAAATCCGCTTGGGATGGATAGGACCTGACAGGATCGCGGCGTGAGAACTCCAAATCTCGGCTCCTGTTCCGGCACTTGCTCGCCAGATGCACGCTACTCCTTCTTAATCTGGCCTGAAATCGTAACCGCACCCTGCTAGACGCCTCACACACTGCTCCGGGAGCTCTTCCGAGATTCAGCACTTTGGAATTCACGCATCAGGGCGCCGAAGCGCTGTTGATTGTTACTGGAGCCCCATTTAGTCTTATACCAACGAGCTATTGTGATGGTTGCAGTCCGGGCTTCAGAATGAATTGATTACAGGCTGCTTGGTCAACCTGGGGATTCAAATCAAACGAGTCCAGGAACGAGTAGCGTTGTGCATTGCATCTCCCGGCAAAGACGGGATAACTTGCCACAAGATAGGAAGTTTCCGGAAGAGCGCCTGTCATTTCTAGGCGCGGACCCTGAGACATCGCCGGTTCATGCGCGTTCTAACAGGCAAGAAGGTTTGCCGCATGTCGCATTTCCGGATACACAATGAAAGGATCGAAATGTCACGTGCCACGTATCAATCGTCGTGGATGAATGAGGAGTTGCGGTTGTTCCGCAAGACGGTTCGTCAGTTTATTCAAGAAGAGTTTGTGCCGCAACAAGCCCGCTGGCGCGAGCAGCACCATCCGGACGACGAGGCATGGATCGCAATAGGGAAGGCAGGCATCCTGCTCCCTGACGTACCAGAAGAATACGGTGGCGGAGGCGGGACATTCGCCCATGAGGCCGTCGTAACCGAAGAACTGTCGGCAGCGGGGGTCAATTTCGGCTCCGGTGTGCAGAGTATTGTCGCTCATTACATCCTGGCCTACGGCACCGAGGAACAGAAGCGCAATTGGCTTCCCAGAATGAGCCGTGGCGAGTTGGTGGGGGCCATCGCGATGACCGAACCGGGGGCCGGCTCAGATTTGGCAGCAGTCAAAACCAGCGCGCGCCGCGAGGGCGATGAGTACATCATCAACGGGTCGAAGACTTTCATCTCCAACGGCCGGCTTGCGAGCCTGGTGTGCGTGGCAGTGAAAACCAACCCTGCTGCCGCCGGTTTTCACGGCATGTCGCTGATCGCGGTGGAACCGAAGCAGGTTTCGGGATACAGCACCGGCCGGCCATTCGACAAAGTCGGCATGAACGAATTGGATACCTGCGAGCTGTTTTTCAACGATGTGCGGGTTCCGGCTTCGAATCTTCTTGGTCACGAAGGCAAGGGGTTTAGCCAGATGATTCAGCAACTGCCTTACGAGCGGCTCTCAATTGGCGTCGGCGCGGTCGCGAATGCGGAACAAGCAGTGGCCCTGACAACCAGGTATGTCAAGGATCGGATCGCATTCGGCAAGCCGCTGCTCGATTTTCAGAACACGCGTTTCAAGTTGGCGGAATGCAAGACGGAAGTTCATATTGGCCGTGTTTTTCTCGATAACTGCATCGAACGTTTCATTGCCGGCCAGTTGGATGCGGTGACCGCGGCGATGGCGAAGTACTGGCTCACGGAGTGCCAGTGCCGCGTCATAGACATCTGCGTTCAGTTGCACGGCGGCTATGGCTATATGGCCGAGTATCCGATCGCGCGCATGTTTACCGACAGCCGCGTGCAACGCATTTACGGCGGCACCAATGAAATCATGAAAGAGATGATTGGATATTCGTTATGAACGCGAGCAGGAATCGTGCGTAGGCCGTCAGATTGCGCGCTTCAAAGTCAAAGGGCGTGGACGCCCCAGTTTTATTGGGCTTTGGAATATCTGCGCGAACCCCTTGATTGACGGGGCTGTCAAGCGTAGTCTTATTTCCATTACGCACCATTTGGGTGACTCCTGAGAATCGGTTCGCGAAGCTGCGAACTTCGTGTTCCTGCTGTTTTAAGCCAGGATTCTCAGGGGTTTCCAAATGGCTTTGTGCATAGTTCAAGTTTAACGAGATAAGTACCAAGAATGAAGATTCCTGTTTGCATGGTCGATGCGATGCACGAGCGTATCCCTGGGAACGGCCGGTGGGGATGGTTTCAGAATACAATCGACAAGACCGGCCGTCTTTTCTCAAGCTGGCCGCTCGTCACCCTGTTGCTCGGGGTTGCGGCCAGTACGATCATTAAACTCATCAGGCTCAACGCTCGTGAGCTATGGTTGGACGAGTCCCGTTCTGCATTCTTCGCGACCCTGCCGTTTCACGACCTCGTTCGGTACTGCATAGGCGACACCGCGCCACCGCTCTATCACGTTCTCTTGTGGCTTTGGGTGCGCCTGAATCTGATCAAGAGTGCGCCAGTGGACCTGCGAATGTTCTCTGTCGTTTTGAGCGTTCTGGGTGTACTTGGCATGTTCATCCTGGCGCGGACCTGGCTTAGCACGCGGACGGCTGGAGTTCTCGCAGCGTTACTCTTCGCATTCTCCCCAATCATGTATTATTATTCGCTCGAAGTGCGGCAATACGCTCTATTAGTTTGCTGCGTCATCGCGGTCATGGTGGTTCACCACCGGGTTGCCGCTGAGGTGAAAGGTACATTTGGCAGCCTGCTCCTATACGGTTTTCTGGGGGCTTTGCTGTTCTACAGCCATTACATTGGCTTTTTCATCTTCCTCGGACTACTGATGGACTGGCTGATCGCGACCCGACTGCAAAGGAAAAGACTCGCGGCATTTTGCCTGGTTGTTGTTGTGTTTTTCTTGGCGGCGTTTCCTTGGTTGCCGACGATGTTGCACCAACGCAACCTGATGCAAGGTATCAAGGATGCTCAAAACGTTGCTGCCTTCGATCCCACATCGCTCTCTTTCGGATCACCTATCTCTCAATTGACCGTGCTTGGGGGGGGCGAAAGAATAGCCCGCAGCGCTGCCGTCGTCGCTGGTCTCTTTCCGGCCAAGAACCCGGTCTTCACGGCCATCATGGTGGTTCCGTTGATTGCGGTGTTAGCCGGGATTGCCTACTTGATTGTCCGGGGAGATCGCATATGCCGGATGGTTGCCTGGATATTCCTGTTCACTGGGTTTGGACTCGCCTTGCTTCAAATGAACGAGACTCGATATCTGGTGCCGATGATACCGCCGCTGATACTAGCCATGACCAGGGTCGTGCAATCCTGGTCGGAAGACAGGCGCTGGAGAACGGCAGGCCTTATGGCGGGTTCATTGCTTCTGTTCATTTACATTGCGGGTTTTATCCGACAGTCCTCAGTGAGATACCCAAATCCCTGGCGCAATCTGGTTGCAACCCTGCAGCCCGCTTACAGAGACGGAGATATTGTGGTATTCGATGCGCTGTACGGGCAGGTTCCTTTTGACTTTGCTGCTCAACAGGTAGGATTCAAAGCTCGTGAGGACGGCTTTCCGGAGACGATCTATCATTGGTGGGAGCGGCAACCGGTCAAGGTCTGGGGCGGACCAGTGCTCCGGGAATCGGACCTGGATGTGACCACCAAGCGCGTCGTTGCCGCCTCTGCAACGAAGACCGTTTGGTTGGTCTTATTTGAGGTGAATTATTACGATCCCCACGATCAGTTATTGGCACGATTCAGTGAACTTGGGGACGCCACGGAGGTATTTCAGGAGGTTCCGCAAGCGCCAGCTGCCCTCCCGACCGGCGAGGGTCTGCGATTGTTCCGCATCTCCCTGCGAAAGTAGTATCCTCCGGCAGTGCCCGGTGGCTCGCAGCGCGGCCGGCGACGAACTCGAGCTGGCGGCTGGCGACCGCAATGTCTGGTTGCGGCAGAAAAACAACACCGAGCCTGGAAGCAGCAATCCGGGGCGCGCCGAGCAGGCCGACCTTTGCCACCGTCATACGGCAGGTCGAGCAGCAGCCGGAGAGCAAGTACTCAGCTGGCATTCCAAACCCGTGAACCGAACCAGTCGACCACGCGCGCAAGCAGGAGCTCGCGGTCCCCGGCAAACGTATAAGTGTGATCGGCATTCGGGTAGTACAGGACCTCGATGTTGCCGAGCGCATCAAGGCCACGGAACATGTCGTTAAACTGCCCTGCGTAGTTGAAGTACGAGGAGGCCCCACCGGTATAGACATAAAGCAATTGCGCATTCCGGTCGACGAGCGTCTGGATCTCGCGCTGGACCTCGAGCCGTGGCCCGAACGGCCGGCGCTGCCTCTCTACACCGATTTCCTCAAGCACCTGCCTGGATGGGGCTAGACAGCGACGCAGGAAATTGAGCCACGCCCGTGCCCGCCAGACCCGCGGCAGATAATGTTCGATGTAGCTGCGGCGCGTCCAGTAGCCATGACCGTCGAGGAAGACTGCCCCGACAACCCGTGAGTCGCGCAGCGCAGCCGAATGCGCATTATCGGCGCCGGTGCACAGCCCGAGGAGCACAAAGCTGTGGAAATCGTGCCTGCGCTCCAGGTAGTCCATCGCATCCTTGATGTCCGCCAGAACAGCGCTCTCGTCGGATTCCGCCTGACTGGCCGAGTCGCTATCGCCGCGGCCGCCGATATCGAAGCGCAGGCTGCTGATGCCGCGGGCCGCGAGCCGGCGTGCGAGTTCTACCGACATGCGGTGTGGCCCGATGCGGTGCAAGAGTCCTGCATTGAGCATCAGCACGACCGGCAAGCCGGTGCGCGCGTCCGCCGCCTCTGGCTCGGTCAGGATTCCGATGAGGTTGAGCTCCGGGCCGAACTCGTAGATGCGCTCCTTCATGTCAGGCTCTCCGCGGCTTCAGCAACAGCCCTCACGATAGGTCCTGTCAGGCGGGCATCGAATGCCGCCTTCAGGTTGTCCCACGCGATTGGATCGTCCATGGAACGATACATCGCGTCAGGCCATCGGTTCCGCATTTCTTTGAGCAGGACGCCGTACTCAGGCCGGTCCTCGGATACGACGAGTGCCGCGCTCGAAACATCCAGGTTGCACACACGCTTTTCGAGGTGAATCCCCTGAATCGCGGCTCGGAGATCGACCGGATAACGGGCACCGAGCAGATCGTCGGTTGGCCGGGGTGGCACATCGCGCGCTGCAATCATCTGCGCATTCATGTGCTCGAGCACAGCGAGGTACTCTCGGCCGGCGACTACCGGCTCCCAGAGCACAAGACCTTTTGCTCTGAGCCCTCGGCCTGCGAGCGCCTCGACGGCAAGCAATGCGCCCATCCTCAGGCCCACCAGAGCCGGCGCCTGAACGCCCGAGATATCAACAAGCTCACGCACGGCAAGTGCAACGTCATCGAGCCAAATGTCGAACTGGCCCACGCCGACCTCGGCGCTCGAGTCCCCTATCCCGTGGTAGTCAAAGCGCAGCACATGGAAACCCATCGCTGCAAGCTGGATTGCGAGCAGCCGGATGGCATAATGCGTCCGCATGTACTCGAGGCCTATTGGCGCGCATAACACTATGGCCGCGTCGCGGGGAACCGAAGCGCGCGGCGGTGTGTACACACCGAAAAGCGGCTCCTCCGCCGGTCCGAAATGGAAAGCAGTCATAAGCAGCAATCCTTCTGCCGTTCTTCTGCCAGGCGGCCGGCGAGTTGGCCGAGCGTGTCAAGCAGGACGTGCCGCGGGATCAAACGGTAGCCGGTCTCGCGCTCGACGCGCGCGATCATCTGGATTGAAAGCAGTGAATGACCGCCCAGGTCGAAGAACTTGTCGTTGATCCCTACGTGGGGGATTTTCAGGATATCGCGCCATACCGCGGCGAGCGCGACCTCGGTTTCAGTACGCGGTGCACCGGACGCGCCGGCGGCCAATCGTCCGGCGCCGGGCAGCATTTCAACGAGACGGGCGCGGTCGATTGCCTTCTTGCGGGTCAGCGGCAGCGACTCCAACAGGACGATCTTCTCGGGAATCAGTCTTTCCGGGCAGCGTCCGCGCAGGTGCTTGCGCAGCTCCACGGCATTCGGCTCCTCATTGCCGCGCGGAACAACGAATGCGACCGGCCGCACATCGGGCGTCGAGTCCGGTTGACGCACCAACGCAACCGCTGCCAACAGAGGGTGCTCTCCAAGCAGCAATTCGACTGGCAAGAGTTCCATGCTTATCTCAGCGTCGATGCTCGCGGATGCCGTGAACGGATCGGGGAGCGCTTTGGTGTCAATCTTGCCGTTGTCGGTGAGGGGCAGCCGCTCGAGGTCAATGAACCAGCCGGGGATCATGTAATCGGGGAGCGACTCGCGCAGACCGGCCCGCAGTTCCTGCGTGGCAGGCTTGCTGCCTCCGTTGAAAGTGTAGAAAGCAACAAGATGTGAATCGCCCGGCTCCTTTTCGCGCACGACCACGACGCACTGGCGGATCTTTGGCAGTCGCGACAGCGCCAGCTGAACCTCGCCGAGTTCAACGCGGAACCCTCGAACCTTGACTTGAAAATCGTTTCGGCCGACGTATTCGATGCGACCGTCGCGGCGCAGCCGCACGATATCTCCGGTTCGGTACATCTGACCGCGCCCGGTGAACGGGTTGGGCAGAAACCGCTCGCGCGTGAGGTCGTCGCGTCCGAGATACCCGCGCGTCACACCGTCGCCACCCAGCCACAGTTCACCGGTCGAGCCACGCGGCATCCAGTTGCGGTGGGAATCGAGCACGTAGGCCTGGGTGTTACCGATTGGCTTGCCGATTGTCAGCGCATCGGTCCCGACGCGGTCAATGGTCGACCAAACGGTGGTCTCAGTTGGCCCATAGGCATTCCATAGAACTCCGACACGGGGAAGCAGTTCGGCAGCCAGATCGTGGGGCAGCGCCTCGCCGCCGCAGATTGCGGTGAGGCCGGGGTCGCCTTCCCAACCAGCTGCCAGAAGCACCCTCCATGTCGATGGCGTCGCCTGCAGAAACGATATCTTCGCGTTGCACAGAGTGCGCACGAGCGCCGTCCCGTCGATGACGATGGCTCGATCCGCGATCACGGTGGTTGCGCCGGCGACAAGCGGAAGCCATAGCTCGAGTTCTGCAATGTCGAAGGACAAGGTGGTTACCGCAAGCAAGCGGTCATCTGCCGAGATGCCGGGCTGACGGGTGCGCATGGAGGTAAGGAAGTTCACGAGCGCCGAGTGGGGAACCTGGACGCCCTTGGGTTTGCCGGTCGAGCCCGAAGTGTAGATGACATAGGCGAGGTCATCGGGTTTTCGGTTTGGCGGAGGAGATGTGTCTTCTTCCGCAGCAGCCCGGATCTGGTCGACGTCAAGGATACGGACCGCGCCCTTTGCCCGCCAGCCGATCCCTTGCTGGGTAAGGAGCACCCGCATGCCGGAGTGCTCGATCATGTAGTCGAGCCGGTCCGCGGGGTAGGCAGGGTCGAGCGGTACGAACGCCGCGCCCGCACGCCAAACGCCAAGCAGTACGGCGACCATGTCAGCAGAGCGCTCGATCATGACGCCGACCAAGGGCAACGATCCGAGATCCTGGCGGCGGAGGGCGGCCATCACTTCGCCTGAACGCCTCCACAATTGCCGGTATGTCAGACGCTCGGATCCCCATTCCACCGCGACCTTGTCCGGGATCGCGAGCACGGTCCGCTCGATCACCTGATCTGTGCAAAGGGCACGCTCGAATTCCATCTCCGTGGAGTTGAGCTCGGCATCCATGACCGCAATCTGCTCGGCCGGTAGGAGCGGCAACAGGTCGACCGGGCTGTCGGGTTGCGCGACGATGGATGCCATCAGCCGCTCGAACTGCTGCAGGCGCAAGTGAGTCTCGACCGGGTTGAAGAGCGTGCGATTGTATGCCCACTCGAGAACAAGTTCGCCTGCTTCGACGACGAAATTGACGGATATCTCGAAAGTCTCTGCGTTCCTGTGGTTGAAGAAGTGCCGCGCTTCAAGACCCTCGAAGTGCAGGGCGCCTTCCTCCATGCCGGGATCGAAGTTGAACATTACCTGAACCAGCGGCGCCCGGGTCTTCTCAATCTCGAAGTTCAGGACCTGCAGAAGTTCGGGGATTGTGATCCATTGATGCTCGTAAGCAGCGAGAAAGCGCTCCCTGACACGCTTTGCGAAGGTGGCAAAAGTGTCGCCCTCCTCGACGAGAAAACGGATCGGCATGAGCCGCGCGTCGTGGCCGAGGAGCGCGCTCTTGCCGCTGGTAATCTGGCCGGCGGCAGGGACGCCAATCACGAAATCGCGCTGGCCGGAGATGCGGCTGATGAAGAGAGCGAAGGCGGACAGCAGGGTAACGAATTGGCTTGCTCCGCGCCTTGCCCCGGCGGCCTTGAGCTGCTCGTAGATCGAGTGATCTACCAGGTAGTCTTCTCGCAGCGACTCGTAGGTTCTGAGCAGCGGGCGCTTATTGTCGAGCGGCAGTTCGAGTGCGGGGGCGCCGCCGGCAAATACCTCGCGCCAGTAAGCTTGCACCCGGTCGGCATGTTCATGCTCACGCCTGGCAGCGAAGCGCAGATATTCGACGTACGACGTGGAAGCGGGCAAAGTCGCGGCTTCGCGTCCGTTGACGAGGTCTGTATAGAGCTGAGGCAGCTCAGCAAGAATGATTTTCAGAGACCAGCCATCGACAACAGCGTGGTGGCAGTTGAATACGAGCACGTTGTCGTGCTCGCCGCGCACAACCAGCAAGGCACGAAAGAGCGGGCCCTCGAGCAGATCGAAGACATGATCAAGTTCGTCACGGATCAGGCGTTCGTATGCCCTTTGCCTTTCAGCCTCCTTGAGCGGCCTGAGATCCGCGACGGGCAGTTCAAAGGCGATGAGCTTGCGGACCATGAACTCGGTTCCATCGAGCGAGAATCGGCCCCGCAGGGCTTCGTGACGGTCAAGCAGGTTGAGGAGCGCCGAGTAGAGCGCATCGCGATCGAGCGGGCCCTCGAGGAAGATCGAGATCGAATGGTTGTAACCGCGCGAGGCAACCGGATCGCTTAGCGCGGCGCTGAAGATCTCGCGCTGCGCGGCGGTTGTGGGGACAGCGATCTCTGCGCCGAAGAGTTGCTGGGGATCGATGTCAGCGCCCTCCGTAAGCGGTGGGTTGGGAGCGCTGGACGCGATTTTGGGGACATCGGCCATAATTCTATCTTAATGCCTGGTGCGGTCATGGCGCTGCTATTCGGGATCCAAGACATGCCGGGCATCCTCGCTCTTGGATGGGGAGGCTCGGAAGGCTCTTGGTTCGAGCGGTTCCGCGTGTTTGGCGCGGATGAGAGGTTTGCCGCTGGGCAGTGCCGTCCTGCCCCCTGCGCCGCCCGCAATTCGCGACGCCACGCGCCCCGGTTCAGGCGGTGCTTTCGCAGAAACATCTGGCGAAGTTGCAGTGGAAACGTCAATCTGGCTTAACTGCAGTTCAATGAAGTCGCGAATCGCAAGCAACTTCTCCCTGAGTGCGAAGGCCGCGTCCGAGGTGAGCGCACTTTCCGGATTTTGAGGGAAGCCGACCACGTTTACCCTGGCCGCTGGGGTTGGAGAACCGGCGGTCGCCGGCGCACTGACTACCGGCGGGGGCGCCGACATTGCGGTCGTCAGATGACGGATGCTGGCGGGCGAGGCTGCTGCGATGAGATGCATGGCGAGCCGTGCAAGCGTGTTTTGATTCTCCATCAGGTCGCGCAGGGAAAGCTCGACGCCATACCTCTTGCCGAGTTCCACGCCAATCTGCATCAGAAGGAGGGAATCGAATCCACACTCTACAAAGGTGGAATCCAGCCTGTTCACTGCAAGGCCGGAGTATTCGCTGAAGAGCGCGCCCAGTTCCGCGGCCATTCGTTCCTCGACGTTTGCAGCCGCCGGCACAGGGCCCGCGGCCTGGTTCAAGGTCTCAGCCGATGTCGTATCTTCGGAAACCGGTGCGATTGCACGGCGCTCCGGACGGCGGCCTTCCGAAAAACGATAGTCCTTGCGCTCGAATGGGTATGTCGAGACGAGCGGCACCTTGCGCCCGCCCGTCCAGATTTTCTGCCAAGGGAGCTCCGCTCCCGCACACCAGAGCTTTGCGAGAGCTGTACCGATGCCGCCAAGCTCAGCCTGAACACTGGGGTTGTCAGACAGCATTGAAATCGAAATGCACTCACCCGCACCCTTCGGCGCCTTGACGAAATGTTGGACGGCCAGGCTGGAGAGAGTCGTGCGCGGACCAACTTCGAGAAAAACGTTTGCGCCCAGTTCAATGCTGCGGAAAAGGGCCGGGCTGAACTTTACAGTGGCGCGAAGATGATTGGCCCAGTACCGCGGGTCAGTGGTCTCGGCTTTCGTCATCAGTTGGCCAGTCACAGTGGAGACAATCGACCGATTGGGGCCGTGCAGGCTGATGCTGCGAACGACCTCGAGGAAAGGCTCGACAACAGGCATCATCATGGCCGAGTGGAACGCATGAGAGGTATGAAGCGGTCGGCAGGGGATCCCGGCTGACTCGAGGCGTGCCCGGACGCGTACAATCTGTTCGTCGTCCCCGGAGAGCACGCAGTGGACCGGGCCGTTCAGAGATGCTATATCGACCGGTTCACCCGCGGTTTCGACAACAGCTTCAAGCGTTCCCCGCACTGACAGCATCGTGCCGCGCGGCAGCTCTGCCATCAGTCGACCGCGAGCAGCTATCAGGCGCAGGGCATCCTCGAGTGAGAACACGCCTGCCAGGTGCGCAGCGACGAACTCGCCGATGCTGTGACCGAGCATGATTGCGGGCTCAATCCCCCAATCGAACAGCATGCGCCCGAGAGAAACTTCAATGGCGAAAAGCGCAGGCTGCGTATAGCGAGTGTTCTCGAGCGTCTCGCGGTTTGCCGCGTCGAAAATGAACTGCTTGAAGTCGAGACCCATCTCCGCGCTGAGGACCTCGCAGCAGCGCGTGAATGTGGCTTGGAACTCCGGCAGTTGCTCATAGAGCCCCTTGCCCATCTCGATATACTGAGAGCCCTGACCGGGGAACATGAAGACCGGGCTCGGTTCTTGGGAAGCTTGCTGGGATGGCTGCACAAGCAAGTCGTCAACCTGAAGCTGGGTGAGACGCACGCGCGCGCCTCGCTGCCTGAAGCGGGCACGTCCGTGCTGCAGCGTGTATGCGATATCCCGCGGCCAGTACCGCTCTTTGGAAAGGTCCGTGACCAGCCGATCGCGCTGTGGAGCCGACTTGGCGGAAACGGGCCAGATCTCGAACGGCCGCTCGGAAGACCTGGCGGCCTCGACGATTGACGGAGCTTCTTCAAGCACGACATGCGAGTTGGTGCCGCCGATGCCAAAGGAACTAACGCCGGCGCGCCTGCGTGGTTCACCGCGCGGCCAGTCGAGCTTGCTGCCTACGACGTAAAATGGGGAATTCTCCAGGTCGAGGCCGGGGTTCGGGCTCAGAAAATGCGCCGTCGCCGGAATCACTCCGTGCCGGAGTGCGAGGGCGGTCTTGATGAGACTGGCCACACCCGCAGCGGCGGTAGTATGGCCGATGTTGCTCTTTACCGAGCCAAGACCGCAATACTGCAACCGGGCACTGTCATTGCGCGAGGAGAATGCCTGCCTTAGTCCCTGGACTTCGATCGGGTCCCCAACCGGGGTCGCCGTACCGTGCGCCTCGACATACTGAATCGTACCGGCATCTACTCCCGCATCGGTGAGCGCGTCGCGTATACAGTTTGCCTGTCCGGCAACGCTTGGCGCGGAGAATGAAGCCTTCTCGCCGCCGTCGCTGTTAATGGCGGTCCCTTTGATGACCGCGAAGATCGTGTTCTTGTCGCGAATCGCGTCCTCGACACGTTTGAGGACGACAACGCCTACTCCGTCGGTGAAGATTGTTCCCTGCGCGGCCTGGTCGAACGGCCGGCAATGGCCATCCGAACTGAAGACGCCGCCCTCCTGGTAGTAGTAGCCTTCGGGGGTTGGGAAGTGCACTGTCGCACCGCCGGCGAGCGCGAGATCGCACTCACCATATCTGAGGCTCTTGCAGGCCATGATGACAGCGACGAGCGAAGTAGAGCACGCAGTGTGCACGCTGACCGCGGGCCCCTTCAGATTCAGCTTGTGCGCGATGTGCATCGCGACATAGTCTTTTTCGTTACCGGTCATGATCGCAAACCGTCCGGCCCGGTTTTCGGCCTCCGGGAAAGGCGCGATCTCCTTCTTGTAATAGCTGTTGTCCTCAGTGCCGGCGTAGACCGCGGTTCGCGAGGGGAGGCTGCCAACGCCCTCCCCGGCATGCTCAAGGGCTTGCCACGCCGTCTCGAGCAGAATTCTCTGTTGTGGATCCCTCAACTTGGCTTCCATCGGGTTGATGTCGAAGAACTCGGCGTCCATTGCATACGGCTGGTCGATAAGTCCCGCCGCGCGCACATAGCGCGAATCGTTGCGCAGCTCCGCGGGCACATCCGGACTTAGTTCTTCACTTTTCAGGAGGGTAATCGTGTCACGGCCATCGAGAAGGTTTGCCCAGAACTCATCGAGGTTTTTCGCGCCTGGAAAACGGCACGCCATGCCGACGATCGCGATGTCGTGGCCGGCCCGCGGCGCATCGACGGTTTCGGGGGACGATGCATCCAGCGATACCGGCGCAGGCACAGCCGATAACGGATTCACGCCCGGCCCGTCGGAGAGATAACGCAGCAGCAGTCGCAGAGTCGGGTACTCGAACACACGGAGGACAGGCACATCGAGACCGAGCTGCCGCGAGAGTTTAGCCACAAAGCGGTTTGCCGCAAGCGAGGTTCCACCGAGGTCCGCAAAGCCGCGATCGAGATCTATATCTATGTCGGAGATGGCAAGGGTCTCCTTCCAAAGCTCGATAACTGTGCTACGCTGCTCCGGCGAGATTCCTAAAGCCTTCATCTTTCTTCCTTACACAGTTTTTTATCGAAAGCACCGTTTTCGGCTGTGACTCTGTCAAACTCCGCCGCTGCTGAGAGGGTCCACTGGATCAAAACGGGTTTTGCGTTGGAGAAACCGTGCAATTCGCGCCGTCCTGAACTCGTTCGCCTGATCGAGAGCCCTCCGCGTCGATTTCTCCCGCACCGGTCCTTGCGGAAGCGACGTGGACCTTGCGATACACAAGAGTCAAGTCGTTGAAAGAAATGGGGATGCCGGACATAATCGAACCGCCGCATTGAGATCATGCGGACCTCTCTCTTACCACAGAATACCGCGCTTTGGCATGCCTCCCTGCTACTTCGGATCAACCTGTTTAAGAGTAGAGCAATAGAGCACTTACGAAAAATAGCGCTTCCGTTGAAGAGGCATAATCCTTTGGTAATCAGGAGTAACCTGCGTGCGTAAACAAGCTCTGTGCCGCAAATTGGCTCGAATGCGAATTGTCAGGGACTTCTGCGTCTATCGCCGCCGAGTGGCGCCCGATTGCTTCGTCCCCGACCCTAGCGAGGGCAACCGTTCGGCACTGGCAGTCCGTGGTGCAATGAGCTGGGCCTCTTCCAGGCTATCGGCGTAGCTTGTCAACTGAAAAGTCATTTCCGGGGAGCAGGGTGCAGCGATCAGCGTTCCCGACTAAGCTCGCAGTCATCGGTCAATCGGATTGGCTTTCCTAAATCGAGGACTTCAAAGTCGGTCACCTTGATGTCCTGCAAATCGTGGGAACCGAAATCCATGTCGGTGTACTTTGCCTTCGTATCGGTGTCGTTCTGCGCGGTGAGGGCGATATTGCCGCCGTCCGACAGGAACATGCCGTATTTCTGCATGGCACGCGCGACAACCTGTGCGGCGGGTGTCAGTTTCGACATATCGAAGGATGCCTTCAGGCGAAAACGGGCGCCCATCGGCGGAGCGGTAACCGGTCCGCGTGGAGCACCGGCGTGCGTGGCGGGATGCACAAAGACATGTGCGCGAATCCGCGGATTGGGAAGGATGAAGCGGATGGCGTGATTGATGCTTCCGGTAGCGAGTTCATCCGCATTGAAGAGCAGCGGAGCAATGGGGAAGCCGGCGGCGTCGGTACTGGAGCATTGATCTCCACGCCCTGAAGCTGGATAAATGCGATTGAGATTCCACACCACGACGCCGTTTGCGGTAAGCGCGCCATCAGCATAGTTGGCCTGGTACGCTTCGTAGAGTTTGCCGTGGCTACGGTCGACTACGATGAGATGGCAGTCATTTTGGTCAGTATCGCACTGATAGCCCGGCTGCCCTTCAATGCCGCCACCGGCAGGCAGGGGAAAAGCAGTGACCAGGTCGGAATCCTGACTATAGAATTGCTCCCCTTTGCGAAAGGGAACAAACGGAGTGGCCGCGTCTGCCTGTAAGACTCGGAGGCTGAAGTCGATTTGCATCCTATTGTTGTTTCCCCATCCACCCGCATCCGCGAGCCAGGCGATTATTTCTGAGGAGTTGGGATCGACGGGAGCATGGCTCACATCCTGTGTCCAGATAGCGCCAGGGGGGAAATACGGCGCCGGCGGAACGACGTGCTCCAGCTTTGCGGCCTTGACGTTGACGATATGGTAGTGAATCGCCAAGCCGGTCACGATGGCGCCGATTCCCAACACGGAAATGAAAAGCGTGTTCTTCTTGTAGATCATGGCGGGCCGATGCTCCCTTCGTTGTTGTGAATCAGTGAAAGATCTCTTGCCAATCTCAGTTTCTGCGCCACAAGCGATTGCATCTGGCGACGCAAGGTTCTCAGTTTCAGGGGTTGACCGCAAGGCCTCCGGCCTACCCGAATTCCATATCTTCCAGAGCGGGCCCCGCGTGAAGAGAAACTTGTAGAGCCCGACGACGGCGGCGGCATTGAGCACAAGCAGCGCACTGGCCGGAGCCGCGATGCGATGCAGTACCGGAATTCTATAGCGCAGGCCGGCGATAGCCACTATCCACCCTAGAATCTGAAGAGCTGCGAACGCCGCACAGAGAGCATATGTGGCTGAGAGTACCACCGTGGATACAAGCAGAAGAGCCAGGAGGTAAGGCACTATGAGCCGCATGACCTTGTGAGAGACAAGTTGGAACAAAACTCGATTCCGCGGGGTTAGCGTCCACGGCGCGAGTTGAATAAGCTGAAAGTTTCCCGCCAGCGTACGCACTTTGCGATGAAACTCACCTTCAACATTCTCCGGCCACGTGTCGTAAACGCAAGCCAGGGGATCGAGAACGGACCTATAGCCCTGACGGATGATCGAGAGCGGCTGAAACATGTCGTCCAGAATCAGTCCGGCTGGCTGCTGAACAAAGAGCTTGCGACGAATAGCATAGAAGCCTCCATAGACTCCAACCGGGGAGTCGAAGACGGCCTCACATTTCCTGATCCACTGTTCGTACCGCCAGTAAAGCCCACCGACCGCAGCCGAGGCGGCATCGTGGCCCGCCTCGCGCAGAATGAGTTCACCAGCCACACAGGCAACCTTTGGATCGGCGAAGTTGCCGACCAGATGCTGAATCGCGCCCGTAGCAACTTCGGGCCGGATGTCCACGAATAGGATGATTTCTGCCGTGGCTTCCGCAACTCCGGCGTTGATGGCAGCCGCCTTGCCGCCGTGCTCTCTTAGGACGATGGTTTTGATCAGAGAATGCTTCTGGCGGACCAGCAATTCTGCTGTATCATCTGTCGAGCCATCCGAGACGATGATGATTTCTCTAATGTTCGGGTAATCGAGGTCCAAAAGATGCTGAATCTTGCGCGGGAGCAGCGAGACACCGTTATGCACGGCGAGCACGATACTCACGCTGGGGTTGATCGGAGCTGCCTTCCAGGGCCGTGGCCGCAACCTTGCGAGCATCCACATCGCTACAGGGTATCCCGCGTAGGTGTAGAGAACGCCGACAAGTGACATCCAGAAGATGATCTTCACTGGGCGCCCCTTCGCAGCACGATCGTCTTGATCGTTTCAAACATGATGAGCAAGTCAAGACCAATCGATAGGTGTTTCACGTAGTAGAGATCGTATTCGAGCTTTTGCCTTGTCTCCTCCAGGCTTGCGCCGTATTTGAATCGCACCTGAGCCCAACCCGTGATCCCTGGACGGATCATGTGCCGAAGCTCATAGAAGGGAATCTCACTGGTGAGCCACTGCACAAACTCGGGACGCTCCGGGCGGGGACCGACAAATCCCATCTCTCCGCGAAGGACATTCCAGAGCTGTGGGATCTCGTCGAGGCGAGTGGTCCGCATGAACTTGCCCAGCGGAGTGACGCGAGGATCATCTTTGGTCGCCCACACTGCACCCCGTGCCTCGGCGTCCTGACGCATCGTCCGGAACTTAATGACAGAAAATGGCCGCCCGCGCAGCCCGACACGAGTTTGGCGGAAGAAAATAGGGCCAGGCGAGGAGAGGCGCACGGCCAGAATAATGAAAGGGATGAACGGCAGACAGATCGCCAGCCCAATGAATGCGACAGTGATAGAAACCAGGCGCCGGACAATCTGCTGCGATGCCTTCACGTTGAAACCGTGAGTAAAAATGAGCGCGCTGGGATTTAGCCCATCCAGCGGCAGTCTACCCAGGAGGCGTTCCATGAGAAAATTGGCATCTTCAATAACAACCCCGCGAAGCCTAAGGTCAAGGAGTTCACGAACCGGCATCGCTCCGCGGCGGTCTTCCATGGCAACGATCACGCGGTCAATGCTGGCTTTCGGTTTGCAGAAGGAACGGAGGTCCGCGGCAAAATGTTCGAGTTGTCCATCGAACGATCCATTGCCCTCTCCGTTGACGACTTCCATGCCGGCGTCGCGCCTGGCGCGCAGAATCTCGACGACGGTGCGCGCCCGCTCGCCGCTTCCCAGCACGTAGACACGCTCGCAAAACACCGGAAGACCAATGATCCATTCATAGGACCGTCGCCAGACAAGAAGGACGATTGCAAGGATGGAGATGCCGACGGTAAGAACATGGGGGCCGATATATACTTGAGGAAAGAAATAGACAATCCCGCCGAGAAGAAAACAAAGTACGCTAAGAACCAACAACAGTCGAAAATAGATCTCCCAGCGTTCTGAGATGCGTTGCGGCTCATACAGATCAAAGTAATACGAGAGAAGCAAGGTGAGAACAGAGATACCCAGGATCTTCTGGATCCCGCTTTCGTAGATCAGAGCAATGTACGTATCTGGCCCAATGAGAAACGCGGTGGCCAGCAGAAATGCGCCACTTACGAGGAGCGCTTCGCACAGAAGCAGCACCAGGGTCCGGGCCGGATAGTAAACATTGAAAAGCCTGATCATCCCTATCTCCCGTTATCCTTCGGCCGTTTAGCATGGCCGCCGGCATCCGGCTCACCGTAGTAGTAGTAGTACGATCCGCCTCGTGGAGCATCCTTGACATCATTAAGCACAAAGCCGAGGATGCGCGAACTGCTGAATGCGGCCTGGGCGCGCTGAGCAGCTTCGAAGGGCGTGCTCGCTCCTCGTGCAACAAGCAATACAGCATCGGCGGCGCGGGCAAGTTCCACCGCGTCCGAAACCGCCAGCACCGGCGGGGCATCGATCACGATCCAGTCAAAATGCGGTGAAACAGTCGCGATCAGTTCTTCGATACGGTGATTAGACACGAGTTCCGAAGAGTTGTCGCTGCACTTACCAGCAGGGATGAAGGTGAGGTTGGAAATGCCGGCATTCTCTGCAGACAGGGGACTGCGGTCGCGCTGCATGATGTCAATCAAATCGGCGGTGCCTGCCAAATAATCCGATAATCCCGGCGCATTGGGAGCGCCCAGCAGATTATGGAGCGTGGGACGGCGCAGATCGCCGTCGACGAGCATGATGTTATGGATACTATTGCGCGCCAGGCTCATGGCCAAATTGGCTGCGACAAAGCTCTTGCCTTCCATAGGCAGACCACTCGAGATAAGGATCGTCTTAAGTGGAGCATCATATCGAGCTTGGTAGATGCGAGAGCGAAGGCTGCGAAACTGCTCTACGCCCGCACCGCGCTCTGCAAGGGTAGGAAAGGAAGCGATCGATGGCTTCCAAGGATGTTGCGCAGTGCTCTGAAGGGCGCTTTCGGGCTTGGTTAGCGGCGGTTCCTCAAGGCTGGTGGTGCTTCTCGGCACAGCAGCATGATTGTCTCGGGAAACCGGCGCAATCTTCCGCTCGCGGTCTGCTCTTTGAAGTGCTTCGTGTATGCGGCTCATATTTCACTGTCCTTTAGGAAATCTGCTGAATCCGCGACGGGGTCGATGCTGCTGGAGATTGAAGTTGGCAGAGGATTCTCCGTGAACCCAGACATAGCCATCGGTGAGAGCACGAAGGGCTGCTGGTCCAGATCGAGTTCTCTGCTGACCGACTCAACAATGCGCGGTGGGATCGGCTTGATCTGCTCCACGTACGCGCTGATCATGGCATGCTCGCAAATCAGATTGATGAGACGAGGAATTCCATTCGAGTAGCGATGGACGAGCTGCACAGCTTCAGGTGAAAGCACGAGTTGGCTCGCACCGGCGATCCTGAGTCTCTTTGCGATGTATGCTTTAGTCTCCTCGCTGGTCAACGGCCGCGTCCTGCACCAGAGTGAAACGCGTTGGCGCAACTGACGAACGCAGGGGTCGCGAAGTTTCTCTTCGAGTTCAGGCTGTCCGGAAAGCACGATCTGCACCAGTTTCTCCGACGAGGTCTCAAGATTGGTCAGCAAGCGAATTTCTTCAAGGAGTTCCCAGGAGAGATTCTGCGCCTCGTCGACCACAATGGCGCACAACTCCCCATTGCGGAATCGGTCGATAAGCCAGCGATTGAGCTGCAGCAGCATGCCGGACTTGGTTTGAGGCATGCCGGGCTTCGCCCGTGGGTCAGGTGGAACGCCGAAGTCCGCGAGCACAAATTCAAGAAAGTCGAGCACATCGAGACGCGGATTGAAGACGAATGCGGTTGAAATGCGCCTTTCAGTGAAGGTGCTGAGGACGCTCTTTAGAAGAGTTGTTTTCCCTGTGCCGACCTCTCCCGTCATGACGACAAAGCCCTTGCGTGAAGCAATGCCGTATTGCAGGCAGGCAAGTGCTTCCTGAATATGCGGCATCTTGTATAGATACCGCGGATCGGGGCAGTTTCCGAAGGGGAAGTCGTTAATGCCGAAGAAGTATCTGTACATGGCTATCCCAGCGCGCTTTCAATGGGTTCATTCGTGCGTGAGAAGAGCTTCCAGCGCCCGCGAGACTGGGCAGGCTGGGGAAGACCGTCGATGTGTGAGATCACAGCCAGTGTCGACAGCTTGGTGAAGGCCCAAATATCCCTCTCATTGCGCAGGGAAGTATCTCGATACTCGAGCAACCCGGCAAGAAGCAAGCCCAGCATAAGGCCGGCAGCTAGCCCTCCACCTGCGAAGACAATCCGCTTCGGGGCAATTGGCGCTTCGGGGAGGTTTGGAGCATCCATCACCAAGAACTGCTCGCCCTGCTGTTGCTGCTCAAGGGCGGTTGCCATGGACGATTCGTTCATTTTTTTCAGCAGCGAGTTGTAGAACTCCAAAGCTGTTTCATGGTCGCGGGTGATCTGCTTATACTCTTCCTCGACCTGCGGGCTCGACTCAATCCTGGACTCGTAGTTACGAATCTGCTGTTCAATCCCAGCCTGTTGCTGCTTTGCGTCGACCATGGCCTGTTGCGCCGCGCGAAGCTGAGCCTTGAGCTGTTGGAGCTGCGGTGGGTCAGGACGGTTGACTACGGGCGCTGCCGGGGCCGGCGCCGGCTCAGCCGAGGAGCGCGCGATCTCCGCCTGCAGATCGGCAATCTTGCGCGAGACCTCGACCACGTCTGGATGGTCAGGCGTGTATTGTGCCTCCAGCGCCTGTTTCTGCTGGATGAGAGCCTTTAGCTCGGTCTTGCGCTCATCCACGGCAGCGCCGGCGGCCGCGGGCTCGGTATTCTGCAGATCGTGTGTTTGTTGGGCGACCATAGCCTGGAGAAAGGTCACATCCTGTTGCTGGCGGCTCAGCGACTGCGTCACGGCGTCAAGCTGAGTTGTGAGTGCCTGAAGCGTGTTCGCGTTGGACTGCTCCTGCTCGGGGAGCCTGCCGAAATACTTTTGCTGGAAGGCCGCGAGCCTGGCATCCTGCTCGTCAAGGTTCTTCTTTGAGTCGTTGAGTTGTTGCTTCAGGAACTCGGTCGTGCCTTCGGCTGACTGCTCACGCGCATTCAGATTCTCGCTGACGAAGAGTGAGGTGATCTCGCCGCATACCCTTTGTGCTGTGCGCGGATCGCGCGCCTTGAACGTGACATAGAAACCCGGCATCCCACTCGAACCAGAGGGGATCGGCTTGATCCCGATAGCCTGCTGCGTCTTTTCGACGCGGGCGTCCATGCTGGCCCCGACGCCGGCAAACAAATCGAATCGCTTGATGATCGGCTCGATGCGCGAGCGGCTCAGGATCTGCTCCCTCATGGACGCCAAGCGCGCGCTTAGATCCTCCTCGACGACCGGCTTGACATAGTCCTCCGGAACCTTCTGTTGCTGAATGAGGACCAGCGTCTGCGACTGGTATTGCGGAGGGATAAGATAGGCGAAGCCGACGCCAATCCCCAGGAAAACGCTCGCGGAAGTGAGAATCAGCCAGAATCTCCGCCTGAGAATGTCGGCGTAGTCTTCCATTGTTAAATCACGATGCCCGAGCATACGACTCCTTGAAGGTTTACTGCTTGAAATGGGTTTCCCGAGGCGAATATCCGATGCCGAAGCCAACCACTTGCATTAGCTGGTTGAGGGCATTGGCAGGAAGCGTGGAAGTCGACCACTGGTCGGTTCCGGTGTAGTTTGCGAATACAATGATATCCCGACCTATTCTCCAGGTTGCCTCCGCACCGCCATAGTTAGCGCTGGTTACTCCGTTATTGTTCAGTCCAGCAGTGCGCTGGTACCCTCCGGTCAGTCCGATGGTCAGGTTCTTTCCGAATTCCCGCGAGAAGTTTCCAATAACTGAATCAGACTCTGCCCCAAGCAGGTATCCCGAACCGCCGTTGGTTCCACGGCTGTAGGTCAGACTAGCTGAAGTAAACCGCAACGTGTAATTGATTGCAGCACTCGCTGCGACATTTGTGGAGGGGGGCACGGCCGAAGTTTCCGAACTGCTGATCCACTGCGGCCCTACAGAGACATTTGTGGAAAGATTCCTGCTCCACTTGTATTGGTACCCGAAAAGCCCGGTATTGGTCTCGAAAGTGACATTGTATCCGGGGTAGCTGAAATCAGAGTATACGTACGTGCCCGACAGCAAATTTCGCCCATTGAGACGCCAGGCAAGCGCCGCGTCCCCTGTCTCATCGTTCGTATCCAGACCGTTGCCGTCAGGGTAGCGCAGTAAATCATAAGAGCCGGCTGCGCTGAGGGAAGTCGCATAGTTGAGGCTATGTTCATATTCCCCCCTGGCAACGTTATTGACAACGTGAGTATTCAGCGTCAGGATCGACTGGCTGGATGGGGGGGCCGGGTTTGGCACGCCGATCGGTTCCCCTATGCCCGGGATTCCGGAAAAGCCCGTGGTCGGGGTCTGCGGAAGATAGCTTACGCTGTCGTTGAGAAGGACTTTCCAGTTGCGCCTGACAATACCCTGCGATAACCAGAGGTTCTCAAAAAGTCCAGTCGCATAGGATGTGCCGGATATTTTCCAGTCGTAGCCGCCGCCAAAGTCCGCTGTGAACGGAAGGCGTTCGCTGCCGTTGATGTATCCCAGATTTCCAGAGGCAACGGCATACTGCGAGTTGCCCAGGCTGCCGCTGGAAATATATCCGGTCTGCGCGTAGCGTAAAGCATAGTTCAGGCTGGCGCCGCCCGCCGTCGCCGCAGGCTCGACCTGAGCACCAGCCACGGAGCAAACGGTGAAGAAGAACGCCAGTAGTTTGAGAGTCGTTTTCATTTGTGCCACCTTACGGAACCACAATCGTGTCGCCGGGTTTCAGAACAAGATCGGATGCGCTGTCGCCCTTCAACGCTTCCTTGTAATGCACAGGTATCTTCTGGTGCGTTCCGGATTCGTCGCGCAGGATGTAGATCTTCTTTTTATTGGCAAAGTCAGTGAGTCCCCCACCGCTGGCTACAGCCTGCAGCAAGGTCATGCCGGGTGTCATCTCGACCGGCCCCTTCTTCACAACCTCGCCGAGGAGGTAAACGACCTTGCTGTGGATCTGGCTGATCACCACAGAGACGTTTGGGTCCTGGATGTACTTCTTGAGCTTTGTCGAGATCTGATCTGCCAACTGCAGCGGTGTCATGCCTGAGGCTGACACGTCGCCGAGAAGCGCCAGGGAGATCATGCCGTCAGGCCGGACCAAGATGGTGCCCGAGAGGGTCGGCTCCTTCCAGACGGTGATGGTAAGCACGTCGGATGCGCCGATAACATAGCTGTCGGCCGCAGCTCCCGCGACCGGGACCGGCGCGGTCGAGGCTGGCACCGCTGCCTGATCACTCTTGCCAGCTGCCTTTTTGTGCTGGCCATGGCCAAAGAGGCTTGAGGCATAAAGGGCCAGAATTAGTAGATTTCCTGGATTCATGATGCGACTCCGTTCTTATTGGAAGCAGGTTGGTACTCTGCTCCGACCTGCTTGAGCTTATAGAGCAGGGCCTTGTAGCTGATCCCCAGTTCGTCCGCGGCCCGTTTACGATTGCCTCCGGTTGCAACCAGGACCTCGGAGATCAACTGACGCTCGATCTGGGTGGATGCGGCCCGCGCGGCTTCCTTCAGCGACGGAAGCTTGCGTTGCCCATTCGATTTCAAGGTTGAGGCCGCTGCTTTGAGCGCGGCGAGGGAGACTGACTGGTCCCCGATGGCGACAAAGGTCTTGATCGCGGTCTGCAGTTCAGACAGATTTTCGGGCCAGGTATGCTCCATGAGGAACCCTATGATCTCCTCCTTCAGTACCGGCTTGGGACGGTCAAACTGCTTGGAATACTGCGTCAAGAGGTCGTCGGCGATGGAAAGGATCTCCGACTTCCTGCAGCGCAGGGGTGAAATCCGGAGCGTAACGGCCGAGACCAGATAATAAAAATCTTCTCTCATCCGTGAGGACTTGACTTCCCCTATAAGTTCGCGGCTCGTACCACAAAGGAGGCGGCTGGTTTGCGCCCGATCGGAGTGAAAATATGTATTGATAATAAGCTCCTGCAGGGAAAGGCTCAGATCCGCGATTTCCGTCAAATAGACAGTTCCCTTTGTGGAAAAGGCCGATAAGATCGCCTGAGTATCGGCATCGGCGCTGGGAATCTCCGTATAGGTGCTCCGAGAGCGATGCGAATGCGCGTGGATTTGCGCGGCAATGGATCGCTTTCCAACGCCGTGCTCACCCACAATCAGGACTGGGCAATCGCTCTCGGAGATACGGGCAATTGCGCTTTGAACCTGCGCCTCAACGGGGGCAAACGGCCTTGTAGGGACAAACGGCCGCGTGTGTCGCTTTAAACTTTGGATGGTTGCACTGTCTGACATGGAGGGTCCTAGTTGCCACCTTTGGCTTAGCAATGCAGGTTCCAAACCTGGGGACAGGCTGTGGAATAGGCTTTCCATAGGTTATATCCGCGATTAGGTGCTCTCGTGAGAGGTGCGGTTGCTGAGGAAAGGGAAATGTTTTTCCCTTTTGGCGGGATTTATTGCGACATTGATTTCCCTCCAGAGTGGAAAGTGTTTTCCACTTGCACGGAAAGACTTGTTCCAGATTCCGGGCATTTCATGGGGGATCCCATTGGATCAGGCTTTTCCACTTTCGGCATTGCGATTGCTAAAGAGGTCATAACGGATTGTAATGCTACAGGTGCGCTTTTAAGAGGATATGGCCCAAGACATTCAGACGCCATCGATTTCAAGGAACTCCTGGCCCTTTCGAAACGCTTGTTTTGCATGGGGTTCGGTGCTTATTGGCGCGCTTATGGCGGCGGTGTACTACCGTGTGCTGGCGAAACTTGTAATGACCTGGTGGCTGGACCCCGATTTCTCTCACGGCTTTCTGGTGCCGATCTTTGCGGCTTACCTGGTGTGGGCAAAGAGAGAAACCCTTCTCAAGACGGTACTTACTCCCACCTGGAGCGGGATTGCAGTCGTTGTACTGGGGCTGGCGGTTCTGCTACTGGGGGTATTCGGTGCAGAGCTGTTCCTGTCACGGGTTTCCCTGGTGATCCTGTTGGCAGGACTGGTGCTTTGTTTTGGCGGGTGGCAGCTTCTCAAGGAACTTCGCTTCGCGTTGCTGATCCTGCTCCTGGCCATCCCAATTCCGGCTATTATTTTCAATGAGATAACCCTTCCGCTACAGATTGTGGCTTCGAAGCTGGCCAGTGCTCTGCTTCCTTTGTTCGGCGTGCCGGTTTTGAGGGAGGGCAACGTCATTCAGCTCCCCGCAATGAGGCTGGAGGTGGCCGAGGCCTGTAGCGGCATCCGCTCCCTGGTGAGCCTGTTCACGCTTGCGGTTTTCTATGGATACTTTCTGGAGAAATCCTTGCTGAGGCGGGCCGTCCTGGCCATGGCCAGCATTCCGATTGCAATCGCGGCCAACGCGTTGCGCATCTTCGGCACCGGGTTGTGCGTCCAGTATTGGGATCCGGATAAAGCCCTTGGCTTCTTCCACGATTTCTCCGGCTGGGTGATGTTCTTGGTATCCCTCGGGTGCCTTTTCTTCGTCCATCGCACCACGCGCTTGTTCCGGGCTCAATGGAGGCAGGTATGAAGAGCCCTCGCTTCTGGACGGTCGTCGTCCTGCTGTCTGGAACTGCAATCCTGCTGTACGCCCGCGGCGATAGCGATCTGATTCCCGCGAGCGAGCCCGTGTCGCAGGTCCCGCGCACGATTGCCGGATGGTCGGGAAGCGATGTGCAAATCGACCAGGAGACGCTCGATGTTCTCGGGAGGGGAGATTTCCTGTCTCGCGTTTATAGCCTGAATAGACAGCCGCAAGTGATCGACCTCTTTATCGCCTATTTCCCCAGCCAGAGGATGGGCGTCACCATTCATTCACCGAAGAACTGCCTGCCAGGAGCCGGCTGGGCCTTTGAATCGTCAAGGTACGTGGATCTGAACGATGTCAATGGCAAGGCGCACCGGGTTGGTGAATACATCATTGCCGACGGGGAAAACAGGCAGTTCGTCATCTATTGGTATCAGGCGCACGGGCGTAGTGTCGCCAACGAATACCTGGCCAAGATGCATATGGTGATTGACGCGATGCGGATGAATCGAACGGATGGCGCGCTCGTACGAGTAATGACGCCCATTGACCCCACGGAAGGAGCATCGTCGGCAAGGGCTCGGGCGGAGGCATTTACTGTGCAACTTGCCCCCATTCTGCCGCGGTTTATCCCCAACTAGGTGAGTTCGATGGAGCAGGAAAAGGCGATCCGGCTCGGCAAAAGAGGGGACGTAGCGCTGGCGCGAGAGGCAGACAGCAAGGACGGAAGACGGTACAAGGCTCGTTCAAAGCAGTTCAACTGAGTTTCGATGGTAGGTGGAATCAAATGAATCGGCGAAGATACCTTTCGGTGGCCATATTCCTTATCGCGACCACCCTGTTGACCGGGTGTCACAGCGATCCGAACGTGCGCAAGCAGAAGTATTTGGAGAGCGGGAAGCGATTTGGCGCCGAGGGCAAATACAGAGAGGCCACCATCCAGTATCTGAACGCTTTGAAGGTCGACAAGAATTATCCCGACGCTCATTATGAGCTTGCGCAGACTTATGAGCATTTGGGGCAGTTTGACGCGGCGTGTGTAGAACTGGCGCGCACCGTGGACTTGCAGCCGGCCAACTACAAGGCGCGGATCGACCTTGGAAACCTCTTGTTCGCAGGCGGCAGGACCGACGAAGCACAAGCACAGGCCAATGCCGTGATGGCAGCACAACCGAACAACCCTGACGTTCACGCCCTGCTTTCCGCCATAGGAGTAAGACATGGACAGAAGGATCAGGCTCTGATCGAGATTCGCCGCGCCCTGGAACTCGATCCTAAACGGGCGGCGTTCCACGAGGATCTCGCACTTCTTCAAGCCGGTGATCCAATCAAAACTTCTTCTGTGGAAGATGAGCTGAAGACAGCCGTCGCACTCGATCCGAAATCGGTAAACCCCAAGCTGCTGCTCGCGGCCTTCTATGCCAGGAATACTCGCTTGCCAGAGGCCGAAAGAACCAGTTGGGAAGCCGTTGCGACCGATCCCAAGAGCCTTGCCGCCAGGGCAAATCTCGCCCAGATCATCCTCAAGGAAGGAGATCGGGCGCGAGCCGAGGCGGTGCTCCGTCAGGCGTCAAAGGATCTCGCCGACAATCCGCAGGGAGTGCGCATGCTGGCGGATTACTACGCCAGCTCCGGGCAGTTGGATAAGGCCCTGGCGGAGTTCTCAAGCCTGGCAGTGAAGTTTCCCAAAAACGCTTCTGTGCAGAAGGGGTATATTCACGTTCTTCTCCAGGTCAGGGACTACGCAACGGCACGAACCATGGTTGCCGGGCTGATGAAGAGCAGTCCCATGGATCCGGAAGTTGCGGCTCTGAATGGGATCGTCCTGCTTAACGATGGCAATGCGAGTTACGCCGTAGATGCCCTTCTGGGCAGCGCCAGGAATTTCCCGCGGGACGCCTTCATCCAGTACTGGCTGGGCAGGGCGGCGTTGGCAAAGGGCGATAGTACCCTGGCTGAAAAGAGCTTTCGCCAGGCGGCAGACCTGAATCCGTCAGCGCTGGATGCTCAGGAGGAACTGGCGCGAATCGCAAGTCAGCACGGCGACCTGGGCCTGCTGGCCAAAGTCGCTGACAACACGATCGTTGTGGCGCCGCGTATTCCTGACGGTTATGTGTGGCGTGCCATTGTTGAGATGAATCGCAACTTACCGGATAAAGCCGAAGCCGACCTTAAGACGGCAATGAATGTGGCTCCGCAAAACCCGGATTCCTATCTTCAACTTGGCAAACTTCGATTCGCGCAGAAGCGCTTTCCAGAAGGGGTCGCGCTGCTGGAGCGGGCTTTGCAGTACAAGCCCAATTCCGTTGAGGCCATGCGCCTGGTGATCGGTTACGACCTCTACCAAAAACAGACGGGCAAAGCCCTGGCTCGCCTGAATGCGCAAATCGACAAGAGTCCCATGACCGGATGTTTCTATGATCTCCTGGCGCAGTTACAGATTCAAGAAAGGGACTTTGACCAGGCGGCCGTCACTGCCCGGAAGGCCATCCAGTTGAATCCCGGCGATGGCGAGGCAGTGAGGCTATACGCGCAGATTGCGGTTCAGCGCGGACAAACGGCTAATGCCGTTAGCGCCTGGGAGCAGTGGTCGAATGCGCATCCCGGCGATGCCGGCGCGCTTGCAGTTCTTGGAACTCTCGAGGAATCGCGTGGAGAAATGGACAAGGCTGAAGCCTACTACAGGAAATCTCTGCAAATCCAGCCGCAACAGCCCATCGCAGCCAACAACCTCGCCTATCGGATGCTGCTGAACGGCCAAATGGTGGATGTAGCCTTGACACTCGCGCAAACGGCCCGGCAGGGCATGCCGGATTCACCTAATACCGCAGATACGCTGGCCTGGGCTTACTACTTCAAGGGGACATACGGATTTGCTCGCGATCTACTGGAGGACGCGGTCAAAACCGATCCCAACAGCGCCACGATGCAGTATCACTTGGGAATGGTATACAGCAAACTCTCGGATAAGGGCAGCGCTGTGGTTCACTTGAAAAAGGCCGTGTCGCTGGCACCCGATTCGCCGGTAGGAAAGGATGCAAGGGCAGCGTTGAAGGGACTAGGTTAGACGCCAATGGCGGCTTGATGGCAGCCGGAGGCACGCAGAGCGCCCTCGGCTGCCAGTGTGTACCAATTGACTGGTACCTGAAGAATTACCCGCGCAGTTCCCTCGGATCAGAGTGAATATCGATATGTCGAACACCAAGACCATCGCTCGGAATTTCGGCTGGAACGGCATTGAAAATATCGCCAACGCCGCTGTTGCGATCTTCACCTCGATTGCTATTAACCGCTATCTCGGACCTTCGAAGAACGGATACATCGTCTATGTCTCGTATATCGCCTCGCTGGTCAGCAGCCTGGGCGGATTCGGCATTTCCGCAACCACCCGAAAATATATGGCCGAGTTTATCGGAATGGGCGACCGGGGCACTGCGCGCTACATTTATCTGCGCACCTTGCTGTTGCAGACCGGCCTGGCCACGCTGGCCACGGGCGGCTTTCTCTACTGGGTGCTTGGCGACGCCAATCCCGATTACAAGCTGGCTGCGGCACTGCTCGTGCTCAGCATTTGGCCTTCGATGGTTAACGCCATTTCGGCACAGGCCAACGCCGCCACTGAAGATTTGTCGACGAATCTGCCTGCCTCCGTCGCTTCAACCCTCACCTATTTCATCGCGATCATGGCAACGGTGGTGCTTCATTGGGGCGTAGTCGGCGTTGGCGCGTCGTTGCTTATCATGCGAACCGTAGATTTTCTTATGCGTTTCTTCCCCACCATGGCGCGCGCGCGCGCGTGGGAGACAACTCATGCTCATCCGCTGGGATTGCGCAAACGGATGATTGTCTTCGCGTGGGCGAGCGTTGCCAGCTTGGCGGTGGCGATGATCGTATGGGGCCGGTCGGAAATCCTTCTGCTCAAGTATCTCTGCACGGATATCCGCCAGGTGTCATTCTATTCGCTGGCATTTACCATGGCCGAACAGTTGCTGCTGGCCGCGACCGTCTTCGGAACAGCATCCGGCGCCACGATCTTCGTTCAGTACGGGCGCGACAAGTCAAGGCTCCCCGCCATAACAGCCTCCACCTTCCGCTACCTTGCCCTGATGACGATTCCGTTGCACTTTATCGCGGCATCGCTCGCGGTTCCGGCGCTGATTCTTCTCTACGGCCGCCAATTCCAGGATGCCGCCATGGTCGTGACGCTGGCGCCACTACTGTGCATCTTCAAGGCCTTCATATCGCCCGCACAGAGCCTCCTCCAGTGCTCCGAGCGCCAGTCCTATGTCATTGCCGCGACAGTGGTGGCAGGGATCGTCGATATAGGCGTCGCCTGGTACCTCATTCCAGCACACGGCGCGGTGGGCGCATGCATCGGCAACGGAGCAGCACAGATGACCGCCGTTGGAATCATGTGGGCGATCAGCATATATCTTTACAAAATCAGACTTCCCTGGGTACAGGTGGCAAAGATCGTTTTCATCAGCGCGCTGGCATCGCTCTCCGCGCATTTCATCGCTTTGCGCTTTGCTCCGCTTTGGGGCATTCTGTGGGGTGGAACCGCTTCACTGATTGTTCTCTTCGGGCTCTTCTATTTGATGCGCGTGTTGGAGCCGGAAGACGGCGACCGGCTCAGCATCCTGACCGGCATACTCCCGAAACCAGTCTCCGGGCCAGTCAATAAGTTTTTGGCGTTGCTTATTCGACCGGCATTTGCAAGGTAGCCGATTCTGCCCGGAGCGGAAGAAGCGCGTTGGCCGCATCGTCCAGAGCAAGCTTTGCAAACCGGAGGCGTTGGAGGTTCAAATCCTACCGGCCTGCCAATCTGTCGCTCTGGCGCCCTTCTTTAACGCCAATCCAGCCACCTTGTATCTAGAAGACTTCGACCTTCCCTCCCGGTCAACCCCTCTTCCCTATCCACCCGCGTATTTGCTGTGCGCCGCTCGAAATAATCGCCGCGATCCTGGCCCGCACCGGAGACGGTTCCAGTACCCACTCCGCACCCACCTCCACCACCTCGCGGCTGAAGTACCTCTTAAACCTCGATATACCCTCCAGCGCGTCCTCATTTCCCTGAGCCAGCGTCACACCACCCATATCGAACCATTCCGCCCCTGTCGATTTGGCCCATCGAATCATATCCCATAACAGCAGATAGCCTAACGGTATCTTGACATCGCTTCGCCGCGCCGAACCCGCGGCGCGATACTCTCCATGATCTCCATGGTTACAAACCCAGAGAAACGCTCCCAAGTTCTCCGGCGCCGTATCTTCACCTGGGAACACCCCGAGTACCCGGGAAAGATCCGGACGCTCATGAGACATCCTCAAAACACCCCGCCAATCTGCCGAGGCGATATTCCCGCCCGTTCGATGAAAGGCCTCCTGTTGCAACTCCTCCAGCCGTTCCACATACATTGGATCGATGATCACGACAGAGCGCAGCGACATTTTCGCCGTCTCTCGAATTCGTCTTCGAGCATTATTGCTGAACGATGCAAAGATCGCGTCTTCACTCGGCTTTAGATCGATGACGAGAGTGTATCGATATACATTCGGAGGCCGGACCTCCCGATACCCGAGTCCCGCCAGCGTCTCCGCAATCGCTTCTCGCCTATCTCGCGAGAACACCTCCAGATGTAACCGCAATACGCGCGGGCATTGCCTTGCAAGGCTTGTGACCGCCTCCAGCGCCGCATCACAAGCCTCTCCAGGCAAACCCGCTCCAAACCTGCTCACGCGTAAAATCGATGACCCTGGCATGACGCGGCTTCGCACCTTCTCGATCGCGACGCCGGCGCACGCTCGCCCATTTGCGTCGCGCACTAACAAGAGCCACGGCTCCCCACGGTCAAGATGCGCTGCCCATATCGCTCGATGGGATAGCGCAAGCGGCACCCCGGCCTCCAGCAATTCCCGTTCCGCGCTGTCACGTTCGTGACCCAGCCCGCGGATCAACATCGCCTCGAGGCCGCTCCTGCCGCACCGATATACGAACTCCATGAAGTCATTCTCCGTTTTACTAAAGTTGGACCCAGGTTGATACAAGGGGAATTACATCGGCAACCTCGAGCTTCCCTCCCGGTCAACCCCTCTTCCCTATCCACCCGCGTATTTGCTGTGCGCCGCTCGAAACAATCGCCGCGATCCTGGCCCGCACCGGAGACGGTTCCAGTACCCACTCCGCACCCACCTCCACGACTTCGCGGCTAAAGAACCGCTTGAACTCTGAGATGCCCTCCAGTGCGCTCTCATCGCCGTCTGCCAGCGTCACACCCCCCATATCGAACCATTCCGCCCCTGTCGTTTTGGCCCATCGAATCATCTCCCATACCAGCAGATAGCCGAACGGTGCCCGGCCGCTTCGCTTCGTCGAGCCCGACGCTCGATACTCCGCGTGATCTCCGTGGTTGCAAACCCAGCCGAATGCTCCCATGTTCTCCGACGCATTATCTTCGCCTGGGAACACCCCGATTACCCGGGAATGATCCGGATGTTCCTGAGACATCCTTAAAATGCCTCGCCAATCTTCAGAAGGGCTATGCCCGCCGGTTCGCTGCAAAGCTTCCAATTGCAACTCCTTCAGCCGTTCTGCATATAACGGATCGGTAATCACGACGGACCGAAGCGACAACTTCACCGTCTCTCGAATTCGTCTCCGGGCAGACTTGCCCAGCGATGCAAAGATCTCGTCCTCACTCGGCTTGAGATCGATGACTAATGTGTGTCGATAGGAACTCGGCGGCCGAACCTCGCGGAATCCAAGTTCCTCCAAGGTCTTCCCAATTGTCTCTCGCCCATCTCGCGAAAATACATTCAATTGCAATCGCAGGACCCGAGGGGTGCTCCTTGCAAGCTTTGCGATCGCCTCCAGCGCCACGCTGGAAACTTCGCCCGGCAGGGTTCCTCCGAGTTTTTCCACACGAAGAACTGCGTAACCGGGCATGGCGCGGGTTCGCACCACCTCAATCGCGACACCAGCGCACGCTCGCCCGCTCGCGTCGCGCACTAACAAGAACCAGGACTCCCAACGGGAAACATGCGCTGCCCATATCGCCCGATGCGATAGTGCCAGCGGCACACCTGCCTCCAGCAATTCCCGTTCCGCGCAGTCACGTTCATGACCCAACCCGCGGATCAGCATCGCATGGAGGCCGCTCCTGCTGCACTGATGTACGAGCTCCATCCAGTCATTCTCCGTTTTACTGAAGTTGGACCCAGGCTGATACGAGGGGAATTACGCCAGCAACCAAGAACCTTCCTAAATAGCCGGCCCGCGGAGTGTAACAATTGACAAGCGCTTATTCGAGTGACTTCATTCTACCTCTCGGCTGTGAACGAATCAACGATCTGTCGCCTCTGAAGACGATTCTTTTGCGACCACTTCAAAGCCAATGACCCAGATGTGCCCAACAAGCAGTTACCGAAACGAAGAATCCGGAATGTGCCGTATATCGAAGCGATTCCACGCACACCACTCCCTCAACTCCCTCCGCCGTCCAGATTGGTATCGCCTGCCCGCCGCTTCTCTTCATCTCATACCAGTCTGTCTCGTCTTCATTGGCGCAAGAAGGGCCGGGCTCTCTGCTGGGTGGATGCGAATTGTGTTTGTTATACTGCATCTGCGATCCGAAGGGCTCCATTGGAGGAAGTGTCACATGGGTGATGGGCTGGTCAGTGTCATTGTGCCTACCTACAATCGTGCCTACTGTGTCTGCCGAGCTATTGACAGTGTCCGGGAACAGACCCACCGTAACTGGGAGGTGGTTCTTGTCGATGATGGCTCGACCGACGATACCGCGGCGCTGATCGTGTCAAGGTACGGTGATGAGCCGCGTGTAAGGTATTTGCACCAGAGTAACGCAGGCGTCTCGGCAGCACGTAATACGGGAATCCGCGAGTCACGGGGAGACTATGTGGCCTATCTGGACTCTGACGATGTGTGGAAGCCTTGGAAGCTAGAGGTCCAGCTTGCGTGTTTCCGGTTTTTCCCCGATGTTGGCATGGTATGGACCAATTTTGAGGCGGTCGATACAGCCGGCAAGATTGTGAAGCCTCGCTATCTCACCACCATGTACGAAGCTTACCGGTTTTTTGAATCGTTCGACAACTTGTTTGAGAACTCTCGCGCTCTTTCCGACTTGGTGGAATCGACGAGCGGCCTGGAGGCCGGCGCGCGCGTTTACGTTGGAAACATCTATACTTCGATGCTTCGGGGAAGCCTTGTTCATACCTCGACCGTGATGTTATCGCGGGAGCGGCTCGCAAAGGTAAGGGAGTTTGATGAGACACTCACTCTTTCGGGTGAGGACTATGACTTTCACTTCCGCACCTGTAAGTGGGGCGATGTCTGTTTCGTCGATGTCCCGTCGACGATCTATCAGCTGGGGTTCGAGGATCGGCTGACGCTGCACAAAAAGGCGACCGCCCAGAATTTCCTGAAGACGGTGCAAGCTGCAATCGCGCGGGAGAGCGGGACTGCCACCTTTCCTCAGGCCATGATCGACGAGGTGCTTGCCGAAGCTCATGCGTGGATTGCCGAGGAGTTGCTCAAGACCAAAGACTATGCTGGAGTTCGACATCACGCCCTGCTCGGTCTTAGACATAGAACCTGGCAACCCAGACTGGTTTGCGTTTTGGGTGTTGCTCTAGTGCCTCGCATGCTCTCGGAGCCGCTGCTGCGGAGCTACCGAAGCTGCAAGTCACTAGTCTCTGGCAGCAAGCGATATTAAGAAAGTGAGCCGCTGGAAAGTGACGGACTCAGGGCCAGAACCTGCCCGTGAGCCGGCAGAAAGCCGTCTGGGCTTGAAAGTGGAATCGCCTTTGGCCGGCAACGGGGACTCGCTTGAGGTTGTAGCGCTCCATCGTTCCCCGCTGGTTCGCCATTTCGCCAAAATAGGAGAATGCGGCGCGGAAACCAATCTGTTGGGCTAGATGCTGGGTTTGTTCCGAAAAGCTTGTCGAGTGGCCGAACGGATAAGCAAGCACTTTGGCTTCTATGCCGAGCCGCTCCTTTAATATGGCCTGGGATTGAGTGAATTCCTTGCGCTGCTCCTCTGGTTTCAGTTGACTCAGCACCGGGTGGGAGTGCGTGTGGGACCCGATCGCCATGCCCCCGGCGAGCATCTCCCGGGCTTCGTCCCAGTTGAGAAAGCGCCGCGATGCGGCTGGCAGATCCTGCCCTTCCGCCACTTCCCTCAGCTCTCGAATGAACCGTTCGGAATCGATGTTCTCTGCCGCTTTGAAAAGGGCAAACATGCTTCGCAGGCTTGCCGCCATGCCGTACTTATCTATATCGACATCCAGGCGGGCTGGATAACCAACTGAGAACTGACGCCGTCGCGCAGTCTTCATAACATAGGCAATGTGGTCCCACCAGGGAACGAAGCAGGATCCAATCAGGCTCGTACAGAGGAAAAAAACGCCCTGCACATCATGCGAAAGCAAGATGGGAAAAGCAATTTCGTAGTTGTCCAGGTAGCCGTCGTCGAAGGTTATAAGTACTCGACAACGGCGGGTCTTTTCCTTAATTGTACCGTCGACGAATTCGAGCGCCTCTTCAAGAGTTACCAGCGAGAGATTGCGCTTCAGGTAGGAGATTTGTTCGTTAAACTGGTCGCCCGTCGCCGAGAATACGCCGGGATCGAAGGGATCGTGCTCGGGGTTTCCAATCCGATGATAAGTCAAGACCAATAGCGAATCACGCGCCGGAAGTCTCGCGAGCATGGAAAGGACGCCGCTCCAGGACAGTCCGCGCGCCAGTAACTCTCGCTTTCCATCTAAAATCGCGCCGCTAGCCATGGCTGATTCTAGCAGAATGCGGCAGTTTGAGGCAGTTGAATGATGCCGGCGGAGGTAACCAAAGTGGTATATTCAGTACCCGAATGGTTAACATACTCTTGTACCTGAGGCGGCCACATTTGCAACGGGGCTCAACACTACGGCTATCCGCTCCATTCGCCGCAGTTAGGTGGATCCGGGTCGCTTTTCGTTGCTGGAAAGATGCGCTCCCCCGCGATGACGCCAGTTACACGAAAAGGCTTTTGACAGGCAAAAGAAGTGTGCGCGATGCTCTGGACGGGCGGCTTTGAGCGTAGCGCATGTATCGCGGCCAGAACGCACAAAGGGCAAATCAACTCAATGAAGCATCATCGAGACGCGGGAATCTGGTTTGCGCGATACCTGAAGGATTGTCTTCGCAAAGCCACACGGTCTGCAAAACCACGGCGTACCCGGGTTGCCATCACCGATCACTACGAACCGCTGAGTGTGGGGGCATCCCTTGAAGCCGTGCTCAGCCGTGTGGCGCATTGGCTCGACAAATGGCTGCGCATTGCCGGCGACGCTCCTCTGGATGCTGCTGGCCAGCGCCCACTATACAGTTTTTTCCACCCCATGGGAGAAGGACCGGCAAGATCTGCTCGACGCCTACGCGGTGATGGTGCGCCTCTGCGTCGGCGTCGAGGGGCATCTGGGTCACGACGACGAAGAGCGCGACATTTTCATCCAGAAAGTCACAGGATTCTGCCGCTGTTCAGAGACCCTGGCGGTCGCCGTCTACTCCATGCCGGCTCTCTCGTGATTACACCTGGGGTTCGATCTGTCTCCAACCTAGGACGCGCCTGAAGTGGTCGGCGCGGTTGGAGCAGTGCAACCCGAATCTTCGAGTTATTGAGCCGCCGGGATACCTTGAGTTTCTTGCGCTGCAGAAGAATGCCATGGTTGTCATCACCGACTCAGGCGGTATTCAGGAGGAAACCACATATCTGGGAACGCCGTGCTTCACTTTGCGCGAGAACACCGAGCGTCCAATCACGGTGAGTCTCGGCACACATGTCCCGATAGGGCGTAATCGGGAATTGCTTCGGAAGGGGTTCCACGAGGCGCTGAGCGGCCACCGCCATCAGATGGGCCGTCTGCCGCCATGGGACGGTGAGGCGTGGGAGCGGATCGCTGAGATTTTTACCCGGCAGGCTCCTTGACGAGGCGCCTTTCTGGGAGAGGAAAGAGCACACTGTGAGGGGTCCGGGAGTTTTTGACAGGCTCGATAAGCGTATTCGATACTCAAAGATACTGCCTCTGTTTTAGGGGGGCCTTCCGCTGACTACGGCAACCTGCAAAGAGAAGATCGACTTGATGAAGCTCCCTCGAAACGCGGAAATCTGGCTTGTGCCGTACCTGAGAGATCGATTGCGCAAAGCCACGCGACCTGCAAAGCCAAAGCGCGCCTGGGTTGCCATCACCGATCATTACGAACCGCTGGGCTTGGGCGCATCCGTTGAGACCGCGCTGGGCCGCGTGGCGCGGTGGCGCGACAAGTGGCCGCGGATTGCCGATGACGCTCCCAGAGACGCGGCGGGTCAGCGCCCGCAGTACAGCTTTTTTTACCCACAGGAGGATTATCGTCGCGAACTGGTCGACGGCATTGCAGAGATGGTGCGCCTGGGCGTTGGCGACGTGGAGGTGCATGTCCACCACGACAATGAGCAGCGTGACGTATTCATTCGGAAAGTCACGGAATACTGCCGCCGGCTCGCGGACGGCCACGGGTTGCTTCGCCAGCAAAACGGTCGAACGGTCTTCGGGTTTATCCATGGCAACTGGGCGCTCGATAACTCTCGCCCGGACGGCAGGTTTTGCGGCCTCAACGGAGAAATCGCTCTGCTGCGCGATCTTGGCTGCTATGCCGACTTCACGATGCCGTCACTGCCCTCTGCAACTCAGGGCCGCGTAGTGAACCAGATTTACTGGTGCACGAGCTCTGCCGACAATCGTCCCAGATCTTTCGATCGCGGAATCGAAGCTACAGTTGGCGGCGGCATCCGCGGCGACCTGCTCATGATTACCGGGCCGCTCGGCGTGCGTTTACGCGGCCGGCTGCTGCCACGGCTGGAGACCGGAGAGATTGCCGTCTACGACATGCCGACGCCCTCGCGGGCACGTCAGTGGTTCGATCTCGCGCCAACCGTCGGCAATGATCTCTTTTTGAAGCTCTACACCCACGGTGCGTCGGAGAGGAATCTCGAGCCGCTCCTCAATGGGGGCCTCGGCAACCTTTTCCGTTGGCTCGCGGAAGAAGCGGAGCGAAGGGGCATTGAGATTCACTGGGCCACGGCCTGGCAGATGTACGAGGCAGCAAATGCGCTGATAAATGGCCGTGAGCCCGTTACTGTTCCGGCAGTCACAGTTGCGGATGCCAGCCGATGAATACCCTAAACGTGCTACTGGTCACCTATTCATTCCCACCCGCCGGAGGCGTAGGGGTTTTGCGCGCCACAAGCCTGGCGCGCTATTTGCCAGCAGAAGGAATCCAGCTCGACGTGATTACCGCTCGCAATGCTTCTGCCGTCGGGACTGACTCCACGCTTCTCTCGGAGGTCCCTGCGGAAGTCAATATTCACCGCACCGTCACGCTCGATGTTCCCTTCGGAGTCAAGAAACGGATCAAGAAGCTGATCACCCGAGGAGCAATGTCTGAAGGTAAGGCGGCCGCTGGCACCCCAGCCGGCAAGGTGAGTTTTCTCAAGAGGATTCTGCAGGATATTCTGCTGCCCGACCCGCAGGTGACGTGGCTTCCGGTGCTGACATACACCGTTCGTCGCATCGTCAAGGAGCGGAACATTGACCTCGTTTTGATCACTGTGCCGCCTTTTTCCAGTGTTCTGCTGGTTGAGAAGCTCCGGAGGCAATTTCCTCACCTAGCTGTCGTGGTTGACTTCCGCGATGAGTGGCTGTCAACTACGATCGACCTGGTCAGCTTCAGCCGCAGCGAGCGGGCTTTCCAGGTGGCCCGCGACGCTGAAGCGAGCGCCGTGAAAAACGCCAGCGCCGTTGTCGCAGTTACCGAGGCTGCGCGCCGCGAAATTCGCGCCCGTTATCCGCTGGAGCCTGAAAGCAAGTTTCAACTTATCCCCAACGGATTCGACGGCGCCCGACTGGGTGACGCCGTTTCCTCGTCAAAGCCGCGGTCCAGCGATAGGATCCTGGTCTCCTACATCGGCAGCATCTATAGCTCGACGGAACCGACTACGCTGGTTGAAGCCGTGCAATCGCTGCCGCCTGAGGTGAAGTCCTGCTTCAAGCTCCGCTTCATTGGCCACATCGAAGAGCCTCGCTTCCGCGAAGCGCTTCTGCAACTGGGCGAAATGGTGGAACTCAAGGGATACCTGCCGCAACACGAAGCTCTGGCTGCGATAAACGAGACCGACTACGTCCTGTTGATCAGCCACGATCGCCTGAACATTTCGGCCAAGTTTTACGATTACATCGGCTCAGGCAAGCCCATCCTCGGCTGCGTCCATCCCGAGGGCGACGTGCGCCGCCTGCTTGAAGAACTGCGGGCCGGATGGTGGGCGGGCAGTCGCGATGTCGAAGGCATCCGCCAGCTTTTCCTCGACGCTGCAGTCCGCGGCAGTTTACTGCCCGGTGAGTTTCATCCCGATAACGAGAAGATCGCGCAGTATGAACGCAAGGTTCTTGCGCAGAGCTACGCCGCTCTCCTGCATGCCATCGGAAGCAGACAGCACGAGTGCGACCAAAAAGCGCCGGTCGCCAAGCCCGCGTGAACAGGAAAATTGCGATGCGCAAGATCACGGTCGTCAAGCGTTATTTCCCCGGGTCGGCGGAGTCGTGGCATGGCCGGTCTGCCTATCGGACGGTGCTTCGACGGCCTTGAGCTGCTCATCGTGGAGATCGATGGGATCGTTTTCGCAGATCCTCGCACCCTGGAGGCGATTCTGAGCGAATCGCAGTCCGCCACCTGACAGGCGGTGGCGTAGTAACATCAATCCAACCGCCGCGGGCGACTTTCAACTAAGCGCGATATCCCGCGGGAGGCAGCGAAGGAGAGACTAACAGTCGATGCCGAATCCAGTTTCCATCTGTGTAATCGGGTCCGGATATGTGGGACTCGTTGCGGCAGTTTGCTTTGCCGAAATGGGCCATCAAGTTATCTGCGTGGACAATGACGAGGCCAGAGTGCGGACCCTGTGCGAAGGCGGCGTACCTATTTTCGAGCAACACCTGCCCGAGTTGTTGGCCCGGCACCGGGACCGGGGCGTGGAGTTCACCACCAGGCTGCGCGAGGCCGTTGAACGGAGCGCGGCCATTTTCATCGCCGTGGGCACGCCGCAGGGCGACACCGGTGCAGCCGACCTCTCCTACGTGGAATCTGTCGTCTCTGAGATTGCCCACGCCATTACCAGCTACAAGGTGATCGTGGAGAAGAGCACGGTTCCCGTCTACACCAACGATTGGATACGCCGGGTGCTGTGCCTGCATGGCGTGGATCCCAAGAGCTTTGACGTAGTATCGAACCCCGAGTTCCTGCGCGAGGGCACAGCGATCAGCGACTTCCTGCATCCCGACCGCATCGTGGTGGGGGTGGGCAACGAGCGCTCCGCGGAAGTGCTGCGGCGCATCTACGAGCCGCTCACAGGGGGCAGTTATTACGCCCAACCTGGCGCTTTGCCGGGGCCTTGCAGCGCCTCCCATCCGGCCCGGCTGCTGCTCACCTCGGCACAGAGCGCGGAGATTATCAAGCACGCCGCCAATGCCTTTCTGGCGCTGAAGATCTCCTTCATCAATGCGGTGTCGAACCTGGCCGAGGCTGTGGAGGCGGACATCGAGGACATCGCCGCCGGGATGGGCATGGACAGCCGCATCGGTCCCAAGTTTCTTCGCGCCGGCTTGGGCTACGGCGGTTCCTGCTTCCCCAAGGACGTGGCCGCGTTTCACTGGGTGGCGCAGCAGCAGGGCGTGGACTTTAAACTTCTCCAACTCCTCCAGGAGATCCGCAAGATCAACGAAAACCAAAAGGAGATCTTCTTCAAAAAAGTACTCGCGGCGCTGTGGACCCTGCGCGGCAAACGGCTGGCGGTGTTGGGCCTCTCCTACAAGGGCGAAACAGACGATATTCGCGAGTCTCCTGCCATCGAAATCATCAGGAAACTGCTGAAGGAGGGCGCGACGGTCGCGGCTTACGATCCGGCGGCCATCGAGCGTGCTAAGACAGTACTTCCACCCTCGGAGAATCTGAGTTATGCCGGGGATCTCTATGATGCTTCCAAGGGCGCCGACGCGGTGCTGATCCTGACCGACTGGCATGAGTTTGCCGGAATCGACTTAGCGCGGCTCAAGCAGACGGTTCACTTTCCCATCGTGATTGATGGCCGCAATCTTTACAAGCCGCAGGAGATGCTTGACCACGGCTTTATCTATGTCAGCATGGGAAGGCCGACGAGGTACGTGCCGCAACTAGGCAAGCCACGTCAAATCGTACTGTAGTCATGACTGCGGTCCTGTGAGAATGGGCGATTGATTCGCATGTGATTGCAAGATAATCGGTTAGATAGCATCTGTCGTGCCGCGATTGGAAATGTGCGTGGACTGTTGGATGCCTGGGTGCAGTTTCGGAGATCCGTGCCGAGAGAATGAAGCGCATGTTCGGAATTGAGACTGTGACCAGCGTCCTTACCGGGGTCGATGTGGATTACTTTGCGTCCCGCGGCGCCGCTCCTCCTACGTCGGACATCGTCCTGGCCGACGATCCCGGCGCCTTTGCCGGGGCATGCATTAACCTGCTTTCCCACGATGAAGCGCGGCGCTCTATCGCGCATAACGCGCTGGGGCGCGCGCAAAGCGAATTCTCATGGGACGCTGTTAGCCGGGAGTTCGAGGCAATCCTCGAGGACAACCGAATTCATTACAATTCAGTTATCTCGCAGGTTGAACGATGAAGATCGCGGTCGTCACACGGTATTTTCCAAGCTCGGCGGAACCCTGGCAGGGGCGCTCGGCCTATCAGACGCTGCGCGTGCTTGCCCGCCAGGCCGATGTGCGGGTCTTCTTTCCCAACGCAAGTTATCCCTCTTTGTTCAAGCCGCGCGGCCGGAGTTCCGACAAGCTCGACGCTTGCCGGAGCGCGCCGGATGTGAAGGCGAACTACTACGATTTTCCCGCCCTGCCGCTGGTCTCCCGGCCGTTAAACGGCTGGATGGCCGCTCGTGCGCTTCTGCCTCACGTCCGCAGCTTTGCTCCGGATCTTATCTTCAGTTGCTTTATCTATCCCGATGGCTATGCCGCCCTTAAAATCGGCAAAGCCCTCCGGATCCCGGTCGTGGTCCAGAGCATTGGCTCCGACATCAACCGGATCGGCGATCCTATCTCGGCCATGCACACGCGCACAGTATTGCGCGAAGCCGACTTTCTGGTCACAGTGAGCAGCGATCTGCGTGAAAAGGCCGTGGCCATGGGCGCCGCGCCTGAGAAGAGCCGCGCCATCGTCAATGGTTGCGATCTCTCCGTCTTCCACGTCAGGGACCGCCTTGAAGCGAGGCAAAGGTTGCGCATCGACCCGGCCGCCGAGGCCGTGGTTTACATTGGGCGCATGGACGTGACGAAAGGCCTGCGTGAACTGGTCGAAGCGGCGGCTTGGCTGCATTCTGAGCGCCCCAATCTGCAGGTGTATACGGTCGGCGAGGGTCCCGACAGGCCGATGATCCAGAACGCCATTGATGCCAATAAAGCCGCCAGCTACATCCACGCGCTGCCCGGTTGCGTCTTCGACGACGTTGCCGTCTGGATGGCGGCGGCCGATCTGGTCACGCTGCCGAGTTATATGGAAGGTTGCCCCAACGTCGTCCTGGAGGCACTGGCTTGCGGCCGTCCTGTAGTGGCCACCAATGTGGGTGGCATCCCTGAAATCATGAGCGACGCCTGCGGACGGCTGGTGCCCCCTCGCGACCCGGCCGCGCTGGCGCAGGCCCTTGGATCGGTCCTTGACAGGACCTGGGACGCAACGGCGATAGCTGCAAGCCGGAGCCGTAGCTGGAATGTGGTTGCGGCAGAGCTGCTCGAGCTCTTCGAAGCGCTTCTGTCCACCCGCCGGGCGGTGATAAATGCCCCTTAACATGCCAGAAGGCAGGTCGGGGCGTTTGCGCAATGCGGCCCGCATCCTTGGCCGATGGTTCAACCGTGTGCTCGCGGTCATCGGACTCATCACGGTCCTGGTGATCTCGACTCCCGTGGTTTCGTGGTGGGCGCTGGCCTACACCGGCCCTATCGAGCGGCCCAAGGGCGACGTTCTCATCCTTCTCAGTGCGGCAGGTGACGACAGAGGCGGCATTTCTTATTCATCATACTGGCGTGCGCGCTATGCTCTGCTTGCCTGGCAGACCGGGGACTTCAAGAAGATCGTGATCAGCGGCGGCGGCGGACCTGGAATCCTCAACTTCCTGGTAGCCTGCGGCGTTCCCCGCGAAGCCATGCTGGCCGAATGGCAATCTACCAGCACCCGCGAAAGCGGAATCGCGGTGGCACGCCTGACCAGAGACCTAACCGGCAAGAAGGTTCTACTCACAAGCGACTTTCACATGTACCGGGCGATTCGCGTCTTCCGCAAACTCGGCATCGATGTGGCACCAATGGCAGCCCCGGATGCGGTTCAAACCTCCCAGCATTGGAGCGGGCGTTTCCCAGCCTTCGAGACCATGCTGATCGAGTCTGCCAAGATTGCCTACTACAGCCTCCGCGGCTGGATGTAGGTACGATTTGCCTACCTGCAAACGACCCGCTTCGACATCGCCCAGTGTTCGGCCAATCGATGCCCGTGGTCTTTGCCAGACGCTTGCCTGCATATATCAGCGGGCCCATCGAAACCTATATCAATATCCAGCTCCAGACACTTATGCCAATGTCCTCGCACGCACCATCGACTTCATGCCGATTCAAATCGTGACCGTCTACGATCGGTTAGACTTCGCATCCGAAGACCTTGTCTTCCGCGGTCTGCTTGAAAGCGCGTGGACTTCCGATTCCTGCAGCTTATAGAGGAGCGACCTGTAGCTGATATTCAGCCATTTGGCCGTCTTCCGCCGGCTCCAGCCATTGGCCTGCAGGACCTTCAGAATGATCTCTCTCTCCAGACCTCGGGTGGCGGATTTCGTAATCTGCTTCAAGGAGATGGGGTTGGCCAGATCGATCTCGGGAACTATCCCGGCGGGGCTGACCGGAACCAGATCCGCGACCAGAGCCTCTTCATCGCCCATCAGGACGTAGCTGCGAACCATGTTCTCCAGTTGACGGATGTTGCCGGGCCAGTTGTATCGCTGCATCATGCGCAATATTTCGCGCGAAAGCGGCTTCGGCTCGAAACGATAGGCTTTCGAATGCAGATCGAGAAAGTAGTCGATCAGCATAGGCAAATCCGCAGCCCGTTGACGCAACGGCGGCAGATCGATGGTCACTGCATTGATGCGGAAAAAAAGGTCGAGCCGGAAGCTTCCATTCTCGGTCTGCTGGCGAAGATTTCCATTTGCCGCGCAGACAAGCCGCGTATTGACTTTTCTCGACTCCTGCGCTCCCACGCGCATAAAGGTACCATCCTGCAACACTTGCAGTAACTTGGCCTGAACAGACAATTCCAGGCTGCCGACTTCGTCGAGAAACAGGGTTCCCAGATGAGCGAGTTCCAGGCGGCCGCGCTTGGTTGAATTCGCCCCGGTAAACGCTCCCGCTTCATAGCCAAACAGCTCCGACTCGATCAGGGCGTGTGGGATTGCCGGGCAGGCCACCTTGACCCAGGGACCGTTCGAGCGATTAGAGCGGACGTGCAGCAACCTGGCAAAAACATCCTTGCCTGTCCCGCTCTCACCCTGCAACAGGACCGGTACGGTCGTATCCGCAACCCGCTCCAGTTTGTTGCGAGCAGCCGCCATCTGGGATGATTGCCCGAAGATCACATCTATCGGTGGCAGTTCGCGAATATCTACAAACTGGGGGGCGCGCGCCAGAGGCATTCTCTGTCCATTTCAGAGGGAGGTGTCTTCTTTTCTTGCTTGCAACTTCCGGACCAGACTAATCCGTTTACGGGCAATAGATATCACACAAAAGTAACCTTTTTACCTGCTCTAAGGTGATCTTGCGCGGCTTTTCCTCAATCGTGTGCGATGTATTGACTCAGATTGTGTAAATCCTCGCACAAATAGCGAAAAGATTTACCACTTGCAATGGTAAGATGTTGTTTCACGGCTTCAGGTTTGGGCGCCCCGTTCTCTTCATGAGATGATCCGCACCCCGGCGTTTTTTCGGCAGCCCGCAACAAATCGCGATACGGATTGTTCAAGCTTCGTGATCCTGGGCCTCGGCGCTGGGAACGGAACTTGTCCCGGATTCTCTTGGCAGGTGCGGGAGGAACAGGGATGGCAGGCCAGCAAAGGGGAGTGTCAGTGAAGGCTCAGGGCAAGCGCGGCCCGCATATCGTCGTTCTCGATGGTGATCCGGCAATCCTGGATTATGTCTACGAGATTCTCGCGGACCGCTTCCAGGTGAGCCTTTTTACCGAGGCCGCGGAGCTGAACCAGAGCCTCAGCGGATCTGCCGCGCCTGACCTGCTGCTGATGGACTGGAACATTGTCGAGGACGAAACCGAGGAGAACGCGCTCGGCCTGCTGGCAAAGACTCATGCCGCCAAACCAACTCTTCCGATCATCATGTTCGCCTGTTCGGCCGATCTGAAGGAAGTGGTGGCAGCCACCCGCATGGGTGCCTCAGACGTGATCCTGAAGCCTTTTAGAAAAAGCGACATAGACACTGCCGTGGAGCAGTGCCTCAAGAAATCGGGCAAGCAGCCGGCCGACGGCGAGGTGGAAGAAACCCCCCTTGATGAGAACACCTCCTTTGTCAGATCCAGCAAGCGCATGAAGGAGATTGAGTCCCAATGCGCGCTGGTGGCGCGAGCCGACATCCCGGTCCTTATCCTCGGAGAGAGCGGCACCGGCAAGGAAGTCGCGGCCATGTTGATTCACAAGATGTCCTCCCGCAGCCAGCGCAGCTTCCTGAAGGTGAATTGCGCGGCCATGCCTGCCGATCTGCTCGAGAGCGAACTCTTCGGTTATGAGCAGGGCGCCTTTACCGGCGCTGTCAAGTCAAAGCCCGGCAAATTTGAGATCTGCAATAACGGCACCATCTTGTTGGACGAGATTGCCGAAATGCCCACCGTTTTACAGGCCAAGCTCTTGCAGGTTCTTCAGGACGGGAGCTTTTCACGCCTGGGCAGCCGGAACAGCGTCAAGGTCGATGTACGGGTGATTGCGGCGACAAATGTTGACATCAAAGCGGCCATTGCCCAAAAGACATTTCGAGAGGACCTTTACTACCGTCTTAATGGATTCACCCTGAAGATGCCCCCGCTGCGTGAACGCACTGAGGAGATTCCTGTCCTGTCCCAGCACTTCATGCGCAAAGTCGCGACAAAGTACGAGTGCGAACCCTTGCCCATTTCCCCGGCCCTTATGCAGGCTCTCACCAGCTACTCATGGCCAGGCAATCTTCGTGAGTTGGAGAACACGATCAAGCGTTACCTTGTACTCGCCGACGAGCAGACAATCATGGGCGAACTGAATCCCTGGCAGCGTGCGGGATCGTCAGGATCTAGCGGGGAAGGCACAAATGATCACAAGAGCCTGAAGCATCTGGTGCGGAACCTGAAGGGGGGAGCTGAAGCGGCCGCGATCGCCCAGTCGCTTGAGGTTTCAGGGTGGAACCGAAAGCTGGCGGCAAGCGACCTGCAGATCAGCTACAAGGCTCTGCTGTACAAGATCAAGCAGTACAACCTAAGCCCCCCGCCACGAAAGCGACAACCCTTGATCGAGAAAGAGTCCGGTCTTGATCGGGCACAGAGCGCGTGAACCTGCACGCGAATGCGCCATTCGTCCAGGCCGGAAACGATCGTGCTCCGGTTCGGAACCGGGACGGTCCGGCTCCCCTGAGATTATCGGCTTGAATCGCAGCGGAAAAACTGCCAAGTCATTCTGACCATCCACCTCATGGGTTAGTTGGATTGCAATTGGGGGACTCTCTGCCCCATTCACTCGTTGCTCTTGCCTTGGGCGTTTGCACGCTCCGAGCGGCGAGGGTTGCTGCGAAGGTGACGCCGGAATGACACGAAGCCGGGATTGGCATCATTACAACCGATTCAGTATCATGAATATAAGTCTCTGCTGCTCAGTCGAGCGGCCTGTTTAAACTTACCAAGAGACTTCGCCGGCTGATCATCGAGATAAGTGCAACCTGGCCGGAAAAGGGCCACCTGGAATCTCCGACCCAATTCGAAACAGAAAAGCTGCCGGGTGACGCTTCTCACAGATCACTTGATTTGGATCGGGCTAGACTGCGTGCAGGTGACATTCCGCCCCATCTAAAAAGTCTCGCTGTCCTTGAGGCCTGCAAATATAGCTTGTGTGGTCTGTTACCAACGTGGCACGGACCTAGCACGAAACTGGGATTGGCATGTATACAACTTATTCAGGATCATAAGGATACGTCGCCGCTACACGGTTAAGTAGATTGCTTGAGCCACGTGAGAAAGCTCGCCAATTCATGATCGAGACGAATCCAACCAAGTCGGAAAAGGTAGTGATCCAATTCGGCACCAGGGTCATCAAAGGTCACCTGGAGTCCCCGGCTTGGAACACAATCGAAGAGCTGTTGAGCAGCGCTCCGCAGAGCTCGCCCGAGACCTTCCGGATACGCCGTCTCGATTCGGATGTTGTTGAGGAGATCTCACTCAAGGATGTCAAGGCCGTCTTCTATGTAAACAGCTTCGATGGAAACCCGGTTCGCAATCATCTCAACTTTCATACTCGGGCACCCATCGTCCATGGAATCTGGATGCGATTCCAATTCCTGGATGGAGAGGTCATGGAGGGAATCGTATACAACTCCATTCGCTATCTGGTCGACCCGGGATTCTTCGTGCTGCCAACCGATCCCGGAAGCAACAACAAGCTCGTTTACGTGGTAAAGAGCTGGCTGGTTGACCACCGCATACTCGGTTTGCGCAAGCTTTAGAGACTGTTGTTTATTTACTCTAGGCGGGCGAGAAGGCCTCCCGGAGAATTGAATAATCCAGAATCTCCGCAGCTACCCCTGCCCCTGTCAAATTCCTCGAAGTTATTTCCTTGCGAACCAGCCTGCCCCGACATCGAATCCGGCAACTGCTTGAAAGCGTAATCTCCGCCGGAAGTTCAACCAGGAATTCAAAGTCGCGATCGATCAGTCCACTGTCGGTTAACGATAGATAGAAATACACGCCCCGGTTGCTCAGGTCCCGCGTATAAGCCTGGATCTCGCTGTCTCCCGCGAGAATGGTGAGGGGTGCACTGATCCTGAAGCGCTGGCTTCCCCTCCGGTCGTTTGCCGCTGTGAATTCTTCCGTCATGAGCGCTGCTTCATTCAAAATGCCGCCGTCTGCCGTCGCCTGTGCTCTAAAGCGCAATTGCGCGACCTGCGAAACCTGAACGTCCTTCGGAGTCGTTGCGCGAAAGTATCGTCGACGCTTACCAGCACAGCTTTGGCCGATTGACACGCAACCTACAATGCAATTTCAATGCCAAACCATTCTCACTGAAAACGTTGAAATAATGAGGTTTCCCAGATGCCAACATGCAATTCCTTGCATACCATGTGGGTAGAAGTAGGACACCCCAGTCTGCTTGCCTTCACCACCAACCTATCCATTCCCTTCGGTCGAGATTGAATTCTGAACCAAGCGGACAAGTGAGGCCCATTCAACTACCTCGGTATCCTGACGGGCCGAAACAAAAATAGGATCATGCAAGAATGGAAAGCAAAAAACACCTCCTATTCTTCCATGACCCAGGTTGCAGCGAGCCCCAGCAATGATTCGCCACGCTGCTCGAACAATTCGACCGATCCAAAATGCCTGTCCGGTCAATTCGCGCCGTTGAGGAATGACCACGCGCTCAAGATCCGGTTGGCCGCTTTGCGCCCCTCCGAAACAGGATCAACGCCAGGAAAAGAAGGCCGGTGCCAAGCAGGAACAATGATCCAGGCTCCGGCGTCTGAGCAAGAGTTGCGGTCGCTGTTGCCAACTCGCTTTTGCCTTTAGGTATCCCACTGTTGACGTGGTAGCCGCCTTTGTCGGCAAAAGAGAAGTGCCCGCTGCCTGCAGCGCTGGTTCCGCTGCTGCCCCCGAAGCTGCGAGAGAAGAGATTCAGTTCGTAGCCACTGACATCAACCAGTATGCTGCCCGAGTCCTGAATCCTATTCCCGGAATTTCCCGGGTAGAGCAGATTGTCGAAAATGAACCCACCATCCCCGGACAGCGCCGGACTGTTCGACCCGAAGCCGGTGTTGAACCCCTCGAGTACCATAGGACCGAAGTTAGCCGGTGTCACGCTGCCAGACATCAAGGTTCCAGACCGGCCAGTGATCGCATAGTCGCGGTCTTCAGCGACGCCATTCGCAAAACCTGCAGGGCCGGCATCAAATGTGTGTTGGGAGGTGAAGTTTGCCCCGCTGACCTTGTAACCGAAGGAGTCTGCAAATGCAGAAGGGGTAATCGCAAAGGCAATTGTCAATGCGAGTGACGCACACAAGTGCTTCTTCATCTTTCCCCCGATCTAGCGGTTCTGAACGGCCCCAGAGCCTGAACCGCTTGCAAACTCCCACCATGGACCGGATGCCGGCCTCGATGGTTCCCCCCTTTCATGTGCAAGTTACATGCCAAACAAATGTTATGCAGATTCAATAACTTAGGCTTCTGATGGTTATATGATGTGCAATACTTTGCATACCTTTTTACCAGAAAGATTCTCTGTTCGTTCGAATTGTTCCAGCAGTTCCAATTGGGAAATGGAATTATCGGAAGAATGGAGTCAAAGCGCCCGGGCGCCGGGCTTCGGGGATGACCTTCCTCGCGTGGGCCATGTTGCGCCAGACCGATGGATGGACAAATGCCTACGCGTGATGACTGTACTAGAGCCTGTTATGAACGATGGGGCAGGCAGCCTCTCGCCACTTTTCATTTTGGGGAGCATAACCCGCCCAACCTTGAAGTCAAAATCCAGCCAGCGCAGCCCCAGAGTCTCGCCGCGCCGTTCTGTAGTCTATTCTTCCCTGGCGTTCTCAATAGGTGTTTTTATGGGAGTATTTCCGTGGAAGGGCGAAGGCAGAAAGCAGCAAAAGACTCCAGGCAATGGGGCGCGTTCGACCGAACTTCTCAAGAATTCTTATCAACAGGAAGGAATCTCGCAAGGATGGATTCACGCCGGATAAACACAGCCGGAATTTGAAGAGCTGCAAATAATACCAGCGCCTGCGCGAAATTTATGATTCTGAACGCGACCGGCAGCAAGCACGCGGTGAACACGATGAGGCAAAAGTCACCGGCAAAACGCTGCCGGCCGACATCGCTGAGCCGCCCTTTCACGCTGATCATCCACAGCACGCAAAGAAGCGCCGAGCCGGCATCCAATGCAACTTGAAAGGCCCATGTCCTGTCCCCGCCGCCTACGTCGCCCCTCAATAGATGCAGTACGTACCACAGGCCAGCGATCAACAAGGTATAGACCGCGAACTCAAAACCTGCGAGCGGTGAGGCTTGTCCTACAGGCTTGTTCTCATGCACTACGGGCGAACTGGATGCTTGATGCCGGCCGGCGCTCAGGGGTTGCTGGTCCGCCAGCATTGCGCGGCTTGAAAAGAAGATAGTGGGGATTTGAAGAACGACAAACGACGCAAGTGCAACGTGGAGACTGACCTTCCCGAAGAAAACCGGCAAGAAGCACGCGCCGGGCAGAATCAGGCAGTAAGGGATTGAAACCCAACGCGGCAATCCGGCATCCATCACGCGGCCTTCCACGCTGTAAATCCAAATAAGAGCAGGGATAACAAGACCGATGCGCATCTCCCACAACGCAACCACTGGGCCTGTGTTTTGCGCCAGATGGAACAACGCGATGAAAAGGGCCGCAACCAGCAAGACCCGCAGCAGAAACTGGAAACGCCCGACCGGACTGTTGTAATCGGAGCCGGGACAGCCTGGCGCATCCGCCTGACCGCCGCCTGGGGCCGGCGACCGAGCAGAGGCTGGTTTGCTTGGGAACAGCACCGACGGAAACTGGAGAGCGACAAAGAACGTTAGCGTCTGCGGAACATCCAAATGCTTGAGTACATGCACTCCAAAACAGGCAGCAAAGACGAGCAGAAAGTATGGCCAGAAACACCAGCGCGGAAATCCGGCATCGACCAGGCGGCGCTCCAGGCTCCTGATCCAGAACACACCCAAAAGCACGAGGCCACATTCAATGGCAATCGCCACGTGTCTGCTATCCGGGTGGGATTGCTGCAGGCGAAGAGCAACCCCGCATAGAACCGCAACGGACGCCGAGAACAGCAAAAACGTCAAGCGCCCAATCTGCTTGAACAAGGCTGAGTTAGACAACGGCTTGCTCCTTCCCCTGCCAAAAAGCCGGACCCCTTGGTTGGAATCGATCAGTATCTTTGAGAATCAACAAGACCAGCATAAACCGTGACGCCAATCGCCGATTGAGCCGGCCGACTCCATGGCCGCCACAGCTTGGAATGCTATTCGCTCCCAGAAATGCAATGCGCACGCGGACAGCTCGTTGGTGAGGACGGCCTGCGAAGCTCCAGAATTCAAGCAGGAAGACGCACCGATGCCACAGGTCTCGGTGAAGCCCACAATGTTCCGATGATTGAGCAGTACGTAGAGCAGCAACTTCTCAGCGGGCCTTTATGAACCTCCATGGTCCTCGGCCGCCGGCAGAATATCGTTCTCGCGAGCCATCCAGACGTAGAGGGTGGGCATCAGGAAGATGCCAATCACCAGGTTTGCAAGCAGGCCGCCGACGATGACAATAGCGAACGGCCGCTGCGAGTCAGAACCGATGGCGTGAGAGAGCGCCGCGGGAAGCAATCCCAGCGTGGCGACAAGCATGGTCATCATGACGGGACGCAGGCGTTGAACCGAACCCTCGACAGCGGCTTCGATGACGTGTTCCTCGCTGAAGCCCTCCGACGCCATGCGCCGGGCGCGCAACTGGTTGATGAACTCGATCATGATGACGCCTGTCTCCACCGAGACCCCAAACAGCGCCAGGAATCCGACCGCGGAAGAGACTGAGAAATTGGTGTGGGTTAGGAAGAGCGCCAGCGGGCCGCCAATTGAGGCCATGATGACAGAGACCAGCACGAGCACGGACCACTTATAGGATCGGAACATGGTGTAGAGGATGAGGAAGATGGCCAGCACGGTGATGGGAATGACCAGCGCCATTCGCTTGTCGGCGCGCTTCTGGCTTGCGTATTCGCCGGCCCACTCCAAGTGATAACCGGAGGGCAGACTCACGTTGTGCTCGACCTTGCTGATGGCCTCTTCCACAGTCGAGCCCAGGTCGCGGCCGCGGACCGAGTACTTGATGGCAATGTAACGCTGGCCTCCCTCGCGATTAATCTGCTCCGCGCCGTCGTCGGTGGTGATTTTGGTCAGTTGCGCCAGAGAAATGCGTTCCCCTGAAGGCGCCAGCAGGCGCACATCCTCGATTGCCTCCCGGGTGTCTCGATACTGCTTCTCATAACGGAGTGTCACATCGTAACGCGCCTCGCCCTGTTGTACCTGGGTTAAAGCGTTTGAGCCGATCGCGGTCTGGAGTGCGTCCTGAATGTCCGCCACATTGATGCCCCACCGTGCCGCGGCCTCGCGATCCACCGTAAAGTTGAGGTTTGGCTGACCAACGATGCGGAAGATGCCCAGGTCCTGAATGCCCTGGACGTTGGCCATTTGCGCCTGAATGAGCTCAGCCGTATGTTCCAACGTTCGCAGATTGCCGCCGTAAAGCTTTACGGCCAGTTCACCCTTGACACCGGAAACAGCCTCCTCCATGTTATCGGAGATGGGTTGGGAATAGTTCCAGATGACACCGGGAAACTTCTCCAATTGCTTGTCGATGGCGGCAATCAGTGCTTCCTTGTTTTGATGGAAGATGGGACGCCACTGCTCTTTTCTCTTCAAATCGACAAAGTACTCGGTGTTGAAGAATCCGGTGGTGTCATTGCCGTCGTCAGGACGGCCGGTCTGGCTGACGACCTGCGTGACCTCTGGAAACGAGGCCATGACAATCCTGGCCTTGTTGGTGAAGTCGATGCTGGCGGTGGGGCCTTCGCTGGGGGGCAAAGTTCCGCGCACCCAGATTGAGCCTTCGTCCAGGTGGGGCAGGAATTCCGAACCAATGGGCCCGCCGAAGGACAGATAAATGGCCATAAGGAACAGCGCGAAGGAGATGCCCAGCGTGATATTGCGATGGAGAATGGCCTTTCGGACCGCGGAGCGATAGTGCCTGGTGAGCCACTGCATCATGGGGTTCTGCCACTCTTTTGCGCCTCTGCTGAAGACGATGCCTCCCATGACAGGAGCCACAAGCATGGCAAAGACGAGCGCGCCGAGCAATGCGAAGGTGACGGTCCAGGCCATGGGCTTGAACAGGCGGCCCTCGACAGCCTGCAGGGTGAAGATGGGCAGATAGGAGGCAATGATGATGCCGCGGGCAAAGAAGACCGGCCGCTGCACCTCGTGCGCGGCTTCGCGGATCTTCTGCTCCGGAGTGCGAGGGTCGTCTTTGAGCGTAAGGTGCCGGACCATGTTCTCGATCATCACCACGGAACCGTCGACCACCATGCCGAAATCCAGCGCGCCCAGCGAAAGCAAGTTGGCGGGAATGTGGATCAGGTCGAGGCAGATGGCGGCGAACAGCAGCGCGAAGGGAATGGTGAGCGCGACGATAATGGCGCCGCGAACGTTGCCCAGAAAAAGAAAGAGAATAATGGAGACAAGAATGACGCCCGCGGTCAGGTTTCGCTCAACCGTGTCGACGGTGAACTTGACCAGATCAGAGCGGTCGAGGAAAGGAGCGATTTTTACATCTTTGGGCAGGATTCCGTTGTTGAGTTGCTTGACTTCGTCGTGAATACCCTGCAGGACAGGATCGGAGTCGTCGCCCTTTTGCAGCAGTACGATGCCTTCGACGGTGTCGGGGTTGTCGACGATGGTTCCGTCCGGGCGATGGGTGGCGCGGCCGATCTGCCCGAGCCGAATCTTTGGTCCTTGCGCAACAGTTGCGATGTTCTTGATTTTGATGGCTGTGCCGTTTGTGGTCTTAATTACGGTGTTTTCGATGTCCTGCACGCTCGAGTAAAGGCCCAGCGACTGCACGTTGATCTGCTGCGCGCCTTCTTCAATGAAGCTGCCGCCGCCATTGGTGTTGTTGTTGGCAATCTGCTGCTCGACCTGGCTGATTGAAAGGCCATAAGCGACCAGCTTACCGGGGTCGAGCCTGATCTGGTATTCCTTGGTCGGGCCGCCGAAGCTGGAAACGTCCACTACTCCGGTCACGCTCTTGAAAGACTTCTCCAACAGCCAGTCTTCGAGCGATTTTTTCTCCATGACGTCGTAAGCGGGATTGGTGCTCTCGAGTGTGTACCAGTAAATCTGGCCGACCGGGCTCCAGTCGGTGCCCATCTGGGGAACCAAACCGGCCGGCAGGCTGACCTGGCTGAGCCGCTCGAGCACGTGCTCCCGGTTCTTGTCGCTGGTGGAGTCGTCATCGAAGATGAGCATGAGGCTGGAGAGGCCGGCGAGGGTGGTGGAGCGCAGATGCGTCAGGTGAGGAATGCCGGCCATCTGAATTTCAACCGGCACGGTGACCTGGCGCTCGATCTCCTCGGCGCTGCGTCCCGGCCACTGGGTAATGATCTGGACGTAGTTGTTGGCCACGTCAGGGTAGGCTTCGATGGGCAGGTTGCGGAACGACACGATGCCCCAGGCGGTGAGCACCACCACTCCGCCGAGCACGAGCCAGCGGTTTCTTAGCGCGAAATCGACGAGTGCGCGAAGCATCTACTGGTCCCCCGCGGTTTCAAGCAGCAGAGCATTCGTGACTACCTGCTGACCCGGTTCAAGACCCGACAAAATCTCCTGGCGGCTGCCGCTGAGCATTTGCCCGGTGCGAACCTCAGTGCGCCTGAACTGATTGCCTCCCGCCGGCACGAAGACCCAGTCGCGATCATGCAGGTGAAGAACCGCGTCGGCTGGAACCACGGCATGTGCCGCCTTCATCCGGCTGGTAAAGGTAGCGGTCGCGAACATTCCCAGCTTGAGGAAGCCGGGATTGGCAACCTCGATGCGTACCTTGGCGGTGCGGAGTGAAGGATCGAGGATTGGGCCGATGTCGCTGACGCGGCCGGAGAGCGGGCGATCGGGATAGGCACTGATCCTGATCTTTGCTTCCTGTCCAAGCTGCAGCTTCGGAATATCGTTTTCGTAGACATCGCAGACGACCCAAACCCGGGAGAGATCGGCGATAGTAAAGGCGGTGGCAGAGCCGGAAAGGCTGACGCCCGCGGCCGCGGCGTCAGTCACATTCTGCGCAACGATGACTCCTGAAATGGGAGCGTAGACATTGACGATGCTGCTGGGGTGGTCCTTGTCTACGCCGAGAGTTTTCAATTGCTCTTCAGCCGCTGTCAGGTCGGCTTTTGCGTCCTTCTCAGTGTCCTCGGCTTGCTCCAGCATGGCCTGCGAGAGGGCGCCGTGCTGAAACAGATCCTGAGCCCGGATGTAAGCCTTGTTGGCGAGCTGTTCGTCATTGGCGGCTTTGAGGTAGCTATCGAAGGCGTTGGTGATGTCGGGGCTTTGCACCTTCAGAAGCAACTGGCCTTTCTTCACGTTGTCGTCGAGGCGGGCTCTGATGTCCACGACGCGGCCGTTGGCCAGCGATATGACGGGAAGCTCGCGGGAAACGTCGGGAAAGACCGCGCCGGTAGCATTCAGTTCGTCGGCCATCTCAATTTTTTCGGCTGGGGCGAGAGGAAACTTGCTCACGTCGTTGTCGTCGATGGTGATCACGTTCATGTCGGGAACCTGGATGACATGGGTGGGGGGCGGAGCGCCGTCACCTTGCGTCTTGCTCTTGCAGCCGGACAAAAACAAGGGCAGCGATGCAACCAGAACATAGACCAGAAGAGCAGCAGGGGATTGCCTCAGAGAACTACTCGACGTCATTGGATTACCTCGCGTCCTACGGCAAGATTCAGTTGCCCGGCGGCAGTCAGATAGGCGCCGATCAGTTGCGCATAGGCTAGTTGCACCTGGCGGTAGTCGCTTTGCGCGTTGAGAAAGTCCATCAGCGACGCGCCGCCGTGTTCGTAGGCATAAGTGACCGTGTCGCGCACCCGCAGCGCCTGGTCGTTGTACTTCGCCTTGTAAGGCTTGAGCAGTTCGATGTTGCTCTCCACTTCGGCGTAGGCCGTGTCCACATCGCTGAAGACCTGGGCGCGCACCGCCTCGCTGGCCTGGTGGCTGCGGTCGATGTCAATCAAGGTGCGCTGTTTCTCGCCCTGGTTGCGATCGAAGACGCGCAAAGGAACACTCACGCTGACGCCCAGGGTCTGTATCCCATTGGGGTTATTGTTCGAGGAATTGTAGGTGTACCAGCCGCCGAAGGTCGGATCGGTGGAACCGTTGGAGATGGCCAGCTTGTGGTTGGTCTCAGACTGCTGAATGGTCTGCAACGCCGCCTGCAGGTCGGGCCGCGCATCGAGCGCCATCTGGCGAAAATCATCGAGCGGGCGAAGCGTGGCGGAGAAATCGAAGGGGCCGGTTACATCGAACTGCTCCACCGGGGTGCGATCGTTCAACAGTTGCAGGAGCTGGATTTTCGCGGTGCGCAGGTTGACGATGGCGGTCTGAATCTCGGATTCGTATTGCACCCGCAACAGCTCGATGCGATCCAGATCGATCTGCGCGAGGTCGCCGGCCTTGAAACGGTCGCGGCTAATCGCGATGATGTGGTCGTAATACTCGAGGTCGGCCCTGGCCAGCTCAAGAACGGCCTTGGCCTCGAGGGTCTCGACGAAGGCCGCGCGCAGCGTGAACTCCATATTGCGTTTCAGGTCCTCGTGTT
>Ga0326727_10002632_pt1 | contig 60302 bp, 48 predicted proteins | sample MB2enrmetagenome_FD_207643 | JGI IMG/M metagenome (GOLD analysis project Ga0326727, IMG submission 207643) | Lab enriched peat soil microbial communities from McLean, Ithaca, NY, United States - MB29MY | ecosystem: Environmental > Terrestrial > Soil > Wetlands > Peat | place: USA: New York...
GCCCATTGTCCAAAGAAGAGATGGTCCGGCTTTACTTTGACAAGGACTTGGTCGAGAAGGCTTTTCACACCCTCAAAGGGATCACCAATCTTCAACCCATTCGGCATTGGCTGTCCAAGCGGGTCAAGGCACACGTCTTTATTTGCTACCTGTCCTATCTCTTGCTGTCCCTCTTGAAATATCGATTAAAAGATATCCAGATGTCACCGCAGGCGGCCCTACGCGAACTCGATCCCATGTACAAAGTGTATTTGAGAGATTCCAAAAAGGGATTCACAATCTCGCGTGTGGTTACGCTCTCCAAGAAACAAGAAGTGATTCTAAAGGCTATCGACAAGAAACTTTTAGATTGTAGGTAGTAAAAACAGCTCCAAATTCAGGTATTAGCTCCCAAGAGCCACAGCTTATTCCGAAAGCTTCTCGATTGCGCCCGCAATCTCGGCGATAAACCGGCTCTCCAGCTCTACAGGCTGCAATGCCCGGTACAGCTCTCTCATTGCGAAAATCACTCCAACCACCAGGAGCGTCATCCCGATAATAAAACACACGACGGATGCAACCATCAGCCGCGGCCACAATACGCTCAGGCCCAAAGCCAGCGAACAGATTGAAAGGCAGGCGATCGCCAGAAGAAAGCAGGAGAGAGCTTGGCGGATCAGGCGCGCCCGGTTCATGATGTCAGTAGTCTGCATTTCCAGCGATTCCAGCATCTCATGGTGCCTGGTGACCGCGGCCGGATCGGGCTCTGCGGCGGTGCGATGACGCCCCAGTTCCTCCTGTTCCTTCAAACGCTCGCGATGGAACAGGCGGAGCCTTGCCACCAGCCCGCTCAAACGGTTGTAAAAGGCCAGGCACAACAATCCACAGGCGGAAATCACTATGATAGGTCCGGTACCGGCAGATATGATTTTGGATAAATCTTCCATTTCCCCAAGGTCCTTTGCGTTAGGATAAACAAATATCGATTCCGATGCTAATCTTGAATGATAATTGTGCAGGAAAAGCCGGGTTGTACGTCTTTGAGATCGATAGGAGAAACGCTATGTCTCAGCGAAAAAAGCATCTTTTTTGCACAGCCATTCTCGCTTTTCTGTTCTCCGCCCAATTGCGGGCGCAGGACCTTGTCCCGCTTCCGGTAAAAAAAGTCGAGCTCTACAAGAATGGGATGGGGTACTTCGAGCATCTGGGGACAGTAAAGGGGCAGCAAAGCGTGGAAATAGTGCTGCCCAGCTCCCAGCTGAACGACGTGCTGAAATCGCTCACGGTCCTTGATCTCGGGAAAGGGCAGATCGGCGGAGTGAATTACGATTCCGCCGCGCCCCTCGGCCGCCGGATGGCCGAAGTGCCTATCAATCTCTCCTCCAATGAAGGCCTGGTCGGATTCCTCAACCAGATACGGGGCGCCGGCGTCGAAATCCGCACTCCCGGCGGTATCGTCACGGGCAAGCTCATGGGAGCTGAACTGAAGACAAAAACCATCGGGCCCAATTCGAGCTCGCAGGAGGTCGAGCTCACCATTCTCTCGGCTGGCGGCGAAGTGCGGCTTGTGGAACTGGAGTCCGCCGGCGCAATGAAGCTCACGGAGCCGGCGTTGGCCGCCGATCTGAACCGCTATCTCGACCTCCTTGACACAACACACCAGCGCGATGTCCGCCGGCTCCGGATCCAGACGATTGGTACGGGCGAGCGGCAGATTTACATCAGCTACACGTCCGAGGCTCCTATATGGAAAACCACTTATCGCATTATCCTCGATCCCAAGCAGAGGCCCCTCCTTCAGGGTTGGGCCGTTGTGGACAACACAACCCCAATGGATTGGCTGGACGTATCCTTGTCGCTGGTTTCCGGCGCTCCCATCAGCTTCATCCAGGATTTATCCCAGCCGCTGTATGCGCGCCGGCCGGTGGTGCCCTTGCCTCAGGGCGTCGAGGTCAGTCCGCAGGTTTACGAAGGCACCATTGAACCGCAGGTCGGTGAATACAAATTAACTCTCCCGTCCGGAGGGGTCGTCGGGGGGGTAGGTCCGGGAAGCGGTGGCGGTATCGGCAAGGGCCGTGGTGTGTCATCACCTGCAGCAGCGCCTCCTCCTGCGCCGGCCAGGATGCAGATGGAGGTGTCGGATGCAATCCGGCAGCAAATGACAGAGACGGCGCAAGCCCAGGCGGTCGCCGAGCAGTTTGAATACAAAATCCGTCAGCCGGTCACAATCAAGCGCAACGAGTCGGCTCTCCTCCCCATCATTCAGTCGGACATTGACGGAGAGAAGGTCGCAACCTACAGAGCCACCGCCAACGAGGCGCATCCGCGCCTGGCGTTCTGGCTGAAAAACTCGAGCGGGCTCACTCTGGATGCGGGGCCCGTCACGGTCATCGACACAAACGCTTTTGCCGGTGAAGGGCTCATTGAATCCGTGCAGCCGGGAGAACGCCGGTTTTTGAGTTACGCGGTCGATCTCGGAACCGAAATTTCCACATCCGTCGGCAGCGATCGACAGCGTGTTGAACGTGTGCTGATCAACAACGGCATGCTTCGCATGTTCTCCCGGATGGTCGAGAAGAAAACGTATAAGATACGAAACAACAGCGCCGCGGCGCGGACCGTCGTTCTCGAGCACCCTGTGCGTTCAAACTGGAAACTGGTGGGAATGACACCGGCGGAATCGTCCGCGAACTACCATCGCTTCAAAGTTGAAACCAAACCCAAATCAACGACGGATTTCGTGGTCCAGGAGGAATCACCTCTGGAGTCCGCATACTCGGTTTCGTCCATAACTCCGGAACAGATTGCCGTCTGGGCTCGGGAGCGTTCGATTGACCCCGAAACCGAGAAATCGCTGCAGGCTATTGCCGATAAAAAGGCAGAAATCAATGACCTGGCCCAAAAAGTTGCCGCCCTCGATAAAGAGCGGACCGATATATTCAGCGACCAGGAGCGGATTCGCGACAACCTCCAGCGCTTAGGCCAGAGCCCGGAAGAAGCCACGTTGCGCGGGCGGTATATTCGGCAACTGGACACACAGGAGAACCGACTGAATACCCTGGGGGGCGAGCGGGAGAAACTCGAGCAATCGCGTGTGCCCGCTCAAAAACAGCTGGACGCATTAATTCAGAATCTCAGCCTTGACAAAAAGTTGTAAAATGTGGTCTCTGAGACTTAGAGTCTTAAGAGTCTTAAAAGTTATGCCGGATGAACCTCCACCACTCTAGGTTTCGAAGGTTCGCGCGATGCCATTCTTCGAACAGTTTGTTCAGTTCCTGCCTACAGAGGGGTTTAAGATCGTCCTTGTCCTCTTCCTCGCTTTCCTTATTGGCCTGGAACGCGAGGAGCACAAAGCCAGCCCATTGCATTATTCCTTCGGCGGCATTCGCACTTTCCCTTTGATTGCCCTGATCGGCTACTCCATTGCCCTGTTGACCGGCCGGCAACTCCTGCCTGAGATTCTGGGACTCCTTGTGGTCGGCGGCTTCCTCATGCTTTCGTACTGGCACAAAATCAGCAACAGGCAGGCCGACGAAATGCCCGGGGTGACAACAGAGTTATCGGGGCTAGTCACGTATCTCGTAGGATCGCTCGTCTGCCACGACTATTTCTGGATTGCGACCACTCTCACCGTCGCCAGCATGCTGCTTCTGGAACTGAAGGAAGTGCTGGAGGGACTGACCAAGCGGATCGCCCCGCACGAAATCCTCACATTCACAAAATTCCTGCTGCTGACGGCAGTTGTCCTGCCGGTGCTCCCGAATCAGCCCTTCGGCCGCTTTCTGATCAATCCGTTCAAAACCTGGCTTGTGGTCGTGGCCGTGAGCACTGTTTCCTACGGCAGCTATCTTCTCCTGCAGTTTACAAAGGAAAGCGGCATCCAGCTATCGGCAGTCCTCGGCGGAATTTACTCGTCGACGGCCACAACGGTCGCCTTGGCAAAACGGTCGGCCAGAGAGGCTCATCCCCATTTGTTCGCAGGTTCGATACTCTTGGCTTCGGCTTTTATGTATCTGCGGCTCATCATCCTCGTCGGCATATTCAACTGGCGTTTGATGCGGCTGCTCGCAGGCCCTTTCCTTGCGCTTGCAGCCGCAGCCTCCGTCACGGGATTACTGTGGGCGCGGCGGTCTGATGGTCCTCTGGAAGAACTGCAACGTGAATTCCATCATGGGAATCCGCTGGAGATGAAGGCGGCCTTTTTCTTCGCCGGACTTTTTCTCGCCATTCTGATTGTCACCAAGCTGGTTTTTTCTTACCTCGGGAGCAAGGGAGCTTACCTTTTGGGAGCGGTGATCGGATTCGCGGATGTCGATCCATTTATTATGAGCATGACCCAGACGGGAGGCCTAACCGAGCAACTGAGTGTAAGCGCCGGCGCCATCGTACTGGCGACAGCCAGCAACAACCTGGCGAAAGGCCTTTATGCTTACTTTTTCGGCAGTCGCAGCGCCGGCCGGGAAGGTCTGGTGCTGCTGATCCTTCTTTCGCTCGCGGGGTTGCTGCCACTATTCTGGTTTTGAAGCCATCAGCAGATTTGACGCCGGCAGACCGCCAAAAAGCTTACTGGAAGCTGGCTAATAATCGCCGGAATCCTTTTTCGGCGTCACAAAAACAAAGCGACCAAGCCCTCAGGACGAAGCACGGCCACAAGCCAGTCAAATAGAGTCGTCGCCTGCCTTCGCTCCCTGGCAGGTTTCATCTTCGAAAGAAATCATGGCACCCAATTCGTATCGGGGGATTTGTTGGGTTATCCGTATCGCCATCGGCCTTCTCGAAGAGCGAACTTCGATTGCCATACCGATTCCGATCTTTGGATCGTCAGTTGGAAATCTGGACGGGAATGATGAGCTCGTCCCCTTTGCGGTTGACTTGAAGAAGCACCTGGGCACCCCAGTTGTGAGTCGCCATAAACGCGACGAAATCTGGAGCGTTCGTAATAGGCTGACCGTCGATTGAGATGATCACGTCCCCGATAAGAACTCCAGCCAAATAAGCCGGAGAATCTTTCTGTACACCGATGACCAGCACTCCATATTGCACGGGGATTTGGAGGGCATCCGCGAACGGCGGATCCAGAAGAATGGTGTCCACCCCAATCAGCAGCCGCTGATTGCGCGGGGGAGGCTCCGAGAATATTCCGACGACCGGAAATCCAAACCCGGCGGGCAGGTTGAAAGACAATCTGCCCGTGTTCAGCTGAGGCCTGCGGGCTTGAATTGACGCGTTGAGTGTCAGGGATTTCCCTCGCCGGATTATTTCGAGGTTGGCATTGGAACCTATGGAGGATCCCTCGACGAGCTGAATGTACTGGCTGCTGTCCTGGACTTGTTCACCGTTGTATTTGACCAGGAAATCCCCCGGAATCAGCCCGGCACTTTTCGCCGGGCTGTCCGGCTCGACGCTTTGCACGAGAACTCCGGGTCCAATCGCGGGATTTGAATCCACAACAAACAACCCGAGCCAGCCGGTGCGGATGTCCTTTCCCGTTTTTAGGATTTGCTTCGCAGATGCAAGCAGCTGAGCAATCGGGTAGACGATGTTGCGAGTACCCATCGGATCCTGGCTCGCAATAAATCCAAGCACGCGATGGTCGGCCGTCAGGATCGGCTGGCCTATGTCCGGGAACGGATGGTCAACCGTGATAATCCAGCCTCCCGGCTGCGGCCTTGCCGGGCCCGTCCCAATCGAGACGATCTGGGCTCGCTGCAACTGCGAGAGTTCAGCAGAGACCGGCGCCATGACCGTAGTCCCATCCTTTATTTCACATCCGTCGCAAGTGGGGGTTACTTTCAGTTTCCCCCCCGTTAGGTTTATAACGGCAACCCCGTTGCGCTGATCGATCCCGACCAGTTTGCCCTTCCACTTCTGCCCTTCTTTGGAAACCTCGATGCTTGGCTCATGATTCTGGATGTCCAACCAGCGGTAACCCAGAAAAGTCATGATGTCCCCCTTCTGATCGAGGACAATTCCCGTCGATGAAAAAGACTGTATTACGACCGGGCTGTAGTCGGGGAGCAGCTTCCCGTTGATCTCCACCGTGTCCTTGGCGCCTTGGAATCTGATGACGATGTTCACGCGCACCAGGGTTGGTTCCGTTTTCTGATCTTGGGCTTTTTGAATAACAGATCCAACGGGAAAGAAAAGAAAATGATGGGCCATCGAAACCGGAACGCCGGCAAGCAGGAGAAAGCAGCTCAGAATTCTGACAAGAGGAAGCGGGTTGATTTTTGATTTGCCTGCCATAATAGACTTAATGGCTTACGTTCCGAATAAAATACTCTTCGGGCGTTTGACCATACCGCACATGAGTCTTGTTCGGCCACCGGAAACTCACCGGGCGATTGTCCGGCCCGACCACCTGAAATTCCACATAGTCCGAAACCTCTTGGTCCACCATCTGTTCCTCTGCGGGATCGGGCTTGACCTTAGGCTTGGGAACCTCAGCAGACAACGGACGACTCGCGTTGGCAACAGTGGTGGTGGCCACCGGGCGCGGATTCTCGCTTTTGCTGATTTTTGCGGGCTCCGGGACAACCGCTGGCGGCGCTGAGACAGATTCGGGGGCTGTCCGGTTGGATAAAAACGGGTACAGATAAAAAATCCCGATGACCAGAACGGCCAAGCACAAGGAAACCAGGACCAGCTTTCGCGCCGAAGGCAGGTCAAAGCCGTAAATCCAGAATCTCCTGAACCCGGAGAACAAGCCCTGCTCCCTGCGCTTCCCGATTCCGTTCATGACCGAGAGCTCAAAATTCGCAGGCGCCTTGGCCCGCTCGAGCTGCTGCACCATCTGGCGCAGTCGCAGCGCATTCGACAGGTCCTTGCCGCAACCGAGGCACTGTTGGGCATGACGTTCCATTCCGAAGCGACCGGAAAAATCGAGACCGTCTTCCAGGTAATCTTCCAGGTCTTTGTGAAACTTGCGGCAATCCATGGCTCAAATCCCCGTTGACGCGTGAACGCGTGAACGCTTTTCACACATAGTGCTCCAGTTTTCTCTGGAGCAATTCCCTGGCCCGGTGCAGCCGGGATTTGATAGTTCCCGCCGAGCAACTCAAGGCCTTGGCGATGTCCTCGTACGGCAGTTCTTGCACTTCCTTCATGATAAAGGCGGTTCGATATTTTTCGGGCAACGACCGGATCGCATCCCCGAGAACCCGGCTACTCTCTTTGCGCAGCATTTCGTCGCGCGGCCCACGCCGGACATCGGTGATTTCGAATTCGGGCACTTCTTTTTCTGTCGATTGCCGGTTTCCCCAGACGTTTTTATAAAACACTTGTCCACGGCGTTTTCGATATCTTATTTCATCGATGGCCAGGTTTGTCGCAATACGATAAATCCAGGTAGAGAACTGGTAGACGTTGCTGTATCGATGGATGTTGCGATAAACCCTGAGGAAGGTCTCCTGACACAGATCGACGGCCATGTCGTAATCGCCGATCATCATGTTGAGATAATTGGTGATCGAGTTCTTGTACCGGGAAACCAGCTGCGCAAAGGCGGCATCGTCCCCCGAAATGAACTCCCTCACAAGGCTGTTGTCCGTCATCGGCTCGTCCGCGATGTCCAGATCTAATTCCCGGATCGCAACGGCCCGTTCTCGGAGTTCGGAAGTCAAGCTTTTCTCCCTCAGGCATCTGCGGCGGTCCGAATACCGGCCGAGACCCTAAACTGCATTGTTCTACACGTAAGTGCGGGAAGCAGGTTCCGTATTATTTCATGTCCATCCAGTTGTCGGCAATGTTCAAATCGACCTTCAGCGGCACCGCCAGGTTCGCGGCTCCTTCCATCTCCTCCTGGACAAGGGTTCGAGTCATTTCCGCTTCGGCCTCCGGAACTTCAATCACCAGCTCATCATGGACTTGCAACAGGATTTTAGCCGATAACTGCCTTTCGTGCAAAGTCCGGTGTATCCGGATCATGGCAATCTTGACGACATCCGCCGCCGTCCCCTGGATCGGGCTGTTCACGGCGGTTCGTTCGGCGAAATGACGCAAGTTATAGTCTTTGCTGTTGATATCCGGTATCGGCCGGACCCGTCCGAAAAGGGTTCGTACGCATCCGGCCTGTCTCACCTCAGCCACGGTGTTGTCCAGCCAGGCCCGAACCCCGCAATACCGTTTGAAGTACGCATCTATGAACGATTGAGCATCTTCCCTGGAAATCCCCAGCGTCTGCGCCAATCCAAAGGCGGACAACCCGTACACGATCCCGAAGTTGATCACCTTTGCCCGGCGCCGGCACTCGGCGGGATTTGCCAGCGCGGCTTCGCCGAAAACCTCGCGCGCAGTTCTTTCGTGGATGTCCTCGCCGGATCTGAAAGCGCTAACCAGAACCTCGTCGCCGGACAGGTGCGCCAGGATACGCAACTCCACCTGGGAGTAGTCCGCGGATATCAGTAGATTTCCCTCTCCCGGGACAAAGGCGCCCCGAATCAGACGTCCCAGTTCCGAGCGGATCGGGATGTTCTGCAGATTGGGGTCCGAACTGGACAACCGGCCAGTTGCGGCGCCGGTTTGATTGTAGGAGGTATGGACCCGTCCGTCTCTGGGGTGTATGAGAACGGGAAGCGCGTCGACGTAAGTGGATTTGAGTTTGGCAACCTGCCGGTACTCGAGTATCAGCCGCGGAAGCTCGTAGGTCTGGGCCAATTCCTCCAGAACAGCCTGATCCGTGCTGTAGCCTCCCGTCTTCCGCGTCTTTTTCAGGATGGGCAGATTCTGCTTCTCGAAAAGAATTTCACCAAGCTGCCGGGTCGAATTGATATTGAACTCCGTTCCGGCAGACTGGTAAATCTTTGTCGTAAGCTCCGACAGTTGCTTCTCCATGGCGGAAGACATCTGCTGCAACATCCCCCGGTCGATCTTTATCCCTGTGCGTTCCATATCTGCAAGGACCGGCACCAGCGGGAGCTCGATTTCTTCATAGAGTTTGCGCAGCCCGAGTTCGTCGATTCTGGGATCCAGCAGCTCATAAAGCCGGCGCACGGCTTCAAGCTGCCGGCAAAGACTCTCGACCTGAGTTTCAGGTTCCTGAAGATCCGGAAGAAGAGCGCCCTGTTTCTTGGGCTTTTCTTCCGAGAGAGACATGTGCAACTGGTCGAGCGCCCAGTGCTTCAGACTATAGTCCCCCACATTCGGCAAAGTCAGAAAAGCCATCAGCATTACATCGTCCGGCATGCTGCCGATCTCGACGCCATAGCTTTCCTGAGAAAGCACATAAAGCTTGGAATCCCAGCAGACTCTTCTGGGGAGCTTTTGTTCCGTCAGACGCTTCCACCGCTGTGCCTGCGCTCCGTCTCTCAAATCCATGAAAACCGCTTCGCCGGAATCCCCCTGGACGCACGCAATCCGGGCCACCTGGCGGCCCGTCACGTCTTTCGAATGACCAAGCTCCACGAAGAGCCTCGACTGTCCGCTCAGGGCTGCCATGGTTTTCTCGGCATCCAGCTCTGTAATCCACTTCCCTTTCAGCGGCTCCCTCTTTTCCTGCTCGACAAACTCCTGCATCAGCGACTTGAATTCCAGCTCTGAAAAAAGCTCGAAGGCGGCCTTGCGGTCCGGCTCGCTGAGAACCAAGGAGGAGAGGTCAAGCTCGATAGGCAGGTCCCGGCGGATGGTGACCAGTTCGCGGCTCATGAGGATCTGCCCCGCATTGTCGCGGAGGCTTTCCTGGTAGGTCTTTCTCTTGACCTTATCCCAGTTCTTCAAAACGCTTTCGAGATTGCCGAAAGTTTGAATCAATTCCCTGGCGCCTTTCTCTCCGATTCCAGGTGCTCCAGGCACGTTGTCGGCCGTGTCCCCCCACAATCCCAGCAGATCCGGAACTTGATCGGGACGGACACCCAGTTTTTCCTCAACTTTCTGGGGATCCAGGATCGTGTTGTCGTTCATGGCGTTGAGCACGACGACCCGCTCTGAAACCAGCTGCAGCATATCCTTATCGTTGCTTACGATCACCGATTGAAGCCCTTGCTCGGTCGCCCTTAATGAGAGGGTGCCGAGGACGTCGTCGGCTTCAAATCCAGGGTAGCTTATGACCGGCACGCAAAACGCATCGCACACTCTTCGAATGTAGGGGATCTGCTGGACAAGGTCCGGTGGCATCGGCTTGCGGGTGGCTTTGTATGCCTGGTATCTCTCGTGCCGCACGGTGGGACCTTCAAGGTCCAGGGCAACGCCGATGTATTCCGGTTTCTGTTCCTGGATCAGCTTGCGCAGCATCGACGTGAAGCCGTAAATGGCGTTGGTCGGCAGTCCTTTCGTGTTGCTCAGGTTGCGTATCGCATAATAAGCCCGATAGATATGAGACATGCCATCGATCAGAAACAGCCGTTTGGAATCCACCGCAAATCCCCTCAAGCGTAAGCGCTCGCCGCTGGCAGCTGATTGTACCACGTGTTGGGAAGCCCTAAAGATCTAACCACGGATTTGTGCGGATCGACATCCAAAGATCCGCGACGATCCGCGGTTGAATTAGGTTTTCCTTCGGAAAGCGTCGAGGCTCCAGCGGTTCTGCTCCTGATCGTGACACAGAATATAAGTATTACCGTCACTCGCGCGCACCCGAAAATACTGGGATGAAGGGCTATACCACTGATCTTCAACTTCTTCGACTTTCAGGATCCGCCCGCCCAAGCTGAAGCGTTGAGGATACTGTTCACCTTTGTACCCAGCATAGCACTCGACCTTTAGCTCACTCATCACGAACCTTCTTATTACCGGCCCTCGGATGACAGGACTGATACACACGCAGGAGTTGCTCCACGGAGACGTGCGTGTATTTCTGGGTTGTGGAGAGGCTTTCATGCCCCAACAACTCCTGGATCGCCCGCAAATCGGCGCCCGCACTAAGCATATGGGTTGCGAAAGTATGCCGGAGGGTATGGGGGTGAACCTTCAGCTTTTGCGCAAGCAGGCCCACATGGTGGTCGACAATGTTCCCAACGCTCCTGGTAGTCAAGCGCCCGCCCCTGAAGTTCAGGAACAGCGCCTCTCCGGCAGGCTTTCCCTTTAGTGTTTTTGACGGCAGCACGGTTCGGATGCTTTTCACGCGCACCTTTAGATAATCCTGCAAGGCTTCGGCCGCTCTGCTGCCAAAAGGGACGATGCGTTCTTTCCTTCCTTTGCCGACAACCCTCACGAGCCCTTCGCTGAGGCTACAGTCTCCAAGGTTCAGCCCGACCAATTCGCTGACCCGGAGGCCGGAGCCGTAAAGCAATTCGAGAATAGACCGGTCGCGTTTGCCAAGGTCCGAAGCAGTGTCCGGCGCTTCGACAAGTTCCGTGACGGAATCCAGGGTCAGGTAATCCGGCAACCTCTTGTCCAGCTTCGGCGATGAAACGCTCTTTGCCGGATTCAACTGGATCGCGCCCTCGACCGAAAGGAACTTCATGAACGAACGAAGCGTGGCCAGCTTTCTGGCAACTGAAGCTTTCCTGTTTCCCTTCTGATACAGCATTCCCAAAAATTCGCGAATAGTGAGGTTATCGATCTGTCCCAACTCAGGCTCGGGGCGCGGTTCGCCGTCCGGCGTGTGGACCAGGAAGGACAAGAATTGCTGCAGATCGGAATCATAGTTTCGAAGAGTGTGAGGAGAGGCGTTCTTCTGCAGGCGAAGGTAGTCGAGATATTTGCGAATCCAGGCACCCAGAGTTCCGGCCATTCCGTCCTTCTGCAACCGCGGATTCCCGCGGATTTTCACGAATTCAGTGATTCAATCCATCGATCCATATCCCCGAGAGCTTCCTCGACCTGAATTCGATGCCGCTCCTTGCGATCACGGATTTGGCTCTTTAGCCCGGTTGAACCTTCGTTCAGCAGACCGAAGTTGATGTTGACCGGTTGGAACTTCTCGAGGTCGGGACACGAAATATAATGGACAAGACTACCGCATGCCGTCGAGCGTGGCGGCGGCAACGGGTTGCGGCCCTGGGCTAACCGGCCGGCATTGATGCCGGCTAGAAGTCCCGTCGCGATGGATTCGACGTACCCCTCGACCCCACAGATCTGCCCGGCAAAAAAAAGGCTGGGTTTTGTTCTGGCCTGCAGGGTCGGGGAAAGAAGGCACGGCGAGTGGATGTAAGAGTTTCGGTGGATCTGGCCGAAGCGGGCGAATTCGGCATTTTCCAGGCCCGGGATAAGCCGAAAAACCCGGTTCTGTTCCGGAAACTTGAGATGATTCTGAAATCCGACAAGATTATAGCAGTTGGCCATCAGGTTCTCGAGCCTCAGCTGAACAGCCGCATACGGGCGCTTTCCGGTACGAGGGTCGACGAGACCGACTGGCTTCATAGGGCCGAAGCGAAGCGTGTCCACGCCTCTGCGAGCCAGTTCTTCGATCGGCAGGCATCCCTCGAAATACGTTGCCTGCTCGAATGCGCGCAGCGGCACTGATTCAGCATTGACCAGGGCCTCGTAAAATCGGGCGTATTCCTCCCGAGAAAAAAAAGCATTCAGGTAGTCTTCTCCCCCCTTGCCATATCGTGACGCGGCAAACAGCCTGGATCGATCGAGCGTAGACGAGTCCACGATGGGAGAGATGGCGTCGTAGAAATAGAGGTTTTGAGATCCCGCAAAAAGAACAATTGATTCCGAGAGAGATTCCGAGGTCAGGGGGCCCGTCGCCACCACGGTGATGCCATCGGCCGGGAGTTCGCAAACCTCCTCCCTAACCACATGGATTTGCGGAATGCCGGAAATTTCAGAGGTCAACACTCGGCAGAATTTTTCTCTATCTACTGCCAGGGCGTGGCCTGCGGGAACCTTGACCTCGTCGGCGATGCGCAGCAGTAAGCTGTCCATGCGCCGCAGTTCCTGTTTTAGAAGGTGCGGTGCGGTCCCCGGCAGATCTGACTTGAGTGAATTGCTGCAAACAAGCTCGCCAAGTTGATCGGTCTTGTGGGCAGGCGTGGAAACGTGCGGCCGCATTTCGAAAAGGCACACCTCTATCCCCCTGCGGGCAACCTGCCACGCAGCTTCCGAGCCCGCAAGCCCTCCACCGATAACCGTGATGACTGGCTTCATCCGGCAAAGTTTAGCACAGTCCTGAAAAACAAAAACGCTGCGGATTCCACGAATGATCACGGGATTCATTTGGAGTCGAAGGCTTCGCGGAATCCGTGGCGTTTTTATAATCCCTTCGATATTATGTAGTCTTTTGTCTCGGCAGGGATTCGAATGACTGAAGCCGTACCACAGGTAAATCGCTGGATTGTCTCACTCTCGGTCGTTTTTGCCACCTTCATGGAGGTCTTGGACACAACGGTTGTCAATGTCTCTCTGCCTCACATCGCCGGCTCGATGTCGGCGACCGTGGAGGAGGGGACGTGGACATTGACCTCCTATCTGGTGGCCAATGCCATCATTCTGCCGATGACGGGATGGCTTGCCCAGCAATTCGGGCGCAAAAGACTACTCCTAATGGCGATCATCGGTTTCACCGGTGCCTCCATCATGTGCGGATTGGCGCCGAACCTGGCGACTCTCATCATATTCCGGGTCATCCAGGGAGCGTGCGGCGGAACCATGCAACCCATGTCGCAGGCGATCATGCTGGAATCTTTCCCCCCCGAAGAACGCGGCAAGGCGATGGCGGCCTGGGCAATCTGCATCGTTACCGCCCCTATTCTCGGACCCGTTGTGGGCGGATGGCTGACCGACACGTACAGCTGGCGCTGGATCTTCTATATCAATATTCCGGTCGGCATTATCTCGTTGGTCATGGCCAAAATGTTCGTCTTCGATCCGCCATACCTGCGCAAAAAATCTCAATCCGTCGATTACTGGGGCATCGGGATGCTTGCGCTCGGGATGGCAGCGCTTCAGATCATGCTCGACAAGGGCCAGCAGGATGACTGGTTTACTTCCCACTTTATCACTGCCCTGGCGGTGATCGCGGTGGTGGGGCTCGTTGCATTCGTCATTTATGAATTCCTTACCCAAAATCCCATTCTTCATCTTCGAGTCTTCCGGGATCGCACCTTTGCCATCGGTGTCTTTATAATGACGGTCGTGGGATTTGTGCTCTACGGAAGCCTGGTCTTGCTGCCGATCATTCTGCAAACGCTTTTGGGGTATCCGGCGCTGCAGTCGGGCATTGCGATGGCCCCCCGCGGAATCGGTTCACTCCTTTTCATGCCCGTGGTGGGGATGGCCATCGGCAGAATCGGTGCGCGCAAGATCCTGGCGACCGGCATTGTTGTCTGTGCGTTCAGCCTGTTCTGGTTCGGATTTCTGAATCTGGACGCCGGATACTGGGACTTTTTCTGGCCGCAGTTCATCCAAGGCATATCGATGAGCATGCTGTTCGTCCCGATGACGACCATCACCATGGATGCCATTCCAAAGGAAGAGATGGGCAACGCAACAAGCATTTTCAATCTCATGCGGAATATCGGCGGCAGTATTGGGATTGCGACCGCGGCAACCATGCTGGAGCGGCATCGACAGGTGTACACCAACACACTCGGCGCACACGTAACCGCTTATGGGCAGAGCTCGCAGGAAATGCTGAATTCCATCCGGTCCGCAATGCTGGCGAATGGATCGGATCCGGTCACCGCAACACAAAAGGCTCAAGCCATGCTTTTTGGGATGGTGCAGCGCCAGGCAACCATGCTCTCATTCCTCGATTTGATGAAGGTCTTCGGCGGGCTCTTTATTCTGATTATTCCTTTGATTTACCTTGCAAGGTCGCCGAGGGCAGGCAAGCCTGGTCCCGGCGCAGCCGCTCATTAACCGCAGATTTTCTCGGATTCACGGATCCGCGAAAATTCGCGTGAATCGCGGCTAAATTTCAATCTCCCCGGCCATATACGCTCGCGCCTGGCCAGAAATCTCGACTCGGTTGCCGGTAACACGGCATCGTAGAGAACCGCGCCTCTTCGAGAGTTGCGTCGCGCTGAGTTCCATGCGTCCCAGCCTCTTCGCCCAGTACGGCGCAAGGGTTGTGTGGGCCGATCCGGTGACCGGATCTTCAAAAATCCCGCTCTGAGGAGCAAAGAACCTGGAAACGAAATCGACGTCGATGCCGGGGGCGGTTGTGATAATGCCTCGCGCCGCAACTTCCGATATTCGCAGCATATTCGGTTTTAGGCGTTCAATCTCCTCGGCACTGGAATACACGAGCATGTAATCGGTTTTGCCCTTAAAAATCTCGATCGGCTGTGATCCCATCCCTTCCAACAGCCCCTCGGGCGCCGGGCACGCGAGGGGCGGATCGGCGGGAAAATCGAGTGTCAGCAGATCCCCTTTTTTTGACACGCGCAGCAGTCCGGATCGAGAATCGAATTCGATAACCGAGCCCGGAAACGTTTCAATGTTAAAGATGACAAAGGCGGCCGCAAGCGTCGCATGCCCGCACAGATCGACTTCGATCTCCGGAGTGAACCACCGGATATAGAACCGTCCATTGCCGCTGGTGAAGAATGCCGTTTCCGCCAGGTTGTTTTCCATTGCAATCTGCTGCATCAGCCCGTCGGGCAGCCACTGGTCGAGCGGACACACAGCCGCGGGGTTGCCGCCGAAAACCTTGTCTGTAAACGCATCGATTTGGTATAGCCGTATTTTCACGTTCCCTCCTGTCGCGCCCCTCAGTTTAACTCAGTTCCGATCTCACCTGGGGCGCGAAACGCTTTGGAGTACGGCCGCTTGCTGCCGTTTTGAACAGCGATCATCGATCTCCTGCTGTTCCGGGATTCTTCCGCATCTTCTCGGAAGGGGATGAGTCCGCTTCCGCGAGTGCGGTCGAGTTTCGCAGACTCAAAGCAAATAGGTTTTATTCACTTTGATGAAGTCCGGTGCGAACCGTTCACGAGTGCGGGTTTTGGGTATGCTCAGGCATTTGCTCGTCGCATGTTTTGCTTTTTGATCCGGTTCGCCGCGCCGGCTCAGCCGGAATGCCCACCGGTAGAGGTGTTCGGCGCTATTCCTATTTTCGAGCCAATCCCGAGGGGTTCAAGCTGAATGAGTGGAATGGCTCATTGGCCCGCAGTGTCACGGACTGGTTCGGGATCGAGGGAGACTTTGGCGGGCACCGTGTCCCAGGAGTTGATACCGACCGTCATCCATTGATGATCGGGCCAAAACTGGCATGCCGCACCGGTTCCATAACTCCTTTTGCCCCTCTTCCAATCGGCGCGGGCGCAGATGTCAACGTGTCCGGGCTGGTTGCGTTGCGAGTCGCTCAGGCCGACTATCGGGGGGGAGGAACGTCAGAATAATTTCAGGTTTTCAGCCGGAATCGTATTCAGCTTGGCCCACGATAAGGGCTCTTGACAGGGAAGCACGCGAAACACACAAAAATTCCCCCGGGTGTTTCATGGCTAAAGAAGCGGTTGCAGGGTTTTCCACACATTCTCGACGATGACGTCGTAACCTTCAGCCGTCGGGTGAATTCCATCCTCCTGATTGAGATCACTGCGCCCGCCGACGCCCTCCAGAAAAAATGGAATCAGGAAAGCATGAGATTTTTTCGCCACGTCCGGGAAGATGTTGCGAAAGGCGCTCGTGTACTCGGGCCCATAGTTGGGGGGAATTTGCATGCCTGCCAAAACGACCTTTGAACCGGCAGATTGAAGCCGGCCGACAATGGCCATAAGATTCTCACGGGTCGATTCGGCAGGAATTCCGCGCAACCCGTCGTTCGCCCCGAACTCTACGACGACAACTGCCGGGTGGAGCGCAATGACAGACCGAACCCGGTTGAGGCCCTGGGAAGAAGTTTCGCCACTGACCCCCGCATTCACAACCCTGTAGCGATACCCCGCCGCGTTTATTTTCGCCTGGAGCTTTGCGGGATAGTTCATGTCTTCGACAACGCCTTGCCCCGACGTGAGACTGTCCCCAAAAGCCACGACGACCGGAAGCAGCTCCCGGTCCGGTGAAGGCGAGCGGGCCTCAGGGGCATGTTCACTCTTCTTCGGCTTCGTCCCGCCGCAGCTGAAACAGACCAAAGCCAGGATCGTTATCAGTAAAATGTCTCGGGTCAATTTGATCTCCTCTAAATCTCAACGACTCGAAGGTATAGAATAGCAGATCTGCGAAGCTGTCTTGGGGGACAACCGATGATTGAAGTGCGAAATCTTACAAAAGTTTTTGCCTCTGGGACCGGCTCCCTAGAGGTTCTGAAAGGCATCGATTTGACAGTCCAAAGGGGCGAGGTCCTCGCAATCGAAGGACCGTCAGGAAGCGGCAAAAGCACATTCCTGGGCTTATTGGCCGGATTCGACGCTCCCACATTCGGATCGATCAAGATTGACGGGGAAGAGATCACGGGGATGAACGAGGATGAACTCGCCATTTTACGCGGGAGAAAACTTGGATTCGTATTCCAGTCCTACAACCTTATCCCGACGCTTACGGCCGAGGAGAACGTCCTGCTTCCCATGGAATTGCGGGGAGATGTGCCCAAACCTCAGGAAAGGGCGCGGAAGCTGCTCTCCGCCGTGGGACTTGAAGCCCGGGCATCGCATTATCCCGTTCAATTGTCAGGAGGGGAGCAACAACGGGTTGCCCTCGCCAGGGCGTTCGCTTGCAATCCGTCCCTCCTGCTTGCTGACGAACCGACTGGAAATCTCGACGGCGCGACCGGGAACCTCGTTCTGGAAATGCTGCTCGAACTGAACCGAACGAGCAAAGCCACACTGGTGATTGTGACGCACGATCCTGCTCTCAGCCGGCTTACAAACCGCATTGTTCATCTTCGCGATGGCAGGATCGTCAATGAGAATTAGGGAATCCTGTGGGCTGTCCCCCTAATTGGCTGTAACCGAGGAAGAAGGAATGAGATTTGAAATCAGGATGGCCTGGCGGGAAACCCGCCCGGCGTTGAAGAGGTTCCTGTTCGTCATTGCAGCCATCGCTATCGGCGTGGCTGTTTTGACTGGCCTAAAGGGTTTCAGCCGGGGACTGAGCCGTTCCATTTACAGATCCGCGCGGGACCTGATTGCCGCCGATATGGTGGTCCGGATGAACTCGCTCCCAAACCAGAGTGACTTGCGAGTTCTGGAATCGCTGATCCAAAAAGGCGCCAGGCTGACGCGGACGACTGAAACGCTTTCCATGATTTCACCGGCCAAAGCGTCGAATCCCGTTTTGTCGGATGTCCGAGCGGTCGACCCGAACGAATATCCTTTTTACGGGAAAGTGGAGCTCGACCCCCCTTCCGCCTTGGCACAGGCATTGTCGGCAGATAGCGCCGTCGTCACGAGAGACCTGCTCGTCCGGTCAGGCATCTCCGTAGGGGATGCGGTTCAGATCGGCTCGGCTCAGTTTCGGATAACGTCCGTACTCAGATCCGAGCCCGACCGGATTGCGTTCGGCATCGACTTGGGGCCGCGCGTCCTGATTACGCGCGCGGGGCTCGAGCGCAGCGGGCTCATCCAGTTCGGCAGCCGGGCTACCGAATCCTTCTTGTATCGCTTGCCGCCCCGAGGGCTGGACGTCGAACAAGCGAGAGAAATGGTGACTTCCAGAGTCAAACGCCGCGTGCGGATTACAGATTATCGTGATCCGAACCCTTCCGTGACCAGAGGATTGGAACGTGCGGCTAATTTCCTGAGCCTGGTCGGTCTGCTTTCTTTGCTCGTGGGTGGCCTTGGAGTTTCTACAACAATCCATACTTACCTTCAGCAGAAACTCGAAAGCATCGCGATCCTGAAATGTATCGGAGCCCGATCCGGGCAGATCGTGCGCATCTATTTGATCCAGGGGATTGCTCTGGGAGTGCTGGGCAGCGCCATCGGAACCGGACTCGGGTATCTTGTCCAGCTTCTGCTCCCGCATCTGCTCAAGGGGTTGATCGACCTGCCGGCCAATCTGGAGTTTGCCCCGGGCGCCGCGATCCAGGGATTCAGCATTGGAGTATCTACGACCTTCATTTTCCTTCTCACGCCGCTCCTGGCCATCCGGAAGGTCCGGCCAATACGGGTGTTCTTGCGTGAAATGCCCGAACCCGGATATTCATCGCTGAAAAGGCTGGGCCGGGACCCTTTGCCGCTCATTTCGTTTTTTGTTCTTATAACGGGGATTGGACTTGCAGCCAGCTGGCTTGCCGGATCATGGCGCTGGGGATTCACTTTCCTGGCCGCGCTTTCGGGCTGCGTTTTGGCGCTTGCCGCCGGTGCCAAAGCTCTTTTGGCGCTGTTGAAGCGAGTTCCGCCTCCGCCATCCATCGCCTTGCGGCACGGCATAAAAAACTTAAACCGCCCCGGAACGCATGCTGGCTCTGTGATGGCCGCACTCGGTCTGGGGGTCGCGTTTGTGCTCACGATCTATTTCATTCAGACCTCCCTGATATCCCAGATTGTGAAGAGCGCCCCGGGCGATTTCCCAAATGTTTTTCTTCTCGGGGTGACCGGCGGTGACAAAGAGGGAGTTTCTGATTTCCTGGCCCACTGGAAAGGGACCGAGGGGCATACGCTGATCCCCGCCGTCTCTTCGCGCCTGTTGCGCATTGATGGGCGCACTGTCGATCAAACGGGGGGAGAGCCCGAAGAACGAAGCTATTCGCAGATGGAGTTCACGCTCACCTGGAGTGAATCCATTCCGCCGGACACCACGATTGTTGAAGGGCGCTGGTGGCGGGCACCCCACCATGCGCGCCTGATATCGGTTGGAGAAAGCGCCGCACGCCGCTTGAAGATCCGGGTTGGCAGCACGCTGGAATTTGACGTGGCCGGCACAACCGTTCGTGGAGAAGTGGTCAATATCCGGGAAACAGAATTCTCGCGCCCGGGGACAAGCAATCAGTTTGTATTCTCTCCGGGCTCGCTTGACGGCTTGCCCGCGTCATTCATAGGGGCTTCGAGAATTCCGGCATCGGGAGTTGCGGAATTCCAATCCGCACTCTTCAGGCAATTTCCGAACGTCACTTCCATCGATGTCGGGCAGGTTCTTACCAGGGTGCAGGACCTGTTGAATAAGCTCGCACACGTGATCAGATTCGTTGCCTTTTTCGCCATACTGTCGGGGATCGTCATCCTGGTTGCCGGTGTGGTCTCAACGCGCTATCAGCGCATCCGCGAGGTTGTGCTGCTGAAAACCCTCGGCGCGACCAGGCCGCAAATCGCTCGAATCCAGGCTGCAGAATTCCTGATTATCGGGTCCGCTGCCGGGCTGATCGGAGGCATCCTGGCCGCCATTGCCGCTCATTACCTCTTAGGCAATCTTCTGCATACAGAATTCAAGTTCCAGTGGATCCCCCTGCTGGCGGGCATGGCAGCCACAGCGGCCCTGGCGATTGTCACGGGCCGGCTGGCAAGCCGCGGCGTCCTGAATCACAAGCCTCTGGAAGCATTGCGCGAAAATTAAAATCGCAGCACAGCATGCAGGATGAATAAAAGCGCCGTGATCTTATCCTGCATCTGTTGTTGGCGGCCGTCATCACGGAGCCGACTCAAAAAAGCCGCGCTCCAGCCCTTAACTTGGGGGACTTTTGAATCTTTCCGAATGCCCTTCCGCAACGCGTCGGCACAAGGTTCGCCTGAAATCCACTTTGACGAAGGCTCCTTGAAATCCGCTGCAACGCCCTTTCCGGATTATGACCTGGCCGAAGAACTCCTGCTAACCACCCACGGATTTTCGCGGATCTGTACGGATCGCGCCCCCAAGTTACTGCCCTGTGAACGGTCGCGGATGAATCAGGATTTTTTCGAGTGCGCCGGTCGAATGCCCCTGCGTCTTGAGCTGTGATCCCTGCCGAGAAAGTAGTTTATCCAGGACGAGCTTTGATACAGCTCCCAGTTACACGGAGGGACAAGGTATTTGCCGATCTCGTCTTCCCTGTGCTGTGATTTAAGGCGCAGATAGGCCCTTACCCAGATGCAAAGCTTTTCCTCCGGATAGACTTCGCACCAACCGTGAAAACTTCCACCGCAAGGGGCGTTCCGCTGATCCTTGGGACACTGAGATACCGGACAAAGATAGGCAGTATCGAACAAGGCACAATCCCCGCAATCCCTGCAGGCATAGAGGCCGCCTTTGCTCCAGCGCTCGACCCAGTGAAAAAGCTTGCGGGCGAGAGGTGAAGAATCAATGAGCTGCATCAGCCGTCGCAGCGGCCCGAAGAGCGGGCTCCCCGGCTCAAAGACCGCCGTGTGAATAACCTTGGACAACAGGAAAACGGGAGGCCGGGTCGGCGGCTGAATCCTGGGCGCCGGCACCTCTCGGTTCAAACCCGTTTCAGCATCCCGCTCGAAAAAGTAAAACCCGTTCCCCTGCGGATAATCGAACTCCCGCGTCAGGTCCATCCAGTTGGCGGACAGCTCGTTCCCTTTTTCGACGATGTATTCCACGCTTTCGAAGGGCAAACCCTGGCCGCTGATATAGGCACCCTTGTAGCCCAACCCTTTGACAACGGCGAACATCCTCGCTGCGCGATCCAGGCGGGCTTGTTTGCCCTTGTCCTTGCTTTCAGACTCGGCAGCGATCCCGCTTAGGAGCTTCTCGGTCACCACGCATCCGGGAATGTTGTTCTCATGCATGGCCTTGGCTACGGGATAGGAAAGGACATAAACGGCCGCTAAAGCCGGGATCTTTGCCTTGCGGGCTTTCAGCCACATCTGCAACTCCTGGAGTTTTCTGGCATCATAACCCACCTGCGTGATCACGAAATCGGCCCCGGCCTCTATCTTTGCCCCCAGTTTATAGAACTGGCCCATCACCTCCGCCTCCATTTGTTTGAAAGGTGAAAAGGCCACGCCGGCAAAGAAATTGGTGGGGGCCAACCGGACCGGTTTCCGCAGGATGTCCCGTTCTAGCCCCAGGTTCATTTCCGCAACGAGCCTGAGACCGTTGACCGAATCCAGGTCGAAGACCGGCTTGGATCTCCCTTTGAAGCCGAGGCTCGCAGGGTAGTCCCCCGTCAATATCAAGACGTTGTTGATATCCAGCGCCGCCAGTTGAAACAGGAGGCTTTCGGCCTGATTCCGGCTTCTGTCGCGGAAAGCAACGTGCACCAGCGGATCGATTCCCGCTTTTTTGATTTCGGCGCACAGGATGTCCGTCGCAATGGCGGGGTTCCCTCCAGGATTATCGGTAATACTGATGGCATCCACCATTCCGCTGCGGGCGGCCACCCGGGCATTTCCCAGCACCATTTCCTGGCGCAATTCAAAAGCTCCCGGACCCGGTATCTGCTCCCAGACCAGGCAGAACTTGTCGGGATTCAGCATGGAAGCCCTTAGCCGATTCTGCCGCTGGTACAGCTTTTTGGCGATGGACTTCTGAAGCGCGGGAACAAGCTCTGCGGCAGGCTGGAACGCGCCAACCAAGCCTCGCTGGAACTCATACTCGCCGATCTTCATGGTCAGGTTCTCATCACTCAATATCCGGTGCGTGTTGTCAGCGGCATTCAGGTCCACAATGAGGAGGGAGGCGTGGTGAGAAATCCACCCTTCGCGTAATTCGCGGTAAAGCCTCAGGACCTCGACCGGAGAATTCAAAGGGCCGAGGATAATGATGTCCGGACGGAGTTCTTTGATCCGGTTGAACCCTTCATCGGCGGTAGCGGCATAGGCCACCGGCATTGTGCCTCCGGCGGCCCGGCGGGTCTGATCTGCCAATTCCGGTTCGTGGCTAATGACCAATAGATTTCGTGTTTGATCGGCGGGTTTCATGTTTGTTTGCCGTATTTCTCCCAGACAAGCCTGTGCAGAGGCACGTCGAACTCTTCAGGATACTTGAGATTCGCATTATAAAGAGCGCGCATTTGCCGAACCATCTCTTTGGCCATGTTCGCCGCCGAAATGTCGTTCCTGATGGCCCCCTTTTCCCCGGCATAGCCCCACGTGAATTCGGCGGCAAACATGTGGTTGTAGATAAAATACATATGAAAAGGGTTGGCTGCGCTCACACAGCCGCGGATGCCGGCCACAAGGATGAGCCCCCCGATCTTGCCGGCTTGTTGCAGCTTGGGAAAATTCAACGCGAAGGTCCTGTCCAGAGCAGTTTTGGCGAGTCCTGTCATCGACCAATAGTAGACTGGGCTGGCCCAAATGATGGCATCCGCCTGGCGGATTCCCGTATAGACTTCCTGCATATCGTCACGGATGACGCATTCTCCGGTCGGGGCACACCCCATGCAGCCGTCGCAGGGCGCGATGGCCTTATCCCTCAGCAGAATCTTGGAAGCACTCCCAAAACTCTGAGCCTCCTCCAGCGCCACGTCCAATAGGATTTCGGTATTGCCCCCTTTTCTGGTGCTGCCCAGAATGCCGATAGTTTTCATGGCCGATCTCCGATTTTACAGAATGTGAGATACAGGATACAGCATACAAGATTCACGATACAGGAGACGAGATTTCTCCCGCGTCCGGGATCTTGGGCTTTGCATCCCTCATCTTGCGTTGAGGTTCCTCTTCCCCATGATCTAATATGGACGCGCATTCGAAGGGAGCCACTGTCATGTACTTTCTGAAGAAAGCGATCGAAACCATTTTTTCTCCACTTGGAATCACGGTCATTTTGGTTGGGGCAGGGATTGTTTTGAGCTTTGCCAAACGGCGTTCGCAGATCGGCCGGCGTTTTTTGATCTCGGGCGGATTGCTGTTTCTGGTTTTGCTTTTCTCCCCTTTGTCGGAATACCTGGTGTTGGGACTCGAGAGAGGTTACCCGCCCATGCTGAACCCGCCAAAATCTCCCAAGATCGACCGGATCGTGGTTCTGGCAGGCTATGCCGAAGAACATAGCGGCTTCCCTGTCACGGCCACATTGACAGAACAAACGATCTGCTCGTGTTCAGAGGGGCTCCGCCTGTACCGGCTCCTCCCGGGGGCGAAGCTTATTCTATCCGGCGGAATAGTGCGCGCGAGAGAGAGACCCGTAGCCGCTTCAATGTCCGAGTACCTACAGCAGATGGGCGTGCCGGCTCAGGACATCATCGTTGAAGGAAAATCGGAAACCACCTTTGAAAACATGCGTGAGGTCCGGAAGCTGGTGGGATCGAGTCCATTTATTCTGGTCGCGCAGGCATGCGATATGCGCCGGGCCACGGCAGTTGCCCGAAAACTGCAAATGAACTCCATCGCGGCGCCTGCTTGTCACTGGGTTTTGCAGTATCACACCAATACCAGCACCTTCGAGGACATCAAGAGGCATCTCGAAACCATCCTGTATCCTTCCGCCAAAAACCTCTCCAGAATTCAATGGGCTTATCACGAGTACGCAGGATTCCTCTGGTATCGGCTTCTGGGCCGGGTTTAATGGACGGGTTGACGGGATTGTCGTGACTGTTTCCGAATTCCGTGATCTATTATTAAGGGATGGACGTTTGGAAGCCGTCGTGTGAGGAAAAAGCGGAAATACTGCGGAAGAAAAATCGGTATCGCGAGCTGATTTTATCCGGACATCTCATCCTGCCCCACTCCAGAGCCGCCGCCTTGTTGGGGCCAGATTGCCTCTACCATCTTTATGGAGTCGGCCCCGACAACCGGACGTCGAGGAAGCGCCGTCAGGAAGCTTCCAAATAATTTCCCAATTGTGCCAGAGCCGGCTCAACCAGTTCCGGGTCGAAATGAGTCCCCGTGCGCCGGCGGATTTCTTCGCGGGCGGCAGGAAAGCTCGTTCCACGATGATAGGGACGGTCGTGCATCATCGCGTCCATCGCGTCGACCAGCGCAAAGATGCGCGATCCCAGGGAAATTTCAGATCCTTTCAAGCCCCGCGGGTAACCCGTGCCGTCGAATTTCTCGTGATGCGTCAGAATGATATCCGCCGCCCCATTCAGCAATTCTATTTTTTTCACGAAGTCATACCCATATTCGGGGTGGCGGCGCATGATTTCCCACTCTTCAGGATCGAGCTCCGCAGGCTTCCACAGGATGCTGTTCGGAATCCTGAGTTTGCCGATGTCGTGCAGGAGCGCGCCGCGTTCAATCTGCGTCAAATCAGTATCGGCGATGCCCAGATTTTTGGCGATTTCGAGAGTCATATCGGCTACCCTGCGGGAGTGGCCGCTGGTCCCCTGGTCGTGGAGGTCGAGAGCTATGGCCAGCGTCTCGAAACCTGCGCCGTGAAGATCATTCAAATTTTCAAGCGCTTCATTGAGAGCCCTCGACCTTTCCACAACAAGCATTTCGAGCTGCATTTTGTAGGCGTCATCCTCAAGAACCATCCGGCGATGCTTCGATGCTTTTGCCAAGGCAATATCCATTTCACGGGTTCGATGGAATGTATTTTGAAGTTCAGGTCTATGAGCAGCATCACTTCACTCAGAGAAAGTCATTAGCTGGGCTGAAGCTTGTTTACTAAAGCAAACGTATGGAATAGTCAATCAAATATGCTACATCTGCCCGATTTTTCGCAGTTCCGGAACTCCTAGCGGCTTCCGGGAACATATTTCTTTTTTGGCCGGCCCAGTTGTTTGATATAAAAGCACTATGCCCAACCAAGAGGAAATATATCGGGACCTCCTGGACAACCTTGTCGACGGAGTTTACTTCACGGACACGGAAGGCCGGATCACATACTGGAACAAAGGGGCCGAGCGGCTTTCGGGATTCAGCAGGTCTGAAGTGCTCGGCAAATTATGCAGAGACAACATTCTGATGCATGTGGACAGTGCAGGCCTGGAGCTCTGCACTTCGGATTGTCCGATGAGGGCAACGGCTCGAGATGGCGAGCTGCGCGAAGTCGACGCCTTCCTTCATCACAAGGACGGCTCGCGGCGACCTATTCACGTCCGGACAACCCCTCTGAAAGACCCTTCTGGGAATATAATCGGAGCGATCGAGGTTTTCAGCGACAACACGGCAATAACGCAAATGGCCGAAAGACTCGCCCAGATGGAACAGCTTGCCCTGCTGGACCAGCTGACCGGCCTCCCGAACCGGCGCTACCTCGAATCCCACCTTTATGCCCAACTCGAGGAATTCGGTCGGGACGGTTGGCCCTTCGGCATCCTGTATATGGATATCGACGACTTCAAGCTCGTCAACGACAGGTTCGGGCATGAGGCCGGAGATCGTGTGCTCCGGATAGTCGCGAAAACACTTGCCGCGAACTCCAGATATTTCGATGTCGTGGGCCGCTGGGGCGGGGAGGAGTTTCTTGCGATCCTCCACAATGTCGACCTGAAGAGACTTCAGGACCTTGCGGAGCGCATGCGGATGCTCGTCGACCAATCGGTGTTGACCGGTCCGGAATCGCCGCACGTAACGATTTCAATCGGAGGTACGAGAGTTTCTATCGGGGATACAGCAGGCAGCGTCTTGTATCGAGCCGACGCCAATCTCTATCGAGCAAAACAGTCAGGCAAAAACCGCGTCTGTTTAGCGGACAAGGGAGCCCTCGCAGCCGCACGCTGATTTCTTGCTGGAAACTCGATGGCTTTGAGAAATTCTCCTCAATCCAGAGTCAAACTTCTATGGGCCCGCGAGAGCGCCGCGGCACACCTGTGACCTAGCGGCACAGGGTCTTAAAAAACAATTTCTTTATAATGAACAGGTTAGAATCCGGCATGGCGCGTGCACTTCGTGCGGACATGGGGAAAATACACCTTCTTACAATGATTCTGACTTTGCTCTGGCCCATCGCCTTGCAGGCCGATGACCAGACACCGGAAGCCAATGTCAATGAGCGCTACGTTGTGGAAAAAATCGAATTTGTCGGTATCGATGAATCAAAGCTCAGCCAGAGCCTGCGCGATGAGGCGCAGAAAATGGTGGGTGAAAAATACAGCGAGCAGTCGGCCGAAGAGATCGCCAAAAGCCTGCGCCGCGAATTGAAGGGCTATGACGTCGACACAAAGGTGGAGCGGGGGGAGAAAGCCGAACAGATCAAGGTAGTGTTTCAGGTCAAAAATAAAGAGAGAAACTCCGCCGGGGCCGACCTCCCTTTACTCGTGTATGACTCGAAGGAGGGTTTCAGCGCGCACTTTCAGATCCCTTTCGACATTCACCACAACGAATTCAGTTTCGGCCTCGTCAGCGACGCCGACCATCTTCTTGAGCGCTATTCCGGGCTTCGACTCCGTTACGAGCACCGGAAATTGGGAACGGATTTGGTGCATTTGCGGATCGACTTCGACAGCTATCACGAAAAATTTAGCCCGGCAACGGAAACAGCACTGGCAGAGAGACCCGATGTGCCGGGGATTTACAGGACACGCCAAATTTTGCACCGTCGCTCTCCGTGCGTCCGAACAAAAGCCTGTCACTTGCTGCGGGCGTGAGCTTCGAGCGTCTTCAATTCCAGTATCCGGCGCTTCGCACCAAGACAGCCTATTCAGGCACTGCGGACATCGCTTATCGCCGTCGAATCGAGACGCCGGGCGGATGCCGGCAGGATTTCAGTTTGGCCTACAGCCTGCGCACCGCCACGCGAATCCTGGATAGCGACTTCGTCTATACTCGGCAATTTATGACCGCAGGCTACAGGATCTCAAATGGAAAAAACCTCTTCGGCGTTCATTTCCTGGGCGGTTTTGCAACGGGAACGGCGCCGCTGTTTGAGCGCTTCTCCCTGGGCGACAGCGCCACGCTGCGCGGATGGGACAAATTCGACGTGGCGCCACTGGGAGGGACTCGCGCTGCGCAAGGTTCCCTGGAATATCGCTACCGGCATTTCCAGATCTTCTATGACTTCGGGAAAGTCTGGGACAAGGGAGGAGAACTTTCACGGGTCAGACACGGCATGGGATTCGGCTGGATCTCCAACCATACCTTTGCTTCACTGGCTTTCCCGGTGCGGCTCTACGAGGTGACTCCGGTATTTATGCTGGGATACAAGGATTAAGGGGCCCACATGACAACCTGCCGCCGGACTGGGCGGATGCCGACCAGATCAAAGGAATACTGACAAACCTTCTCGAGAATGCGGCGGAAGCAGCCAGCCCGGGAGGAAGGGTTTGCGCAATGACTGGGATTGAAGGCGGTCGGCCGACAGTCGAGGTGCACGATTCAGGCCCCGGGCTCAGCGAAGAAGCGCGCCAATCGGTGTTTGAGCCGTCGATTTCTTTCAAGAAAAACGGCATGGGCCTCGGTTTGTCGATTTCGCGTAAGAATGCTTTGATGGCTGGAGGCGACCTCGAATTGATCCAGGGATCGCTGGGTGGCGCAGGCTTCCGCCTCGTATTGCCCGTTGAAGGAGAGAACCATGGCCGCAAAGAGGATTCTGGTCGTGGATGACGAACCCAATGTCGGGGCTTCCCTGAGAATGGTGCTGGAGGGGGCCGGCTACAACGTTCTGCTGTACCGGACTGCCGCGGAGTTCCAGGCCAAAATGCAAGCTATCCGGGCAGATGCCTATCTGCTGGACGTGCGCCTGCCGGACGGAAATGGAATTGAGCTGCTGCGGACGCTGCGTCAAAACGATCATCAATCGCCGGTCGTCATGATCAGTGGTCATGGCACCATCGCCGATGCGGTCACTGCGACGAGGGTCGGAGCCTTCGATTTTCTGGAAAAGCCTCTCAGCCGCGATCGGGTCCTTCTTGCGCTGAAAAATGCACTGGAGCAGTCGGCATTGCAGCAGGAGAATGCGCGACTGCGCGAACTGATCGGAGATGGCCCACGCATGATCGGAGTCAGTCCGGCATTCCAACGCATCCTAGAACAGGCAAGCCAAGTCGCCCGTTCCGACGCGCGTGTGCTGTTGATGGGCGAATCCGGAACGGGCAAAGAGCTGATAGCCGCGCATCTGCATCGCACGAGTCCATTCGCTTCCGGCCCCTTCATCAAGGTCAACTGTGCCGCGATTCCCGTCGACCTGCTGGAAAGCGAGCTCTTCGGACACGAAAAAGGATCGTTCACGGGAGCCACGTCGAGCAGGCGAGGCAAGTTTGAATTGGCAGATGGCGGTTCTATCTTTCTGGATGAAGTGGGGGACCTGCACGAAACATCTCAAGCCAAACTGCTGCGGGTCCTGCAGGAAGGGGAATTCCAGCGCGTTGGCGGAGGCGAGACCCTTCGAGTCACTGTGCGGGTGATATCCGCAACCAATAGAGACCTGGGGGTTTTGGTCGAACAGAAAAAATTCCGGCAGGACCTCTATTATCGACTCAGCGTCGTGCCGATTCGCGTGCCGCCGTTGCGCGAACGCATTGAGGATATCCGGCCTCTTGCGGAATACTTTCTGGAGGATTTCCGTCTCAGGAACAATTTCAAACCCAAACGGATTGAAGGCGAGGTTTGGACCCTGCTGCAAAGCTATCGATGGCCCGGGAACATTCGCGAGTTGCGCAACGTGATTGAGCGCATGGCAATCCTGGCCGATTCCGAGCGGATCACGAAAGAATCCGTGCCCCTGGAAATCCGAATTCCACCCGGGCTGACGCTGAGCGCAACCGGATCCGCCAGGTTCTCGAGGAAGTTGATTGGAACATATCAGCCGCTGCACGAACGCTTGGAATCGAACGCACTCGTCTGCACAAGCGCATTCTTGCCCTCGGGCTTTCCAGGGGTGACTGAAAAAGGGACTCCGAACCGCAAAACTCACGAAATGCCCCTCTATTCCTTTTCGTGTGTCTCGTGGTCAGGAGCTTTTTCCCGATTTTATCCGCTCGAGCTCCAATGGATGCTCTTCCGCCATTTCCGCCTCGGAAATCTTCCCGGTGATCCAGGTCGTGCTCATCGGATAAACCGTGGGATTCAGCAAGACGAAATAAAAATGCCACACGATTATCGCCAGGGTGGCAAGGCAGGCCTCGTAGAAATGAATTGTCCGCGAGACATCCCACCCGAGCTTCGTGAACAGGCTGATGAAATAGTTATCGAACCACATCACGATCCCGGTTGCGCCCATGATAATGACACCCCAGACCAGGGCCCAATACTCAGCTTTTTCGGCGTAGCCGAAGCGGTCGAACCGGGGCTTGACTCTGGACAGACCTGTGAGGTAGCGCAGGTTCGTCCAAACATCCCCTGCATCTTTCGGCTTCGGGGTCATATCACGGACAAACCGCCGCCCCTGCCGGGTGAAGAGATAAAAGACATGCCAGACACTGACCGCGATGAGCACCGCGCCGGCAATTCGATGCAGCAGGCTCCGGATCATGAAAAACTTGCCGCTCATTTGGCGGAAGGGGACAACCCACCAGGCGTCGGGGAACTTCAGCATAAAGCCGGTGACTGCGAGGATGATGAAGCTCGTGAACGTTGCTGCGTGCTGCAACCGGGCATTGAATGTCATCCGGACATAGTGCTCGTGACCGGAAGGCTCTGGAGTAATTTCTCCCTCGCGCAGGGCAAAGCGATGGCGGGTCCGCTTGATGAAGTCGAGGGAATTGTGCAGGAACATGCCCCCTATGACCACGAAAATCAGGACGACGTAGATGGCGCGGATCCAATAAAGAATCCTGGGACCGGAGTTGCGGCCGATGATGACGTGCACCGCACCTTGTGCGAAATTCTTGCCGGCACCCGGGTGGCACCGGCCGCATGTAGCAGCCAGATTGGCTTTGTTGACACTCGACCTGGGATCTGAGGACGACTTGATATTGTGGAACCCATGGCAGCTCGCACAGTTGGCCACATCGACCGAACCGGCTCTGGCGGCAAGCCCATGGAAACTGTCCTGGAAGGAGTTGAACTGCTGCGACGGCATTCCATATTTCTGGCTGAGCGGGACCGAGTTGTGGCACTTTGCGCAGACCTGCACCGAAACGTTGCGCGGCGCTACAGGCGACCGGGGATCGCGTGCAGCAAAAATATCGTGCTCTCCATGGCAGCTGGTGCACGTGGGCGCATCCGTATTTCCCCTCCGCAGCGCAGCTCCGTGGACACTCTCGTTATAAATCACCGCAGCGTCCGCGTGGCAGCGGGAGCAGGTTTTGGCGATATTCCCCTTGTTCACCCATGAAGAAGAGTCGCTCGCTTTGTTCAGGTTGTGGGGACCATGGCAGTCGCTGCAGGTAGCGGACTTCAGGTTTCCGGAAGCAAGCGCGGTCCCGTGAACGCTTTTTTCATAGGCCGCAAGAAATCCGGCCGAGTAACCGACCTGTTTTTGGATCTCGGGACTCTCCAAATGACACTTCAGGCAGAGCGCCACTTCCTTTTTCTTGTCGATGGGAAGGATGTTGTGCGCTCCGTGGCATCCGACACAGTTGGGAGACCGGCTGTCCTTAGAGATCAGAACGCTGCTGTGTGCGGAACTTGAGAACTGCCGGAGCTCCTCTTCGTGACACTTGCCGCACGTGCCTGAGACACGGGCCCTGCTGACGACGGATTTCGGATCTCTTACGGACTGGATGTCGTGAGTCCCGTGGCAAGCGCTGCATTCAACCAGAGCCGCGTGGCTGCTCTTGTCGAATCCCGGGGCTTCGTGACAACTCCGGCAATCGACGGGCTTGATCACTTTTGCGTGCGGGATGCTTTCCGGGCTCAGTCCGCGATGGCAATCCACACAACGAATCATTCCGTGGGTCGAATTCTTTAAAATCGCGCCGTCGGCATACAGCGATACGGTCTTCCCCCCCTTTTTCATGCTGAGAGCACGATCGCTGTGGCACATCAGACACTCATCGGAGGACTGGCAGAATGCGGCAGGCAAAAAGGAAAGAACGAGGCAAAGAAGAAAAAAGGCACGAAAAACACATCTCTTTTCTTTCATATCTCCCATCCTTTGGCCCTCAGAATATATCCTGTCGACTGCCGGGGCAATTAAAATCAAGGCGTGTAGAGCCCGTTTCCCAAGCCCGGCGCGAAAGCGCCGCGAGAGCGCCTGCGGCCGCTCTCCGGCGGACCGAGATAGCTCGGCTTGACCCCGCCAAGATCCACCACAATCTTCTCGAGCACCACTGCGGGATCGACCATCCAAATTTTGAGCGTGTGGTAACCCGGCTTTGCCAGCGTGTGGGACGAGCGGACCTTGCGGCAGGCAGCTTTCACCGATTCCTCCCATTCCCTGTTCCCGTTCTTCGCATCGAAGCCTGGGGCCACGATTTCTATGATTTGGGGCGGCTGATCGTCAAAAGAGGCAGCATATCTCAACCCCCGGCCGGGAACAAAATTCAGATTTGGGGCAACGGTTGCCACGACGTCAATATCACCGGATCCTTGCAGATACATCCCGTACTCCAAACGGGGCGAGTTCTTCGGCGGCACCACGCTCCCGGCGGCCACCGGCAGGATCGACATCGCGGATAGCGTCCTTCCGTAGTCTGCAATCTTTTCCCATCGAACCCGGCCCGCTGGTATGTTCTTTGTATAGTGCTCCGCTTCAATCGAGACATATCCATCCCCTTCGACGAAACCTGGGGCCAAAGTCATTGGCGGCGGGCGGAACGACTCGACTTTCACCTTCACGCCCTCGTTCCCATTCCTCGAAATATCGACAAAACCGGCCGCCGATCCTTTGGGGGCCTTGCGCCAATCCACAGACACCCACAGGCGCATTTCCTTTGCAATGGTTCCCTCGCCGGTGCTGAGCACGATCCACGGAACGCTAGGGCTCGCGCTGAATTCAAACGAGGAACTCCCACGATTGAACACATCGACGTAGCGGCGCTCGGCGCCGTAGGGATCGAATCTGGGCAGGCCCGGTTCCCCCGGGGCTCCGGGCCAGGCTAAATCTGAACCCTCGACGGCGACTCCCATGGAGGGCGATCCCGCAAGCTGAAGGCGGGTGATTCGGGGCATGATGTTTCGCGGCGGGTCCTGCCAGTTCGTGTAGCCGATGTGAACCTGGTCCATGAAGTGATTCCACTTGCCGGCGGCGAACTTGTGATTGAAGTCATCCATCAGGTCCGCGTCGGCCTTGAATAAGGATTCGACCCGGTCGGCGAAATCATTTGCACTCGCGCGTCCCTGTTGCGCGTACAACCCATTTTTCCCCGCGGCGATATAAAGCGCGTTCACCTGGGCACAGGCTTTGGCGGGAAACAAGACCAGCTGATAGAATGCGTCGCGCGCTGCTTCAGGCAACCGGTTGAAAACACCTTCAGCCTTGGCCACAATGCTTCCAAATTCCCCTTCCACCCTGTCCGCTTCCATATAGTTTGTCAGGCTGTAGGTAGTGGGCTCAAGAAGTTCAGGCTTGCGCCGGCCATTGTATTTTGTGTAGGCAGAAATCACCTCGGAGATCTCTTCCGCGTGATTCGGGCCGAACTCCCTCGTCGCCCAGAGCCGGGTGTACTCGCCGATGTTCTTCCGGGTCCACCTTTGGGTGTTCCAGCCCAGATGCATGAAATACTCGAGGGGAAATTCCAGGCCTTTGAAGTGGCCGACATTGACGATCCATATTCGATCGGCGCCGCTTTCTTTGGCCAGGGTCAACTGTTCCCAGATCTTAGGGATCGGGTTGGTGTTGATCCATTTGTAGTTGCGCGGTCCGCCGACGTAATCGAAATGATAGTAGATGCCGGCCCCCCCGGCCCGCTTCCGCTCCGCCTCGGTCGGCAGCCGCCGCAGGTTGCCCCAATTGTCGTCCGCCCACAAAAGCGTCACATCATCCGGGACGCGCAGGCCCGCCTTGTAATAGTCCTGCACCTCCTTATAGAGGCACCAGAGCTGGGGCACCCGGGTTACATCGGGATTCATCTCTTCAGCGATCATTTTGCGCTGAACCGCAACGATTTCCTCCAGAAGGGCCATGCTCTGGGCTACCGTGCCGCCTGGGATCATCGGCGTGTCGTCGGCTCCGCGCAATCCAATTGTGAGGATGCTTTCATAGTTCTTGTTGCGCCGGATGCCCTCCCGCCAGAATTGCTGCAGAACGTCGGGGTTCTTGTAATAGTTCCAATTTCCGAGCGTGGTTCGGTATCGCCGGTCCCACTCTTTCTGGGCGCGCAACATCGGCTCCTGATGAGAAGTGCCCATGACGATTCCGTATTCATCCGCCAATCTTGGATTTTCAGGATCATCCTCATTGAATGCATTGTTCCACATCGCCGGCCAGAGGTAGTTCCCTTTCAGCCGCAGTATCAATTCAAATAGCCTGGAGTAGAACTTGCTGTTGTAATTGGCGACATTCGGCGGGATCGGGGGATTCGTGCTCGTGGGCGCCTGCCCGAATTTTTCGGCAACCCAACCGGTCAGGTCCGGCGACTCATCATTGAGGAAAATGCCGCGGTACTTGACCGAAGGTTCTCCCTGCTGGTATTTGCCGCTTTTCACGAACAATTCATCTCTATGACGCACGGGCACATCGGCCCACCAGTACCAGGGGGACACGCCGATCTGTTCGGAAAGATCATAAATGCCGAAGATCGTCCCGCGCTTGTCGGATCCGGCGATCACGAGGGCGCTCGTGACACCGGGCAATGGCGCGGGAACAACCTGAAGAAAAAAGGATTCCCACCTGCCCCGAATCTGGGAGGCATCGATCTTTCCGCGCCGGATCAGGTCATCAAGGACCCGGCTCTTGCCCAGGGTGCCGATGATCACGGCATGCGTTTTGAGGCTGTTCACATGGTTTGCGATCAATGCCTCGCTGCCGGTGACGCGGGCGATATCCGACTTCAGATCGTTGACGGCCCGGATGACCCCGGGCCAGTCGCCGGAATCCACCCAGATGATCGCGGCGCGGCGGGCTTTCACCAAAGGAAAGCTGCCGGGCTCGGCGCTAGTGCCTACATAGTGGGATTGCCCAAGCGCAAGAGCATGTTCATGGCCGCAAAGAAGCAAGAAAGCAGACACGATTCCGGCATGGATCGCGCGTTTCATTATCATGGCTCCTGAAGAGAAGGCAGGAACAAGATAAGGCATCCGCCTTGTCCGGCATAGCATAATTCAAAAAGAAAGGATGCAATCGCGGATCTGCGCGGGATATTCGGATGCCGCCAAGACCCAAAGAACGCGAAGGGACTTACAGATCTTCTTGGCGCGCTTTTGCGTGCTCTGCGTCTTGGCGGTTGCTACAACTATTTCATCATCCCTTTCTGCACATATTCCATCAGCCCGCCCGACGCGATCAATTCCTGCATGAAAGGCGGGATCGGCTTGGCTGAATACTCGCAATTCAGGGTGACGTTGGTGATCTGTCCGGTTGCCGTGTCGATGCGCAGCACGTGACCGGTCTGAGCTTCCAAGGTTGCTGCCGGGCACTCTATGATGGTCAGCCCGATGTTGAAGGCGTTGCGGTAAAAGATGCGCGCATAACTCTCGGCCACGACGCACGCGATACCCGCAGCTTTGATGGCCAGAGGCGCATGCTCGCGCGATGATCCGCAGCCGAAATTTTTGTCGGCCACAATAATGTCCCCCGGCTTGACCTTGCTGGGAAACTGCGGATCCGCATCTTCCATCAAGTGCGCAGCCAGCTCCTTGGGGTCACTGGTATTCAAATAACGCGCCGGGATGATTTCGTCCGTGTTGACGTCATTTCCGAATTTATAAATCGTTCCTGTAATGATCACTTTTTCACCCCCTGCTTCCAATTAGCGCCCCGGACTTCCTTCGGCAAGGCCAAACGTCCTTTGATCGCCGATGCGGCAGCCACTCCCGCCGACGCAAGATAAACTTCGCTCTCGACATGACCCATGCGCCCGACAAAGTTGCGGTTGGTCGTTGCCACAGCCTTCTCACCCTTGGCCAGAATACCCATGTGACCGCCCAGGCACGGTCCACAGGTGGGCGGCGAGATAATGCACCCGGCAGCCATAAAGATGTCGAATAATCCCTCTTTCATGGCCTGGCGCCAGATCAACGGCGTGGCCGGAATTATGATTGTCCGGACTCTCGGGCTCACCTTTTTCCCTTTGAGCAGCCTGGCGGCTTCCCGCAGATCCTCCATGCGGCCGTTGGTACAGGATCCGATGATCGCCTGGTCCAGCACGACATCCCTGGCTTTTGACACCGGCACGACATTTGACGGCAGGTGAGGCTTTGCAACCACCGGTTCCATTCCGGCAACGTCGAATTCCTCAACTCTCTCATACTCCGCCGTGGGGTCTGAGAAATAATAGCGTGGTTTGCGCTGGGCGCGTTTTTCGGCGTAAGCTCGTGTGATTTTGTCCGGAGGTACGATTCCTGTCTTGGCGCCGGCCTCGATTGCCATGTTGCACATGGTCAGCCGACCCTCCATCGACAGCTTGTCGATAACGGGCCCCGTTATTTCCAGTGCTTTGTAATTGGCGCCCTCAACTCCCAGGCGGCCGATAGCAGTCAGAATCAGGTCCTTTCCGGTCACGTCAGCAGGCAGCCTGCCCTTGAAAACAAGCTTGATCGTCGCGGGCACTTTGAACCAGGCTTTGCCCGTCAGCATCGCGGCGGCCAGGTCGGTTGACCCCACGCCGGTGGCAAAGGCGCCAAGGGCACCGTAAGTGCAGGTGTGCGAATCGGCGCCGATCATCAGGTCGCCCGGGACGACCACTCCCTGCTCCGGCAAAAGGGCGTGCTCCACACCGCATTCTCCCTGATCCCAGTAGTAAAGCAGCCTCTGCTCGCGGGCGAAGTCGCGCAGAATCCTGGCCTGCTCGGCGGACTTGATGTCCTTGTTGGGCGTGAAGTGGTCCGGCACCAGCACCACCCGCTTGCGGTCGAAAACTTTCTCTCCCTTGGCTTCATAAAAGGCCTGAATAGCCAGGGGCGCTGTGATGTCATTGCCGAGGCAAAGATCCAGCTTGGCCATGATGATGTCGCCCGGGCTCACGGATTTTAACCCGGCAGCGTGCGCCAGTATCTTTTCCCCCAGCGTCATTGGTTTGGACATATTCAATTCTCCTTTGTATGCCGCCGAACTCTCTCTGTGAAAAATCGATAACTGCCTATTTTCTTCCCAGCAGGCGTTTGGGCGGCGTGATAATCCAAAAAGCCCGGAGCGGCTTGCTGCCAACATTCCGGATCTGGTGCGGAGCATCTGCGGAAAAGGATATGCTGTCCCCTTCTCTCAGGCTGTAGACGTGTCTGCCCACCGTGCACTCGCCTTTCCCTTTGATGATCACTCCCAATTCATTGCCGATATGACCGTATTCGTCATCTCCACTTTTCCCCCCCGGGGGGATTTCCAGGAAATAAGCTTCAATCGCATGCTCTTCGGAAGAGGAGAAAGTGTGCGAAAGCTGCTCAAAGGTAACCCCGTCGACGACGGCCCGCTTTTTCTCGCCCGCCCTGACCAGATTAACCGGGCGGTCCTTCTTGAAATCCCGGAAAATGAAATCCAGGTCGATCTCGAGGATGTCGATGATCTTGAGCAGCGTGTCGATTGCGGGAGAAATCCTGTTCCGCTCGATCTGTGAAATCAGGCTTTCCGAAAGGCCGGCCTTTTCAGCCACCTCGCGCATCGTCAGATGCTTGCGCTCTCTGACTTCCCGGATCTTTTCCCCGAATGCATGCTTCATAAAATCACATTTCGAATGTTAACTGCACTAAAGCTTATTCAGTATAGTTGAAGTTTCCCGATCCTCATAGATTTATTTGGAGTGTCGATTCCGGGCAGGCCCGAATGCTAGAAAAAGCAGGCCTGTGCACTCGAATGGCTTCGCCTCAGAAAAGTTTATTGATGCGGGTTGCGCAGCTGCACGCGCAGGATCCGTTCCGCTCCTGCCGCAATCAACGGTTCCGCGTCAAGCACCCAGGGCGCTCTCCGAGTTAACTGGACCTCGTTTCTCGCCGTATCGATCCGAAGGCTGATCTCGATCGCAGCGTCCCCATCGATATCCACTTCCTCCTCAAGAATGGCCGGAAGCGTTTGCTTCCCATGCGGAACCCAGTCGATCTGCACGAATCCTTCCGTGCGCTCGCCCAGGAGGCCGTCGAATACAGGCCGGTGAACCAAGGTCTGGTACATGCCATGGTCAACGGTCTGCCGGACTTCGCCTCCCGAAAAACGTGGAGAAACGTGAATACCGGCCCTCTTCGCTAGGATTTGTTCCCAGGAATTCAACCCGAGAAATGTGCCGAGAATTATGATGAGGCAGAGAGCCGCCCAGGTGTAACCGAGCGCAGATTGCAGCTTCAGGATAGCTTTCATATTGTTTCAGCCCCTTATCGAACGATCATGCTGCCCGTCGTTGCGAGCAGCAGAATCCGGTAAAGTCCGTCCTGAATCATCCCTCCGCCAAAAACGATCAGGAACAGGTATGCCGGGTAAAGAAACATCCATCGCGCCCTTGCGGGTTTTGACTCCGGCACTGTGCCTTTTATGTGAAAGTTGGCGGCGCCCGCCGGGCACCCGTCGACGCACCTGCCGCACTTGACGCAACTCATCCGCGTCCGGCCGAGCCCCACGCTTTTGTCGTCCAGCGAGAACGTGGGACATTCGCGGATGCACTTGCCGCATTCGGTGCATTGATCCCGGGCGATGCGGATTTCGAATGGATTCACCTTGTTGGTAAACGACTGGAAGGCGCCCATTGGACAGAAGAGACTGCACTGGGTCCTGCGCCGGCTCAAAATCGGCAAGACCACAACCAGTCCAACAAACAAGCTGACAAATATGATCGCCTGGAGCAAACGCTGGAATGAATTCACTTCAAAATATTCAGTCACGGTTTTAAACGGGCAGAGCCATTCGCAGTAAAACGGCTCGAGAAGGGCGGCGGACATCACGACCACAATTCCGAGCACAGCGTACGGCATGTAGGTCCAGCGGTCCGCAATTTTTTTCACCCACGATTTCCTGCGCAGCCGGCTGAAGCCGTCGTCCAGTCCGCCGAAAAAGCAGCCCCAGCTGCAGAATCCCCTGCCAAGCGCCAAAGTCGCTCCCAGCCAGAGCACGACCATCGAAGCGATGGAATAAGATCCCAGGATCGTTCCCGGGAAAATGATCGTCCGCGATAAGACGGCGGGAATGGCGGTCTGCAGGATAACAATGTGACAGAACGGGGTCCGCCCTTTGATGGCCTCACCGGCTGTTAAAGCCATGCTTCCGCGCTCTTCCTGGAAATGGGCCAGGAAGCTGATCACAAAAAGCACCGACATCGTGATGAAAAAAACCGCACGGTACCGGTCCGTCTTCCCTGTACGCATCATCCGGTAAAAGAGGGAATTGACAAGAACCAGGGTGCAGAAAAGGGGAATCGCCCGGAGCGGGTTCTTGGGAATGCCGTTCTGCCCGATCAACATGACGAGAGACAGTGCAAGCATCGGCAGAGACCACAGCGCGGCTTTGCCCCAGCTCTTTGACAAAGTCGATGCAGCAATCAAGAGTGCAGTCCTCCATAGATCATGACCAAACTTTGATAGAAGAGATAACAGCCCATGATCCCGGCAGCCATGCGCCCCACCGTGCGGATTGCGGCGGACCGTCCGAGCAATCCTGCGAAAGGGAATGGGACCACGGAAAGCGAAGTCGCGATGAAAAACGACGCAAAAAACAGCAGACTGGAAAAAAGAGAGGCCTGGCTCGTCGCCCCGGCAAGGGCGGTGATAAATGGCGGGCACAAAGACAGTCCGGTCAGCAGTCCCATCAGGGCCGGCAAGATCACCGGCCGGCGTGAAGTGAGCGACAGGAACCTGCTTCCGACGCCTTTGGCAGCGCAAACACTTTTTTGAGGACTGAATCCATACAGGATCAACAGGCACGCCAGCACTGCGTAAATTGCTCCGAAAACAAGTCCGGCGCGCGGGGAGGAGCGAATCCACCGGCCCGCTTCCCAGGCAAAAACGGCGAATGCTAGATAGCCTGCCAGCCTGCCGCACAAAAAATAAAGCACGGGCGGGATGTTTAGTCGGACAGAATTCCCTTCTCCGACGATATATGGAAGGAAAACCGGTGCGCAGGCTGTTAGGCAGGCGCCTCCGTTGGCCAAGCCGAGCAGAAATCCCTGAATCACCGGAACCATGGCCGCAGTTTACCGGAAATCAGCAGGTCGCGGGAGCATTTTTGGCTGGGATCGATACCGAATCGATGCGCCGGAGCTCCCATGTACCTAAATTCCGATATCTGCCGTCGGGAGGAAACCGGGCTGTTTGCGGCACATTGTTCCCTGCTCGAACGCGCAGGCGGGCTGGCTTGGGGAAAAGCATCCCATCAATGAAGGCTGCGGTGGTCACCAGATCCCGACATGGCTCCGTTTCCGGGAATTCTCAGCGGGACACTAGTCTGTTCAGAAGCACTCGGTTGCGCCCGACCATCTGGTCGAATCGGATCTGCCGCTCGGGATTCAGTTGAGCCCGTATGCGCCCCCTCGCATTCAGGATGACCTCGCGCACGCGCGGCCGCGTTTCCTCCCGGATCTCGACGAGCTGAGTTCTTGTCTCTGCAATAATGCCGGCTATGGCTCGCGCCTGCTCCGGAGAAAGCGACAGGTTCCTGGCGATGCGCTGATTGAATCGCTGGGCCAGAATTTCCCGGGCGGGCGAAGCCTGGACCCCCATACTCGGCATAATCCAGAATGAAATGACCAGGCCGAAAACGGTTCCCAGAATGAAAATGCCCAGCACGGCAATAAAGACCTTCCAGCGATTCATGGCTCGGCCTCCTTTTCCGAAATGCGCGAGCTTTGCATGACTTGGTACCACAGGTCCGTGTCACTCAGAGAGTTGTCGGAGTCTAGCACATAAGATTCCGCCGAATGCATGGTCCGGCTGCCCGGTTCAGGGGGATAAAACCATGCCTACAGGCTGATGACCAGAAGCAGGGCGGCAAATACCGGCAGCGCCTTCCAGCAGGCAGTTCCGATTGAAACAGGCAATCGGTCCGATCCAGGAATAGAGTAGGTGTTGCCGGCGGATCTGATGCGATTCCAGACTCCATGATAGAAATCCTCCGAAGCCGGCTCGACACGACTTCCGTTCAGTTCGCGGTCTATCCAGTCCTCATTCTTATTCACCCGACACCTCCCGCATCGAGCATTCTCAGCCGCCGGCGAATTCGGAAAGCGCGCACCTTGACATTGGTCCGCGACAGTCCCGTCAATCCGGCAATTTCCGCTGCGTTATAGCCTTCCCCGTAAAGTAAAATCACGATCATTCGATCCAGCGGGGGGAGCGTCCCCAGTAATTTCCGGAGCACCAGTCGAGCTTCGAGCGGGCCCTTCGGATTCCATGCGGGGCCGTTCGAGATCGAATCGATATCCTCCTCCTGGCCCCCCCGGGGATTTTCTGTTCCTCATTGCATCCAGACACAGGCGCACGGCAATCCGCTTCAGCCGGTAGACAAATGGGGACTCGTTACGGAAGGAGACTAATCCAAAATACACTTTGACGAAGGTTTCCGGAGCCAAACCATCCACCGTGGACTGGTCCCGAAAAAACCGCGTTCTCAGCCTGCGGATAGAATCAGAATGGAGTCGCATCAATCGCTCAAAGGCCAGATCGTCACCACGTCGGGCGCTCTCGATTAGCTCTTCATCGCGATCAAATTCAGCCATGATGATTGAACCGCGGCCCGCAACTCATTCTTCCTGCGCACCAATCCTGCGGTTGAGCTGATCCAACTGTTTCTGGAGGCGCTGCTGCCTGGGCTGCTGCCGGGATTGCAGCTTCGAGAGTTGATCCGGAGTCAGAATGGGCTTGATCTGCTCGAAAACCTGCTTTCTCAGAGCGACAGCCTGGGATAGGGCAGTGGCAAGCTCCCCCGCCGCCGCATCGGAACTGTTTGCCAGCTCAAGGCGCGCCTTCAGGAGCTGTTGTCTTGTCTGCTGAAACTGGCTCTTGCAACCCTGAAAAACCGTCTTGATCTGGTTTTTCTGATCCGCCGTCAGATTCAATTCCTTGATCATTCCCTGAAGGGCCCACAATCGGGCGCGCCTTGGCGCGCTCGCCTATCCCTGACTGTTTTGAGCAGCCGCGGAGGCAGCGGTGAGATTGATCGCCGCCAGGACATATTTTCGTCTTTTCATATCCACTTCTCTCCTCTATATGCGTTCGCAGTCTATGACGGCGGAAAAGAATTTTCGGTTACACTAATATTTCTCGGAGGATAATAAACTCGAAGGCTCAAAGACTCGAATATTTCAAGGATTTACGGGGTGGAGCATGATGAAGAGCCGGTGGAAGGTGCTGGCGCCGCTGCTGGGCGCCGCTTCGTTTGCGATTCTTGCCATTTCCTGGTCGCGCGGACAGGACTCACAACAGGAGATTCTCACGCCGCTTACAGAATTGCCGATCGCAGCCAAGGGCAGCGAAATAGGCGACCGACTGCTAAAGTGGTATTCCAAGGGCACCGCCGCCGGAAATACGGGGGATTATTACGACAACCGGGATGGAGGGCACTCCAGGCTGGACCTGACGCCCTATCCTCAATTGAATAAGGTCGAGTACTCTGAACAGCAGATCAAATCAGGCCAGAATTGGGCGATGCAGAAACAAATACTCCCGTTCGTGGTTTTCGGCAATTCGTCCACATCGGGGCCGCCGGAACAGGGAGGAAGCAACACAAGGAGATACTACAGCGATCCCAACGGAATCGCATTCTTGTTTGCCCAGTATGCCCGCAACAACCTCTACATCTATCCGGCACACCATGATCACGATCCGGGCCACAATGGAGTGGGGGGTTATGGCGATCTTTTTCCCACCAATACTCCCTATCTGATCACGTCGCAGGGTTCATCGGGATCGGACCAGCCCTTCATGCAGGCACTTCCCTATGTCCTTGCGGCATTCCAGCCGGATGTGAAGAAAAAGCTGATCCAATCGGGCATGTTGATGCCGACTGTCCAGATGATTCTGCGAATCACCGGGAAACAGATTTCAGGCTCTAAGGAATATATGACCGGCAAAGCGCATCCAACGGTTTTCCTGGGGGGCGATGTCAACGCACCGGCGATGGTGGAAATGGCCCACGGGGTCACGATTGCCAACACGCCGCCTATTGCGCTGATCCGGGTTGCCCGGGAGGACGCGCCTGTGAATGACCTCGATTATTTCGACCCGGGACGTACGGAGAAGCTGGCAGACACTCCTTCCGTCATCGCCCGCGTTTTCCGAGGATCAGGTTACTCGCGGAAAATCGTCGTGAGCGCCGAAGACAGCGCCGATTTGAACAAGCGGCCACTGAAGTTCTACTGGCAGGTGCTGCGCGGAGACCCCGATCGAATCAAGATCGAATACCTCAATCCTGCTCACTCGACAGCAGCGATCACGGTCCCCTATTTCGAGAGAGGCCCAATCGCCGCGAATTCGAAACTCGAGTCGAGCCGTGTCGACATCGGTGTTTTCGTTCACAACGGCGCTTACTACTCCCCTCCGGCGTTTGTAACTTTGTTTACACTGGACAATGAAGCAAGAACTTACGCAACCGATGGCCGCGCTCTGGAAATAGCTTACGGAGCCGGGACATCCAATGTTTCGGTTGCTGACTGGAATGCTCTTTTCGGATCTTTGGAGTCAAAGTCAGGATCCTGGCCTTGCAACCTTCTGAGGAGGCAATTCAAGGACGAGGAGATCGCGGCTTTGCTCAAGGTGTCGGAGGAGCATCATAAAATCCAGGCAATGCTTCTCGCCGCACAGGAAATGCAGGAGAGAGCCAAGGCAGAAAAAAACGGAGCGGGTGGCGACGCGAAAGCCATCCAGGCGAAGCAGGCTGCCGCCGTGGAAGCGGCTCGCAAAGCCGTGGCGGATGCCCAGGAAGCTGAGGCTCAGCTTTTGAAGAAGAAGATGCAGTCCCTCAATCGGGGGACGGCCGAACTTGTGCAGAAGGCCCTGAATTCCTTGATGCAGGATCCCAACCTCTGGACTGCCAATGCAAAAGAGATCGGACGCCTTTATGAATCCGCAGGCAAAGAGTCGAGGGAGGCATTCGATCAGATTCGGGACAAGCTCGTGACCTTCGGTATGGCGGAAAATCCCGCCGGTTCGTCTTTCCGGCTGAGGTTTCTTGACGGCGCCGAACACCTCACCCGTTATGAGCAGGGAATGACCGAACGCCTGAATGCTGTTGTGCTGAGCCGCCTCGTTTTCCCCGGAATCGTGAATGGCGACTGGCGGGTTAACTACGTGGATCCCAATCTCGCCTCAGCCAAAGAATGGCGCGACGTCTATCGTTACGCTCCAGACAGAACACCCATGGGATGGCGCCGCTACCAGCCCGGCGGTATTATGGAATTTAATGCCGAAGGACTCCTCGTCCTGGATAGGGATTCACAGGGTCGCTGCACCCGTGCCCGGGCCGTCCGGTACGAGTTAGAGCGGGATCCGAGTGGCCGATCCATGCGTGTGAAACTGGTCCCGACGGATTCAATCCGCGAATATGCCTATCAGGGAGCGAACGACTGGAAAGGATTCATTAAATCGCAGTGACTTTATTCCTTAGTCCAGGCAGTCCGTAGCCCTCACCTCTCTCGCCTATGCCGGAGCACGCAGAATCACATAAGTCCAGTAAACTGATTTTGATTATCTGTTGCGTAATTGCGGACGGCTGAATATCTCGCAACACGGTTTATGGTTGGAGTCGTACTCCCGAGCTGGGGAAGTGTGGCCAAGCGCTGACTCCCCCCTCGCAGGCCCCAGCGAGCGGAGTTGCCGCGTTCGGTTCCTCAAACACGACTGTGCGCACCAACCCGGGAACGAACAATGCAAGGGCGCAGGAGTGGATGGATGCGAAGAAGATTCTCATGATCGTTCCAGCGCCGTGTCCTTCCGCGGGCCCGTCGGTTCAGCCATTTCTTCCAGTGCCTCCGATGAAAGGCGTTGACCAGGGCTGTCTCATTCGGTTTCGACCCATGATGACGACCACCGTGTCTGCCATGCTGGGCGCGGTTCAGATCGCGATTGGCTACGGGGCGGGCGGCGAAGCGCGTCAGCCGCTCGGACTTGGGGTGGTAGGTGGTCTTTTATTTTCGCAGCTCGCGACCTTGTATCTCACGCCTGTGGTTCACACGTACCTGTCCAGCCGGCAGAATGCCTTCCACAGGTATAAAAGGATGAGCCGCTTGCCGCTTTATCCTTGAGCACATCGCGGGAGGAGCAACAGGTTCATTCACCTACCCGCCGGCGATCGCCCCAATAACAAGCAGAGGCTCTTTACCCAGCACCACCGCCTCAGGCAGGTCAGTATCGGGCGGTTCGTTCGACAAATCCCTCTGGCATGCGTAAAAGCGCACGAATGGGCGGCGCTTGTGCGTGACATGGTCGCGGATTGTACCGGCAAGCACCGGATAACAGACTTCCAACGCATCCAGGGCAGAACGCAGCGTGGGTCTCCCCTCCACTTCAATTATTACTTCCGGCTCGACGTGCGCGAGCGTTTGCAGATGAAATGGGAGAACGACGCGAATCATCAGCATCCTCGGAAATGAAGAATGAAGAGTGAAATTTGAAAATCAAAGAGCACCCGATCGTCATCACATTAAGCCAGCGTTTGAACCTCCACGGACAGCACCGCGGGCAGATCGCGCACGATGGACATCCAGTGATCACCGGAATCTGAGGAGGCGTACACCTGCCCTCCAGTCGTTCCGAAATAAACACCGCATGGGTCCAGGGAGTCGATCGCCATACTGTCGCGCAGGACATTAACGAAGCAATCGCGCTGGGGCAATCCGTTCGAAAGCGCTTCCCATTCATTGCCGCCGGTCCGGCTCCGATAAACACGGAGTTTGCCGTCGGGCGGGTAGTGTTCCGAATCGCTCTTAATGGGGACCACGTAGATGGTCTCCGGCTCATGCGCGTGGACTTCGATGGGAAAGCCGAAATCGGTTGGAAGGTTCCCGCTGACCTCGTGCCAGGATTCACCGGCGTCGTCGCTGCGGTTCACATCCCAGTGTTTCTGCATGAACAGGACATTCGGTCGGGAGCTGTGCATTGCGATCCGGTGAACGCAGTGGCCCACTTCCACACTCGGATCGGGCAGCTCGTTGGCAGATTTCAAACCGCGGTTCATCGGGCGCCAGGTCTTGCCCCCATCGTCAGTGCGGAAGACCCCGGCGGCGGAGATTGCCACGAAGATCCGGCGAGCGTTGCCCGGATCGAGCAGAATGGTATGCAGGCCCATTCCGCCTGCGCCGGGCTGCCAGAGGTGGCCCTTGGCACCGCGCAAGGCCGGCAGTTCCTGCCACGTGAGTCCACCATCGGTCGTTCGAAATAACGCGGCATCCTCAATCCCGGCATAAACCATATCCGGATCGGTCAGCGATGGCTCAAGGTGCCAGACTCGTTTGAACTCCCACGGACGCAGCGTGCCATCGTACCAGAGGTGTGCACCCACCTCGCCCTCGTAAACAAATTTATTGCTTTCAGGTTTAGGCATTCCCGCGGACGGCGGGGTCTGCCTCCCATCGGGCGGCGCCCAGTTTTTGCCGCCATCGTCTGAACGCTGGATGATCTGCCCAAACCAGCCGCTTGATTGCGAGGCATACAGCCGGTTTGGGTCAACGGGCGAGCCCTTCAAATGGTAAACTTCCCAGCCGCCGAAATAAGGTCCGTTGATCTGCCATGCTTTGCGTGTGCCATCGGATGTCAAGATGAATGCACCCTTCCGGGTGCCGACCAGCAATCGTGCTCTGCTCATCCTCCACCCTCCTCCATAAAATATACCGCCAGAGTGCGGCACAGAGGAGACTCGGGGGAAATAAAGTGCAAGCGACGGATCATGAATGCCTTTTTCAGAAAGCTATTCAGCATTATGCGCAATGTCGGCTCTCCCCGGAAAGAACGTCCGATTAAAAGGTTTCAAATGCCGTGGAAGGCTTCCGCATTTACACGGCTGCAATTCAGTTCCCAGCGATGGGCGGCCGAGGCGGTTGCCTCATCGGTCGCAATGAGTGCGGATTTTCCGGTCAGGCCTCGGGCGGACGCCAAGCCCAGTACATTCACTAATCCATCCGCCTCGAGCGGATTGCGGAGCAAGATAAAATCAGACGGATTGTTCCGGACTTCTGGATCCAGTGCGATTCCCACAGCGCTGGCTTTGTGCAAAAAAGTTTCAGCCGAAGGATCTCCGCCCACTTTGTCGTCTCCGCGGCAAAACTCCCGTTCGATCCAGCGCACACCCTTGGCTTCGACTTCGGACCGGATCCCCTCGTGAATCTGCAGAGCAGGCACCGTCACCTCGCAGCCCGCAGACACAAGCAGTTCCAGCTTTGCGCCAGGCCGCCGCCCCGCCGCCGATGACGAGACAGCGCATCCCCGCGCCTTTGAACACCCATGGAAGAAACATGGGAATCTTCTTTGAACCGTTGAGATTTCGAATCTCCGAGCTTAAACGGTGGAAGACGCCGCCACAGAATTTGCTTTTGAGAAAATCCCAAAAACACCGTGACCCGGATGTGCGTCTTCAGCCAAAGGGAGACACTTGACGCCGAAAATGATGAGGTAGGTTTAGCATTGCTTGCTTGCGTCCGGGCAATCGTTTTCCCCTTTAACCGCCTCCTTCTGGTTTATAATCCCGGGGTGTGCACGCGAAGTGTGACATGGACACTGCGGCCGGGTTTCGGCGTTTGGCAACGGGAGAGAAAATCCGGCTCGGGATTCCAGGCCATTTTCCCGTGATTTTTCCATTTTGCACGGACGTCTTTGTGAACAGACTGCGTCGAGAAGGCACGCGGTCAGAAACCATGTCGAACATTCGGCCGCAGCCATCGGCCGTGCCGGGGGGTAGCAAGATGCCTATTGATTCCATAGTCAGGACCAGACGCGCGCTCGTCAAGGATGTGGTCATGCTCGCCGGGTTTGGCGCAGCGAGCCGTCTTTTCCAGATCGGGCCTGCCGGTCCGAACGCATTCGCGCAGGCCAAAACAGGATCCAGGCCGGCGGAAAACAAGGGTTCGACGCTGATCCTGCTGGGCACTCAAGGCGGGCCAGGCATTACTCTGGCTCGCAGCGAGACCGCCAGCGTGCTCGCGGTCGGAGGCCAGCTATACCTCGTCGACTGCGGCTACGGCACACTGCGCGCCCTCGTCCAAGCAGGTCTCGGCTACAACGACGTGTCGAATATTTTCCTGACCCACCTGCACAATGACCACACCTCCGACGTGGCCGCATTGCTGTCGCACCAATGGACGAGCGGGCGCGCCCAGGCCGCCACCGTGCATGGGCCTTTCGGAACGGCCGCCTTGGTGGAGGGGGCTATCGCCTTCTTCAAGGCGGATACGGAGATCCGGATGGTCGATGAAGGACGCACCGTGAAACCCGAGAGCCTGTTTCACGGCCACGATATCGCGGTGTCCGGGCCGGCTGAAATTTTTCGCGACGAGCGCGTGGCCGTCAAGGCCGTCGAAAACACGCACTTTTCTGAACGCGCGAAGAAAAGGATGCCCTACCGGTCCGTGGCCTATCGATTCGACATGGCGGACCGTTCGGTTGTGTTTTCGGGGGACACGGCCTATTGCGCCGGCCTCGTCGCGCTGGCACAGAACGCCGACGTTTTCGTATGCGAGGCCATCGACGCGGCTTTGCACAAGCAGATGGAAAGCGCTGCAAAAGAGGCCATCGCCAAGAACACCGAGAGTGTCGCACGCCATGTGCTCGAAACGCATTCGACCGCGGAAGACGCAGGCCGCATGGCGGCCGAGGCCAAGGTCAAGACTGTTGTGCTCAATCATCTCGTCGGCGGCGGGAACTCCGACCGCACCCTGGAATCGATCGAGGCCGACTTCAGCGCATCGGTGCGCAAATTTTTCTCGGGCCGGGTCATCGTGGGACGGGACCAGATGAAGATCTGAACGCTCTTCGTCGTAGGATTTGCCGCAGCACTTCCAAAGCACGAGGGGGTACTCGGAAACAATCGGCGACGGTCGGATTTGTTGTCCCCAGCGTCTACGGTCCTACGCGAGCGTGAGTCTTTATGTCCAACGGAAGGGATATCCGGCTCCTTTATGTGCGTGAATTGCGCTCGGCTTTGCGCGAGCGCAGTATCGTCGTCAGCAGCATCCTGTTGCCCGTCTTCCTCTATCCCCTCCTGCTTTGGATCATTTATAGCGGGTTTTCTTTTGTCAGCGGTCAAACCCAGGGATTCAGTTCCCGCATCGCGCTACAGAATTTCCCGGCGGAACACCGGCTGCTGAAAGCGGAAATCGAAGGGGACACGCAGATTGAATTGAAAAACTCCCCGAACGCCGAGGCGGACATTCGGGAAGGACGCCTGGACCTTGCAGCGGAATTCCTTCCCGTGGATTCACAATCGCCGGCTCTCAAAGACCCTTTCCGAGTAAGAATCACCTACGATAGTTCCAAGGATCGCAGCTCCCAGGCGCGCGACCGCTTGACGGACCTATTGACGCGGTATCGGAACTTCATCCTCGACAGCAAAGCGAACGATTTGGGCATTTCTCCGGCAGAGTTTCAGCAATTCTGGGTCGATACGCGAAACGTCGCGACCAGCCGGCAGATGGGGCGGTTCATGCTCGGATTGATGCTTCCGATCTTCCTGGTGATCATGCTCGCGATCGGGTGCATGCATCCGGCGATCGACAGCACGGCGGGAGAACGCGAAAAGTCGACCTGGGAAACCCTGATGACTACGGCGACGCCACGCAGGAACATCATCATTGCCAAATATCTGTATGTAGCCACTATGGCTTCCATGGCCGCGGTTCTGAACGTGGCCAGCATGGTATTATCCATGAAATCCATCTTGGCCCCTCTCCTGAGCGGATCGGGCGAGGACTATACCTTTACGATCCCGCTGGGTTCTGTCCCTCTCATTCTGCTGGTCACGATCCTGTTGGGCATGTTTGTCGCTGCCGGCATGATGATTATCGCTTCATTTGCGCGCACCTACAGAGAAGGCCAGTCGATGGTGGGGCCCTTTTACGTCGCCACTTTCATGCCCGTATTGTTTTTGCAGTCTCCCGGCATTGTGTTTACCCCCAAGCTGGCACTCATGCCCATCGTGAACGTTGCGATGGTTTTCCGGGAAGCGTTGGCAGGAGTTTATCACTGGCCTCTGATCGGACTGACCCTCGCGTCGGAATCTCTCTGTATTGTGCTGGCCCTATGGCTCGCCGCTTCAATCCTGCGGTATGAAGATTTTCTTTTGGGGAGCTATTCCGGCAATTTCGTTAGATTTGTGAAGCAACGGTTGCTCGGCAAGAGGGCAACCGGTGGAGGCAAAGGATGAACGAGCCTGTCGTAGTGAACCAGCTTGCCAAAACGTTCTTCGACGAAGCACGGGGAGAAGTCCATGCCGTCGAGGGCATAGACTTCGAGTGTCACGCGGGAGAGATTTTCGGGCTGCTGGGAGCGAACGGCGCAGGAAAAACAACAACCCTGCGAATGCTGTCGACCATTATCGCCCCCACCTCGGGAAGCGCAATCATTATGGGCCACGATGTGGCCAAAGAAGGGGAGGTCGTTCGCAAAAGCCTCGGCTTTTACTCGGCCTCGACGGCGTTGTATCCGCGCCTGACCGCGAAGGAGACCATTGAGTTCTTCGCGCGCATCAACCGGTACCCCCCGGAAAAACTGGCCGAACGCGTGGATTATCTGATCACGCGCTTCGGAATCGCCGCATACGCCAACGCGCGTGTCGACAAGCTGTCCACCGGAATGAAGCAAAAAGTGTCGATTGCGAGGACGGTCGCTCACGATCCGCCGATCTTGATCTTCGATGAGCCTACGGTCGGGCTCGATGTCTTGAATGCCTTGGAGATGCAGGAAGTGATCAAGGAATTCCGCGCTCAGGGGAAGACCATCCTTTTTTCAACCCACATCATGAGCGAGGCGGAAAAGCTCTGCGACCGGATCGGTATCATCCACAACGGACGCATCCTGGCCTGCGGCACCCTGGACGAGCTTCGCCTGGCAACCGGCGTTCACTACCTGGAAGATATTTTCGTCCACTATGTAAAGGGTCGGGCATGAACTGGCAAACGGTATGGGTTCTGCTGGCACACGAACTTCGGATGCTCCGGCGCGACCGACGCACCATCATCCTTGGACTGGCCCTTCCACTCGTAATCCTGCCACTCATGTTGTATGCCGCCAAATCCTCGAGCGAGCGCCGCGAGAAAACGCTGGAACAGACCCGTTACACGTATGCCGTAACGGGGTCGCAGGCCGAGGAAGCCCGGAACCGGATCGGCAGAGCCTTAAGATCCCTGGGACAGGGCTACCCTCACAAACAGGACGGGAAAAAATCTCTTGCGGGCCTGAAATTGGAGGAAGTCCATGTCCAGGATCCTGCCGCAAGCCTAAGGAAACAGGAAATAGACTTCTACCTGGAGGCCATGAGCGGCAAGGAGGCTGATGCCCTGCTAAAACCAGAGGAGAAAAATAAGCCAGCCGCCCCGGATGCCCCCCGGAAGGTGCTGCCGGAACCGAAGCGTCTTGCCGGCGTTCCCTTGATTTTGATTTATTATCAGGGAAACCAGGACTCATCGGCACAGGGATCGTCGAGAATGCTCAATCTGCTACGAAAGGAATCGAGCAGCGGCAGGGATGCGCTTCTTCGAGAGCACGGCTTTCCGGCGGACCCGGACCAAGTGATGCCGGTTACCGAGCGAAGCCTTGCCACCCCGGGCCAGGTCACCGGCTCCAATCTGGGCAAGTTTCTGACTCTATTCCTGGTCATATTGATGCTGACAGGCGGAGCCGTGGGTGCGATCGATATCATCGCAGGAGAAAAAGAGCGCGGTTCGCTCGAGACAATCCTGACCACGGCGGTGAACCGCGGCGAGGTCATAGCCGCAAAGCAATTGACGATTCTCATCGTAGCTTTGACGATAACGTTCATACAGATCGCTGAGATCCTTGCCTGTGTAACCTTCAAAGCCATTTCGCTCCCCGCCGATTTTGTCATCGACGTGTCGCCGGCAACTGTTCTCACTCTCCTGTTCCTGTTTATTCCGGTCGCCGGCTTCATCTCAGCCGTTCTGCTCATGCTTTCTGCCTATGCAAAATCCTATAAGGAGGCACAGCTTTACTTTTTCCCCGTGTATCTGCTCTCCTGGGCTCCCTCTCTGGCAGGGGCGTTCCCGGGGATATCGCTGCGGTCGGCTATCGTCTTGGTTCCGCTGGCCAACGTGAGCGTTGCCGTCCGGGAGATCATGGTCGGGAAGTATGACTGGCCCATGATCATTCTCGCCGCCGCCGTGATGACGACGACGGCTGTATGGGCCGCTCGGGTATCGACGCGGATGCTGAACCAGGAAAATATCATCGCAACGGGCGAATTTGACGCGGCTGATCTCCAAGGTGGGCCCGCCCTGTTTCCAAAGCGGGTTTTGCGCTGGTATGCACTGATGGGAGTTGTCTTGTTTGTGGTGGCCCTCAATGTACCCCAGCTGGCCACATTCCGAAGACAGTTGCTTTTTAATGAGCTGCTTATTTTTTTTGGCGGCTCTCTGTTGATGGTCGCCAGGTACCGGCTGAATGTGAAGCAGGCATGGGCTTTGAGGGCGCCGAAACCTGCCGTCTGGCTGGCGATTCTATTGTTGATACCCTCGAGCAACATACTCGGAGTCGGGATCTTTCGTTTGGCCAATCTGGTCCTGCCCGTACCCAGGCAAGTCATCGAGCAGTTTGCAAGCGATATCATGCCCAAGGACATTTCCGCCTTTCAGATGATACTGTTTTTGGCAATCCTGCCGGGCATCTGCGAGGAAATAGCTTTCCGGGGGACCTTGCTTTATGGGCTGCGGCGCAAATTCCGTCCGGTTGGCCTCACCCTGATTGTCGGGATGGTTTTCGGTCTATTTCACGTCGCTCTTTTCCGGATCCTTCCCGCAAGCTTCCTCGGAATCATTCTAACGGCAACGGCACTTCTTACCGGCTCGATTTTCCCGGGTATGGTGCTGCATGCAGGCAACAATGCCTTCTCTTACGCGGCGGCGATGAAACAGCTGGGGATTGGACAACTTGCCTGGTGGGCATACCTGGCGGCAGCCTTTGTTTTCATCATGGGCTTCGCGATTCTGTATCGGAACAGAACGCCGTACCCGGACCTGACCAGGCCGAGGAATCTGATTCTTCCCAAAATCCGCTCTTAGCCGCGTGTACCCGGAATCTTTCGCCCCATCCCTCAGCTTTCTATCAATCTCTGCATTGGCATAATATAAACCACCATGAAACTGAGACTACGCATTTCCCTGGTGGGAGCCCTGTTGGCCGGGGAGTCCAATGCTCGGGAAAACCGCATTGTGAAGTCCTTTGATGCGGGCTGGCGCTTTTTCAAAGGGGACGCTCCTGGGGCCGAAGCGTCCGGCTTTGTCGACGGACCTTGGCGAACCGTGGACTCACCTCATGACTGGAGCATTGAAGGCCCCTTCGCTGCGACGAATCCGAGGGGCGGGGCCGGCGGCTTTCTGCCGGCAGGCATCGGCTGGTATCGAAAACACTTTACCTTGTCCAAACAGCATTCAGGGCGGAGGATTTTTATCGAGTTCGACGGAGTCATGGCCAACAGCGACGTGTGGATTAACGGTGTGCACCTGGGAAAGCGCCTAACGGCTACGTAAGTTTCAATTATGAGCTTACGAATAAGCTTTTCATTGGCTCCGGCACCATCTCGTCCGGCACTGGGCAGATAGCCAGTCCGCGGAGCCCAAAATATTCTGGAGAAAGGAAAACACCGCGAATTCCACGGATTGCATCTTGCCTCGAAAACCCTTGGAATGGGTGGCGTGCGGGGTATCGGTTTCGATGGCGCAGCTTATTTCTGGGCGATGATCACCGTGTTCCGATCTTTTTCAGCCCGTGCTCTCAAATCTTTTTCGAGTTTCCCCTCCTTCAGTCCCGCCTTGAATCCCTGGATCGAAACGGTGGACGGGAAGTGCTTGCGCCCTATTGATTGAACCGCGCTGACATGAGGCCAAGTTTTTTTCGGTCCCGGCTTGCCTCTCCATGATCCGGATCCCCGTCCCCGTTTTTGCCCGAACCGTCACAAAGGAAGCCGCAGGCATAATGGCCGACCGAATTTCAAAGGTGTACTCGCCTGCAGGCCGTCGCTGATCTCCGGTACAAAAATTCGAGGGAACACTAACAAGCTTTACGCCTTCCGCACCTGAAAAGCCGAAGCTCGCAATAGGAGCGAATGCGGCCACCAGCCTCCGTTCGGGTTTGGGCGGTGTCCCAGTCCCCGCCGGAGTTTGGTGCCCCCGCGCTGTTCGAGGATATTGGACGGCCGCCGTATACGGAGTGCTGGGAGGGTTGCGCAGGTAGGCCTAGGCGACCGGTTGGTCGCCCCTGCTGCGAGATGAATGTGCCGAAGATTATGGAAAGAATCCAGAAGACCGACCCACGGGGCACCGATCTGAAAAGCTGGCGTTATACAGCGGCAGGGATGTCTTCATTGGCGGGCGAAATCACGGCGCAAGTGAATTCAAGGGAGTGCCTGGATCAGCTCTAAATCCAGCGTGATCTGGACTTCGTCGCTCACAACCACACCGCCCGCATCCATTGCACGATTCCATTTGATCCCGTAATCCTGCCGGTTCAGCACGGCTGTGGCGTGTGCGCCGATACGGGATTCTCCGCTCATGCCTTTGATAACAGGTGTGGACTCAACGGTGAGGCTGATCTCCCTCGTGATCCCGCGCATTGTAAGATCGCCAGCCAGAGTGAAACTGCCCGCGCGTATGTCATCCACACGCTTCGATTTAAACGTGATCTTGGGATAGTTGACCGCGTCAAAGAAATTCGGGCTCCGCAAATCGGCGTCGCGTTTTGGCTCTCGCGTGTTGATTGAAGCGACCTCGATGATCGCTTCCGCTTTTACCGTTGAATAGTTTTTCCCGTCAAACAAAACCGTCCCCGATATTTTCCCGAATCCCCCGCGGACGTTGCTGATCATCAGATGCTTGACCTGGAACTGCGCCGCGGAGTGGGCTGGATCCATATTCCATGTGGACTGTGCCATCGCGGGCAAGGCCATTGCGATCAGCGCCGCGGTAAATTTTGCCAGAATCCTCGGCTTCATACGATTTCCCCTGCCTTGCAAAGCATCCGCACCCATAGGGGGCTGAAGAGATGGCGCCGATTTGAGGTAATCTCATGCTAACCTCTGCGCGCTGCTCGCTGCATTCTCTCTCACTGCAAAGTTGCGGTCACAACTCACGGTGGACGAAAGTAGCGGCCGGCCGTTGGCCATACGCATCCGGGATCGGCGTAACCAGTCCCCCGCACCCTACCCGCAGGGTGGGGGTTTCTCATTACATCTAAACTTAGCACTTCTCGTTCGATAACATCAAATACTCGACCTCGAATTTTCAAGAGCTTTTGCCGCGGCATTTTCTTCGAATCAAAAACACAATGCCCGATGTACAATGCTGACCAACATGTATTGAAGACTCTTCTGCAAAAAATCATAAAGGCCGCGCGCAGAAGCGAACAGACCTGGGATTGGAGGCAGTCACGGTGGAATATCGACCATGGACCTGGAAAGTTCCTGAAAATGCGAAGGGTTTGAGCCACACCATCAAGCGGCAGGATGCGTTTGAAAGAGTCAGCGGGCAGGCGGTGTTTACGCGAGATGTGATCCTTCCCGGAATGCTCTATGCCAAGATTCTTCTTTCGCCTTACGCAAGCGCAAGAATCGTGAGCGTCGATACGAGCGAATCGGCAGCTCTCGTCGGCGTCAGAGACATACTCAAATACGACGACCCGGATATCGAATTCGACAGCGAGACGGCGCCCGGCTTCGAGGTTTCCCGCAACTACAACCTCCTGACGCTACCCGGAACCGCCGACCACTTCGAGCATCCGATGGGCATCGTGGTCGTGGCCGACAGTGAAGAGATATGTGACCGGGCGTTGAGGCTCCTGAAGATTGAATGGGAAGAGCTGCCATTCATCCTGGACATGGAAGAGTCGCTGAAACCGGATGCGCCCAAAATCATGCCTGAAGTGAAGCGCATGAACCCAAACGCCAAAGAGCCGAATACTGTTCTGACTGACCGCGCTGAATTCGGCAACGTCGAAACGGGTTTTGCGGAAGCCGACAAGGTCGTTGAATACACCATCACCCGCGCCCGGAATACGCCCGCAGGAGTCGAGCCCATCGCGTGCGTAGCGCAATGGCGAGGGGATTTCCTGGATCTCTGGGTTCACCATCAGGACCTTCCGATGAGTGTTCTCACCACGGGCAACACGGTCAGGAAAAAACCCCGGCTTCCCATGACGGATTGGACCAAGATCACCTTGACCATGCCTTATCAGGGTTCATGGTACGGCGGTTTTTCCTGGCTTTCCTACTCGTATGCCTTCGTCCGGCTTGCCGCTGTCCTGGCGAAGAGAGCGGCGGGGAAACCGGTGAAGCTGCTTTGGGACGAGAGCGGCTATTACTGCGGCGGCGATGACGCGGGAACCTACAAGTGCAAAGTAGGCGCCAAAAAGGACGGCACCATCACAGGGCTGCACTGGCACATGCTGGGAATACGAAATCCCGCCATTGAAAAGTCTCACGTGAGCACCAAAATCCCCAACATTCTCGCCACGCAGGAATGGGCCTTGATCAACAAGGGTCACTCCATGTGCTTCCGTCACGGTTCCCATACCTGCGTGCCGCACAACGTTATGTTTGAAAGGGTATCGGCCGAGATGGGACTGGATCCGACGGTCGTCGCCTTGAAAAACGACGGCTGCAACGGACACGACTGGGATTGGGTCACACGTTATCAGAAAGAAAATGGTTTCCCCCAGAGGTGGAGCTTGCGGGAAGTCATTGAAATGGGCAAGAAAGCCATCCGTTGGGATGAAAAATGGCACCAGCCCGGGACGAAGAAGCTCCCTAACGGGAAAATGCACGGCCTGGGTTTCATCCACGTCAATGAATGGCACTGGCACGCGCCTATCCCGGGGATTTCATTCGCCTGCGTCACGCTGCGTGATGGCAAGGCCGCCATCATCGCGGTGCGCTGCGATATGGGCATCGACACGGAGTCCGGCGCTCGGCTGGCGGTTGCCTCGGAGGCTGGGCTGAAGTATGAGGACACCGTCATCCAGGAGCGGCGCTCGGACAACACCAATTATCACTTCTGGCAGCCGGGGGGTTCTTTTGGAACCGGTTACCTCACGACGCAGCTGATCCTTGCAGCCAGGGAGCTGAAAAAGAAAATCCTGGAATACGCGGTCACTCCCAAACCCGGCCTGTACACCAGTCCCGCACGAACGGCACTTTTCCCAAACAGGAAACCCGAGGACCTGGATGTCGCAGACAGCATGGTTTTCGAAAAAGCCAATCCCGTCAACCGGAAGACGGTGCGGGAAGTCGCGGACGCATTTTGGGCGCTCGACCCTCCGATCTTCCACCCGCCCGCCGGCACGCTGTACGGATTGACCTCAGATGGGAAACCGGATTCGGAACTGTATGCGATGGCCCGGCAAGCGCATTTCATTGAAGTGGAGGTGGATACCGAGACCGGCATGGTCGATGTGGCCCAGATCGTCTGCGTCAATGATGTGGGGCACCTTTTCAACCGTGAAGGGGCGGAGGCGCAGCAATACGGGGGCGCCATTATGGGATTGGGCAGGAGCGGCACCGAAGAGCACGTTTTCTGTCCGCGCACCGGAGTCGCTCTGAATTACGACCTGATCGGATATCACATGGGAACGATGAACGACTATCCGTCCGCCCAATGCCTGATCAATGAAAGCCATTTGGGATATGCCGCGTATGGAGCCTATGGAATCGGCGAGAATATCGGCGCCAGCATGTCGGGAATTACGGTCCCCGCAATATTCAACGCAACCGGCAAGTGGGTCTTGGACTACCCCACGACGCCCAACAGAGTTCTGAAGGCACTTGGGAAAATATAACTTTGAGTCTTGGAAATGAAAAAAAACAGAAGAGATTTCCTTAAAGAAACCGGCACCGCAGTCGGCGGGGCTACGCTCGCCGTCATGACACCCTTGGCCCCAGCCGCAGAACGGGTGAACCTGTCGCTCCTTGATCCAACAGGCGCGCAGGAGGTCACCCATCTGTTCGCCGCGAGGCTGCCGGACCTGAACGGCAAGGTCATTGCCGAACTGGCCGTGGATCCAACCAAGTGGCAGCCGCACCGGACAATGCCCTACATCGAGGAGCTTCTGAAAAAGCAATTCCCAAAAATTCAATTCATCCCGATGCAGACGTTTCCAATGGGACTGCAAGTGAGCGAGGATCGTGTCATCCAGATGGTGGCGGACCGGAAACCGGACGCCGTCATCATCGGAAACGCCGGCTGAGGGTCGTGTTCTGCGGCCAGCGGAGCTGCCGCGGCAAAGCTCGAGAAACTGGGAATCCCGACAGTCATCATTCAGCGCAAGGAATTGATGGCGGCCACACGGCAGGCGATCATGGGGCAGGGGCTTCCGCCCGAGGCCCCGTGGGTCGTTTTCGAATACCCACTTTTCCTGGTCGACAGCGATTTAACCCCGATCAAAGAGAAGTGCCACGAGATCGTGGATGCCCTGACGAAGTGGCAACCCAAAAACAACAAGAAGGGTGTGTACAACAAGCCGCCGGTGGAAGTCACGGGCACCGATTATGAGGAAGCACTCGCCAGGGCCAATTACCTTTTCCTAGAAAACAACTGGGGAGACGGGCTGGCGATTTTCCCGCCGACCCGGAGTCGCGTGGACTGGATCCTTACAGGCACGGATCGCAATCCAAAAGAAACGGTAGGCGGCTCAGGCAAGGTGGCGCCCAAAGCCGGGATTCTCACGCATGAAGTGCTTGCAACCTGCATGGCCATGGCTGGCGGTCGGCCCGAATACATGCCGGTGGCTGAGGCCGCGTGCAAGACGATTATTGAAAAGCAGAATACTTTGATGACCAGCTCGGGCGGAGCCTATCAGGGGATCTGCGTCAATGGCCCCATCGCGAAGCAAATACGCTTGAATTCGAGATTCAGTCTTTTCGGACCCGATCCCAAACACTCGGCGGGAGCAGCGATCGGGCGCTGTATTTCCTTAGTCCTCATGAATGTCGGCGGCCACGTCGCCGGCCAGGGGACGATTGCCGAGTATGGGGAAATGCGTTTTACCGGCCTCTGCTTTGCGGAAAATGAAGACAGCCTTCCTAAGGGTTGGACAACCTTCACGGAAGAAAAATACAATCGCGCAAAAGGGACGAATTCCGCCACATTCTTCATCACCTTTCTCGGAGGATTGAGGCCCTTTGTTCATCGGGGATCGGGCAACGAGCCGAATTTCGAGACGGAAATGCAGGAGAGTTTTTTCCGGGCAGCGAATGTCATGAAGAGCGTCTGGACAGCGAATTACGGTCCATCGCCGGGCTCGCCCGGGATCATGTTCTACAATTCAATGATTTGCCGTAACATGGCCAACATTGGCTGGACCAAGGACAAGATCCGGAGGCGGCTTGCGGAGTTATTGTTCGTCACGCAGGAGGAAATCAAAGATCGAACGGATATCCAGAGGGCGGCCGCCGCCGCCAAAGTGGATATCTCAAATCTCCCGGGTCGAATTCCATTAATGACGGATCCGCAAAACATCAACTTTGTATGTGCAGGCGGCGATCATCCTTCTCTGGCCATGTGGCTGGCCGGGGTGATGTTGCTGGGGAATGTCGAGATTCAACTGCCCAAAAACTGGGATGCTTTGCTGGCCCAGGCGGAAAAGGATTTAGGCGATATCCCGGCAGTGTAGAAGAGGTGAGATGAACTCGAAGGCTCGGAGACCCGGCAGCTCGGGGAAGATCCCCGGCATTAGCCGGCGTCAAACGGTCTTGATGCTCGAGCCGCAACGCAATCCCCATCCCTGCGATCACAATCGGGGGATTTGAAAAATCCGACAAATTCAAATGGCGCCGAATCTGCTGCGGGCACACCATCCGTCTTGAGCACAACCAGGACTCTGGGAGTTTTGACGGAGGAAGTTTTTTGGAGCTTGGAGCCTTCGAGTTCAACTCGAAGGCTCCAAGGCTCGACGACTCGAAAAATACCTACAGCTGGTGCACTTCTCCGGATTCCTTGTTCTTCCAGTAGCCTCTCAGCTCGAGCGGCCAGTTGAACTGGAGTGCCCCGGGGCGGGGACAATCGACAGCGCAGCAACCGCAGTACCAGCATTCTTCCGGGTGCAGGATGATCGGCGGTTTGCCTTGCTGAGGATGAGGGATATAGACGTCGATCTGGCAAGTTTCTACACAAATGTTGCACCCGTCGCAGATATCCGGGTTGAAGATCACCGGATTGTTCGGTGTAGAAATATTTGGGATTGCGAGTGTTTTTCCCTGAGTCACGTTAGCCTCCATTATTTCCTTTGGTACACGCCTGTGTAGTCTTTGTTGTGAGCTTCATATTGCTGCTTCATGTCGCCCCAGAATTCCTGCGGCCGTTCCCCGGTTTTCACCTTGCCGTTTTCCAGTTTGATCGTCAGGAACTTGTTCCACTCCGGCGGATCCACGGCCGGGAAGTCGATTCGCTGGAAACCGAGCGGCATGCTGCTGGCTTTGCGGACCAGAGACGATTGAATGATGATCTTCGCGTATTCCAGCATGCTCAGGTCTTCGAGGCCGCGCATCAGCTTGTGCGGGTCCATAGCGAACAGCTTCGGCACCGCTTCCTCTTCGATTTTCCGGAGAGCATTCAGCCCCATATTGAAGAGGCGCTCGGTTTTGAATTCGCTGACGTAGTACTGCATGACCCTCGCAAGGCCGGCGTGCAGCTCCTTCCACTCAAT
>Ga0326727_10002633_pt1 | contig 60290 bp, 57 predicted proteins | sample MB2enrmetagenome_FD_207643 | JGI IMG/M metagenome (GOLD analysis project Ga0326727, IMG submission 207643) | Lab enriched peat soil microbial communities from McLean, Ithaca, NY, United States - MB29MY | ecosystem: Environmental > Terrestrial > Soil > Wetlands > Peat | place: USA: New York...
AAGCCGTCCGTGCAACCGCAAGGAGCAAGACGTCTAAGGTGTGCTAGGTAAGGGGGACGAAGTCGTAACAAGGTAGCCGTATCGGAAGGTGCGGCTGGATCACCTCCTTTCTAAGGAGTACATGCTGTTGGATCGCCGGTCGCCGGCATCGCAACAGCGTACATTCTTAAGTCGACCACAGACGATGCCGTTCGCTCAGGGGTTCGCCGGCCAATTATGGCTAAGGCCGAGCTGAGAGCAACGGCGCGATCATTCAAAGATCGTTTGCGCCATCTCCCGCTATCGATGGGAGATGAGTTTTCATGCCGATCGTGTTCCGCATCGAGGAGAGAGCGGACGAAGCGTGCATCAAGCACGTGAGTCCGCGATCGACGATGAGGCGGGACGCGAGCGGCGTGAAAACCTGTACTGCTCAGCTTTGAGGGAATTCGCCTCGACCTCGTTTCGCGTTCTACGAATCGCGAACGAACACTCGGGAGTCGCGTTACCTTCTGATCGTTGAAAACTGCATAGAGAAGAACTTTCATGTGCCAAACATGAAGGCGGTCCGTGCGCATATTTCCGTGTGCGTGCGGATGCAATTTCAAAGAAAAAGACAGTATGGTTTCGTCAGCCCAAACTGGCGAAGCCGCGTACGTTAAAGTACACAAGAGCGCACAGGTGGATACCTTGGCATCACAGGCGATGAAGGACGTAGCAAGCTGCGATAAGCTCGGGGGAGCTGCTAACGAGCGTTGATCCCGAGATCTCCGAATGGGGCAACCCACGTGCCGTCATGGGCACGTACTCCGCGATGAATACAATAGTCGCGGTAGAGCACACGCGGTGAACTGAAACATCTAAGTAGCCGCAGGAACAGACATCAAACGAGATTCCCGTAGTAGTGGCGAGCGAACCGGGAACAGCCTAAACCGTTTACGTGCAAGCGATCGGGCGTTGCGTGAACGGGGTTGTACGACGACCGCCTCTGGGCTGATCACCAGAGCGACAGTTACAAAGTTATTCGGAATCAGAAGCCGGCTGGAAAGCCGCACCACAGAGGGTGATAGTCCCGTACGTTAATCCTTATAGCCTGTCGGAGTCGTTCGTGAGTAAGGCGGGGCACGAGAAACCCTGTCTGAAGCTGGGAGGACCATCTTCCAAGGCTAAATATTCTGTGATGACCGATAGCGAACTAGTACCGTGAGGGAAAGGTGAAAAGAACCCCCGAAGGGGAGTGAAATAGAACATGAAACCGTGCGCTTACAAACCGTGAAAGGCCCATGCGCAAGCAAGGCTGATCGCGTGCCTATTGAAGAATGAACCTGCGAGTTACGTGGTACGGGCGTGGTTAAGGTGTTGAGCCGGAGCCGCAGCGAAAGCGAGTCTGAATAGGGCGTTTGTCCGTATCAGTAGACCCGAAACCAGGCGATCTATCCATGAGCAGGCTGAAGCATGATTAAACTCATGTGGAGGGCCGAACCTGTCGTTGTTGAAAAAACGTTGGATGACTTGTGGATAGGGGTGAAAAGCCAATCGAGCCTGGAGATAGCTGGTTCTCCCCGAAATAGTTTGAGGACTAGCGTCGTATGTTAAATCCCGGGGGTAGAGCACTGACAGGGCTAGGGGGCTTACCGGCTTACCGAACCCCATCAAACTCCGAATACCGGGACGTACCGTGCGGCAGTCAGACAGTGGGGGATAAGCTCCATTGTCAAAAGGGAAACAGCCCAGAGCAACAGCTAAGGTCCCTAATCGATGCTCAGTGGTAAAGGAAGTCATGTCGCATAGACAACTAGGAGGTTGGCTTAGAAGCAGCCACCCTTGAAAGAGTGCGTAATAGCTCACTAGTCGAGTGATGTGGCGCCGAAAATGTAACGGGGCTCAAGCATCGAACCGAAGCTTTGCGATCGAGCAATCGATCGGTAGGGGAGCGTTGTAGCGTAGGCTGAAGCTAGACCGTGAGGACTAGTGGACGAACTACAAGTGCGAATGCAGGTATAAGTAGCGACAAATGAGAGTGAGAACCTCTCACGCCGGAAGTCTAAGGTTTCCTGAGCTACGTCAATCGTCTCAGGGTGAGTCGGGTCCTAAGCCGAGGCTGAGAAGCGTAGGCGATGGCCATGCCGTTCATATTCGGCAACCACCGATGCCCGTTCTTGACATTCCGATCAGTGTCCAGCGCCACCAGATCAACCTCTCTCGGTTGCGAAGCCGTGAGAGATTTTCGTCTGAATCGAGGCGCCGCGAAGGCGCGATCTCCTTGATCGCAACTGAGCGGCAACGAAGAGTCAGGCGAAAAGATCCACGGGGCCGGCCACAGCTCGTAATGTCAAGTGAAGTGAAGGGATGACGCAGGAGGATAGGTCAGCACACTATTGGATGTGTGTCTAAGCAGGTAGGGGGTCGTGTAGGCAAATCCGCACGGCAACTCCGAGATGCGAATGCGAGGATCTTCGGATCCGAAGTGATTGACTCCACGCTGCCAAGAAAAGTCTCTAACTAGGAACATAGGTGCCCGTACCGTACACCGACACAGGTAGACTGGCAGAGCATGCTAAGGCGACGGGAGAACCCCTGTTAAGGAACTCGGCAAATTAACCCCGTAACTTTGGGAGAAGGGGTGCCCCTTTTGGTCTAGTCTTTACGACGAAAGCTGAGGGGGGTCGCAGTAACAAGGCCCAAGCGACTGTTTAACAAAAACACAGGTCTCTGCGAACGCGAAAGCGGACGTATAGGGGCTGACTCCTGCCCGGTGCTGGAAGGTTAAAGGGAGAGGTTAGCGCAAGCGAAGCTTTGATCTGAAGCCCCAGTAAACGGCGGCGGTAACTATAACCGTCCTAAGGTGACAGACGTTGCCTCGCCGCATAGTAATATGCGGCTTCACACTCGGCTATATGCGGGAACATCCTTAGAGCCCGGCCTACTCGCTCGATCTCGATCGGGCAGTAACAATGGTCCGGGATTGGACAATCCGCAGGAAACCTCCGTTGGGAGGGATCCTCAGAGACGATACGCCGAGCATCCAGTGAGGAGCTGGCAGTCGCGATGGAACTCAATCCGGATTGGGTGGTTGGATTCGTCGACGGAGAAGGTTGCTTCTTCGTAGGCGTCCAGAGAAACCCAACGGTAAAGATCGGTTACCAAGTCATACCGGAATTCCGCGTCGTTCAACACGCTCGGGATCTCGACGTACTCCACGCCTTGAAGCGATTTTTTGGCTTCGGGCGCGTATGTCGCAATCACGACGAACGTTGGGAATTCAGGGTTCGGCGTCTCGAACACTTGCGTGAAGTGGCGCGGTTTTTCTCGGAGCACTCGCTCCGTACGAAGAAGCGTGTCGACGCAAGCAAATTCAAAGATGTCTTACGCATGATGGAAGATGGCCGGCACCTAACCGAATCCGGTTTGAACGAGATCGTTAAACTGGCAGCTTCGATGAACACGGGCGATCGTCCAAGATCGCGCGCGTTTCGAGAAGGGGATGAAGATAGAGTCCAGTCTTGTATGAAAGTACAGGAGTAAACTGAGCGAAATTCCTTGTCGGGTAAGTTCCGACCTGCACGAATGGAGTAACGACTTGGGCACTGTCTCGATGGGGGGCCCGGCGAAATTGCAGTACCAGTGAAGATGCTGGTTACCCGCGGCAGGACGGAAAGACCCCATGAAGCTTTACTGTATCCTGATCTTGGGTCTTGAGGTTTTCTGTACAGGATAGGTGGGAGGCGACGATCCGTGGGCGCTAGCTTACGGGGAGCCAACGTTGGGATACCACCCTGAAAACTTTGGGATTCTAACCAACCGCCGTGATCCGGTGGTGAGACATGGTCAGGTGGGCAGTTTGACTGGGGCGGTCGCCTCCTAAAGAGTAACGGAGGCGCCCAAAGGTCACCTCAGATCGGTCAGAAACCGATCGTTAGAGTGCATAGGCAAAAGGTGGCTTGACTGCGAGACGGACAGGTCGAGCAGGTGCGAAAGCAGGGCTAAGTGATCCGGCGGTACCGAATGGAAGGGCCGTCGCTTATCGGATAAAAGCTACTCTGGGGATAACAGGCTTATCTCCCCCAAGAGTCCACATCGACGGGGAGGTTTGGCACCTCGATGTCGGATCGTCGCATCCTGGGGCTGTAGTAGGTCCCAAGGGTTGGGCTGTTCGCCCATTAAAGCGGTACGCGATCTGGGTTCAGAACGTCGTGAGACAGTTCGGTCCCTATCCGCCGTGGGCGTAGGAGATTTGACGAGCGTCGACCCTAGTACGAGAGGACCGGGTCGAACGAACCGCTGGTGAACCGGTTGTCCCGCCAGGGGCATAGCCGGGTAGCTACGTTCGGACCAGATAAACGCTGAAAGCATATAAGCGTGAAACTGACTCGAAGATGAGATCTCAATCCCGTAAGGGTGAAGGGTCGTGGGAGACTACCACGTTGATAGGCCGGGGGTGGAAGGCGAGCAATCGCTGGAGCTAACCGGTACTAATCGCCCGGACACTTTAATTACGCTACGCTGTCGTTTGGCACTGAAAGTTCTTCTCTATGCAGCTTTCCGACGTGCATCGCTCGAGCTCCGGCTCGCGGGCACGATCGGGATCAGGTTTCTGGCGCCGATAGCGGCGGGGTTCCACCCGTTCCCATCCCGAACACGGCAGTTAAGACCGCCAGCGCCGATGGTAGTCGGACCGCAGGGTCCCTCGAGAGTAGGACAGCGCCAGATTATACGACGAACCCGCCGCAGCAATGCCGGCGGGTTTTTCGTTTTGCGCCCTTGCGCGGCCTGGGACGACCCGCGCGCCGGAAACTATCGAACGTGACGCGCATGCGTTTCGGGTTCGCTGCCACGAGCGGCAGTGCACGTACCTTTGGAAGGCACCGAGCTCGACGGCGGGCGGGCAGACGCGTGCCCGCGACGGGTCGCGGCTAACCGCTCCTCCGCGGCGAGCGCGACGATCCGGGCCTTGAGGTGCCGGCGGAGCCCAGCGTAGGGTCGCGTCGTGCCCGAGGACACCTTCGGACTGGGCGTCCTGACGTTCGGGACCGGGCGCCGTCGGAGTCAGCGGCCGCGGGGCGAGCGACGCAGCTAGCCGTGGCCGATGTGACCGCGTACGCCGCCGGAGGCTTCGCGGCAGGAACGGCGCGGCGCCGTCGTGGCCGCCGGCGCGCAGCACTTTCACGGCTACGCCGCCGCACGCTACGGCCATCGCATCCGGCTGAGTAGGGCTCCTTCGGCTACTCCCGGCGCGGTACACGTTCCCGGGCGCCTGCGCGTGCGCGATCGCGGCGTTGCCCGAAAGTACCGATTTCGGCAGTCGTCAACCGGGGAAAGGAGCGAGGCCTCTTCCCTCTTTTCGGGGAACAAGACGAGCATCCCGGAAAAATGACGGTTTCCTGTGATCTTAGCAAGCGGCTTGGATCACAGTTTCCGCGACTGGGAAAGCCCTTGGATCTCCCCGCCTGCGCCGCGCCAGGCTCAGGCTCTTCACGAAGGAACACGACATGCTGCACCTCGCGCTCATCCACGTCGATCTCAGCTCGCTGACGGGCATCCTCCACCACATCATCATCATGGCTGGAAGCATCCTCGGCGGCTCCTCGAGCGGTTAAATTTTGGCCCTCGTCCTAAAAGGACGAGGGAAAGCGGCGCCGTCGGCAAAAGGGCAGGGAACGATTTCCTGGTGCCCTGGAGATCCTTTTGTCTGCAAGCGTCACGCAACTGAGGCCCCGGACCGGCTCGCTAGAGAACGCGCTGGCCGCTTTTCGTGCGGCCCGGCTCGAAGCGTGCCTATCAGAATTGCATGGCATTCGATCGACGGGCGCGGCGCTGCTGCAGGCTCGAGCGTTGCTGCGTCTTGGCGATCCCGGCAGAGCGCTCGACGCGCTCGGCCTTGCCGGTGCGCTCGAGACGCGCGATCTCGGCGAGGTCGCGCTCTTACGAGCGGTGTCGCTCAGCCGGCTCGGGCGGCCCGAGGAGAGCGCGGACGCGTTTGTGGACGCGCGCGTGTTTGCCGTGTCGTCGGCGGATCCGGCGCTCCAAGCCGAGGTTGAATTCTACCTCGCGTTGGACGCGTTCGGTGAGAGCAACCTCGACGAGACGCGTGCCGCTTGCCGGCGGGCGCTCGAAATCGCCGGCGCGGCGCAAACGTTCGCCTCGCGAAGCTGCGGGCTGGTGCCGCTCGCGCACGTCGTCGCGCGGACGCAGGAGCTGCTCGGCCTCGTGGAAGCGGCGGAGGGACGCTATGGCGAGTGGTACGTTGCGGCCTGCCGGGCGCTCGCGACCCTCGATGCGAGCGCCGTCAAGGATCTCTACCAGGAAGCGTTTGCGCTAAAGAATCTGGCGATCCTCGCGCGCGATTTCGATCTGCGCGACGAGGCGCAAAAAATCGGCGAACGCGTCGCCAACTTCGCGTGGACCGACGAGATCGCACAGCAGAGCTTCACGGCGGCGGACGCGCTCGGTTGGTGTTCGGCGCTGCACGGCAATCCTACGGATGCCTTGCGCTGGTTCCGCGAAGCCGCGGCGCGCGCGACGTCGATTCCCGAACGCGTGCAAGCGGCGGTCAGCAAGGCGACGTTGATTCGCGAATTGGGCTGCGAGCCGGTCGCGCGCGAAGAACTCGAACACGCGCTCGCGCTCGCATCGACGTGCGATTGGGAGACTGCGGCCGGCGATCATCGGCTCGTTCTGCTCTCCCTGGCGCAGGCGGTGGCTTCGCTTGCGCCGCAACGCGCCCGCGAATTTCTCGACCGGTACTGCGGAATTCGTAACGCGATGGATTTTCGCTTCGTGTCCCGCCACGAGGCGCGCGTTCGCGCTGAGGAAGCGTTCACGCAGGGATTGGTGCTGCGAGCCGAGCGTCGCGTCGCGGCGTCGACCGAGCAACTCACGCTTGCGTTCGACACGTGGGAGAGCATCGGCTACGAGTGGCGGGCGAGCCGGGCCGCGCTCGAACTCGCGGAACTCGACGCGGGAGATGTTTTCCGGAAGGCGGTGCGTCGCGAGCTCGTGCAGCGGCCGCAGTCGCTCTTCGCCACACGTGCCCGGTTGATTGCCTGAGCGCAACGTCGGCGAAGAAGAGGCGAGTGTAGTGGGCGCAGAGTCGATCGGCAATAACGCGGGCCGGCGGCTGGCTTTCTTTATCGATGCGAAGCGGCGTGAGATCGTCGACTCCGTCGTGCGTTCGTCGATTTTGCCGTCGCCCGGCTCGTTCACGACCGGCGTGTTCGCGAACGGTTTTATCGATCGGTTGTGCCGCGAACTCGAAACCGGCGACCGCGAGATCGTCAACGCCTGGGCCGACGCCGAGTCGGATCCCGACGAGGCATTCGAACACTCCCGCATCGTCGTCGTCGCGTGCGAGGAGATCGGCGCCGCCTATGCGGCGGAATGTGGGCCGGACGAGGAGATCGCGGCCTACCTCGAGGCGCGTGCGCTCGAACTCGAGAAGCGTTTTCGCATCGAGCGGCGGGTCAGCACCGCGGCCGAACGGGCCGAGCTCGTTACTCGCGATGAGGTCGTCACCTCCGTGCTGTCGGCGCTCGAAGTGCGCGACGCGTCTGCCTACGAACACTCGCGCGCGGTCGGCATGTGGTGCAGCCGCATTGCCAAGACGATGGGCATGGATGCCGAGCAGCAGAGCTTCGCGGCGCTAGCGGGCACCCTGCACGACGTCGGCAAAATCGCGACCCCGGCCGAGATACTCCTCAAGCCCGGCCCGCTCGGCCTCGAGGAGTGGGAATCGATGCGCGCGCACGCCCAGATCGGGGCGAAGATGCTCGAGCGCATCCCGTCGCTCAAAGCCGTGGCACCGATCGTCCGCGCGCACCACGAGCGCGTCGACGGACGCGGCTATCCCGACGGGCTCGCGGGCGACGACATTCCGCTGGTCGCGCGAGTCGTCTCGGTGGCCGACGCGTTCCACGCGATGATCTCCAAGCGGCCGTACCGGGACGGGCTGGCCGTGGCCGCCGCAATCGACGAACTGCGCAGCGGGCGGGGAACGCAGTTCGACTCGAGCGTCGTCGATGCGATCCTCGAGATCGTGTTACCGTCCGGCGCTGCGGCCTCACGGGCGGCGCGCGCGTTGCGCGCGGTGCGCGGCAACACGTAATCGCTCGTCGCCAACGCCGCTATCTCGCGCTCTAGGCGGTCACTCGGCGAAGTCGTATTCGGCCCCGAGCACGTGACCGCGCCAAACGGAAACGGCGGCTCCCGGTGGTCGCCATTCGACTTCGGCCGACGTCGGAATCATCATACCGTCGAACCGCGAGTATCCATGGAAGTGCACGAACCACGGCGTCGGCACGAAGCGGCCTTCGATCGCGCGCTCCCGTGTCGCCACGATGCCGATGATTTCGCCACGCTCCCCGAACTCGGCTCGCATCGAAACCGTCGTGCCCTCGTCGGTCAACGTCGCGAGCGCGTGTCGAGCGTCGATGGACGTCCAGCGCACCCCGGCGTCCGGCAGCAACGCCGTGGGAATCAACGCCGCTTCGGCGAGGTATCGCAGCAGCGATGCGGACGTCACCTCCGGCGTCCCGCGGGCGCCGGCGAGCCGGATGAGGCCGCCGAGGGACGCTTCCGAAGCACCGCCGCCCGCGATGTATTCGTCGCGAATGCGAATCGGCACGAGCGGCACCGCGCGCAGCTCGGCAGCCCATACGAACCCCGCCGGATTCGTCGAAAATGTTTGCCGGGCCGTGAAGGCCTGCCATTGGTCGCGATGTCCCGAACGCATGACGCCGTCTTGCCGCACGCGGGCGCGCACGATCGTGCCTTGGCCGGGCGCGAGCGCGAATTGAAAATAACGGCGAACCGGCGCCGGAAGGTCTTCGAAGAGCTCGGCCGCGACGCCGGCAGACGGCGCGGCAGGCGTTCGCGGCGGCGCCGCGGCGAGACGATGCAGCGCCCGAGCGGTCGTCCGGTTCCAGCGCGCATGACCCACGGCGAGCGCGGCTCCGGCCGCTCCGGCAACGGTGCCGAGTGCGAACAGTCTCGGCGCAGGTCGCATGAGGTCTACACCCTTTCTGACGCGTGTCTTGCCGCGGGCCGGCGGGCCGGAACAACGGGCGTTGCGGCTATTCGAAGATGAAGCCGTTCTTGCCCGCGGCCTTCGTCCGGTACAGGGCGCGATCGGCGGCTTCGAAGAGCGCTTCGAGGGCGGTTTCGGTGTGCGGATAGAGCGCCGCGCCGATCGAGCACTTGAGTTCGTTCGCGCGCAGTTCCGAAGAGAGCCGAGCGACGAGGGCATAGGCGAGCGCGGCATCGAGTCCGGTGAAGAAGACGACGAACTCGTCGCCCGCGAAGCGGCCCACCACGTCTTGCGGGCGCGAGCAGCGCGTCAGCGTGCTCGCAACGCGGGTGAGCACGGCATCGCCGAATGCGTGACCTCGCGAATCGTTGACGGACTTGAAGTCGTCGACGTCGACGAGAACGTATGCGGCGCAGCGGCGTTCGCGCTTGCAACGCTCGATCTCCGCCGCGGCACGCGCGTCGAAAGCCCGCCGATTCAATAATCCGGTCAGCGGGTCGCGCTCGGCAAGGGCCTGCAGATCGGCGAACAACGCGCTGTTATCGAGCGCGACCGCTGCGATCGCCGCTAACGCGCGGACCAGGGAGGTTTCGGGTTCGAGCGGCGTTTCATGCCGGTGACCGTCGACGTACAGCGTTCCATGCGCGCGTCCGGCATGCTCGAGCGGTGTGACGACGTACCAGTTCCGGCAATCGACGAGCGGCGCGGTCAGGTCGCAGCGCGTACCGACGTCAAAGCCCCGCCCGGCGAGCGCATCGCCCGGCGCGATCGCCTCGAAGAGTTCTCCACCGTCGAGCGTCAGGGTCGCGGGAAGGCCGGCTCGTTCCCGCACCGGCGAAAATGCGGCACGCGAGAAGCCGAGCGGATCGAGCGCGGTCCGTAACGTTCGTTCCACGATCTCGCGCGGGCCGTTGGTCATCGCGATGTCCGCGAAGCTACGGTGCAACGCCGCCAGCATCTCGGCTCGCTCGCGCGCTTCCGCGCGTTCGCGCTCGAGGGCGAGCGCGTGCCGCTGCAACGAACGCCAAGCGTCGCTCGCCGAGGCCGCGCGCGCCATCAGCGCCTGCGAAGCGCCGTCGCCGGCTCCGGGATCTCGTCGGGATAGAGCGACGCCGAGCGCGCCGTCGCCGCGTCGACTTCGCCGCTCGCGACCATCTCGCAGAGGTGGGATTCGAGGGTCTGCATTCCTTCCCGGCGCGCCGCCGCCACGGTTGCCCGCAGCTGGTGCGTGTTACCGTCGCGAATGAGCCGTCGCACGGCGTCGTTGACGATGACGATCTCTGCGGCGGCGCGCAGCCCGCTACCGTCGCGGAGCGGAATCAGCCGGAGGCCAACGACCGCGCGCAAGGCGTCGGCGAGCCGCAGGCGTACGCTGTCGTGGTCGACCGGTGAGTGCAGCCCGACGATGCGGTTGATGGCGTGCGGCGTTTCGGACGGCGTGTGCAGCGCGGCGAACACGAGATGTCCCGATTCGGCCGCCTGCAAACAGGCGGAAACGGTGTCGATGCCGCGCAATTCGCCGATGAACAGGACGTCCGGATCGGCGCGTAACGCGCCACGCACGCCCTCGGCGAAACTCGCCACGTCGCGCCCGATCTCGTATTGCGTCACGACGCCGCGCGCCCACCGATGGTTGTATTCTATCGGATCCTCGCACGTCACGATATGCTTCGGTAATGAATCGTTGATCCGGTCGAGCAGCGACGAGATCGTCGTGGTCTTACCCGACCCCGTCGGCCCGACCACCAGCAGCAAACCCGACTTGAGCGTGGCGAACGAATCGACGATGGGCGGCAAGCGTAAGCTCGAGAGTTCCGGTACGGCTCGCGCGAGCAGGCGAATCGCGAGCCGCGGGCCGCTGCGGCCCCGTGAGGCGTGGATGCGGATCGCGCCGACTCGCTCGGCCGCGTAGACCGCGTCGGCGAATCCGCTCTTTTCGAGACGCGAACGTGAGAGCCGGTCGACGGCGGCGTCGAGAAACGCCGTCACGTCGGCCACCTGCGGAACGACCGGCACGCGCTCGATCTGCGTGAAGATGCGATAGGCCGCGCCCTGGCCGGGCTCGACGTGCAAGTCGGACGCTTGCCGTTCGCGTCCGCGTGCGATCAAGTCGAAGACGAGCCCCGAGCCCGTATCGGCGCTCACCGCAGGTAGCCCGCGAGCAATGCGAGGAGGGCGTCGGCGCGCACGGGGTCGACGTGGGATTCCAGCGCGAACCGGTAATCGGCGGGTTCGCGCGTGGCGACGAACGCGAGCGCGGCCCGTGCGGCGATCGCATCGACGGGATCGCGCAGCGCCGCCGTCAAGCTTTCTTTCGCACCCGCGGCCGCGAGCGCGTCGACGGCCGCGGCGCGCTCCGCGGCCCGCCCGACGCGCAACGCTTCCTCGCAGACCGCTCGCGCCTCCGGCGAGCGATAGCGCTTGAGCGCGCGCAGCGCCAGCACGCGGCCCGCCTCGTCCTCTTCGCGATACGCGGCGATAAAGACCGACTCCGGCGCCGCGCCTCCGTCGGCCGCGAGTTCCGCGAGCAACGCGAGGCGCGCGCCGTCGCTGCGCTCCAGCGAATCGGCGCCGTCGGGGGCGTCCGGAAAAGCGAGCGAAGGCCACGCGACCGCCCGGGAACGCGCGCGGAGCGGCAGGCGGGTCAGCGGAACGCTTCGCCCCCCGGCCCGGCGGCTCGTGCGCACCTCATATGTGGAACGCGTTCCGTTTTGGAGAGCGGACGCCGTGGAAGCGTCGCAGATCGCGGCCGGCTCGCACGGCGCCGATGCGGCGGCAACCGGTCGTTCCGGCGGCGTTATGCGTTCTTCCGCAGCTGCGAGCGCCGAAGCGAACGCGGGCCCCTCGGCTGCGGGTGGGCCGGTGCGTCGCCGCCCTTTTGGCCGAGGCACCAAGAGCGAGACGCCCAGAGCAAACGTGGCGAGCGCCGGTAAGAGGGCCTGAACGGTGAGCAGGGTCGATCCTCCGCTACGGGTTCGCGAGGCCGCCGAACGCCTCGCCCACCGTGCCGGCGAGATGAAAGAGGCTGTCGTCCAGGGCGTGACATGGTTGCGTCATTTGGGTCAGCCGCACGAGTTTAGCCGAACCGGCCGTCTGCCCGAAGAGCTCGAGTAACGTGCGGCGATATTCGGCTAAGCGCCGGCTCACCTCCGGAAATGTCGATTGCCAGGCGACGAAGAGCGGCACGGTCGCCTCGAAACTGCCGTCGCGGACGCTCGCGAAATCCGCCGCGGTCAGCATGCCGACGGTGCTCGACGCATCGGGCACGAATGCCGGCGGTTCGGAGCGCGCGCCGCCGTCCGACTCGAGCGTGGACCGGAGCTGCGCGAGGGCGCGCACGCCCGCGGGCTCGTCGAGCGAATCGAGCCACTCCGGCGTGATGGCGAAGTTGGGCATGAAGGCTTCGAGCAGCGGGCCGCCCAGCGCCGCGATCGCGGCGTCGTGCGCGGCTTGAAGGTGCAGCGCTGCGGCAGCGTTCGCGGCGGCGTCGGCGCATCGTATCTCGTCGGGCAGTAACAGGCGCATCGCCAGCGCGTGCCGGTACCAGCCCAGACGCTCGACCGTGAAGAGCCGGTCGACGACCTGAACGAAGCGCCGGACGCGATCGCCGCTCCACTGCAGGCGGACGGCTGCGAGCGCCGCGGGAATCGTCGTGCCGCCGTCCCCGCCGCTCCGAACGGGCAGGGCGGTGCCGTTCGTGGGCTCGGCGGACACAGCGGTGCCTCGACGCGTCGAGCTCGCTGGCGCCGCGGGCGCCGGTTCCCTATCGCGCGCCGGCTCGACGCGCACGTAGCGCGGATCGACGAACCATAGTCGCGCGCTCTCGCCTTCCCGGTAGGGCCCCGACGCGGCGCGCACGGTGACGGTCGCGCACGCGGGAAGCGATGGCGTTGCGGCTGGGGCGCTCCGGGAATCGGCCGGCTCGAACTCGCGTCGCACGACGCGGCCCGCGCCGGGCTCGTTATATGCGATCGCGACCTCCTCACCGGTCTCGAAGGGCGCGCACGCGTCCTCGACGCGCACGATGAGGATCTCCGGAAGCGCTTGGCGCGCCTGCGACGGACGCAATTACGGAACCCTCGCGGAACCGGCGTCCGCACCCGCGTTCGCCGTTTCGCCGTCGCTCACGAGGTGCGGCGTGATCAGAAAAACCACCTCGTCGCGGCTATGCGTGCGCGCGCGATTGCGGAAGATCTCGCCGACGATCGGAATGTCGCCCAGGAACGGGACCTTCGTGAGCGTGGAACTGTCGACGTCCGAGAAGAGGCCGGCGATGACGATCGTCTCGCCGTCGCGCACGCGCAAGGTCGATTGCGCGCGGCGGGTCGAGATGATCGGGAAACTGGATATCGAGCCGGTGACTTGACTGTAGTCGGTCTCCAGATCCGTCGTGATCGCGCCGTCGGTGCCGATCGTCGGCGTCACGCTGAGATTGACGCCGACGTTGACGAACTGCACTTGCTGCGTTCCGGTTCGCGCGTCGAAATACACGATCGGGTACTGCTCGCCGACCAAGAGCGACGCTTGCACGTTGTTCAGCGATGAAATACTCGGCCGGGCCAGGATGCGAGCGCTGCCGCGCGTCACCAGGGCGTTGATCGTGGCGTTGATCGCGAGCGAATTCTGCAGGAACGTCGTAACGGTGGAACCCGATCCGGGATGTTGTTGCCCCAGCTCGTCGATCCCACCGAACTGAAAGCCGACGTTGCTGCTCTCCGACGGGCTGACGTCGGTGACGCGCACCTCGTAACGGACCTGCCGCCCCGGCCGGTCCACGTGCGCGACGAGTTCACGGACCGTCCGGATGAAATCGCTCGATCCGGCCGCGACCAATTCGTTTTGCTGATCCAGCGCCGTCAGACTCTGAGGTGCGCCGATCTGCACTTGCGCGGCGATCGCTTTGAGCGCGTCGGCGGCCCGTACGAAGTGCATCGGTATCGAGGCGTACCGGAGCGCCGAACGCCGGTCGAGGGCAGCGATGAGGGCGCGCGCGTTGGCCAGTGCGATCGCCGACCCGCTTATGAAGATGCTCGCGGTGCGCGCGTCGGGCACGACGATCGTCCCGTTCGGAAGCGCGTCCAGCAGCTCTTTGGCGACTTCGTCGGGCGAGGCGCTCGCGATGTGGAAGAGTGCGGTGCGCGTGCCGAGCGTGGTGCCCGAGGGATAGCGCCGGTTCATCACGCCGGTGGCGCCGAGGTAGATGACGCCGTCGAACTCGACGGCTTCGAGGCCGTTGGCTTGCGCGAGCGTCGCAAGCCCTTGCGCGAAGGTCACGTGTCGCAGTCGCAGCGTGACCGGGTGATGCGGAACGGAATCGTCGACCACGACGTTGGCGGACGACTGGGTCGAGAGGAGCCGGACGGCGTCGTAGATATCCAGGTCGCGCACGTCGAGTGAGATCGCGGCGTCGCCGGCCGGCACGTCGCGCGCGCTCACGGGGCACGCACCCGCGAGGTTCGCGACGATGAGGGCCGTTAACGCGAACAAACGAGTCAAACGATGCATCTCACGGTCCTTCCGTTCGGCGCGGCGGGGCATAGGGGAACGCATACGGGAGCGGCGTCGGTCCGAGCGCGTCCGGGGTTGGGTTCGCGCCCGGCGGGAGTCCGCGCGGATCGACCGTGCGTAACGGCGCGGGCGTCGGATTCGGCGTCGAAGCCGGGCGCGTTGCCGGCGCGACGGGCTGCGCCGGCGTCGTGTGTCGCGCGCGGTGCTCGAATAGCGCGCCCGCGGCGGCCGGGTGCGGCTGCGGCGAGGGCGGCAGGTCCGCAGGCGCGCTCGCGGTCAAGTCCGCGCGCGTGCCGTCGTCGAACGTGATGCCCTGCAGGTCGATGGCGGCGACGTTGCGTCCGGCGACGACGTCGCCGATCCGCGCGAGCTGCTCGCCCGTTCCGTCGTCGATATACGCGACGGGATCGGACCCCACGATCGTCGCCCGCACGACGATCCGGCTCGATCCCAACGGTGCGTTCGCGATATCGATGTTCGGCACGATCGGAGCGCCGGCGCCGGCCGCCGAGGTTGCCGGCAGCGCTTCTTCATTCGCGGCACCGGCGAACGGGTCGCGCAGAATTGGAACCGGTGGGAACTCGTCACCGGCCGGCAACGGCGCGGCCGTCCGTTCGCTTCCGGGCGCGACCGTCCGCGCGTCGAGGCCGAGCTTCGAGTACGAGCAACACATGACGGCGAGCGCGATCCAAAACAGCATGCCACGCATCACGGACCCTCCGCCGCGGCCGGAGTCGAGCTTGCAACGGGTGGCGGCGTGGCGCGGGCCGGTTCGTACAGCGTCAACGGTACGTCGGCCGCGAGCTCGGAGGCGTCGCGATGAAAACTCGGCGCCTCGACGCGCACCAGCTCGCCGCCGTGCGATAGCCCGGCGATAACGGCGATGAGGTCGCGGTAACGGCCGCGCAACTCGAGGCTCAGTTTCGAGGCGGGGAACGCCGAGCGGTAGCCGCCGCTCGCAACGTCCGGTTCTTCGGTCGCCACGGAAGAGGTAAGCCGTACCCGATGGCGGTCCAGCGTTCGACCGAGCTCTCGGACGAACGCTGCCTGCGGGTTGCCGCCGAAGGCCGCGGCGTATCGCGTTGCGAGCTCGGTTCGACGCTGCGTCATTTCCGGCAGTCGCGCGAGGGTGATCTCGTCGGAGCGCAATTGCAGCTCGGCACTCGCGAGCGCGGCGCCCGTCGCTTCGAAACGTGGTCGATAGGCCGCGACGATGAGGGCGGCCGTACCGAAGGCGAGCCCGGCCGTCGCGAGCCGCGCCCAGCGCGCGGATCGAGAGCGAACGCCGCTCACGGCCGGCCCACCCGCGCCGCGAAATGCAATAACGGCGAGGCATCGCCGCGACGCTCGAGACGAACGAGCGTCGCGGCGGTGCCCGGCAACGCGCGGTCGAGTGCGGCGAGCGCATCGCCCATCGTCTCCAGCGACTGGGCCGTGCCGTTGAGTTCGATGCGATCCTGCGTCACGGCGAGCGCGTCCAGCCGGACCGCTGCCGGCACGGCGTTGCCGATCCGTACGATGTCGGCCGCGACGCCCGGTCCGCTGCGCCGCATCACGCGCATCTCGCGTTCGAATTCCTGGTAGCGCGCCACGTCGAGCGCGATTCGCGCCGCGCGCAGGCGGAGCGGAGCGTGCGCGTCGACGGCATCGAGCGCGCGCTGCGCTTCGCCGTGGAGTCGCGCGAAGGCCAAGGTCTCGAGCCCGAACGTCGCGGCCGCGACGGCGGCTATCGCGGTGCAAGCGGAAACGCAGGTCCGCGCGCGTTCCCGATCGAGGGCCACGCCGAACACGCGCCACGTCGCCCGCGATGCCGGCAGCAGATTCGCGCGGATCATGCGCCACCCGCGCCTGCGGACCAAAGCGCAAGGCCGTACGCGAACGCCCACGGCGCCGTGACGTCCGTGCCGCACGTGACGGGTACGACGGCATAACCGTCGGCGTGTAGGCTCGCGGCAAGCGACTCGGTGCGCTCCGCCGGGCCGAGCACCGAGAGCCGGCGAACGTCGGCGATGCCCTCTCGACGCGCTTCGATCAACGCCGAGCGCACGAGCGTCGCGAGCCGTTCGTCGCTAACGCGTGGCGGAAAGGCGTGCGTCGTCCCGACGGGGTCGGCGAAGATCACGAGTTGCGCGCGTTCGCGCGCATACTCGAGCACGGCATCCGTTTCGGGAACCGCGCGCCGCCAAGCGCACGCGGGGAGGTCGACGGCAACGGGGCGCAAGCCCCCGGCACTCGCGATCGACGCCAGCCGCAGCACCGCGCTCGAACGCGCGATCGACAGCAGCATCTCGCCGTCGCGCCCGGCGATCGGGTCGAGCGCAACGACTCGTTCCGAGGCCGGCCACGGAGCGAGCGTGTCGGCTTCGAGCGCGGCCGCGCGCTCCGCTTCGCGCCGGCGCATGCCCGGCGGCAGCCGAAACGTGCGGTGCACGATCTCGCTTGCCGGTGCCGCGAGAACGCAGCGCCGCTCTCGTGAGAGCAGCGCCGCGACGGCCGTGCGGAGCGTCTGGGCGATCGCGAGATCGAGCTCTGTGTCCGCCGCCGCCGGTACGGTGCGCGTCACACAATCCCGTACCGCGACCGAGCCCCGGCCGCGCTCGGCGTACACGAGCGAAACGTACTCCGGCCCGATGTCGGCGCCGAGCGGCAAGGCTCTTGCGCGCAGCGCGAACTTCATATCGCGCTCTCCGCCGCCAACCGAAGCGCGTCGTGACCGAAGACGAGCGTCAGCACGGCGCCCGCGGCCAGATGCGGGCCGAAGGGGATTTCCGCACCGGGCACGTGTCGGCGCCGGATCAGCGTCGTCGCCAATCCGCACAGGCAGGCCGCGGCGACTGCCAGGGCGCCCTCGGCCGGCCCGAACGCGGCGCCGAGCCCGTACAGCGCCTTGACGTCGCCGAGGCCGAGCCAACGGCCGCGCGAGAGCGCGAAGACGGAACCGGAAACACCGGCCAGCAGCAGCACGCCGGCCGCTGCGTTAGCGGTAGCTCCGGCGCAGACCGCGACCGCGGCGGACGATAGTGCTGCCGGAAAGGTCACGGCGTCGAAGAGATATCCGGTACGCGCGTCGGTAGCGGCAGACGCGAGCAGGGCGATGCACACGATTCCGCGCGCGAGGGCCTCGTACGCGTCCGCGCTCACGATCGGCGCGCAGACCGCCAGGATACCGGTGCCGCACAACGCTCGCCACGGAACGTCGCGTCGCCCTTCGAGAGCGCGAACGCGGGCGACCGCGAACGCAGCCCACGCGCCGAGCCCGAGTGCGAGACCGATCGCGGATCCGGTCGCGAACGTGTCAGTCGCCATAGATGCCGTCCTGCGGGTCGTAGACCAGATGCGTGCAGCCGCTCGCGCCGCACAGCGTGCCGCGGCCCGGACCGCGCGGCAAGCTGCTCAGCGTGGTCGGATCGTACGGACCGGCGTCGGTGAGCGTATAGGAGTCCGGCTTGCCGTTGGCGGCCGGCACGTTGGCGTAGAGATACTCCTTACGTCCCAGCGCGTTCGTCGGCGTGGCGGTGAGGTACGGATTCGCGGCGCCGCCGAAGAGGTCGGGCGTGACGGTTCCCGCGCCGGTCGCCGGATAGGCCTGGTTGTCGGCGTAGTACAACTCGAGCGAGGTCGCGATCTGCTTGAGATTCGCCTCGCTCTGCGAAACGCTCGCTTGTGCGCGCGCGTGGACGTAATTCGGGATGATGATCGCCGCCAGCAGGGCGACGATCGCGACGACGACCATCAGTTCGACGAGCGTGAAGCCGCGTTGCGCGCGGCGCGCCGGTGATAGTATGGTCATAAAGCTCCTTGCCGTCGGGCAGCTCTAGTGAATCGACGAGCTCAGCGTCGAAAGTGGAACGTAGACCAGGTAGACGATTGCGGAGACGACCGCGCCGAGCCCGAGCGTGACGGCGGTCTGGATCGCCGCCGGCAGCACCGCGAGCAGCGACTCGACGTCGTCCTCGTAGTACTCGGCTACGCGCACGAGCATCTCGGGCAGATTTCCCGCCGCGCTCCCGACCCGCACGAATCCGAGTAAGAGCGGCGGAATCAGCCGGCTCGCCGCTAGCGACTCGTCGAGCGAGGCGGCGAGGCCCGCGGCCAAACGTTCGCGCGCCGCCTCCAAGGCTCGCCCGAAAACGGGGCTCTCCGCAACCGGGACGGCGACCTCGAGGGCGCGCACCTGGTTCACGCCGGATTCCAGTAAGGTGGCGAGGACCCGGCAGAGGCGGGCGAGCGTCGCTTTGGCGAGCGCCGGGCCTACGAACGGCAAGCGCAGTCGCAGGGCGTCGGCGGCGAACACGCCTTCCGGCGTGCGCAGAGCGCGCCCGGCCAGCAGCGCCGCCCCGGCCAGGCCGCACGCCGCGGCCACATCGAGCGCCGGGTTGGCGACGAGCGCTTCGAAGGTGAGCGCCGTGCGTAGCGCGGGCGAGAGCTCGACGCCCAGCGCCGCGAAGAGACGCGCGAATTGCGGCACGATCGCGCCCAGCAGATAGGCCGACACGAAGAGCGCCGCGATCAACACGAGGCTCGGGTAAAAGAGCGCGGCGCCGAGCTTCTTGCGCAGACGTTCGTCGCGTTCGAGAAAACGAGCGAGGCGATCGAGGATCTCCTCGCGGTTCCCGGCTTCCTCGCCTGCCGCGATCATCGCCACTTCGAGTCCGGTGAACTCGTCGGGACGGTGCGCCACCGCCGCCCAGAGCTTTTCCCCGCCGCGCTCCACGTCGCTGCGGATGCTCGCGAGCGCCTCGCGCATGCGCGGCGAGCGCGCCTGTTGCTGCAGGAGGGCCATCGTGGTGGCGAAATCGACGCCCGCACCCTCGAGAGCCGCGTATGCGCGGAAGAACGCGAGCCGCTCGGCGGGCTTCGAACGGCGCAGCAGTCGCGCCGGGCCCCACCCCGGTAGCGCCGCATCGAGACGCGAAGGAATCAGCATCCGTTCGCGCAGCTTCGCGAGCGCCGCGGTGCGATCGAGGGCGCGCATCGTTCCGCCGACGCGTTCGCCGGCGGGCGTGCGGGCCCGGTACGTGAAGACCGTCGACATCGTTCTAGCGCAGCGCCGGCGCCGTGCGAATTTGATCCGGGTAATCCGAGGCGGCGAGCGCGGCCTCGTAGGTGATCGCGCGCTCGTTCACCAGACGGCTGAGGTCCATCTCGAGCGTCTGCATGCCGTCCTTTCGCGACAGCTCGATCGTGTTGCGGATCTGGATGCTCTTTTCGGGCGACATCAACTGCGAGCGTATCGCCGACGTATTGAGCAGGATCTCGCAGGCGGGACGCCGCCCGCGTCCACCGGCATCGGGGATCAGGCGGACGGAAACGATGGCTTGAAGCGCTTGCGCGAGTTGCACGCGCGCCTGTTCCTGGCGCCCGCCGTCGAAGACGCCGACGATCCGCTGCACGGTCTCCGCCGCTTCGGAGGTGTGTAAGGTGGAAAAGACCAGATGCCCCGTCTCGCTCGCCGCGAGGCAGGCCGACATCACGTCGGCGTCGCGCAATTCGCCGATCAAAATGACGTCCGGATCGGCGCGCAGCAGGCCCCGCAGCGATTCGGCATAAGAAGCGACGTCGCGCCCGATCTCGCGCTGGCGCACGAGCGATTTCTTGCTGCGGTGCCGGTATTCGATCGGCTCCTCGATCATGACGATGTGGCGTGCGTAGCGGCCGTTGATCTCGTCGATCAAGCCGGCCAGCGCGGTGGATTTGCCGGACCCCGTCGGGCCCGTGAAGAGCACCAAGCCGCTCGTGAAATCGGCGAACGTCGATACGATCGCGGGCAGGCCCAACGACCCGAGTTCCGGAACGCCGTCGCGCAGCAGGCGCAACGAAAGCGCTAATCCGTTCTCGCCGCGGAACGCGTGGATGCGGACCGCTCCGAAGTCGGGGTGCGCGATCGCTCCATCCGCGGCTCCGTGCGGTCCGTTCAGGCGATCGCACTCGCTCTTGCTCAGGTACGCTTCGCAGAACGCGCGCACGGATTCGGGTTCCACCGCCGGCAACGCCATGCGCCGCATCGCGCCGTCGACGCGATGCCAGGGCGGTTCGTTGCCTTCCACGTGCAGGTCGGACGTATTGGGCCCTTCGGCGCACTCGCGCGCGAGCCGGATCGCTTCCTCGATATCGGTCAACACGTTCGTTCCCGGTCCTTACTCGGCGTCGTCGTACGAGAGGTGGCGCAAGATCTCGCCTTCGGAGGTCGCGCCGGAGGCGGCGTGGCGCAGCGCGTCGACCACCATCGGCTTGTAGCCCGTGCCGAACGCGATCTTGGCGAGTTGCGCGGGCGCGTCGCCCCGCTCGATCGCGCTCGCGAGCTCCGGCTTGATCTCCAAGATCTCGAAGGCCCCGACGCGGCCCGCGAAGCCGCTAAACGCGCATGCGTCGCAGCCCTGCGCTTCCCACGCATCGCTACCGAGCGCCACGCCGTAGCGCCGCGCGAGCGCGAGCGCTTGCGACGAGAGCGACGTCTTGATCCGGCAGTGGCGGCAGAGCGTGCGAAGCAGCCGCTGCGAGACGGCCACCGTCAGCGACGATGCCAGCGTCGCGCGGTTGGCGCCGAGTTCGGCCAGGCGGGCCGGGACGCGTAGGGCGTCGCGGGCGTGTACGGTCGTGATCAGCGAGATGCCGGTGAGGCTCGCCTGCAGGGCGATCGCAACCGTCTCCGCATCGCGTAGTTCGCCGATGAACAATTGGTGCGGGTTCTGGCGCAACAGCGCGCGCAGAGCGACGGGAAAGGTGATGCCGGCCTTTTCGTTGAGCGCGATCTGCGCGATGCCGGGAATGCGGCACTCGACCGGATCTTCGACGCTGCAGACGTTCGCGCGCTGCAGGTTCAGCGTTTGCAGCGACGCGTAGGACGTCGTTGATTTTCCCGAGCCCGTCGGGCCCGCGACGATGCAGAACGATCCGGGGCGCCGGAGGGATTTTTGATAGCGAGCCATGCCCTCGGCGCCCATCCCGAGCCGTTCGAGGTCCGGCACGAGATCGAAGCGCTGCAGAAAGCGCAAGACGACCTTTTCGTGACCGTTTACCGGAATCGTCGAGGTACGCACGTCGAAGCCACGCCCGTCGAACGAGACGGTCAGGCGTCCGTCTTGCGGCACCCGCGATTCGCCCGTGTTCATGTTCGAACGGACTTTGATCAGCGAGACGACGCGCGCGTACAGATCGAAGTCCAGCTCGCGTTCGTGGTGCAGGACGCCGTCGACGTCGAGCCGCACGCGCCCGATGCGCTCGTCGACGGGTTCGACGTGGACGTCGCCTGCGTAGCTTTCGATGGCGGCGGCGAAGATCTCGTCGAGCGTCTGGGCGGCGCGCGAATCCGGGTCGCGCGAGGCCGCCGCGGGATAGAGCGCTTTGAGACCGTCGCGGATCTCGCGCACGGGCAAGACGATCGTGCGCACTTCCTTGCGCGTCAACTGTCGGACCCGGTCCGCCAGTCCGGCGTTATCGTCGCTGACCGCGACGGTCAACGCGTTTCCGTCGTACGCGAGCGGCAAGACGTCGGCATCGTAGGCGAACGTCCGGGATACGAGCGCGGCTGCCGTGCGTTGGGTCGGGTCGGCCGGACTGTGCAGCGCGCTCATCGCGAGTCGCTCTCGAAACGCAGCGCGGCGGCCGAGGCGTAGACGCCGCGCGCGTAGCCGAGGCCGGCCCAGAAGCCGCCCGTGTTGTAGGCGGAGAGCGCGTGCATCAACGCGGCTTGGCCCGGACCGAAGCGAAGCGCGGCGCGCGCGTAGTCCTCAGTCAAGATGCGCGCCCCGGCGCCGACGTTCGTGCAGTCGTCGAACGCCTCGCGCGGCCCGATGCCCAAGCGCGCGAAGTTATCGGAATCGATCTGGGCGTAACCAACGTCGATCCGGTGCCCCGCGCGCAAGAGCCGGAGCGCCAATTCCTCCGCCTGCGCCCGGCCGGCCGGCGCGTAGGAGCGCCGGTCGGTATTGTCGCCCACGGCATAGGGATTCGCGTCGCTCTCGTACGCGACGAGCGCGCTCATCGTCACCGGACCCACGCCGGGAGCGCAGCGCAAGAAGAGTTGCAGCAAGGCGTGCGCGATCACCACTAGCCGCACCACGCGCTGCGCATGCGCGCCAAAGCGCCGCGCATGCAGCGCGCGGCCTGCCGCGGCGAGAGGCCGAGACGCCGCCCGACTTCCAAGCGGCTCAAGCCCATCACGTAGACGCCGATCAGCAAGCTGCGCTCCGCGCGGTCGAGTCGCGCGAACGCATCGACGAACAGGAGGCGGTCCTCGAGCTCCAGACCCGGTTCGAGGCCGGCGGGAAGCCTCTCGGCTTCGTCGATATCGGCGAGCAGCGCGCTATTGCGCACGCGGCGGATTTCGGCGAGCGCGGGTACGAGCACGCCGAGTTCGCGCGCGAGTTCCGCGTCGCTCGGCTCGCGGCCGAGCCGCGCCACGCAGCTCTCGTGCGCGCGGAGGTACTGCCGTTCGCGGCGCCGGAGCGCGCGCGGCAAGCGGATCGCGCGTTCGTGATCGCGCACGTGGTGCATCAATTCGCCCACGATCAAGGCCCACGCGTAGGCTTCGAACGGCGTGCCGGCCGCGGCTTCGTAGCCGCGCGACGCCTTGATGAGTCCGATGGCGGCGACTTGCTCGAGGTCGATGCGCTCGAGGCCGGGCCGCGCGAACTTTCGCGCGCCGCGGCGGCACAGATAGTGGTGCGCGGCGACCAGGCGGTCTTCGGCGGGACGATCGATGCGGGGCGGCGCGGGCGGCGCGCTGCGGCTAATGGATGCGGCGTGTCCCACGATAGACGGCTCCTAACGCTCGGTGACGCGGGTTGGTCGGCCGATTATCGTGAGCGCTTGTGACCTGCGGCTGTCCGGAAGCTTAAGGTTTCTTAATGTTGCCAGAATTGCTCGGCGCGGTACCGAACGGCGCCGAAGTGGGCACTAAGCCGCGTATGGGAATCACCCGGGTCCTGGTGGCCGAAGACGACCGCGCGATCCGCGAATTGTTGGTCCACCACCTCGAACGCGACGGGTTCGTCACGCTCGAAGCCGGCGATGGGCCGGCCGCCCTGCGGGCCTCGCGCGACGGCGTCGATCTGCTCTTGCTTGATATCGGGCTGCCCGGCATCGACGGCTTCGAGATCGCGCGCACGCTGCGCCGCGAGGGACGCTCGATCCCGATTTTAATATTAACTGCTCGTACGGAAGAAATAGATCGCGTGGTGGGCTTCGAACTCGGTGCGGACGATTACGTCGTCAAGCCCTTCTCGCCGCGCGAGGTCGTGGCGCGTTGTCGCGCGATCCTACGGCGCAGCGGCGTCAAGCCCGACGCAGGTCCCCCGGTTCACCGCTTCGGCCGCTTGGAGATCGACGAAGGCGCGCGCGAAGCGCGGGTCGACGGCGTGCCGGTGTCGCTCAAACCGCGCGAGTACGCACTGCTCGTCGCGCTCGCGAGCAACCCGGGCGTGGCGCTCTCGCGCGATACGTTGCTCGAACGGGTCTGGGGCTTCGATTTCGACGGCGACGAACGCACGGTCGACGTGCACGTGCGGCGGCTCCGCCTCAAGCTCGAGGAAAAACACGCGCTGGGCGAGTGTCTGCGGACGGTTCATGGCTTCGGATACAAGTTCGCGCAAACGTAAGCGCCCGGGCGCCATGCCCGTCGCCGACGTGGCCGGCTTCGCGCGCAAACTGCGCGCCGATCCGAACCGTCCGGCGGTTCCGCTCCTGGTCGTGCGGCTGCGCGACCTGGAGCGGATCGCGTGGCGGGAGGGGCGCGCGGCGGCGCGCGCCGTGGAGCGGCGCAGTCTGCGCTCGTTCGTCGACACGGCCTCGCGCACGCTGCGCGGCACGGATCTCTTGGGGCACGACGACGATAGCGAGGATTTCTTGGCGGCGCTGATCAGCCCGACGCGCAGCACGGGGGCGGTGGCCGCTCCGACGGACTGCCGGGCGACGTTGGCCCGCCTCGCGTCGGCGATGCAACCCGCTGAGGGCATGCGCGTCGAGACCGGCTGGACGATGCTCGGCTCGCTCGGCGACGATGCGCGCTTGAGCGAGGCGATCGAGAGCGCGCTCGAGCGCGGCGCGCGGGAACGGGAACGCTACGCTTTCTTCAGTACCGTTGGACATGAGCTGAGGACGCCGCTCACCTCGATCCGGGGATATTTGGAGACCGTCCTCGAGGAAGATCTCGATCGCGAGACGGCGCGCCGTTTTCTCGAAGTCGCACGGACCGAGGCGATGCGCCTCGGGCGTTTGCTCGAGAGCATGTTCGACATCTCGATGCTCGATCTGCGCTCGGGATCTCCGGAGCACGACGCGTGCGCGCTCGTCCCGGCGGTCGAAGCCGCGCTCGGTGCGGTCGCGCCGATGGCCGCCGTCGCGGGCACGTCCATCGGCGCCGCGGAGTGCGCCGACGCCCGCGTCGCAATCGAAGCCGACCGATTGCTACAGATCTTGATCAACGTGCTCGAGAACGCGATCAAGCACGGGCGTCCGGGTGGCCGCATCGTCCTCACGGCGCGGCGGCTCGACGAACGCTCGCTCGAGGTCACGATCGACGACGACGGGCCCGGCGTCGCCGCGGGCGAGCGAGAGGCGGTGTTCTCGCTCGCGACGCGCGGCAACAACGCGCGCGCCGCCGGATCGGGCCTCGGTCTCGCCGTCGTTCGGCTCCTGGTGGAACGCGCGGGCGGCGAGGTCGACGTCGTCGATTCGCCGCTCGGCGGCGCGCAGTTCCGCATCCGGATTCCGCTCAGTCGCTGAAATCCTCGACGACGATTTCACCGTCGCTGCTGGGCACCGTTCCGATGCCGACCCGCGAATAGTGGGGTTCGAGGATGTTTTCGCGGTGTTCGGGCGAGTTGAAGAAGTCCCGCGCGACCGAGTCCAGCGTTTCGTCGACGGCCAGGTTCTCGCCGGCGTACCCGAAGCGATAGTTGGCCCGCCGCATACGCGCGAACGGGTCCAGACCGTCGGGATTCGTGTGCCCGAGGAAGTTCCGCGTCAGCATGTCGACCGCATGCGAGCGGGCGATCGCGCAGAGCCGTTCGTCGAGCCGCAGCAGCCGCAGATGCTGCTTGCGCCGCGCGGCGTTGATCTCGCGCAGCAGGGCTTCGACGCCCCCGGAATCGCCCGCGGTCGTCATCGCGACGGCCGGCCGGGGACCGGTTGGTGAGAGGAAGTACGCACCCAGGAGGGTGGAAATAGCCACGGCAAAGCAAGCCGGCAATCGTTGCCGCACTGAGACCTCCATATCGACGCACGTCGCAAGCCGCTGGGGGTTTGCGACCGCCTACATTGCCTGTCTTGTATCGCGACGAAGCGTCGAAATTCCCGCCGTCGTTCGCACGAAGTGGCCGATACGTTGGTTAGTCGCTGAAGTCTTCGACGAATATCTCACCGGCCGGCGCGAGCACCGCAGCGATACCGACCTTCTGATAGTGGGGCTCGAGGATATTCTCACGATGCTCGGCCGAGTGCCAGAGCGCGTTCGCCGCGGCGTCCACGCTGCGGTCCAGCGCCAGGTTCTCACCCGCGTATCCGTATTGGTAGTGCGCACGATCCATGCGGTCGAAGGGCGACTCGCCCTCGGGGGTATCGTGACCGAAGTACGCGCGCGCGGCCATGTCGACCGCGTGCGCGCGCGCGATCGCGCACAGTTCGGGGTCCAAGCGCAGCGGCGGCAAGCCCCGGCTCGCGCGACGCGCGTTCACGTCGTCGAGCATCGCTTGCGCGTCCGAGCGACGTTCGCGGTAGGCGACCACGGCCGGACCCGAGGCGCTGACCGCGGCGACGACGCCGCCGCCGGAGTGCAGCATCGCCGACATGACGATTCCGAAAACGAAGCCCATCAGGAGGGCTATCGACGTCCGATCCGGGACGCCGACAGCCGCCGCGATGCATTGCGAGGCGAGTCACACGTGAGGGCTCGCCCGGTCGTTTAGGGGTGTACTTGCGTCACGTTTCGCGTGTCGAGCGTCCGCCCGACCTCGTCCTGCAGCGCCTCGAGGTGAGCGCGGGTTGCGAGGTCCAGGCCCGCGTCGCGCAAGCCGGCTCGCACGTTTCCCGCCAGCGCGACCAATTCGTGGCGAGCTAAGGCCTGCGCGTCGTAGGGGGTTCCGGGCGGCGGCGCGACCGCCAGCTTTTCGAGCAGGCGCGCGTAGCTGCGCTGCAGGTTGTGGTGCAAGCTCGTGGCCGCGGGCTTCCCTCGTTGCAGATCGCCGAACACGCCGGCTTGGGTCCAGGTGAAGAGATCCGCCAGGCTCATCGGATGGTACTGCGAGCCGGCTTTGCTCGGCAGATCCGCGAGCCGCTCGAGCACCAGTGGGTCGAACATGTACGCGAGCGCCTGGTTCTGCTCGCGCGCCGCGTACGCCGAGAGGGAGACGTCGTGGCGTGGACCGGGATCGTAGCCGAACGTCAGAAAGGCCTCGTACTCGCTGTAGACCAGGCGCCGCAGGGTCGTGGACGAGACGTTCCACGCATCGTCGCTGAACACGTAGGCGTCCAGGTTCTTGAAGGCGCGGTACTCTTCGTCGCGCGATACCGGCGTCAGCGGCTGCGGCGCGTGCGGGTCGCCCCGGCGCGCGCGCGACAGGTGCTCGCCCGCGATGTAGTGGGTCATCGCGAGCGCGCATCTGCCGTATTGGCGGGCCAGGAGCGCGAAGGCGAAGCGCTCTTGATCCCACGGCATCTCGGGCCGCGGATAGCGCACGTCGAGCGTGCGCATCAGGTCGCGGTCGATGCCGAGCTGCGTTTGGCACCAGCCGATGCTGTCGCCGGTCAGCATCCACTGCGCGATGCGCGGGTCGACGGCGTGCCCGTCGTACTCCACGTCCTCGTCGGAGGCGAAGGCGAACTTGGGATCGGTCGCGGCGCCGGCCCACTGGTTCAGGGTCGCGACCTCGTCCACGGGCGAACGCGCGCCCGGGACCGGGGCGTAGCCCCAGTGGATCACGTGGTAGTCGTACGGTCCGAGCGTCGTCTGAAAATAGTCGCCGTGGGGCGAATTCTTCGGCCAGAGATTCGTCGGAGCGTATTCCATCACCGACGACGCGACGCCGTTGGCCGCGGTGAAGCGCTTGTCCCTGAGCTGCGCCGCCGTGTAGGCGTTGTGTCCGATGAAATTATGAGCCAGCCCGAAGTCGTGTCCGGATTCGTGCAATACGATCGACTTCAGGAAATCGTGCGTGAAGCCGGCCGGAACCTCTTCGTTGTAGAGCGCCAGCGCCAGCGCCCCGAACTGCGCCTGCTCGCGCGCGCCCACGTCGCGATGCAAGAAGCCGTGCGCGCGCCGGGCGCCCGCACCCGGAGTCACGTCCGCGGCGAGCGCGTCCCAGGGCGCGAAGCTCGTGGGAGCGCCCGAGTCGGGCCCCACGAGGTCGCTGTATTCGAATTTCCCGAAGCGCATCAAGTCGGCGTCGATCAGGATCCCGGAGCGAAAGATCTCACCCGTGCGCGGATTCCACTCGATCTGCGCTTCCGCGAAGCCGCCGCCGTTGGCTTCGGTCAGCCAGCGCACCGGATTGTAGCGGATGTCGTCGGGGTCGAAGTTCGGGTCGTCGGGCTGATCTTGCACCTTCACGGCGTCGAGGATGCCGATGCGCTCGAAGGCTTTGTTCCACTCCAACAAGGCTTCCCGAATCGCCGGTTTGTATTGCGGCGGAATCGTATTGGTCAAGGTATAGACGATCGGTTTGACGGCGGGCGACGGGCGCGACGGATCGGACGCCTTGATGTTCCAACGGGTGATGAAGCGCTGGATGTCGTCGAACGAGTCGTCCCGGTCGAAGTCGATGTGCGGGTCGGTCCAGAAGCCGACGCGGTCGTCGGCGAGGCGCGGCACGTAGTCGGGCGACGCGAGCACTTGCGCGAGGTTGTAGGTGACGCGCATGTCGATGCTGTGCGGATCCACGACGGTATCGACCGCGTCGGGCTTGACCGACTCGAACGTTTGATGGGTCTCAATGATGTCGTTCTCGGGGAACGCTTTGGTCGTGCCGAAATACGTGCGATTGGCGTCCTGATGATACGCGCCCTGAGGATTCTTCGGGTCGTGCACGGCGTCCGAGAGCGCGTTGCCCAGGTCGAGGACGTCGGACAGCAGGAAGGAACCGTCGATAACGATCTTTCCGCTCGCGCTATCGGCGGCCGCGATGGCCGTGACGGCCTGCACGGAGTCCGCCGTCGAGCGCGAAACCGCCTCGGCTGCTGCGCTGCCGGGCCGCGCCAAGAAGCGGTCTTGCGGCAGAACCATCGCGACCTGCTTCTCGTTGATGCGGTGGAACTGGAAGATCCGCACCAGCATCTGGAAGTCGTCGCCGGAGAGGATGCCGTAACCGCCGAGGCCGTTCGCCGTGGCGGCGTGTTCGTAGAAGTCCTTGTCCAGTTGATCCGGCGCGACGACCAGGTAGACTTTGCCGTCTTTACGGATCACCGGAAAGAGGCCGTCTTGGACTTGGGCGTTTTTGACGAACGCGTCGTACGCCGCGGGCGCTCCGGGCGTACCGGCCGCGGCGTCGCCGGCCGCGGCCGAGGATGCGGAGGGCGCCGGCTTCGGCGCCGCCGGCGCCGCGGGAGCGGACGCGAAGAGGGCCGCCGTATAAACGGCGGCCAGCGCGAGCAAAGCGTGCGGCCGGATCACGACAGGTTTCCTCGTTTCGCCTGTTCCTCTTCGATCGAGACGAAGAGCGCTTTGAAATTACCTTTTCCGAACGAGAGGCTGCCGCGCCGTTGGATGATCTCGAAGAACAAGGTGGGCCGGTCTTGCAGCGGTTTGGTGAAGATTTGAAGCATATAGCCGAGGTCGTCGCGATCGACCAGGATGCTCAGCTCGCGCAAGACGGGCGTCGCCTCCTCGATGCGTCCCACGCGCCCTTCGAGCGAATCGTAGTACGACCCGGGCGTGCTCAGGAACTCGACGCCGTTCTCGCGCAGCGCGCGGACGGTCGTGACGATGTCGTCGGTCGCGATCGCGACGTGCTGGATGCCCGGGCCGCCGTAGAAATCCAGATACTCCTCGATCTGCGACTTCTTGAGGCCGCGAGCCGGTTCGTTGATCGGAAATTTCACGCGGCGCTGCGCGTCGGACATGACCTTCGAACGTAGCGCGGTGTACTCGGTCGAGATATCCGCATCGTCGAACGAGACGAGTTGTGAGAAACCGAAGGTCCGGCCGTAATAGTCGGCCCAGCGTTCCATCTCGTTCCAACCGACGTTCCCGACGCAGTGGTCGATCGCTTGGAGTCCGACCGCGGCTTTGGCCGTGGGCGACGCCGCGACGGGGACGAAGCGCGGGAGAAACGGCCCGTTGTAGTCGTCGCGTTGCACGAAGGTGTGCACGGTGTCGCCGTACGTCGCGATCGTCGCGAGCACGACGCTGCCGTCGGCGTCGCGGTACTCGCGCGGTTCGCCGACGGGCTGCGCGCCCGAGGCGACCGCCGCCGCGAAGGCGCCGCGCGCGTCCGGCACGCGCAGCGCCACGTCGCGAATGCCGTCGCCGTGGCGCCGGACGTGATCGGCGATCTCGCCCTCGGGCGAGAGGGCGCTCGTGAGCACGAACCGCAGTTGGTTCTGTTCCAGGACGTAGGAGGCGCGGTCCGCAACGCCCGTTTCCGGGCCCGCGTAAGCGACGATCCGGAAGCCGAAGGCCGTCGCGTAATAGTGCGCGGCTTGCTTCGCATTGCCGACGTAGAAGTGCAGGTGGTCCCAATCGAGGCGATCGAGTGCGGCCGAACGGCCGGCGATTTGCGTAGCCAAAATGCAGTAAGACTCCTCAGACGCCGGCGCCGGCCGGCGCTTCGATCCACGAGCGGTAGTAGGACGGATCTTCGAGGCCGAGTGCGTCCTCGGCGACGCCCAGCGGCGCGAACGTATCGACCATGATCGCCAGTTCGTCCGTCGCTTTCTTGCCGAGACTGCCTTCGACGGCGCCCGGTTGCGGCCCGTGCGGAGCTCCGGCTGCGTGCAGGGTGACGGAGCCTTCCTCGATGCCGCGGCGGCTCATGAAATTCCCGCTCACGTAGTACAGCACCTCATCACAATCGACGCTGGAATGATTGTACGGTACGGGAATCGCGAGCGGATGGTAGTCGAAGAGCCGTGGAACGAAGACGCAGAAGGCGGCGCCCGGCGCCTCGAAGGTGGCGTGCACGGGCGGCGGCTGATGGAGCTGGCCCGTGACCGGCGCGTATTCGGCGGCGTTGAAGGCGTAGGGATAGCAATAACCGTCCCAGCCCACGACGTCGAAGGGGTGGTTCTGCAGCACATAGATTGCGTTCCGGCCGCCGTTCGTCACCCGGACCTCGTACTCGCCGCGCGCGTCGACGGGCTCGCGCGCGGCCGGCGGCCGGAAGTCGCGCTCGTAATACGGCGCGTGTTCCTCGAGCTGGCCGAACTCGTTGCGGAACTTGCGCGGGACCGCGACCTGGCCGCGCGATTCGTACGCTACCAAACGAGTCGGTTCGGCGGGCTGCAGGCGGTACGTCGTGCCCGAGGGGATCACGAGGTAGTCGTGCGCGCGATACGCGACGTCGCCGAAGGGCGTCTCGAGCACGCCCGTTCCTTCGTGCACGAAGAGCAGCTCGTCGCCGCCCGCATTGCGGTAGAAATACGCCATCGGTTCCACGACGTCGGCGACCGAGAAGACGATGTCGGCGTTGCCGAGGATCGGGACGCGTCCGTCGATCGCGTCGGAGGGGCGCGGCGAACGCCGGGTGGCGAAGTGGCGGTTGCGAAGCGGTTCGTTGGGCACGAAGCGCCGAGCCGGCCGGTCCCAGGCCCTGACGTCCAATGCAGCGGTCGGCGGCCTGAGATGGTAGACGAGCGAGTACACGCTCTCGAAACCCTTGGTGGAGATCAGCTCCTCGGCGTACAGGCCGCCATCGGGGCGGCGAAACTGGATGTGACGTTTGGCCGGCACTGCTCCGGAGCGCACGTAATACGGCATGATCCCGGGGCGTTCGAGAAAAGGCCGGGAGGTCTTACCGGCCGGGCGGCGCCGCGCAGGAACCTCGGGCACCCGGAACGTTCTTTCCGGCATGACCGATCCGGCGGCCACCGCCCCGCCCGCGCGCGACCGCTTCGCGTTCGTCCATCCGTTGCGCGTCCGCTGGGCCGAGGTCGATCCGCAAGCGATCGTCTTCAATCCCAACTATCTCGTGTACGCGGACGTCGCGTTCACGGAATACATGCGCGCGATCGGATTCGCGTATCCGGCCGCGCTCGAAGCGGCGGGCACGGATCTCTTCACCGTTTCGGCCGTCGTCAATTTCCGCGCGTCGGCGCGCTACGACGACGAACTGCTCTTGGCGATGCGCACCGGGCGCCTGGGACGGTCCAGCATCCGGTTCGACGTCAACATCTACGGCGGCGACGAACTGCTCGTCGACATCGCCTTGACCTACGTGAACGCGGACCGCGTCCACAAGCGCGCGCGGGCGCTGCCGCCCGAACTCGTCGACCGGGTGCTCGCCTTCGAAACATTCGAACCCGCGCGCGGCTAGGTGCGGCATGGATAACGCGCAGGCGCCGGCTCCTCCGGCGCGGATGTCGAACGCGAAGCCGATCGCGCTCAACCTGCTCTTCAACGTCGTGCTGCCGATCGTTGCCGTCAACGTGTTGCGGAGCCGGGGGATCGCACTCGTCCCGGCGCTCGCGCTCTCGGCGTTCTTTCCCGCGCTGGAAACGGGACTGACGTGGCTTCGCGCGCGCAGCCTCGACGCGATCGGCGCGGTGTCGCTCGCGTTCATCGCGCTCGGCATCGGCGCGTCGCTCCTCAGCGGCGACGTGCACTTCGCGCTTGCGAAGGAATCGTTCTTCACTGCCGTCTTCGGCGCGTTCGCACTCGGGTCGCTCCTGGCGCCGCGGCCGCTGCTATTCTACTTTTCCCGCAGCTTCGTGACCGGCGGCGACCCGGCGCGCATGCGGGAGTGGAACGAACGCTGGCAGTTTCCGCGCTTCCGCCGCGTCATGCGGCTGATGACGGCGGTCTGGGGTGTGGGCTTTCTCATCGAGGCGCTCGCCCGCGTGGCGCTCGTCTACGCCGTTCCGGTCTCGGTAGCCGTCGTGGCGTCGCCGCTGCTCGCGACCGCGGTTTACGCGATCCTGATGATCTGGACGATCCGTTACGGGAAGGCGGCGGAGAAACGCGGTGCCGCGCTGCGCGCGCTCGAGGCCGCGCGGGAAGGCGCGGCTCCTTAGCTCCCGTTGGCGGCGGCGGTCGCGGCCGCCGCTTCGACGCGACGGTCGATGTAGGCCGGGATGCGCGGCAGGCCGAGGTTCGCGCGCATCATGTTGATGAGGATGCAGCCCTGCTCGATCGCGTCGTCGAGCGCGACGTGCGTGTGCGGCAGGTTTTCGTCGATCCATTCCGGCGGATACTGGCGCTTGCCCACATGCCGGTATTGACGTTTCATCACCGCGGCGGCATAGCTGCGCAGGTCCAAGCTCGCGAAGCCGATCGGACTCTCGCCCAAGAAGCGCTGGAAATAATAATACATGAACGTGAAATCGAAACCGCTCGGCGCGCCGCACACGATCGGCCGCCCGAAGCGGCGCATCTCGTCCAGCCACGACTTGCACTCGACCATGGCGCCGCGCGCGGACACCAGATCCTCACGTGATTTCTTGTAGGCTTCGGCCTGTTCGGGTTGCGCCCACCAGTTCATCGTGCGCTCGTCGATATCGGCCCCGTCGAGCAATTCGAGGTTGCGCGAGAACGTGCCGACGAGTTCTTTCTCGAGCGTGAAGGCCGCGAGGCCGATGCTCAACATCGAAAAGAGCCCCGGACACGGGCCATCCGCTTCGATGTCGCAAGAGATATAGAGTTCGGGCGTCGGTTGCTGCTGTTCGTGTGCGATGCGCTGAATTTGGCACGCGCGGCGCCGGGGTCCTGTTGGATGCGGCGAAGCGGCAGGAAGCGCGCCGCGGGTTCGGCATTTGTCGCACGTGAAGGACGACGCGCTACGCAGCTTCCTGGGCGAATTGATCGACGACGCCGGCCTCTTTCCGCCGGCCGCCCTCTCCCTCGGCGACGCGCTCGCGGCGCACGAACGAGCCGCCGCGAGCGACGCCTTCTGGATCGTCGGCCGCTTCGTCGTGCCGGGCTCGCAGCTCGAAGCCCTGCTCGCGGCGCTCGATGCCGCGCCGGACGGCTTCCCGGTCTCGGCAATCGTCGAAGCGCGCGACGGGAGCCCGGACGGCGCGCTACGGGCGCTCGCCGCCGCGGCCGCTTCGCCGCGCCTCGCGCTCGAAGCGCTCGAATGCCCGCTCGCGAGCGTCGCGGGCGCGACCGCGGACGAGCGCCTCGAACGGCTGCTCTCCGCTGTCGATGCGGCCCGTTTCGAACGTGCCCCGGCCCTCTACGTCGAAGTCGGCCCGGGTGCGGGCCACGCGCCCGAGGGTGTGCTCGCGTTGCGGCGGGCGCGCGAACGCGCGCCGCGGCGCGCGCTGTACGCGAAGCTCCGGTGCGGCGGCCGCGAGCCCGGCGCGGTGCCGCCCGCCAGCGCGGTGGCGGGCTTCATCTGGGAGGCCGCCCGGCTCGGGGTGCCCTTCAAGGCGACGGCCGGGCTGCACCACGCCGTCCGCTACGAGGATGCGGCGACGGGCGCGCCGGCCCACGGATTTCTCAACGTGATCGGTGCGGCGGTGCTCGCGCACGCGCGCGGACTCGATCGCACGACGCTCGAAGCGATCGTCGCGGAGGCCGATCCCGCGCGCTTCGCGCTGGACGAACGGCGCTTTGCGTGGAACGGCATCGGCGCCGATGCGCGGGAGATCGGCGCGGCGCGGCAACGCTTCATCCACTCCTATGGAAGCTGCAGTCTCGACGAACCGCTCGACGACCTGCGCGCGCTCGGCATCTTGCCGGGAGCGCTTGCGCGGTGACCGCGGCGGCGACCACGGACCCCGCGCTGCGTTCCTGGGTGCCGGTCGATCCGGCCTCGGACTTTCCCGTGCAGAATCTGCCGTTCGGCGCGTTCGCACGCGACGGTGGCGCGCCGCGTCTGGGCGTCGCGATCGGCGCGCACGTGCTCGACCTGCGCGCGCTCGCCGAAGCGGGCCTCTTTGATGCGCTCTTTCCCGGCGCGCGCGAGGTGCTCGCATCCGAGAATCTCAACGCGTTGCTCGGCCGCGGCCGGCCGGCGTGGACCGCGCTGCGGGGGCGGCTATCGCAGCTCTTGCGCGCGGGCGACGAGACGTTGCGCGACGCCGGCTTGGCCGAGGGTGCGCTCGTCGCTCGCGAAGCGGTTCGGATGGCACTGCCCGTCGCCGTCGGGGACTACGTCGATTTCTTCTCGTCGTTGCAGCATGCGATCAACTGCGGCCGCATCTTCCGGCCCGGCGGCGAAGCGCTGGCGCCGAATTGGCGTTACCTGCCGATCGGCTATCACGGCCGCACGGCCACGATCGTGCCGAGCGGCACGCCGGTCGTGCGTCCGCGCGGGCAGACGAAGCCGGGCGACGCGCCGCCCGTCTTCGGCCCATCGGCGGCGCTGGATTTCGAATTGGAGCTTGCGTTCGTGACCGGTCCCGGACCCGAGCCGCCCGCTTCGATCCCGGCCGCCGGCGCGCGCGAACGCATCTTCGGCGTCGCGCTGATGAACGATTGGAGCGCGCGCGACATCCAGGGCTGGGAGTCCCAGCCGCTCGGGCCGTTCTTGGGGAAGTCGTTCGCGACTACGCTCGGCCCGTGGATCGTCACGCTCGACGCGCTCGAACCCTACCGCGTGCACGGGCCCGTTCAGGATCCGCCGGCGCTGCCGCACCTGGCCACCGCGGATGCGGAAGGCTACGATATCGGCTTCGAAGTCGTGTTGCACTCCGCGGCGATGCGCGAACGCGGGATCGCCGAGAGCGTCGTCACGCGCACGAACTTCAGAACGATGTACTGGACCATGGCGCAGCAACTCGCGCACGCGACGAGCAACGGGGCGCGCGTGCGCGCGGGCGACCTCTTCGGATCGGGCACGATTTCCGGCGACACTCCCGACTCTTACGGCAGCATGCTGGAACTGAGCTGGCGCGGCGAGCGACCGGTGTCGCTCCCCGACGGAACGGTGCGCGGTTTCATCGCTGACGGCGACGACGTGATCATGCGCGGAGTGGCCGCGCGCGAAGGTGCGGCGCGCGTCGGGTTCGGCGAATTGCGCGGCCGCGTCGTTTCGGCGCTCGACGCGCTGTCATAGGTGCATCTGGTTGCTCTCGCTGAAACCCAGCCGCCGGTAGAGTTCGCGTCCCGCTTCGCTCGGGTGCACGACGATGCGGCGCACCCCGCGCTGCCGCGCGGCATCGAGCGCGGCCCGGCACAGCGCCTGCGCGAAACCGCGCATGCGAAAACGCGGCACGACGTAAACGCCGGCGAGTTCGGCGTGCAGCGACGTTTCCGCGTACGGGAGGCGGCGCCAGAAGATCACCGAGGCCGACCCGGCGACCTCGCCCTCGCAGATCAGCAGTTTGGCGGCGAGGCAATCCTCCGCTAAGCGCGCGGCGAATTCGGCGCGCGCCGCGCGTTCGAACGACGGCACGTCGCCGGGTGCGACGAGTCCGAGTTCGACGAGGCTCGCGCAGCGCAGCCGCGCGAGCGCGTTCGCGTCGGCGCGCGCGGCGTCGCGCAGGCGATGAGTGGCGGGTTGGATCACCGTCCGTCCTTTGCAAAATAAAAAGCGCGCTGCCGATGCAGCGCGCCCGTGTTCCTCGCGTCTCGATGCCGTTACGTGCGCGCACCGGCACCCGCTGCGTGAAGCACGGGCTCGCTGGGCGGTCGCGGACGGGGGCTCGAGAACATACGCGCAGTTAAGCACACGCGAGCGGACGGCGTCAAGCGCGCGCGCCGGCGCGCGCTATTCCGTCTGCTTGACGGCCTGGACCGCGGCCTGGAATCCGATCTTCGAATGCGTGCCGTCGCAGAACGGTTTGGTCGTGGAGCCGCCGCAACGGCACAGCGCGACGACGTCCTTACCGGTGAGGTCGAACGCGTTGCCGTCCGCGTCGTGCAGCGAGATGGGGCCGCGAACCAGATAGGGCCCGCTCGGGCGGATCGAGATGTCGACGTCAGCCATGCTTTGCCGTTCCGCTCCGGCGGGCTAAACACCCGCGGGTCAGCGCAATCCGCGCCGTTCGCGGAAAGTGCGGCCCACGCGGCTCGGCCACTAGAAGGGCTCGGGTTGGCGCTCGTCGCGCAGGCCCGCCACGATCCAGGCCACCATAACGCCCAGGAGAGCCGCGCTCCCGACGAACCGAAGCGAACGCGCGGGACGCGCTACGAGGACGAGCGAGAGCACGAAGAACGCGGCCCATCCGAGCCAGCCGGCCATGGTCCAGGGCGAGACGCGGCGCACCACGGCGGCACTGCGTATCGCCAGGGCGAGCCCGGCGACGCAGAAAACGGACCAAACCACGAGTACGAGGTTCACGTCGACGCACGATTTCGAGCGCGTCCGGCGCGCTACCCGCGGCGCGCGGCGCGGCGTTCGCGGCCGGTCATTCCGGGGTGCTCCGGCCACCACCACGGCTCGGCTTGCCGCTCGTCGCGGACGCCCGCGACGACGAATCCGCCGACCACGACCACCAGCACCGCGACCTCGCCGAAGCGCAGCACCGTCAGCGGGCGCGCGACGACGGCGAGCGCCAGCGCGAAATAGGCGGCGCTGGCGAGCCAGCCCGCTAGACTCCACGGCGATCCGCGCCGCAACACGACGGCGCTGCGCGCGGACAACGCCAGCCCGGCAGCGCAGATGAGACACCAAGCGATGAGTGTGACGTTCACATCGATTTCAGACTTCCGGCGAAGATACGCGGTTACCCGCGGCGAAGGGCGCTGATCGATGCGGCTTCAATCCTTTCGGCTGGCAGCCTACGGCATTAGCGGATGTTTGGCGCTGGCTCTTGCAGCCTGCCAAGGCAATCTGGGTAGCGGCTCCGGGCTCTCGATTCCGCAGGCTCCCGGTTACGGGCAGCCCGGCGGTCCCGGACCGGGCGGCGCCCAGTCGGTCAGCCGCCAGCAGGTGCTCGAAGGCGCCGTCTACGTCACGCCTTCGACGTCGAAAGTGCCGTTACCGCAAGTCGACGGTTTCGGGGTAACGGTCGCATTGGGCACCGCTCCGCCCAGCGCCGCTCCGGGCGAGAGCAGCGCCTCGATCGAACCGCTGGGCGCGAGCTCTCCGGTTGCCGTTAGCCGGCGACGCGTCACCCGCTTGGCCGGAGCCGTGCCGGTCGCCTCAGCGAGCCCCGCGCCGAGCGTCGCGCCGAGTCCCTCGCCTGCGGCCAGCCCGAGCGCGGCGCCGTCGGCCAAGCCGAGTGCCGGCGCCCACGCGAGCCCGTCGCCCGGACCCGCGAAGATCGAGACCAAGACGATCGTCTATCCCGACGACGCTCCCGCGGCTCCGACGCCCGAACCGACCGGCGAAGTGCAGACCTACGTGAAACGCGCGGCGCTCGTGCGCGGTTACCTGATGCCCGCCCGGGACATCACGCTCTACGGTCTGGGCGCGGTGCGGTTCACGATTCCCAGCTCCGAGCAAACCCCGCAGCGAGGCTTCACGGTCGCGATCTTCCAGAGCGGTAAGCATCATCACGACAAGCTGCTCGATTCCGATACCGGCGCGTCGCTCTCCAACGATACGATCGCATCGAGTCGCAGCGATGCATCGATCGTGCTCAAGAAGGACACGGGTTATCTGTTGATGCTCTACGGCGACGAGGCGCCTTCGACGCCGGCGCCCGTGCAAGCCGGTTATCCGACGCCGGGGAACAATCCGTTCCCGGCGCCGAGCGGCTACGGCACCCAGCAACCCGGTATGCCCGTGCAGCCGCCGTATCCGGGCAATCCGACGAACCAGCCCTACCCGGGTTACCCGACGAACCAGCCCTATCCGAATAGCCCGTACGCGTCGCCGACGCCGTACCGCTACTAACGGGCGTTTGACGCCGTTGCGCGCGCGTGTTATTCTTGCGTGCAACAAATCCCACGGTACGCGGAAAGGAGGAGCCCGATGAACGCATGGTCTTTCACGACGACGATTTCGAAGATGCCCGTCGGCACGCTCCGCCGGCTTCGTTCCATGCCGACTTCCCCGCGGACGCACGCGAGGTACCTCTCCTAACGCTCGCGCGTTAGCGAAAGATATCGCCGTGGCCTCCGCACCTCGCGGGGGCCTTTTTTGCGGCTCCCGATCGTCACGAATGCAAACGATTGGAGACTGACGTGAACGTCGACTTGATCGGCGCGCTCGCCCGCATACACCGGGACGAGTTGCTGGCCGAAGCGCTCGCTTACCGCAAGGCGACCGCGACCAAACCCCGCGCGCGCCGCGGTCTGCGGCAGCGCGCCGCGTACGCGGTGCGTGCCTTCGGATACGCCGCGCTCAGCTTGGGTGACGCGCTCGCGAATTCGCGATAGGTTTCGTCCCAGGGAAACATCATCTCGTGGCATTCCCTTTGGACCGGGCCTTCGCGATCGTCTTTCGCCCGCGCGCGACCTGGGCGGCGCTCGCGGCGCGACCGACGCCCGTACCGCAACTGTTGCTCGCGTACGCGTTGCCGCTCGCGGCGATCGGTGCCGTCGCGACGTTCGTTGCGCTGCGCATCGTGGGCATCCCGTTTCCGCACGGCGTGCAGCGCACGTCGGTTGGGACGGCGCTGGTCGAAGCGGGGCTGTCGCTCGCCATCGCGTTGGCCGGGGTGCCGATCATGGCCGCCATCGTTACCGGGCTCGCGCCGCTCTTCGAGGCGCGCGCCGATTTCGAGAGCGCCCTGCGGGTGACGGTCTACTCGCTCACGCCGACCTGGCTGGCGGGCATCTTCCTCGCCTATCCGCGCCTGGGGAGCATTCAGCTCGTGGCCTCGCTCTACGGGATCTGGGAGCTGTGCCTCGGCCTCACGTGCCTGCAGGGTGCTCCTCCTCGGAGGGCTCCGATGTATGCCGTCGTGGCGGCGGTGGCGAGCCTGCTCGCCGGTTTCGGGCTGGGCATCCTCTTCGGGCTGCTGAGCGCGAGCGCGCGCGCCTACGGGTGAGGCCGGCGGCGCCTGTCCGCTCGAAGCCCGCGGGCCTGTGCTATAATCGGCTTCGCCTTGCCGGGAGCTGGGCTCCGCGCAACGTCAACCTATCAACCCCGCCAGGACCGGAAGGTAGCAACGGTATGTAGGCCCTGGCGTGTGCCGCGGACCACCTGGTTCCCGGCGGGGTCCTCGGAAAGCGCCCGCAAGGTCTCTGAGTCTCCGAACCCACATATAGACAGTCTGATGCCTATCAGCGCTCTGGCCGGCCTCGTTTTCGGTGTTGCCGTCCTCTCGATCGGCCTCTACCACATCACGTTCGTCGGTCCGCGGTTGCGGTCGATCATGGCGACCCTCAAGGGCGAGGGCGGCGACGATGCCGAGTCCGTGGCGCTGTTGCGAGCCGCGCAAAATGCCTTCTCGAAACGGACCGACGACCGGCTAGACGAGCTGGAGCGGATCCTGCAGCGCGAGGTACACCGGGTCGGGTTCGTGCGCTACAACTCGTTCAGCGACGTCGGCTCGGATCTGTCGTTCACGCTTGCGCTGGTGAACGCGGAAGGAGACGGCGTGGTGGTCACGAGCATCTACTCGCGTGAGGAGACGCGCACGTACGGAAAATCCGTGCGGAAATTCGTGCCGCAGCAAGGCGCTTCGAAAGAAGAACAAAGCGCGATCGCGATGGCGCGCACCGGAGTGGGCGCCTGACGTGCGGCGGAGCACGCTGCCGTGAAGAACGGCTACCTCGTCAAGATCGTGCCGCCGTTCGGCTACCGGGTTTTCCGGCTCGAGTTCGCGCGGAGGCATATCGCGCTCGCCGTCATCCTGATCGCCCTGCTGACCGGTGCGGGCGGCGGCTACTACGTCTGGACCATCCATCACGCGCAGAGCCGCGTCGACGAACTGCGCCTGCTGACCGACGACCAGCGCGAGCGCCTGGAGAAGATCGACGCGCAGGCCGCCGAGCTCGATGAAGAGCTGCGCGGCCTGCAGCAACAGAACGAGCAGATCCGCAAGATGATCGGAGCCAAGGGCTCCAAGCCGGCCGGTCCGGGGGCGCCCGCGTCCGCCGTTGGCACCGGAACGGCAGGCGGCCACGCCGATGCCTCGGACGGCAAGGACGACCGCCAATCGCTCCGCGACGACTCCTTCGCGCGCGTCGCCGCACGCATCGCGCAGCTGCGTGCCGACTCGGCGGCCGTGCGCAGCGACGGCGACCGGCTGCGCGGGGTCGCGCTGCGCGTGCTGAACATGCATCGGCTGGAAGATCTCGCGCGCGCCCGCGTGCTCGCGGCGATTCCCTCGGTCAATCCGGCCGGCGCCGGGGTAGGCATTCGCTCGCCCTTCGGCTGGCGCGTCGATCCGTGGCCCGAATTTCACCAAGGCGTGGATCTCGACGCCGATTACGGCGACCCGGTCCGCGCCGCTGCGGCGGGAACCGTCGTGGCGGCCGGGTACGACGGCGGCTACGGCAACAAAGTCGATATCGACCACGGGAACGGCTACCACACCTGGTACTGCCACCTCTCGCGCATCGACGTGCGTCCCGGCCAGTACGTCATGAAGGCCGAGCACATCGCGCTCGTCGGGTCGACCGGCGAATCGACCGGCCCGCACCTGCACTATCAGGTGATGCTCGACGGCCACGCGATCGACCCGACGCCGTATCTCAACGGCGTCCCCGAGAAGGTCCTCGCGAGCCTCAAATAGGCGCGGCGGCCGCCGACGCATGCTTCGAAGCACCGCGCACCGAAGAACGCAGCCGTGAGTTCTCTGTCGTGCAGCGCGTGGCTCGTCCTGAGCTGGGTGCTGCGAGCCTTCTGGTTCGCGATGCTGGCGTACGCCGTCGTTTCCTGGGTGCCGAGCCTGCAAGGGCGTTGGAGTCAGTACGTGGCGCGGGTCGTCGAACCGGTCTTGCTGCCGGTCCGGCGCATCATCCCGCCCGTGGGGGGCCTCGATCTGTCGTTCCTGGTCGTCATCCTGATCGTCGGGTACGTGCTGCGCTCGATCCCGCCCGCATACTGCTATTATCAGTAAGATGGCGATCGCACCCCAAGCCGCCAAGAGCGGCGAACGCACCGCCGCGAATGTGCGCAATTTCTGCATCATCGCGCACATCGACCACGGGAAGACGACGCTCTCCGACCGCCTGCTCGAGGTGACCCGCACGGTCGCGCAGCGCGAGATGGAAGATCAGTTGCTCGACGCGATGGATCTCGAACGCGAGCGCGGCATCACGATCAAGATGCATCCCGTCACCTTGGATTATCTCGCCGAGGACGGGCTGCGCTACGAGCTCAACTTCATCGACACGCCGGGCCACGTCGATTTCTCGTCGGAAGTCTCGCGTTCGCTGCAGGCCTGTGAGGGTGCGCTCCTGGTGATCGACGCTGCCCAGGGCATCGAAGCGCAGACTTTGGCCAACTACCATCTCGCGCTCGAGCAGAACCTCACGATCATTCCCGTCATCAACAAGATCGATCTGCCCGCCGCCGACCCCGAGCGCGTGAAGAAAGAGATCGAGGAGCTGCTGATCATCGAAGGCAGCGACGCGATCCTCGCGAGCGCCAAAGAAGGCATCGGCATCCACGAGATCCTCGAGGCGATCGTCAAGCGCATTCCGGCGCCCAAGGGCGTCGACGATCACGTGCGCGGGCTCGTCTTCGACGCGGCCTTCGATCCGTATCGCGGCGTCGTCTCCTACGTCCGCGTCGTCGACGGCACCGTGAAACCGGGCACCCGGTTCATGTCGATGAACCAGAAGAAGGTCTACGAAGCGACCGAGGTCGGCGTCTTCAAACCCGGCATGCTCAAGACCGCGGCCTTGAACATCGGCAACGTGGGCTACGTGATCGCCAACATTCGTTCGCTCGGCGACATCGACGTCGGCGATACGATCACCGAGGCGTCCAACCCGGCCCCGGCTCCGTTGCCCGGCTACAAACCGATCGTGCCGATGGTGTACTGCGGCCTCTACCCCAACGAGGGCGTCGAGGTCTCGGACCTGCGCGACGCGCTGGAGAAATTGGCGCTCAACGATTCCGCCTTGCATTACGAACCCGAGAGTTCGATCGCCCTCGGCTTCGGTTTCCGCTGCGGGTTCCTGGGCCTCTTGCACATGGAGATCGTGCAAGAGCGGCTCGAGCGCAACTACAACCTCGACTTGATCGCCACGTCGCCCTCGGTCGTCTTTCGCGTGACGATGAGCGACGGGTCCGTCGAAAACATCGATAATCCCGCCAAGCTGCCGGCCCGCGACAAGATCGCGCTGATGGAGGAGCCGTACGTCAAGGCGACCGTGATCACGCCACCCGAGTACGTCGGCGCGATCATGGAGCTCACGCAGAACCGCCGCGGCACGCTCGCCAACATGGAGTACGTGGCCGACGGCCGCGTGATCCTCACCTACGACATGCCCCTGATCGAAGTGATCATCGATTACTTCGACCAGCTCAAATCGCGCACGAAGGGCTACGCGTCGCTCGACTACGAGCTGACCGGGTATCGCGAGGGCGACCTGGTGAAGCTCGAGATCTTGCTCAACGGCGAGCCCGTCGACGCGCTCTCGTCGATCGTCGCGCGCGAGAAGGCCCCGGCGCGCGGGCGCAACCTCACGGAGAAGCTCAAGGAGCTGATCCCGCGACAGATGTTCGACGTGCCGATCCAGGCCGCGATCGGCGGGAAGATCGTCGCGCGCGAGACGGTCAGCGCCATGCGCAAGAACGTGCTCGCGAAATGCTACGGCGGCGACATTTCACGCAAACGCAAGCTCCTGGAGAAACAGAAGGTCGGCAAGGAGCGCATGAAGCGGGTCGGTCGCGTGGACCTGCCGCAGGAAGCGTTCATGGCCGTGCTGCGGCTCGACGAGAAGTAGCGTCATGAAAGGAGCCGGCCTGAGGGCCGGCTCCTTCGTGCGCTGGCGTTTGGACTCTCGCGAGAGTCGTTAGCTCTTCTTCGAGTACAGGTTGCAGTAGGCGTTGGGCAGGATCTTGCCTTTGACGACCTGGCACGCGCCCGCGCTCTTGGCCGGGTTCGATTTCGCCGGGATGAAGAGACTACACGTCGAGCACTGTTTCTTGTCGACGGGGTGCGTCACGTAACCGGCGGCCTTGGGATCCATGGTCGCGGCCGCGTCGGCCTCTTCGGCACGCAGCATCGCTAGCGCGCCGATCGCGATGGGAGCCATGGCCAGCTTCTGCAGCACGCTGCCGCGGGTCATTTTGTTGTCGTTTTCCACAAAATTCCTCGATGATGACGGGTGAGAAACGGTCGATGTCGCGCAGGCCGCCGGACAGCAGCCTTCGAGCCGACCTCATAGAAGACGAAATTTGTTCGAGAGACGTTTCATCCCCCGCCTAATTAGGAGAGCCTAAATCCAGGCTGCTTCGGGGCCCGCGTAGACGTTGCCGTACAGGTCGGACGCAACGGGCGCCGGTTCGGCTTCCACGGCATCCGTCGTCGCGTTGACGGTCGCCGTGATCTCGGCGCGTAAGGCGGACAACTCGGCTTCGGAGAGGATCTCCGCGGCGAGCAGGCGCGCTTCGAAGCGCGGCAGCGGGTCGAGCGCACGCTGCGCCTCGACTTCTTCGCGCGTCCGGTAGGTCCGATCGTCGTCGTCGGTCGTGTGCGAGAGGAAGCGATAGCACTGCGCTTCGACCAGGGTCGGTCCCCCGCCGGCCGCCGCTCGCTCTCGGGCGTCCCGCACGGCGGCGTGCACCGCGAGCGGGTCGAAGCCGTCGACGATCGTCGCTTCCATGCCGTACCCGCGAGCGCGGGTGGCGACGTCGTCGACGGCCATCTGCTTGCGCTGCGGCGTCGAGATCGCCCAGCGGTTGTTCTCGCACACGAAGACGACCGGGAGTCGCTGCACTGCCGCGAAATTCATCGCTTCGTGCCACTCGCCTTCGCTCGTGGCGCCTTCGCCGAACTGGCAGAACACGGCGCGACCGCTTTCACGGCGGAGTTTGAGGGCGTAGGCGGCGCCGGCCGCGTGCGTGCACTGGGCTGCGATGATCGAGCTGATCGAGGCGATGCCGAGATCGCGCGCGGTGATGTGATTGATGATCGAGCGCCCCCCCGTGCGGTCGCCGGCGCGCGCGAACTGCGAGCGGAACAGGTCGACGAGCGGAAACCCGCACGCCAAGATCAGGCCGGTGTTCCGATAGTACGGGTACAAAATATCCCGGCCTCGCACGAAGGCCGCGCCCGTGCCCGCCTGCACGGCTTCGTGGCCTTCGGAGCCCATCGCGATCGCGATCTTGCCTTGCCGGTTGAGCTGAAAGCCGCGCGTATCCACGGCTCGTTGCAGCAGCATGTTGCGAAGGAGTTCCAGCGCGAGCCGCGCATCGAGGGCCTCGGCGGAACGGTTCTCGATTTTCGCCATGCGAGAGCAATGGACCGGCGCACGCCACGTTCCCTTCCCTGGAGGGAACGGCGCACAGCGCGTTCTTTTTCCGGCGGTGTCGCTGACCACTTTACAGTGCTGGGCACCCCGGGTATAATAGCTGCACGTCTCGAGACGAATACAACTTACAGCCACCGTAGGAGGGCGATTGACCTCGCAAGATCCACCGGGGCACCACAACGGAGCGTGCGCGGGCGCCTAGCGCCTCGAGTTTCGCAGAAACTGCGATCCGAATTGCGCGGAGATTTTCCGAGCTAGGGTACGCAACGCATAGCGCCGTCAAAACACGACTCGAACGCCGCGGCTGGTCCGCGGCGTTCGTTTTCGTTCACGTCCTGATGATTATGGATATGCGAACCGTTCTTACTGCAAACTGCTTGCACGCTGGACGGGCGGCTGCACAGCGATAGATGCACAATGCATCGGTCGCACGGTTCGCCGCTTGTCTAATGCCTTCACCCATCGATACGGAATACGCTGACTCATCGAATTCCGCATCATCTATTGGGGGAGATTGGTTGTTTTTAGCCGACGCGCCTAACCCGTACATCGCAGCGCCGCCGTGGCTGAACGCGGGTGACAACGCCTGGCAGTTGACCGCGGCCACGCTGGTCGGGTTGATGAGTTTGCCCGGCCTCGCTATTCTTTACGGCGGCCTCGTAAAGAAGAAGTGGGCGCTCAATTCCGCGGTCATGTGCTTCTACGCATTTGCGGCCGTGCTGATCGTCTGGATGCTTTGGGGCTATAATATGGCCTTCGGACAGGGCGTTCCGGGCGCGCTGAACGCCTATTTCGGCATCCCGCATCCCGCGCTCGACTCGGCCTCCGAACTCGGGCAGGCGACCATTCCGCTCGCCGCCTCCGGCATGCCGGCGCTGCACTTCGAAGGTTCGGCGATGATCTACTTCCAGTTCGTCTTCGCCGCGATCACGCCGCTGTTGATCGCCGGTTCCGTGCTGGGACGCATGAACTTCAAGGCGTGGATGATCTTCGTCCCGGTCTGGAGCACGGTCGTGTATTCGATCGGCGCGTTCTGGATCTGGGGCGGCGGCTGGCTCTCGCAGCTCGGGGCCGTCGATTACTCGGGCGGGTACGTCATCCACTTGGCAGCCGGCGTTTCGGGCTTCGTCGCCGCTGCGGTCGTGGGACCTCGCTTGATCGAAGACCGCAAAGATTTCGAACCGAACAATCTGATCATGGCCTTCGCCGGCGCCGGCATCCTGTGGCTGGGCTGGAACGGCTTCAACGGCGGCGACCCGTATTTCGCTAACGCCGACGCGGGCGCGGCCGTTCTCAACACGAACATCGCGACCGCGGTCGCCATGCTCGTGTGGCTGATCTTCGATATGTACGCCATCAAGAAGCCCAACGCCGTCTCGATGATCAACGGTATGATCACGGGCCTCGTCGGCATCACGCCTGCCGCCGGTTACGTCGACGGCTACGGTGCGATCGCGATCGGCGTCGTCTGCGGCGGCGGAGCGTGGCTCTCGCTGAACCGTCTCGGTAACCTGCCCTTCATGAAGAAGGTCGACGACACGTTCGGCGTCGTCCACACCCACGGCGTCGCCGGCCTCCTCGGCGGTCTCATGGTCGGCATCGTGGGCAATCCCGCCATGCTCGAGTATCTCTCGACCGATAAGAAGACCTCGGACGTTTCCGTCGGCGGTCTGGCGTACGGCCAGGGCTTCGCGCAACTCGGCCATCAGGCGATCGCGGCGATCACGATCATCGCGTTCGACGCGATCATGACCTTCATCGTGCTCAAGCTGATCTCGTTCATCGTTCCGCTGCGCGCCAGCAATCCGGAGATGGAAGGCGGCGACCTCGCGATCCACGGTCAGGATCCGATGCCGGTCTACATTCCGACCCCGGGCATCGCGGCGCCGGGAGCCGCAACCTAAGGCGTCCTTCGCCGGACCGGCGAGGATTCGCAAGACGCACGTGTCGCTCAGGCGATGCGTGCGTCTTGCATTTTCTCCGGAGGTCGGGAGCGCAGCGCGCGCCAAGCACCACGCAATGAGTGAGGAGAATGCGCTCGCGGCGCGGGTCGCCGAGGCCATGTTCGAGCGCGACCGGGCTTCGAAATCGATGGGCATGGAGATCCTCGAGGTGCGGCCCGGGTTCGCGAAACTCGCGTTCGTCGTGCGCGAGGACATGCTCAACGGCCACGATCTCTGTCACGGCGGCTTCATCTTCACGCTGGCGGATTCGGCGTTCGCGTTCGCGTGCAACTCGCGCAACGATGCCAACGTCGCCCTACAGTGTTCGATTTCGTTCTCCAAGTCGGCGCGTCTGGGCGAACGGCTGATCGCGACGTCGCAGGAGCGGGTACTCGGCGGCCGTACCGGAACGTACGACGGCGAAGTGCGCGGCGGCGACGGATCGGTGATAGCTCTCTTCCGCGGCACCAGCTATCGCGTCAAAGGTCACGTCGTCTGAAGCTCGGGTTCCCGCTCTACGCGGCTACGCGAAATTCCGGGAAGCTGCGCGAGCTACAGGAGCTCTTCGGCGACGCGGGCGTGGAGCTCGAGGCGTACGCGGGCTACGGCGACGTCGACGAAGCCGAGGATTCGTATGCCGGCAACGCGCTCTTGAAGGCCACGGCGCTCCAGGAGCTGCTCCGCGCCGACGGGGTGCACGCGGCCGCCGTCGGGGACGACTCTGGGCTCGAGGTCGCGGCACTCGGCGGCCGCCCCGGGGTGCTCTCCGCGCGTTACGGCGGTCCGGGGGCAACGTGGGCGCAGCGGCGCCGTGGCCTGCTGGACGAGCTCGCCGCCTCGGGTTCCACCGACCGGCGCGCCCGGTTCGTCTGCGCGTTGGCCTTCATCGCGCCGGACGGCACACGCATCGCGGTGGAGCGCGATTTTCCGGGCGAGCTCGCGCTCGAGGAACGGGGCACCGCGGGCTTCTCCTACGACCCGATCTTCGTGGACGCCGCCACCGGCAAGACCTTCGCCGAGATCGACGAGCGCACGAAGAACCGCATCAGCCATCGCGGCCGCGCGGTGAGGGCGCTGCTGGAGGCGCTGCGCGGCGGCGGAGAATGAGCGCGGTCTGGTAAAATACGCAGGCGCCGGGATGTAGCTCAGCTTGGTAGAGCGCTTGCTTTGGGAGCAAGAAGTCGCAGGTTCAAATCCTGTCATCCCGATGTGATTCTCGCTTTAGCCGGGACGTAGGAGACGACCGAATAGAGTGCGCGGTCGAAATCGTCCTTTATGGTTGCGAGCGCGTCGTGAACCCAGATGAGATGCTGCCGGCCCTCCCGCGTCTCGTATTGATCGCTGTATCTCGAGTACGACTCGAAGAACGCTCGCGCGGCGAGAAGCGCGTCGCGTAGGGCGTGCAGCCGGGGACTGCCGTTAGCATCATCGTCACTTAAGGTCGCGACCAACGATTCGACGTGGCTGGCCAGGGACCGCTCCGAGTTGTCGTCCGTGCTATAGTATCGCCACAGGTCCCTGCTCGGTTCGTACACGTGCTTATCGCCGTACCGAAAATGTGCCAACCATGCATCGCTCCGTACATCTCCGCTGATACCGTGGCAAAGTCGCGCAGCGCGTACCGGATCGAGTTCTCGTTGAGGACGAACCAGCCGATCTCTGCGTCGTCCGTGCGGTAGGGCTCCACCTCCATACTCGATAGCAATTCAAGCGTTGCCCGGCGATAGTCGGCGGGATCGCGCCGATCGCGAAAAACGATGTGCTGGGCGACGGGCAACGTGCTGGGAAGCGCGGCTTTGCCGATCACGATGCAGTGGACGCGCGCCCCTGATGCAACGATGCGAGCACGCATGGTGCCCTCGAGATCTTCGCGAAACCACGCATCGTCGCGGGAACCGCCGGACACGATGTAGATGACGTGATCCCCATTTCCGGCGTCGATGTCTCGCCGTTCGACGCACGTCACGACGCGGCACAATGTAAGCGATCGTGCGAGGTCGCGAACGAAATCCTCGTCTTCGCTCGAATACCGAAGAAATGCGCGCGGACGTCTTGCCATAGCTGAAGTCCCCTTGACGGCGGCGATCGGGATGAATCTCGTGCGTGCGGAACGGGCGCTCAGACCGCCATCGAATTGCAACGCTGAGCGAAATCATAGTTCTCCCAACGGACGTGGGACGTTCCATAGCAAGTGCTTGCAATCCGAAACGTCGGAACGAAAGGCGTCTTGTTGCGGTGGCGCATTTCCTCGACCGCGTCCCGCGCTCCCGGCGTTGCTCGCCCGTTGCGTCGCTCACGAAACGCCGCTTCCGGCGTAGGCGGGGACGGTGCTCCGCGACGCCGGACGCGCGACTGTGGGGTTTCCTCGACTACGGCCCCGGCGAAGGACGGTCGCGATACGCGAGTAACAATGGGGCTTGAGTCGAAGAGGAGACGGCGTGGCACCTCGGGGAGCAATATGCCGACCGGCATCGTCGACGCGACCGGACCGGCGCCCGTGGTCTAACGGATAAGGCACGAGTCTTCTAAACTCGAAGATGGGGGTTCGATTCCCTCCGGGCGCGCCACGCCGGCGGCGAGGATCCGAGGTCGCAGGCCGGCGAGTCCCAGCGCAGCGGGGCTCCCGCCACGGAAAGCGGCACCGCGACGCGACGCGCGCTGCCCCAAGGGGTGTCCTCGACGACATCGCTCACGTCTCCCTCGCCTTCCGGCGCGAACGGTGGCTCGCCGCGGGCCGGATTCGCGCGCAGCAGCAGCGCGGTGCGCGCGAGCGAAAGCTTCGCGCTGGTGACCGGTCCGCCGCCCAGACGCCGCGTCACCGCGCGAATCGCGGCTGCGGCCATGAGATAACCCGTCGCGTGATCGAGCGCCTGCACGGGCAACGGGACCGGCACCTCGCTTCGACGCCACCGCATGCCGGTGTCGGCGATGCCGGCGCTCATTTGCACGAGGCTATCGAAACCGCGGCGCGCGGCCCACGGTCCGCTCCAACCGTAAGCGCAGAGCGCGACGTCGATGAGAAGCGGCGCGATCCGGCGGCGCGCCGCCTCGCCGAAGCCGAGCCGCTCCAACGCACCGGGGCGGTACCCATGCAGCAAAACGTCCGCGCCGGCCAGCAAACCTTCGAAAACCTCGCGATCGGCGGGCTCGCGAAGATCGAGGCGAGCGCAGCGCTTGCCGAGCGTCACCTCCGGGACGAGGCTCGCTTCCTCCCAGCCGGGCGGGTCGATGCGCAGAACGTCGGCGCCATAACCGGCGAGAAAACGGCTCGCGACCGGGCCCGCCAGCACGCGGGTCAGGTCCAGGACGCGCACGTCCCGCAGCGGACGAGCGGGCGGCGCATCGACCTGGAGCCGCTCCGCCGCGGCGCCGGCAGGCTCCACGTGGACCAACGGCTCCGCCGCGACGGCCCGGCCCTGCGAATGCCGTTCCCACTCCGCGGTCGAGCGCATCTGCGCCGCGCACCCGTCCGCTTCGATAATCGCCGCCTCTAACTCGCCGGCCCGCCACCCGGCGACGGCCGCCGCAACGGCACTGCGAACGCCGCCCGCGCCCAAGATGCGTTCTGCCGCCGCTCGATGGTGCGGTGCGTTCGTGTGGAGGCGAATCCAGCCGTCGCGGGTGCGATAATTTCCGGCGATCGGATCCCAGACCGGCGGCAGACTCCATCCGATCGGGCGCAGCGACGATCCGAACCAGATCGACGCGAGGCGGCGATCCACCGAGACGGCGGCATCGCCGCCACCGAGCGCGCGAACGAGCTCGGCAACCGCCAGGCCGGCGGTCGCGATCGTCGCGCTCGCGAAATCGGTCACGGCGTAGGGCGACGCCAAGCCGCCTGAAGCGGTGAAGAAGACGTTGTCGACGGCCTTCGCATCGCCGCCGAGCGCCGACCACGCGATCTTCGCTAACTGCGCTCTCAATCGCCCTCGACGAGGCGGTAGCGCAGCAATTCGGCGGGCGGACTCGACGCGGCGATCGGCGCGACGCGCTCGTACGCTTCGAAATCCCAATCCGCATCGGCTCGCGCGAGGAACGCGGCCTCGAGCGTCGTGCGAACGTCCGGCGTTAGCGAGGGATCGGCTAGCGCCGCGGCATCGTCCGCCGACGGCGCGGGACGTTCGTCCGGCGCGACCGCGAGAAACTCGCCGAGTGCCGATTGCTTTTGCCGATCGACGATCTCGAAACGGTACGTCCCCGGTTCGAGGGTGAGCGCCGGCATCACGACGCTTCGCGCGTCGACCCGTTGCGTCGCGACGGGCGCGGCCACGCCGTTGCGGTAGAGCGCGACGTCGAATGGCGGGGTGCCTCCCTCCCATTCGAGCGCCACCGCGCGGGTGCCGGCCGCCAGGCGTTGACCCTTGTGCGCGAGCAGCGGGATGTGAACGGGCGGCGAGCCGTGCGGCCCCCGCGAGAGCATGCTTTCCGTCGCGTCGGCCAACTCGTCGTCGTGCGGGCCCGCCAGGACCGAGGCGAGATAATGCAGGGCGTTGACGACATACGACGGCGGCCCGGGGGAGTTCGAGGCGGCGGCCTGCGTTCGCTTGCTGCAATCGCCGTCGGGTGCGCCGACGCAATACGGCGGACTGCCGGCACGCAAGGTCACGGTCTGGCGGCCGATCGCAAGCGCGACGTACGTGGCCGGGCCTTTCGCGGGGGCGCCGGTGCTCTTGACTTCGATCCGATCGCCCGGTTGCAGCGGCAGCATCGGCGCGATCTCGATGCGAGCACCGGCGCGTTCGATCGAATACGCCTGCTTGTTCGCGTCGTTGTAGTCGTACACGTAGTCGAGCGTGCCCGTCGCGGCCAGCCCGCTCGCGGGGCGCGTGACGAGGAGTAGCACGAGCGCGAGGACGGCGGCGCGACGCATCACTTCGCGTGTCCGCGGCGAAGGCGAAAGTGTTCGGCGCGCGCGACCCATTCGTGGATCTGGATCCCGATGCACGGGACGGCGAGATCGAACCATTCGCCGTTCTCGAGCGACAGAAGGCTCGAGCCGAGCAGTCCGCCCAGCGTGAGGAGTAACGCGGCGGCCAACACGAAGGTCGGATCGAAGACCATGAACGCCCACGCGAGTCCGACCACTAAGATCGCCTCCAAGAAGAGCGACAGGAGCACCGGCGCCTCGTGCAAGACCGGATGGTCGCTCGTGAGCGAATCGATCTCGTTGATCAAGACCAGCGATCCCGGCATCTCCCCGCCCGGGACGCGGTGGAAGTCGCCGTTGTTACGATACGTGCTGCCGATGACGACGATCCGTTTGCCGCGAACGCAACTCGTCGCGGCGCGGCAATCGATGTCGAGCTTATATCCGGGCACGAGCACGCCATCGGCCGGAATGTCTTCGTCCAAAGATGGGCCCACGCCGTCCCTCCACGAAATAAAGTAACGTAACGTCCGTTCGACGCCGCGCGTGGTCAACGCGATGTCCCGCACGGCCGGTTCCCGGGGCGCGGACTTCGCCGCGACTCCACGGCAGTCCGCGGGTGCGAGCGTCGCTTGCAGCGCGCTTCGATCGTACACGCGATCGTCGCCGGCCGTTAGCGGCTTTCCGAGCGCGTACGCGAGCAACGCGCTCGCCGGCAGGACGTCGCTCGTCCCGTCGACGTCGCAGGCCGGCTCCCACAGGCGCCAACGCCGGACGACGAAGTCGGGATCGTGATCGAACGTTACGGAACCCCAGAAAACGCCTTTGGAATCGCGCGGCGCCGCGGCATCGAGAAAAGACGGTAAGGCGACGGACTTGAAAGTCGTCGACGTGCCGACCGGGCGCGCGAGAATGATCGGAACGCAGCTCCCCGGCAGCGGCGCGATCGGCTTCGCGGCGCATGCCCGCGTGCGCGACGCCAGGTAGTCGCTGAGCTGCCAGTCGGCGAGGAAGAAGCGTTGCACCGAATCGAGACTCGCCGGCGGCGACTTCGCGAGCGCGCGCAACGTTCGGCCGATCGCGGCCGGATCGCCCGCGGCCGGGCGCCCGGTCACTTCCCGGTACGCTTCGCGCACGGGATCGCCCGCGGGTTCCGAGAGATCCACGTCGACCACGACCGCGGCCGCCCCGGCATCGACGGCGGCGGCGATCAGTTTCGCGAGCTGGTCGCGCGGCGTGAAGTACGGCGGCGGCCCGCCGGCCGCGCCGAACTTCAACTCCGAAGCTTCGTCGATGTCGATGAAGGCGACGCGCTCGCCGTGGTGCTCGCCGGAGAGCGTCGCGATCTGCCAGTCGAGTCCGAACTGCTTGAGCGGCGCGAGAACGCCGAGCAGTTCGAGGCACTGCAACGCCACCGCGAGGCCGAGGCCGATCGTGACGTTCTTCCAGAAGTGCCGCCGCTTGTCGTCGAGCGATTCCCACCACCCGCGCAGGCGCTCCCGTAGCGGCTCGATCCGCTCGATCACTGCGACGCAACGCCGGCGCCGGGACCGTCTCCGAAGATGACCGTCGGCGCCCAGAAGAACGGATAACGCAAGAGCGCGTCGTCGCCGTGCAACAGAGCGAGCTTGGCATCGCGCAGTGCGGCGGCCGGCGACTTTCCGGCGGTGAGGCCGGCGTAGAATGCCGGTGTCGACTCGGCCGCCGCCGCGTCGGAAAGCTGCCACAAGGTGACGGTAACGACCGGCGTGCCCGCGAACATGAAGGCCTGCGTCAGGCCGCGGACGCCGTCGCCGTGGGTGAGCGTGCCGCCTCCGGTATTACAAGCGGAGAGGGACACCACGTCGGCGTCGAGGGTGAGGCCGAGCACGTCGCTCATCGTCACGAAGCCGTCGCCGCGTTCGGGGTGCGCGAGGACGAGCGCCGGCTGTAAGAGTCCTTCCACTTCGTCCGGAAGGACCGCATGGGTGGCGAACAAGACGTACCGGTAATCACGCAGGCACGGTGCTTTCGCACAATCCGCCGCTTGCAACTGCAGGAGGGTTTCGCGCGAAGCCGCCTCGCCTTCGTAGAGCGGCCTGCTGTCCGGTTGTGGCGCGAGCGCGGCGACGACCGCCTTGGCTTCGGTATCGGTACCGGGCAGCGGCGGAAAGACGTCGCGCGGTCCGATGACCGACGCGAGGGCGGAGGATTGCATGCGCGCGAAGGATGCGCCGTCCGGCCCGCTCGCGGGCGTCGTGGGCACGTCGGAGCCGTATTCGGGGTTCGCGAACGCGACGACCGAATAGCGCGGCGCGCGGCGCGCTTTCTCGGCGGACCGCAAGACCGCCAGCAACGAGGCCGACGAGAGATAGCTGACCGGACGGTCTTCGAGCAGATAGTGCGGCGGCGACGCATCGGCCGGATCGCGCGTGACGAGCGTTTCGAAGGGGAGCCGATAGAGCGGGCCCGTCGGAACCACCAGAAGCTGCGTGGAGTTCTCGACGGCGGCGCGCGCCGGTTCGGGCACGAGCCGGCGGTAGAGCGCGAACGAATCCGCCGCGACTTGCGGCGCGAGCGCGGCGGCGTGCTCGCGTAACCGGCGCGTGCTCGTGACGTAATGCGCGAGGTCGTCTTCAACCGCTTGCGGTCCGCGCAACACGGCGGCCACCGCGGCCGCGACATCGTTCGTGCCGCCCGGCAAGGTGAGGAGTTGCAAGCGCGTGCGATCGATGACCCAGAGCGCCGTCGCATCGTCGAGTACGGCGTACACGAGCATCGTTTCACCTGGCGCCAGCAGGGTTTGCAGCGCGCCCGGATCCGCCGGACGCGGGTGCGTCAGCGCGAAATACGCGGGATACGCCGCACGCAAGCGTTCGTCGAAGGCGGTGCGCGCGGCGTGGAGGCGCTCCGATTCGCGCGCGAGCGACGCGACGGCCGGAAGGTCGACCGATGCGCCCGTGCGGGCGCGGGCTAGCTGCGCGTCGACGCGTTCCGCTGCGCGCGCCAGTTCGCTCTCCCGCGCGGTCACCTCCGGCGGGACGCCGGAGAAACGCCGTGCCGAACTCTGGCCGACTTCTTCGAGAAACGCGCGGCCTTGCTCGCGCTCGAAGATGTCCAGCGCTTGACGATCGTAGCCGCGCCCGGGAAAGCGTCCGTCGAGTTCGCGCAGGTAGTCGACGTATTCGTCGTAGACGAAGAGCTTGTTTTCGAAGTAGGAGCGGCGTTCGGCGACCGCGCCGAGCGCGGCGCGCACGCCTTCGATGTGGGCGATCGCCGCATCGTAGTCGGCGAGCGCATCGTCGCGCCGCCCGAGCGCGGCTTCGGCGCGGGCCGCTACGCGGAGCGCGCGCCAGACCGACTCGGGGGCGCCGAGTCCGCGCTCGATACGCAACGCCGCGCGCGCCGACGCGAGCGCATCGGTCGAGCGCCCGAGCGCGTTTTGCTCGCTGCCGATGTTGGTGAGGTCCTCGGACTGCTGCAGGCGGTCTCCGGTGGTGCGGTCGAGTGTCAGCGCCCGCTCGTGGCGTTCGAGTGCGTCCGCGTAACGTCCCGCCCGTTCTTGCAGGTTCGCGACGTCGTTGAGATCGGCGGCTTCGCCCGCCGCGTTGTCGAGCGCGCGATCGAGTCCGTAGGCGTCCTCGAGCGCAGCCAGCGCATCGGTGGGCCGGCCGGCTTCTTCGAGCGCCAAACCGATATCGCCGAGGTCGCTCGCCTGACCGCGGCGGTCGCCGATCTTCCGATGGATCGCCAACGCCTCCTGGAATTCGGCTAACGCGTCCTCGAACCGGCCGAGATTCTCGTAGACGACGCCGACGCTGCCGAGCGCGTTCGCTTCGCCGGGCGCGTTTCCGATCTGCCGGTCCAAGAGCAGCGCGCGGTCGAGCGCGCGCAGCGACTCGTCGTAGCGGCCCAAGTCGTTATCGACGATTGCGGTGTTGGCCAAGTTCTCCGCTTCGCCCAGACGGTTGCCGAGCGCGCGAAAGAGCGCGAGGGCTTGTTCGTGGGCTGCGAGCGCGGGCAGGTACCGTCCCAGGTCGTCGTCGACGATGCCGATGTTATCGAGGTCGTCGGCTTCGCCCAACCGGTTGCCGATCGCGCGAAAGAACGGGAGGGCGCGTTCGTGCGCCGCGAGCGCGGCGGCGAACCGGCCCAGATGCTCGTCGACGATCCCGATGTTGTTGAAGGTCTTCGCCTCACCGCGAACGTTGACGATGCGGCGGTGGAGCGCGAGCGCCGCGTCGAGATCGCGCAATGCGTCGTCGTACGCGCCGAGCTGTTCCTCGGCGATGCCGATGCGGCCGAGCTCGTCTCCCGCGCCGAGGCTGTTGCCGAGCGCGCGATCGATCGCGAGCGACTGCCGATGGTCGCGCAGCGCATCCGCGTACTGGCCGCGGCGCATCTCGACCACACCGATGCTGCCGAGCGCGTTCGCTTCGTCGGCACGGTCTTGCAGCGCTCGCGCCTGGCCGAGCGCGCGCCGGTCGTCTCGCAGCGCCGCATCGTAGCGGTTCAAATCTTCCTCCGCGATGCCCGCGTCGACGAGATCCGAGACGGCGCGGCGGCGCTCGCCGCTGCGGAGATCCAAATCCAGCGCCGCCCGCGCGGAGCGCAGCGCGTCGTTGAAACGCCCACCGACCTCTTGAGCCTCGCCCTTAGCCGCGAGCGCCGCGGCTTGGCCGGTCCGGTCGCCGCGAGCGCCGAACGCGCTCGCGGCGCGATCGAAGGTCGCGACGGCGTCGGCCGTGCGCCCCGTGGCTGCGAACGCGCGGGCTTGCGCGAGCAGCCGCTGTGGGTCCGCTTGGTGCGTCGCGGTCGCGTCAGCCGAGGCGCCTGCTGCGCCGGATGCCGGCGCCAGCATCGAGGCGAGCAGGACCGCGGGCACGAGTCTCGCGAGCGCGCGCATTGGAAGCGAGAGCACTTAGATCGGAAGACCGGTCCCCGGCGGCTGCACGCTCGACCATCGGCGAAACGTCGCCGGATGGGCTTTAAAGTAGGCTTCGATGTGCTTGATGCGGTCGCTCATCGAGGGGTGATGTTGCACGTAGGACTCGTAGCCGGCATCGCCTTCCAAGCGCTGGACTTCGCGCGCGAACCAGACGGTTCCCCACGGGTCGTAACCGGCCTCGGCGGCCAACGTCGCGCCGCGCTGATCCGCTTCATACTCTTGCTGGCGCGTGAAGTTCAAGAACGTATAACTGCTCGCGAGCTGCGCGACGTCCATCGTATATTTCGGTGTCTGCACCTGATGGCGTGCGAAGAAACCGCCGACTTTCGCGAAGACGTCCTTGCGCGCTTTGGCTTGTTTCGCTTGTTGCGTCAGGTGCCCCAAGATGATGTGCGCGGTCTCGTGGCCCAGAACGTTCGCTAACTCGGCGACGTTGTCGACCGAACGCAGCAGCCCTTCGTTGACGAACACGTACCCGCCGGGTGCGGAAAACGCGTTCATCTGGTTGCCGCGCACGATGATGAAGCGCTCGGTGAACCAGTGCGGTTCCGCGGCGCGCGCGATCCGGGCGCCGGTCTGCTGCAAGATCGGGTCGTACGGCGAACCGGTAACGATCTGGTGCTTGGCGCTGAGGTCGTTATAGATCGCGCGGCCGGTGTGGGCGTCTTGCGTTTGATCCGCGCTCGCGCGGGCGCCCGTGAGAACGATGAGGGCGGTCAGCAAGGCGATGCCGGCGAGCCGGCGAGGTCCCGCAGCTACCTTCGCCATCGATCAGACCCGCACGACCGACTTGTAGGCCCGGATCAGCGGGTCGGGTTGGCGCATGCTGCAGGCCTGGACCGTGAAGTGGGCGTTGGTGATGAGCGCCTTGCCGGAGTCCGGCGTTCCCTTGAGGCAGCCGTGATCGTTGGCGAAGTGGATCGGCCCGGTTAGGGCCGAGTCGGACTCGACCGAGGTCATCTCCTGTTCTTGCTCCGGGGTCACTTGCTCGCTCGAGGTCGAACGCATCGAACTCGACGTCGTGTTGGCGGTGTGGCCGATACCGGCGATCGCCTTCCCGAGTCCGCTGAAGAGGCCGTGATGCGCCTTGGGCGCATCCCCGGGCCGGGCGCTCCCTTCGAAGAGCATCGTCGCGCCGTCCCGGCTCCGCACGTACTCGATTCGGTACTTGCGGCCGCCGGTATCGACGTGGACGTCCCGTATTCGGAAGCCGGCCGGGACCGGGTCCGGCACGACCGCGAAGCCGAGCTGGTGCAGCTTGGCGCGCTCCGGCGCCGTCAGGCCGCTCTGCGAGGCTTCCTGCCCGAACCCTGGGCCGGCTCCCGTGAGAAACACCGCCAGGAGGGCCGCTACCGCGAAAACGGGCGAAATTTGCTTCATGCCTTCGAAGCATAGCGAGACGCCGTCTCAAAAGCGTCTATCGCGGCGGGAAAGGCCGAGCCGCCTGCGAACTGGTGTCGGTCGGTTCCGCGGTGATTGTAGCTCAGTTGGTTAGAGCGCTGGACTGTGACTCCGGAGGTCGCGGGTTCGAGCCCCGTCAATCACCCCAAAAAGCGTCGTAACTGCGGCGTTTTTCCGACTCATGTGGCCGGAATGCTTCCGAAATGCTTCCTTACAGTTGGGGGCGCAGGAGGCCGAAGGGAAGAATCGCCCGAACGTCGGGCGGAAATCTCGGAGCCTCTGCAACGTTCGGCACGCCGCGGCTGGCTTTGGTCTGCCTTGGTGCGGCGATGCGGGGCATGGTAAGCGTTGGTGTGGCACGTACTCGGCGGGCCTAGTATCAGAGACGTTTCGCGCCTATGCATCCACAAGTAACGCCCGCAAAGCTAACCCATCGCCGTTGGCCTATTCGCAACTGGCGCCCACATGCATGCTTGGTCGAGGTAAGCCAATCAGCGGCTCCCCCACGTTTTCGCGAGTGGTACCAAATTTGTTTTCAGACAGGATGCCGCGCCGTCGCTCCGCGTCTCGTCGATAACGTCGGTTTAGCGCGCTGATAGTTTTTACTCAATTCTTTCATTCAGAGTGCCGTTCAGCTGTTCGCGAACCCTTACAAGAACCTCTACGTCCACGCACGAACGGACTACTGCGTCGAGACCTTCGGAATGTCCTGAACGACCGCTGGTGAAGAGGATCGGTCCGCGCCCGCTGCCCGCAGCTTAGGTAAGCAGCACGTGCCTTGCAATCGCACCGGGCAGTCGAGAAGTGTAGCTCAGCAAATAAAGGGAGGAACGGAAGGGTGAAATGTCGTTCCTCTGATTAAGATGCTTCCGGAGAACTTACAATGCGAAAGACGTTCTCACAATATTATCAGCCTTCGGCTGCCGAGGCTGCAAGACTACTATCCGTGGCAACTATCATTCTCGACACAAACGTTCTATTCAATCTCTACCGGTCTTCCGAGCACACGGTGGATGAGCTGTTTACGGTACTAAACGCCGCAAGGGGAAGGCTGTGGATGCCGTTTCAAGTCGGCTTTGAATACCACGAAGAACTGAGCAACGTTCTTGCTGCGTTACGTTCGAAACATAAACAGTTTAACGACGTATTAGCCGACGGGCTAAACAAACTCCGCGGTGCTTTTGCGGACTATTGGCACCCCTTCATCCGCGAAAAAGTTCTTGCAGCGATTGACGCTACTGGAGCAAAACTAACTGAAGAGTTTGCAAAGGAAGAATGGACGCTCGAACGTCTGAATGAGCGAGCTGAGCGCGTTAGGGAGCGCGTCGAAATGCTTTACCAGGACGATCAAGTGGGGCCGCCTTTTTCGGCTAGTGAACTCGATGCGATTTGCAAAGAGGGTGAGCGACGATATAATGAAAAGATTCCTCCCGGATTCAAGGATGTTAGAAAATCAAAGTCTCGCCGCCGCCCGTACGGTGACTTAATAATTTGGAAGCAGATGATTCAACGCGCTAAGGAGACCGCGAAACCAATAGTTTTTGTAACTGATGACTCAAAAGAGGATTGGTGGCTTAGAATTGCGGGTGAAACAAAAGGCCCGCTGCCCGAGCTCCGGGCTGAGATTCTTACAGAATCCGGCCAAGATTTCCACATGTATTCCAGCCAGCAGTTCTTACGATATAGTGCACCAATCTTCTTGAAACGAGTCGCCGACGACTCAGCCATCCAAGAGATTGAGCGAGGCCAGCGCGCCGAACAGCTTCATGACTCAGCGGTAAGTTCGTCGAGTTCCGCCGTTGCATATGGGCGGCATCGATGGCTTGGCGACCAGCCGTCACAATACGACCCAGCCATTGCTACCTCCCAGATGCCGGAGTGGGCGACGAACCCTGATTTTCTCGAAGCGATCCGGGCCGGATCCAAGGTACCGGCTTGGGCGACAAATGCCGACATTCTTGAAAAGATCTTTGGGAACTCGAAAGTGCCCGAGTGGGCGACGAACCCGGAGTACCTCGAAAAGCTGCTCGGGGTCTCGAAGGTGCCCGAGTGGGCGACGAACGCGGAGTTTCTCGAAAAGATGCTCGGGGGCTCGAAAGTGCCCGAGTGGGCGACGAACGCGGAGTTTCTCGAAAAGATGCTCGGGGGCTCGAAAGTGCCCGAGTGGGCGACGAACGCGGAGTTTCTCGAAAAGATGCTCGGGGGCTCGAAAGTGCCCGAGTGGGCGACGAACGCGGAGTTTCTCGAAAAGATGCTCGGGGGCTCGAAAGTGCCCGAGTGGG
>Ga0326727_10002634_pt1 | contig 60281 bp, 62 predicted proteins | sample MB2enrmetagenome_FD_207643 | JGI IMG/M metagenome (GOLD analysis project Ga0326727, IMG submission 207643) | Lab enriched peat soil microbial communities from McLean, Ithaca, NY, United States - MB29MY | ecosystem: Environmental > Terrestrial > Soil > Wetlands > Peat | place: USA: New York...
CACGTTGTTACCTAGAGATTGTTGTCGCTACCTAGACAGCGGTAACGTTCTCCGCTTGCCAGCCTTTGGGGCCTTTGGTCACGTCGAACTGGACGGTTTGGCCTTCTTGCAGGCTCTTGAAGCCGCCAGCTTGAATCGCGGAGAAATGCACGAAAACGTCTTCGCCATTCTGACGGCTGATAAAGCCGTAGCCCTTGGCGTCGTTAAACCACTTCACTGTTCCTTGTTCTGCCATTGTATTGGTGTTCCTATTCTTGTTGCTTGAAATGTGCTGAGCAGATTCGCTGCTGTGGAAGTGGGGTGACGCTGGTTGGCGGTACCGACCTTCAACTGCCTGTGAGTCAAACTTAGCGACTTCTAGTGTAGCACAAACAATGATGAACAGGCGGGGAACTTTTGGCGGGAGCGGAATTGAGCTGCCGGGCGGAGACGGGGCTAGCCCCGTCTCTACGGCTAAATCCTTATGGATCACGGCCTTGTGGAGTCGCTTCTTACCATGGAATACGTTATAAATTGCTGATGATCGCCTTCTTGACGCTTGAACTCCGCATCGAAGCGGCGCACTCGCTCAAAGACAAGCGTCAGGTCACGCGCAGCCTTAAGGACCGCCTCCGGTCTTCTTTCAACGTCTCGGTTGCCGAGCTTGAGCCTAGCCTGCTCTGGAATCAGGCTACGATCGGCGTGGTCAGCGTCTCGCACTCGCGCGACTACCTTGACGGGCTGATGAAAAACGTTGAGCGCGCGGCTACTCGCATTGCCAATAATGCTGGGGCCGAGGTTGCAGATTCGTTTGTGGAATTTCTGTGAAGCACGTGTCAGGTCTCAGGTGTTAGGTCTTAGGTACACCTCGATCTCGGTGGGGGACCCAGTGCACACCTCATGAACAAACGGTCACGGCCTGTGCCCTGACTTTTCTGATATCCTCATACGTTTTCCTCCATCCGAGGTGGGGCTTTGGAGCATCGTGCTCAGAAATATCATCGGGGGCGGTTGAGCGAGGCCATCCGCGAGGAGATCGAAACCATCCTCGAAGGCGAACTCGCCGACCCTCGCATCGGCCTGGCCAGCGTCAGCGCGGTGCTCATGGCCGAGGATGCCCGGTCCGCTCGCGTCATGGTCACCGTTTGCGGCGATGAGGCTGAGGCGGAACGCACGCTTGAGGGACTGGCTGCTGCCAAGAATTATGTCCGGCACCAGCTGGCAGAACGGCTGCGGTTGCGGCGGCCTCCGGAGCTTTATTTTCAGATTGATCGGGCCGATGAATTGGAGAGCCGGGTGGAGGAGCTTCTTAGCCGCGAGAAAAAACGCGGGCGGAAGGGCGGTGAGCCCAGCCCCTAAAGGGGCGGCGGGTTTCGATCGAGATTCGGCATCGCTAAAGCGATGCCCTGATACGAACCTAAGAGCTAAGAGCCAAGAGCGATTCATGCTAGAGCGGGTTCTACAAGAGATTCGCGCGCGTCGCCGGTTTGTCGTGACCTCGCACGCCCGGCCCGACGGAGACGGCATTGGCTCGGCCCTTGCCTGCGGCCAGATTCTGCGCGTCATGGGGAAGGAGGCCGAAGTCGTTATGTACGACGGCGTCCCGCGCATCTACCAGAATCTTCCCTTCGCCGGCCGCGTGGTTCAAGCCGATGCGGTCCCTCCGAACGATGCCGTCGTCCTGCTCGAATGTGACAGCACGCGGCGCGCGCTTCTCGGTGGGCTCGACGAATGTTTCCTGATTAATATTGACCATCACGCCAGCGGACGCAATTTTGCCGACATCAACTGGATCGACTCGACGGTGATGGCCACGGCCGAACTCGTGTACCGCTTCGCCCGGCTGGCTTGTGTCCCGGTGGATCAGGACATTGCCACCTGCCTTTACACCGCGCTGATGACCGACACCGGTTCCTTCATGTTCGAAGGCACCAACGAGCGCACTTTTACGGTGGCGCGCGAACTGGTGCTGGCCGGAGCCGACCCGGCGCTTTGTGCCCGCCATATCTATTTTGGACATTCCACGGCCAAGATGCGGCTGCTGGGGGCGGCGCTCTCGAATCTGCATCGCGAAGGTTCGCTGGCATGGATCTGGGTGACGCAGGAACAGATGCAGCGCTTCGGCGCCCGCGAAGAAGATTGCGAGGGGCTGGTCAACTATGCGCTGTCGATTGCCGACGTGCAGGTTGCGATCTTCTTTCGAGAACTCCCCGATCGGCGCTTTCGGGTCAGCTTGCGCAGCAAAGGAGAAGTGAATGTTTCGACGGTGGCGGAACATTTCGGCGGCGGCGGCCATAAATGCGCCAGCGGCTGTTCGCTGGATGGACCCCTGGCCGTTGCCGTGTCGCGAATTGTCGAGCGCCTGCGCGCGGAACCGGAAGTCTTGAACGCAAACTCATCCACCAGTTGAGCGTCAAGGAACGGCGCCTAAAGGCGCTCTTGTAACGGAGCACTGACGGTATGCTGGAAGGCATACCCTGATACGAATCTTGCTCCACAGGCTGTAGCGGAGATAACGATGGACCTGACCCGCCAACTCATTTCTTTCGTTGGAGCGCTGCTTATCCTGATCGCCTACGCCGGCCATCAAATGGGATGGATGAATGCCCGCCGTCCGGCTTACAACATCCTGAACGCGACCGGTTCGATAATTCTCTGGTGGATCGCTATGCATCCCTTTCAAGTGGGATTTGTGGTGCTTGAAGGGGTTTGGACCATCATCAGCATCTGGGCATTAGTCAGGCCACGCCCAGCGTGATCATTCATGAATAAAGAAACAAATCTGCAAACCCGTAGCGACCTGTTGCTGCTGGTGGCGTTCTCCGGATTTCTTTTCTTCTATGGTCTCGGCGCCTTCGGCCTTGTGGGCGCCGATGAACCACGCTATGCGCAGGTGGCGCGTGAAATGCTCGATCGCGGCGATTGGATTACTCCTACTTTGCTAGGCAAACCTTGGCTGGAAAAGCCGGTGCTGTATTACTGGCAGGCGATGCTGTCATTCCGGGTGGCTGGCGTGAGCGACCAGGCTGCGCGCGTGCCCGCCGCCTTTGACGCGGCGCTCCTGATCGCGGTCATTTACTTCTTTCTTCGCCGCTTTCGGCCAGGCAGTGAGCTTGATGGCGCGCTCATTACCGCCAGTTGCGCCGCCGTCGTTATTTTTGCCCGCGCCGCCGCGACCGATATGCCGCTCGCTTCATGCTTTGTGATCGCGCTGCTTGCGTGGTATGGCTGGTACGAAAGCGAGCGGCACACTTATCTTGCCGTCTTTTATTTTTTTCTGGCGCTCGGAACCTTAGCCAAAGGCCCGGTCGCGCCCGCACTCGCGGCCGTTATCGTCATTCTCTTCGTCGCTCTGAAAGGTGACTGGGGCGTCATCCCGCGCACGCTCTGGATCCCCGGCATTGTCCTTTATCTCGCCGTCATGTTGCCTTGGTACATCGCCGTCCAACTGCGCAATCCGGGATTTTTCCGTTTCTTCATCCTGGAACACAATCTCTCGCGCTTTTCGCAGGACGTCTATCACCACCACCAGCCCTTCTGGTTCTACCTGCCCGTGTTCTTGCTGGCCATGATGCCCTGGACGCTCGTGCTCATCCTGGCAGTCGTCGAACGCTTTCGTGTGATCTGGTCCGAAGGGAAAGAAGCTTTCTCCAGCCCGGAAGACTCCTGGCCGCTGTTTCTTCTTATCTGGATGCTGGTGCCTATTCTGTTTTTCAGCGCATCGCAATCGAAGCTGCCGGGATACATCCTCCCCGCCGTGCCCGCCGGAGCGCTGCTGGTCGCTGAATATCTGGCTTCCCGCCGCGGCGAGGGTGGCCCCGGTGACGACCAGAGATTCTCGCCGTGGTTTGCCGCGGGTCATGGGATTCTCTGCGGACTGCTGATCTTTACGGCTCTCTCCGCTGCCTCGATTGCTCGGGATCACCGCCTGCTTTGGGGTACCGGAAGCTACGTCGCCGCCGCAATTGCCGCCGTCTTCGCGCTTGGCATCACCGCCGCGGTCCTTTCCCGGGCCGGACTTCGCCTGTTGAGCCGCGTCACCATCTTCGCGGTGGTGGTCAGCGTAGCCGCCGTTATTCGTCTTGCCGCACCGGTCATCGATGCCACGCAATCCGCGCGTCCCATCGCCGCAAGCATTCAGGCTTTTTCGCACGAGGCGGTCCCTATCGGTGTCTACCACATCAATCGAATACAGGTCTATGGCCTGGAGTTTTATCTCAATCGTCCAGCGCAGAAATACGAGGACGGAAATATCCCGGCCGCAGCGCACGTGGTGGTTGCCGCACAAGGTACCCAATCCCAAGTTGCCGAACTCGTTGCCGGACGCCGAGTGTCATACTTAACCAGAATCCCGGAGCAGAAGTTGGATCTGTATTGGGTTGGAAAGTAGTTTCAAGGACTTGACGCTTACCGTGAAACCTTGAAACTTTGCCACCTTGAAACCTGGCTTTTTTATGGAAATCCTCGATCTCCGACATTTCTCTTCCGCTGATCTTCGGCCACTGCTGGAAGATGAGATCGCCATGTGGGCGCGTGTGCTTTCATGGGACTACGCCACCTCGGCGGAGATGATCCTGCGCTACATGGATGCCAAGATTCTCCCCGGCTACGCCGCCATCGAGCGCGGCAGCATCTTCGGCTACTCCTTCTTTGTTTACGAGCAGAGCAAGGGCGTCATTGGCGACCTCTTCGTCCGCGACGGAGGACGGGCTCCCGAACGTCACGAGGTCGAAGAACGCCTGCTCACCCACGTCATCGAAACCCTGCAGCAGTCGCCCGGCATCCATCGCGTGGAGGCGCAGTTGCTGGCGCACCACGCCGGAGAAGTCTCACGTCCGTTCCTGCAACAGGGCTTCAGCCGCCATCCCCGCGTGTTCATGAATTTCGATATCGGCAAACATCCCCAGACCGCTCCGCCGCTGCCGCCGCAGTTCGAAATTCGTCCCTGGTCGGAGCAGGAATACCAGTCCGCGGCGGCACTGATCACGGCCGCCTACCGTGGCCACGTCGATTCCGAGGTCAACGATCAGTACCGCACGCTCACGGGTTCGCTGCGCTTTCTCAACAACATCGTGCGCTTCCCCGGGTGCGGGACCTTCGATGCCCGGGCATCCTTTGTGGTCCTCGATCGCCGAACTCGCACGCTGATCGGCCTTATCCTGTGCTCGCTGGTGCGCCCCGATGTCGGACACATCACGCAGGTGTGCGTGCTTCCGGAATACCGCTCGGCCGGGCTGGGCGAAGCTATGCTGGCGGCGTCAACCCGGAATCTGCGCGGGCGGGGATTCCGCTTCATCTCGCTGACCGTGACCGAAGCGAACGACCGGGCGATTGCGCTTTACAAGCGCATTGGATTTGAATCGACCAGGGTGTTTGACGCTTTTGTTTGGGAGGGATAGGCACAAACTCAGCCGCAAACAAAAAACCTCCGCGCCGTCCTTCCCCATGACGACGCGGAGGAGTTATACGGAAACCGGAGCCTCGATGCAACATCATTGCAGAGCCGCGCGACTCTTTGTTCTTGATCGGACCAAGCACATCGCCGAGGGGCAGGCTATGAATCCAACCCAAGATAGCTTCCACTTCGTAAAACGAGAATGGCGGCCAAACCCCTTCATGGCGCAAAAAAAATCCAGAAACGATCTCATAAATGCGGAGAACGCTGGACCCCCAAGGGCCAAAGCCCGCGCTGTTTTTACGGGACTTACGCGGCCCTGAAGGGCTGCTCTTCCACGGCGATGGGCAGGCGCAGCCGGTGTCTTACCCAAAACGATTTATGGATTTGCTCCACGCCTGTCCAATTGATTCTAAAGGCTTTACTTCCGTAGAATGTTCTTGGCGATGAAGAACACGTTGGCTGGGCGCTCGGCCAGCCGCCGCATGAAGTAGGGATACCACTCGGTGCCGAACGGAATATAGACGCGCATGCCCCAGCCCTCTTTCACCAGGCTCTGCTGCAGGTCGCGCCGTATGCCGTACAACATTTGAAATTCGAAGGCGTTGCGCGGGATGTTTTCACGCATGGCAAAGGCTCTGGCCGCTTTAATAATGGCCTCGTCGTGGGTCGCTAACCCATGAAAGACGCCGCTCTTCATCAGCGTCTTCATCAGCTTCACATAGCTGGCGTCAACCTCTGACTTTTTCTGGAAGGCAATGTCTGCGGGTTCTTTATATGCGCCTTTGCAGAGCCGGATGCGGATGCGCTCGGAGAGCAGCTTTTCGACGTCGGACTCGGCTCGGCGCATATAGGACTGGATTACTGTTCCTACGCTGTCCTCGTTGCCCGGAATACGGTGAAGCTCGCGAACGAAGTCGAGCGTGCGCTGGGTGTAGGGCGATCCTTCCATGTCGACGCGAACAAAATTCCTGGGCGACATGCTGGCTGCCTTGGCGACCAGACCGCGGACGATTTCATAGGCCATGTGCTCGTCCACGTCCAGGCCCATGTGGGTGAGCTTAAGGCTGATATTGGCGTTGATTTTGTTGGCGGCGATTTCGTCGAGCAGGTGATGGTAGAGCTGGGCGCTGGCGCGGGCTTCGTCGGCGTTGGTGACGTTCTCGCCCAGATTGTCGATGGAGACGCCGGCTCCGATTTGATTCATCGCGGCGGCGGCGCGAATTGCGTCCCTAACCTCTGTGCCGGCGACGAAGCGGGCTGAGGTGCGCTGGCCAAAGCGGGAGTGTTCGGCGATGCTGCGCAGCCAGCGGCTCTCGGACAGTGCAATGAACAGTGTCCTTAACATCGGGCCCTCAGCATGATGCACCGGATTTTCGCGGATTGAGACTGCCAGAGGCGTTCGTTGGCATTACATTATTTTCTACCACAAACGTGGGCGGGTTGCAGTGCGCCGCAAATGTTGTATCGGGCAGGCTATGGTTTCCCGCAGAGACGCGGCAATCCCCGTCTCTACACGGGCCGCAATCCAGTACGGGCCCGCGGTCGTGTAGAATAACCCTTTGTATATGGACCTCTCGGCCATTCAGCAAGCCTTGCGCGATCGCAACATTGGCGCCTGGCTTTTCTACGACCATCACCATCGCGACCCGATCGCTTACCGCGTCCTGGGGCTGCCGGAGGGGCTGATGGTCACGCGGCGCTGGTACTACCTGATCCCGGCCAAAGGTGAGCCCATCAAACTGGTGCATAAGATCGAGTCGGGACACCTGGATACTTTGCCCGGCTCTAAGAAACAGTACGCGGGATGGCAGGAGCTGTTTGACGGGCTGAAGCAGATGCTGGGCCCGTATCGCGATGTGGCGATGCAGTTTTCGCCGAATAACTTCGTCTTCACCATCTCCATGGTGGACGCGGGAACGGCGGACATGATTCGCGGGCTGGGCAAGAACATTGTCAGCGCGGCCGACCTGATCGCGCAGTTTGAAGCGACGCTGACGGACGAGCAGATCCAGTCGCACTTCGCGGCGCGCGATGTGATTGACGCGGTCACTGCCGAGGCTTTCAAGGAAATTGGGCGGCGCGTGCGCAACGGCGGCACGCACGAGCATGAGATTCAGCAGTTTTTCATGGAAGCCTTCCAGCGCGCGAACATGGTGACCGACGACCCGCCGATCGTGGCTGTGAACGCCAACGCCGGCAACCCGCACTACGAGCCCAGCGCGAGCCGGCCGGTGCCGATTCGTGAAGGGGACCTGGTTTTGCTGGATGTATGGGCAAAAAAGAAGACGCCGGGCGCGGTTTACTACGACATTACGTGGATGGGGTTTGTGGGCAAGGCTCCATCGGACCGGCACTGCGAGATTTTCAGGATTGTGAGCGAGGCCCGCGATATCGGCGTGAAGACGGTGCAGGATGCGGTCTCTGCCCACCGGCCGATTGCAGGATGGGAAGTGGACCACGCGGTCCGCGGACACATCCAGCAGGCGAAATACGGAGAATACTTCATCCATCGCACCGGGCACTCGATTGCGACCGAGGTGCATGCAAATGGCGCGAACATGGATGATCTGGAAATCCACGACGAGCGCCGCATTCTGCCCAATTCCTGCTTCTCGATCGAACCCGGCATCTACCTGCCCGAGTTCGGCGTGCGCTCGGAAGTGAATGTGCTGGTGCGGCCAGGAAGCGCCGAGGTTACTGGTAAAATCCAACGAGAGATCGTGACCATCTGAATGGCCAAGCCGACAACAGATAAATCAACAAAAGTAACTGAGCCGGAGTACCCGCTCACCACCATGGCGGTGGTGGCGCCGCTGGTGGGCTGGCTGATTCCGGGCGGCGGACACATCCTGCTGAAGCGCTACGGGCGGGGCATTCTGCTGCTGGTATCGGTGGTCGCGATGTTCGTGATTGGTCTGGGCATGCAGGGGCGGATTTACAAGCCGAACGGCGGCGACATCCTCGACATACTTGGTTTTATTGGCGACGTGGGCTCGGGAGCGCTGTATTTTGTGGCGCGCATCATGGATTGGGGCGACGTGATGGCGGCGAATGCGGCGGCGGATTATGGCAAGACGTTTTTGATCGTCGCCGGCCTGTTGAACTTCATCGCAGTGGCGGATGCGCATCACATTGCGCTGGGGAAGAAGCCGTGAACATCAATTTGTCGCATTTCTCGGCTGCGGTGGTGTTCGCGCTGTTCGCCTCGGTGGTCTTTGGCATCACGCAGCGCAATTCTCCGATGGAGCAGGTTAAGTACGGCCTCTACTGCTTCGCGTTGTTCGTTGGCGGAGTTTTCGTGGCGGGATGGGTGATGGCGCTGATCCGGCGATAGCGGCTGTCAGTTCTCAATTCTCAGTCTTGATTCCCAGCTGTAGAGACGGGGCTTGCCCCGTCGCCTGCCGCTAAACAAGACGCGGCAAGCCGCGTCTCTACGGGAACTATGTCTTCCCCCGGTCATTCTTCTTCTTCTTCTTCTTCTTATTCTTCGGGTTCGGGATGCAGACCTTCGCCGGGAGCTAGTGGAAGATGGGCGGCTCCGCTGAGCAGGCCGCGTTCGTACGGCGAGAACGCGTTTCTGTACTGCGGCGAATTGATAAGCCGGTCGCGCTGTTCGGGGGTCATGCCGCGCATCCCGCGAATTGCCTGGTTGACAGCCTGACGGCGGTCGGGCGGCAACTGCTTGAACTGCTGGAAGAGTTGGCGCGCCTGTTGCTTCTGATTAGGCGTCAGGTGCTCCCAGGTTTCCATGCGGTTCAGGACGCGCTCCTGCTGCTGCGGAGGCAGGCTGGAAAAATGCTGCAACCTTCTTTGCAACTGGGCTTGCTGTTGCGGAGGAAGCCGGCGGAACTGGGGATCGTTTTCGAGAGCGCGGCGCTGCTGCGCCGGCGGCATGTCTTTATAGCGTCGCAGCCAGTTTCCGGCGTGGCCGGGCTGGTTCTGCGGCGGACGAAATTGATTCGGACGGCTGGGGTTGGGACGAGCTTCTTTTTGAAAGTGGTGCCATTGCCCGTCCGCAGCTTGCGATTGCGGATGCTGTTGCTGCGGAGAATGCCGGTTTTGGGCGAACGACGACGTCAGCAGCAGTGCTGCCAGACAGCTCGTAATTATCGCCCGTGCCAACATATAGTTTCCGGCCTCCCCGCAAATCTTAGTCCCCAAGCTCACGGATTCGCGGTTACGTCGTCCTGCACCTGCAGTTCGTCGAGCATATCGAAATCGGCGTACAACTCGTCATTCTTCTCCAGCGCCTGCAGATCGCCGACGGCGGTTCCCGGTTCCACCGGCAGACCAAGGGATGGGGGTTTGGTCGGAATGGTTGCGGTCAGAATCAACGACTTGTTGCTGATCAGCAGGGCTCCCGCAAATACGATGGCAGCGAGCGACATAGCCCACGCCGGACGCCGCGTCCAACTCAACCATCCCGCCGCCGGACGCGCCACTTCTTCGCGTCTTTCTTCGGACAACCGCGCCCGGAGACGGGTGTCGAAATACGGCGACGGTTCGGGCGCCTGCCATTCATCGAGCAGGGTCATGGTTTTCTGCAATTCGCTGAGATGGGCGGCACAGGCGTCACAGGATGCGATGTGTTTCTTGACCTCCGGTGTTGCAGCGTCCATGCCAGCGGAAGTCGCTATCTGCGGCAATAGTTCGCGAATTTGATGGCAATTCATACAGCTTCCCTCTACTTCCCCGAAATGAACTCTTTCAACTGTTCGCGCAGCGTTTCGTAGGCGCGGAACAGCAACGACTTGGTAGCGGATTCGCTCAACTTTAGAACTCCCGCTATCTCTTTGTAATCCATCTGCTGATACTTATGCATGATGACTGCGACGCGCTGGCGCTCGGGCAGCGCGTTTACTACCTTGCGGATGGCGGCCAGCCGCTCCCGCTTCAAGATCTGCTCTTCGGCGCTGAGCGAATCGTCGGCGAGGTCGGGCGTTGTTCCCGTTTCCTGGTCCGGCTCATCGAGGCGCAGGGTATTTTCCGGGCGCTCGTGGCGCGTATCGCGAGCATGGTTGACGGCCAGGTTGGTCGCGATGCGATACAGCCAGGTCGTGAACTTGGCGCTCGGTTCGTAACCGGTGCGCGAGCGGTATACGCGCAGAAAAACTTCCTGCGCCAGTTCTTCCGCCGTCGACGGATTGTGGCACAAGCGATACATAAAGCCGACCATCGGCCGGCGATACTTCTGAACCAAGTAAGCGAAGGCGGACTCGTCGCCCGCCTTCGCCCGCAGCATCACGTCGACGTCGGAGACGGCCGCGTCTTGATTGACGCCGGAATTTGCCATGGTAACGGGCGCAGACGAAGGCCGTCTTGAAAGGTTTAGCATTCCGCGGTCGAGTACTCCGCCATCCATGGCGACGCTGCTCACACTGATAGAAACCCCATTTGGATCAGAAAGTTGCGCGTCTTCGGAGGCAGGCAGACGCGCAGAAATGCTTTCCCGTGAATTAGTTACGGGCCGATCCTCGGGAGTGTCGGAGGTGGACATGAAAGGGCAACAGAAAGAGGCTACCGGTAGCAGCAAAAGCGGTCAAGAGGCTGGATAGATGCCGGGGGACGAGCACGATTTGCTACAATGGCAAACCGCAGCCGCACGCAGGGCCGTATTAATACCGTCGCCGAGGGGCCTAGGCTGCCTGGCGACAGAAGTGATCGCGCATCTTCCCCATGACCAGCTACTGGACGATCTACCTTCGCGCCGCACTCCGCGAGCAAGATCCGGCGAAGCTGCCCCACCTCCTCGAACGAGCCCGACGCGCCATCAATGATCGACTGCAAGAGAGAGGAACAAAAGGCCCCGATACAGGCGAGAGAGAAGAACTCGAAGACGGACTTCGCCAACTCAATCTCCACGAGTTGAGCCGGAAATCCGCTCCTCACTGACCGGCGTCCCACGGGCAGGGCGGCAGAAAAGTCATTTGCGGCCAGTGGGATGCCGAAGGGCCGGACACGATTTGTTACAATGACAAAACCGCGGAAAAGTGGGCGCATAACTCAGCGGTAGAGTGCCATCCTCACACGGTGGAAGTCGTAGGTTCGAATCCTACTGCGCCCACCAATGAAGACTCGCGATTAGATTTTGGCCGCGAGCTAATTCCTGGGAAGAATTTAGCGTAGGTTCCACGGCTGTGACTCCTGAAGGAGGAGTTGTGGCATGCCTGTGACGTACACCATCGATACCAAGGAAAGAGTCATTCGTACCCGGTGCATCGGTATGGTGACGTTGGCCGAAGTGGCTGGTCATTTTCAGGAATTGGAAGGCGATCCCGGGTGCGTGGAAGGCCTTAATGTGCTATTGGATCTGAGTGAGGTGGAGTCCTTGCCGGACTCCAGCCAGATTCGGGCGGTTGTCCTTGAACTAAAGAAGATTCAGAAAAAAGTCCGGTTCGGTGCTTGCGCCGTCGTTGCGGTCAGGGACGCGCTTTTCGGCATGCTGAGAATGTTTGAGGTCATGGCACAGGATTATTTTCGTGTAATCCGCGTCTTCCGAGCCACCACTGAGGCCGAGGTGTGGCTTGCCTCACAGCGCGAACAACCCTCCCAAGCCCGCGCCTGACGCGGTCCACCGGCCTCGGCTTGCCGGTTGGAGTCATTACCTAGCGTTACTACCTAATTAAGGCATCCAAAGGCCCGCAGCCTAACAGATGCTGAAATCGCATCCAAGCGGATTCATGAGCTGACTTCCCCAAAGTAATCTGGTAATTCTTGCACGAAGGGGAAAGAATTTTCCTGATCCGAGAAATCGACACGGGTCGCAAAACCTGCTCCTGGTAAGGACTTAGGGACTTTGGTAAGCGCGCTGCTCTACTCCCTCACTTAGCGCCAAAGCAGCCCTGCGGGGCGTTTGATCATCACACTTGAATGCATCCACTCGCAAAGGCAGTTGCGCCGCGGACCAGAGGCTGCTGGAGCCTTGGGAAGTTTTGCGCGCTTCTGCTCTTTTGCCTCAGTAGCATTCCGTACGCGCATGCTGGAGTGACGCTGCTTCTGGAAGAGCCGTATAGCTATGATGGCGCTCTCGCCGGAACTGGCCACGTGGCTGTGTATCTGAGCAACGTTTGTGCTGAGTCTCCGGTAGTTCTGCGTCAATGTGACGCGGGCGAATCCGGCGTTGTCCTTAGCCGGTACGACGGTATCGCGGGATACGATTGGATTGCGATTCCTCTTATTCCCTACCTGTACGCGGTTGACCGGCCGGAATCCATCCCGCTGTTCGCTGACGCGAAACTGGTTGCTTTCCTGCGCGATCAATACCGTCGCCACTACCTGGAAGCGCTTGCCCCGGATCGCCCCGATGGCGGAACGCCGGAGGGAAACTGGTATGAAATGATCGGGTCATCTTATGACCGGACAATTTATGGATTCGAGATTGAGACCAGCCCGGAACAGGATGCTCTGCTGATCAGCAAGTTCAACAGCCGGCCCAACCGCGAGCGCTATAACTTCGTGAAGAGGAACTGCGCCGATTTTGTGCGTGAAGTGATCGATTTTTATTATCCGCACGCGCTGCATCGCAGTCTGGTTGGCGATCTCGGGGTCACGACTCCGAAGCAGATCGCGAAAATGATGGCAAAATACAGCCGCCACCATCCTGGCTTAGAGAGTTCGGATTTCCTGGTGCCGCAGGTCCCGGGCGCGGTCCGGCGCAGCCGACCCGTCCACGGAGTATTGGAATCGGTGTTGGCAGCGAAGAAATATATGCTGCCCCTGGTGGCACTGCATCCTTACATTGGTGGCGGCTTGCTGGTCGAGTATTTTGGCCATCAACGTTTCGATCCGGGGCGAAACGCCCTGATCTGTGTTCTTGATCCACGCCAGTTGGATGCTCCGATGACCCGCGGTGACCGTGTTCACTACCAGAGTCGGCTGGACGAATTGAGCTTAACCCGTCGGGCGCTTGACCCCTTGGACGAAGGCTTGAACCCGGGAAAGGCCGAAAGAAAAACCAAGGAAGAGAAGACCTGGGAGCGCTTGCAGGCTAGCGCCCAGCCTGGGCTGGACGCTTCCGGTCAACCCGTCCTGCAGATGCGCGTAGGCGATGATTTGGCGTTGGTGGGGATTTCGCGCGCCAACATCTTGACCGTCTCGGAGTCGTCGGAACTGGCCACGAGACTTCTGGAGGCGCGGCTCCGCCAGGAGTTGCGACCTGCCATAGCCCGCAAGACTTCGTCCAGCGACGTAGAAAAAGACCTGAGGCTGTTCCAGCACCTGCTCTCGCTTCAGCCGAGAGAAGTTGCCGTCACTCCGGCCACCGCGAATGACGACCGGACTCAAGCTTTGGCGGGCTTGCAGTAGCCTTCCTTTTTTCACAGCAAACAATTCCCACCACAATTCGTTACGCATCCATGGTTAGTGCTGTGGGGGTAGGTGCGAACGAATCAGGGATTCCACCTGAGTCCAAACCTTGGGATCGCACTCAATTTCGGTGTGCGACTTCATAAAGACGTGGTTGTACCAGGGATACTGCTTGCAGTCGATGGGATTCGTTTTGTAGTCGAAGCGGAAATTTCCGATGATGTGGGTGCGGGAGGGGTCGGCGGCGCGGATCTCGGATTCGCCGTGCAGCCAGCCATCCAGTTGATAGAAATTTGCAGCCTCGGCTACGTTGGCGGGAATGATCTTATCATTCTGGCCGGGCTTCGTGACACTATCCACCTGAACGGTGAGCAACACCGGAATGTCTTCTGTTTCGAGTTCTCGCGCCAGCGTAATGGCCTCGGAAGCTCCCCAACTGTGTCCGTACAGGATGATGCGGGCATTTTGCTTTTCTTCGAGCGACGGTGTGCCGTTGCGACCGGCGTGCACAAATCGAACGATGTCGGCGAGGGCTTGTTGCCCGCGATGATTCTCAAGAACCTCGACATACACGCCCGATGGGTAGTCCCGGCGCAGATTGGCAGCGACTTGGACCGGGCTGCGAACCAGGTCATCGTGCCTGACAAATCCGCCTACGAAACCGATGACGATGACGGGCGCTGTTGTAACCGCGTTGGGCGCACTGACTGGGCTTGCCGAGTCCGCGTGGGTGGCGGGAGGGATGAGGCAAAGAATAAACGAAACAACACGGATTGAAGAGCGGATATAGTGACTCACAACCTCGTCAATCATAACAACAAAGGATGGATGCTTTCGACACGCCGACCCCCCCGGCTTCACTTGCTCTGAAATGCTAAGATTTCCGACATGCCATTGCGCAGCAAATTCAAGAAAGTCACACGCGCGGCAGGGAAACTGGTTCGCGGACGTAAGGGCGAGCCGCGCGCCGCGTCCGAGTTGGTCATCATTACCGGCATGAGCGGGTCGGGGAAGGCTTCGGCGCTCAAGGCCTTTGAAGATCTTGGCTACTACTGCGTGGACAATCTCCCTGTGGAACTGATTCCGCGCTTTGCCGAACTGGCAGTGCAGTCGGGAGAGATTCCGCGCACGGCGCTGGTGGTGGATGTGCGCGAGGGTTCGCAGCTGGAAAAGCTGCCGGCGATTCTGAAGTCGGTGAAGCGGACGATTGCGACCAAGGTGATTTATCTGGAAGCGAGCGATGCCGCGTTGCTGCGGCGCTTCAGCGAGACGCGGCGGCCCCATCCTTTAGGGACGGGCACCACGGTGCGAGCATCGCTGGGGGCCGAACGCCGGCATCTGCGGGCGATTCGCAAGATTGCCGACCTGGTCATTGACACTTCCAAATTCAATGTTCATGAACTGCGAGCGCACTTGACCGACCGTTTCAAACAGCAGTCGGGCAGCCAGCAGACGATTCTGGTCTCGTGCGTGAGTTTCGGATACAAACACGGCTTGCCCGACGATGCCGACCTGGTGTTTGATGTGCGCTTTCTGCCCAATCCTCATTTTGTGCCGGAGTTTCGCGCGCTGACGGGACGCGATCCTCGAGTAGCGAAATACATCCGGTCGTTTCCGCAGACGCAAGAGTTCATCAACCGCATTTCAGAGCTTCTGATCTATCTGCTGCCGCACTACATTCGAGAAGGTAAGAGCTACCTGACCATCAGTTTCGGATGTACGGGCGGTCAGCACCGCTCGGTGATGATTGCCGAAGATGTCAGCAAGCGGCTGCGGAAAGCGGGATACAAGGTGAAGGTCGTGCATCGGGACAGCCCGAAGTAAGCGGCCGAGTGGTGTGGTGACGTGGCTGCGCCCCGTCCAGCGGGGCCCTTCGACTCCGCTCAGGGCAGGCTCCGCCCGCTGCCACACAATCTCTACGGCAAATCACATGTAGAATTAAGCCTTATACGCATGGCAACCTCCACAGTGGCGGACCCGAAGAGTGCAGCAACACCGGCTACGCCGCATCCAGTAGCACGCTTGTTGCGTTACATTTTGCCCTACTGGGGGCCGTTTCTCGCTTCGGTAGTGCTGATGGCGATGGTGGGGTTGCTAGATGCGGGCCGGTTGCTGCTGATCCGTCCGATTTTCGATCGGGTATTGAATCCTGGATCCCAGGACAAAACCATTCCGTTGTTCAAACTGCCGGGCAGCGAACGCTTTCTTGATCTGCAATGGCTGGTTCCGTCGCACTTTCACAATCCCTGGACGGTGGTGGCTTTTGCGCTGGTGGCGGCCACGGTATTGAAGGGAATTTTCGACTACGCCGGAACTTACCTGGTGAACTACGCGGGTTTTGGGATGATCACCGACCTGCGGGACGATTTGTATAACGCCATCATGCGGAGTTCGGCGGCGTTTTTCACGAAACATACCACGGGCACGCTGCTCTCGACCATGGTCAACGATATCGAGAAGGTGCAATATGCGATGTCGAGCGTGCTGGCGGAATTTCTGCAGCAGTTTTTCACTTTGATCTTTGTCGCGGTCGTGGTGGTTTCGCAAGGGGGAAACCTGGCGTGGGTGTTGCTATTCTTCATCCCGGCTATTTTGTACTCGTCGAGAAAGATCGGCCGGCAAGTGCGCAACAAGACGCGGGGCGGACAGGACAAACTGGCTGAAATCCAGAATATTCTGCATGAAACGATTACCGGGAATCGCATCGTCAAGGCGTTTGGCATGGAGAACTGGGAAGTGGAGCGCTTCCGGGTTGCGGCGCGACGGCTGTTCCGCGCGAATCTTCGGGTGGTGGCGGCGTTCGCCATCAGCTCTCCGCTGATGGACATTCTGGGCTCGATTGCGGTAGCGATGCTCCTCCTGCTGGGGCGCGATCAGATCAACCGGCACGGATTCACGGAAGGGGCCTTCTGCACCTTCATTTTCGCCGTGTTCAAGCTGTACGATCCGGTACGCAAGTTTGCGCAGTTCAACAACAATTTTCAACAGGCGGTGGGAGCGTCGTCGGAGATTTTCCATTTCATGGATATCGAAGACGAAGTGCGGGAGAAGCCGGGAGCCAAGCGGATGGGGAAGTTTGTGCGCTCGATCCGCTTTGCGGACGTGTCTTTCTCCTATGAAAACATGCATGATTCGCCGGTTGTGTTGCATGGGATTGGTCTGGAAGTTAAGGCGGGCGAGGTGCTGGCGGTGGTGGGATCGAGCGGCGCGGGCAAGAGCACGCTGGTGCATCTGATTCCGCGCTTTTTTGACGTCAGCGGCGGACGTATTTTGATTGACGACTGCGATGTGCGCGACGTGACCCTGGATTCGCTGCGCTCGCAGATCGGCATTGTCACGCAGGAGACGGTGTTATTTAACGACACGGTGAGGAACAATATCGCCTATGGCCAGCCCCATGTGCCGCAGAAGAAAGTGGAAGAAGCGGCGCGCGCGGCGCATGCGAATGAATTCATTCACGGGCTTCCGGAAGGCTACAACACGATGATCGGGGAGCGCGGAGTGCGGCTTTCGGGCGGAGAGCGGCAGCGCATTGCAATTGCGCGGGCGATCCTGAAGAACGCTCCGATTCTGATTCTGGATGAAGCGACGTCGGCGCTGGACAGCGAGTCCGAGGCGCTGGTGCAGTCGGCACTGCAAAATTTGATGACTGCGCGTACTGTGTTCGTAATCGCGCACCGGCTTTCGACGGTGCGCCGCGCGGATCGCATTGTGGTGCTCGAAAACGGCACGATCAGCGATATCGGCGCGCATGAAGAGCTGATGCAGAAGTTGGGCACGTACCGTCGGCTTTACGAGTTGCAGTTTGCCGAGGCGGACGCGCCGAAGGCAGTGCAAACGTAAGAAAGATTTCAAAGTTTCAAGGTTGCAAGGTTTCAGCGTAAAGTGTCCGAGATCGCAACGGCGCATATGGACTGGGGAGTTTTCACCTTGAAACCTTGAAACGTTGAAACCCTGAAACCTGGAATTCTTATGCCACTTCGCTCCATGACGGGATTCGCGCAGGTCCGAGCGCAGGTCAATACCCAACTGGCGTTTTCGCTATCGCTCAAATCGGTGAATCATCGTTTTCTCGATCTTCACTTCCGCTTGCCGTCCGACACCGACGCGCTCGAAATGAAGCTGCGCCGGTTGCTGAAAGACAAAATGGCGCGCGGCCACGTGGAAGTGATCCTGAATCTGGATCGTTCGGGCACAAATGGAGTTGCGCTCAACCGGCAACTGATTGCCGGCTATGTGGAAGCGTTCCGCGCAGCGGCCGATGAATTTGGTATTGGGGGCGAGCCCGATCTGAACGTGGTTTTGAGGATGCCGGGCGCAATGGACTCCGGAGCCGAGAAATCGGGCGAGGAACTGGAGACCGCGGTGATGGCTTGTGTGGAAGAAGCGCTTTCCCGGCTGAACGAGATGCGCGAAGAAGAAGGCCGCAGCATCAGCACGGAGTTGCGCGCTCGCATGGCCAATCTGGAAAAAGCGGCGGCGGGGGTGGAAGCCCATCGCAGCACCATTCTGCGCAGCTACTCGGAGCGCTTGCAGTCGCGCATGCTGGAGGTGCTCGGCGCACAGGTGGACAAGGAACGGATCCTGCAGGAAGTGGCCGTGCTGGTCGATCGCAGCGATATTCAGGAAGAACTGGTGCGGCTGAATGCGCACGTGAAACATTTCCGGGGCTTGCTTGACCAGGGCGGCGAGGTAGGCAAGAAGATGGACTTCCTGCTGCAAGAGATGAATCGCGAGGCAAATACGCTGCTTTCGAAGACCTCGGGCCTGGCAGGAGAAGCATTGAAGATTACCGAGATGGGTCTGCTGATGAAGTCGGAGATCGAAAAATCGCGGGAGCAGGTACAGAATCTGGAATGAGTCTTCTTTAAATGACCATTGTTTACATTGTTTCCGCGCCCTCGGGGTCGGGCAAATCCACGCTGGTGAACGAACTGTTCAAGATGGTTCGTCATCTGGACTTCTCGATTTCTTACACCACGCGCCCACCGCGCGGAAGCGAGCAAAATGGCAAGGAATATTTCTTTGTCTCCCGAAAAGAATTTGAAATGATGATCGCGGCTGATGAGTTTCTGGAACACGCCGATGTTTTCGGAAACTATTACGGCACGGCGCGGCGATTTCTGCGCGAGGCGGAAGAGCACGGCAATGACCTGCTGCTGGACATCGATGTGCAGGGGGCGAGTCAGGTCAAGCAGAAGATTCCGGACGCGGTGAGCATCTTTATCCTTCCGCCAGACCGGGAGAATCTGGAATGGCGGCTGCGGCACCGAGGCCTCGATTCGGAGGAAGTAATCCGTCGCCGGTTGGACACGGCCCGTCGAGAGATTGAGAATTACTCGAAATACGACTATATATTAGTGAACAAGGTGGTTGAGCAATCCGCCGACGAACTAACGGACATCGTGTTGGCGGAGCGGTTGTTGCGCAGCGGGGCGCGACCTTCCGGGGAAGAAGCGCGGCGAGTGGCGATCGCACAAGCTTGCCGGCTGGAAGAGGCACGGGAACGGGTGCAACCGATTCTGGCTTCGTTTGACCCGCAGGCAGTAAAGGGCACTTGAAGTTCTGGGGGAGAATGCATCATGAAGCTGATTGAAGGTTTCGACAGCAACTACCGCTACATTCTGGTAGCGGCGCGGCGAGCACGGCAATTGCAAGGCGGCGCGCCCCCGGTAATCGATACCGGATCACGCAAACCCTGCCGCATTGCGCAGGATGAAATCAAGGCCGGCAAGGTGAAATGGCTGATTCCGGAAGCTCCGAAATTGCCGGTAGTAGCCGCAACCGAAACTCTGAACAAAGTGTTTGCGGAAGACGTGTAGAGATATTTGGTGTAGAGACGGGGCTGGCCCCGTCTCCGCCGCGGGAGACGCTGGCAAGCCGCGTCTCTACGGGATTTCAGTAATTCTGCAGGCGGGGCTGGAGGTTGAATCCGTGGCCGCCGCCTTCCTCCTATGAAAATCGTGCTGGGAGTGTCCGGTGGGATTGCAGCTTATAAGGCGGCGGAAATCGTGCGCCTGCTGCAAGACCGCGGCATTCATGTGCAAGTCGTGATGACGCGCGCGGCACAGGAATTTGTTTGCCCGCTGACCTTCGCAGCGCTCTCCGGAGAAAAAGTTATTACCGATATGTTCGGCTCGCAATCCGGAGACGCGCAGGCGAATGTCGAGTCGGCGATCGAGCACATTGCGATCGCCCAGTCGATGGATGCGCTATTGGTAGCTCCGGCCACAGCCGATGTGCTGGCACGCTTTGCGCAGGGAATTGCCAACGATTTTCTGAGCACTCTGTATCTCGCGACCACGGCTCCGGTGGTGGTGGCTCCGGCGATGAACGTCAACATGTGGAATCACGTGGCCACGCAGGCGAATCTGGAAATCCTGCGCAAGCGTGGCGTTCGCATTGTTGAGCCCGGCCAGGGCTATCTGGCTTGTGGCATGACCGGCGCGGGACGACTAGCCGAGAACGAAACGATTGTGGCGGCGGTGATGGAAGCGCTCGGCGCGTCGCAGGATCTGGCCGGAGAAACGGTGCTGGTGACGGCGGGGCCGACGCGGGAGAAGATTGATCCGGTGCGCTATTTAACGAACCGTTCGAGCGGCCGCATGGGATACGCCATTGCGGAAGCGGCGCTGCGCAGGGGAGCGCGCGTGCTGCTGGTGAGCGGGCCGACCGCGATTGCGGCTCCGGGCGCGGCGGAACTGACGGAAGTGGAGACTGCAGATGAGATGCTGGCGGCGGTTTTGAAATTCCTGCCCGAAACTACGGTGGTGATCAAGACGGCAGCGGTGGCGGACTTCCGGCCGAAAGTGGCGGCAGGGCAGAAGATCAAGCGCAAAGGCGAGCTGACGCTGGAACTGGAGCCAACGGCGGATATTCTGGCTCAGGTCGCGCGGCGGAAGACTACGCAGATTGTCGTGGGATTTGCGGCGGAGACGGAGAACGTGCTGGAAAATGCGCGTAAGAAGCTGGCGTCGAAATCGCTCGACGCAATCGTCGTCAATGATGTTTCGCGCGAAGGCGTTGGTTTTGATTCCGACCGTAACGCGGTCACGATCATCTCGCAGACTGAAGTGATCGAGGTTCCCGAGACCTCGAAATGGGAAGTTGCGCACCGCGTGCTGGACCAGGTCCTAAAGCTGCGGAAGCGCAGCGGCGTCCGATCTGCGTAGGGGCAGCCGCCCTCGGCTGTCCAGTCGAGCGCAGTTCGACTGAATCTGGCGTGTGCTTTTGCATTCCGTACATCCCACCATTTGTTATTCTTATCCGCAATGCCCCGCACTCTTGACCCGAAACTCCGACGCGCGCTGGCTGCGCGCATTCGCTATTACAACGAAATGGGGATTTACGATTTCTACCGGCGTCCTCCGTCGGAACACGTAGCGGAACTTGCGGGCGCGATTGCCGTGGACGAACACGAAGCTAATATTTTGGAGCACACACTTGAGCCAGGAGAAGAAATGAGTCCACGCAAGGCCGCGGCGGTGGTGAAGGCGGTTCCAGTTGAGGAGAACATTTTTGACGCGATCGCGCTAAGGCCGGAGCAGAGTGTGAGCGATCCGGTAAAGGCGTTGAAGATTATCCGCGAAGATCTGGGCGACTGCACGCGCTGTGTGCTTCATAAGCAGGGGCGAAAGCAGATTGTGTTTGGCGTGGGGAATCCACGGGCCGAGTTGATGTTCGTGGGCGAGGGGCCGGGTGCCGATGAAGATGCGCAGGGCGAGCCCTTTGTGGGGCGCGCCGGACAACTGCTCAACAACATGATCAAGGCGATGGGAATCTCGCGCGAGCAGGTCTACATCGCGAACATCGTGAAGTGCCGTCCGCCGGGCAATCGCACGCCGGAGCGCGAGGAGTGCGAGACCTGCTCGCCGTTTCTGATGCGGCAGATCGCGGTGGTGAAGCCGAAGGTGATCGTGGCTCTTGGCGCTGTGGCGGCGAAGACGTTGCTCGCGATGAGTGCTTCGATGATGCAACTGCGCGGCCGCTTCTACGAATTCAAGCCGGCGGGAATTCGTAATGACGACCGCAGCAACGATCCCCGCTGGGATGGGTGCAAGCTGGCAGTTACCTACCATCCGGCGTTTCTGCTGCGCGATCCGCGGCAGAAAGGCGAGGCGTGGAAGGACTTGCAGATGGTGATGAAGGAGTTGGGGATGAAGGCGCCGAAACAAACCACGTAGGGACGGATACATTCGTCCGTCCAGCGGAGCGAAGCGTTTATCGTTGGCGCAAAAGGGTGTAGGGGTCCTTCGACTCCGCAGAACGATCCGCTTCGCGAATCGTTCTGCTACGCTCAGGATGACAATACTTACAACGCATGCCCCTCTTCTGCGACGTCGCTCTTGCCGTGCCGCTTGACACGGTGTTTACCTATGCCATCCCTCCGGGGATGGAACCGGTCGTGGGTGGACGGGTGCTGGTGCCGTTTCGGCAGCAACGGCTTTCGGGCATCGTCGTAGAGTTGCATGACCGTCCGCCGCAAGTTAAGACCAAGAAGGTAATTGAGGCGCTCGACCTCTCTCCGGTTCTCGATGAACAACTAATAAACCTTGGCAAGTGGGTTGCCGGTTACTATCTCGCGCCGGTGGGTGAAGTGTTTCGCACCATGTTGCCGCTGGCCGCAGAGTTCAAGCGGGCGGTTGCTTACCGCATCACCGATGAGGGGCGGATGGCGCTGCATCTGGCGGGGATGTCGGGGTCTCCGGCTCGGTCGAAGCGGACTCCGGAACAACAACTGGTCGAATTCCGCGTGCTGGATTATCTGGCGGAGCGCGAGAGCGTGCGCGAAGAAAAATTGCGCGGGGCGACGCGCGTCTCGAAAGCGCTGCTGAGCGGGATGGTGCGGAAGAAGTGGATTGCCCGCGAGGATGTTTCGGCGGCTCGGGATGCGGCGCGACTGGTGAAGGTCGCGGTGCTGCTGGCAGCTGAGGAGCGGGCGGAGGCTGCGCCTCCGCTGGACGGGCGAGTCGCCCGTCCCCACACGACCACTGAAAAAAGCCTTAATGAGAATCAGCGGACTTTGATTGAGACACTCGCTGCTTCTGGCGGACGCTTGCCGGTCGAGGCTTTACGCGGGTTGGATGTGCCTCGCACTACTCTTGCCACTTTGGTTCGGCGCGGGTTGATTGAACTTGTCGACGAGACGCAGAAGTTCACGGTTTCCACAATCAAGCCGCGGCCGTCTCCGTTTGAGTTCGAGTTCAGCACGGCGCAGAAAGAGGCGCTGGCGAAGATCGGCGAGAGCGTAGCGTCGCGCAAATTCGGTGGCCTGCTGCTGCACGGCATCACCGGGTCGGGAAAAACAGCGGTGTATCTGGCTTGCATGCGGCAAGTGCTGGACGCGGGGCGGTCGTCGATTTTACTGGTTCCCGAAATTGGGTTGACTCCGGCGGTAGCGGCCGATCTGCACCAGGTGTTTGGCGATGAAGTTGCCATTCTGCATTCGGGGCTGTCGGCTGCGGAGCGGGCGGAGCAGTGGCATCGCATACGGCGTAGCGAGGCGCGAGTGGTGGCGGGAACGCGGTCGGCGGTGTTTGCGCCGGTTAGCGACCTGGCTTTGATCATTGTCGACGAGGAGCAGGATTCCTCTTACAAGCAGGAAGAGACGCCGCGCTATCACGCACGCGACGTCGCGGTGATGCGGGCAAAGATGGCTGGAGCGGTCGCGGTATTGGGCTCGGCTACGCCTTCGCTTGAGTCGTACTACAACGCCAAGAAAAATAAATATGCGCTGGTCGAATTGCCGGATCGGGTGGAAATGCGTCCGCTGCCGGAAGTTGAAATTGTCGATATGCGTCAGGAGTTTCAGGAGACGGGGCAGGAGCAGGTCATCTCGCGCAAACTGGCGGAGGAAATCCGCGAGCGGCTGGAAAAAAAAGAACAGGTTATGGTGCTGCTCAACCGGCGCGGATATTCTCCGGTGGTCTTGTGCCGCGCTTGCGGCAAGACTTTGCAGTGCAAGAATTGCGCCGTGTCGATGACGCACCACAAGCGCGAGCGCAAGATGGAATGCCATTATTGCGGGCATATCGAGCGCATACCCGACAAGTGCGTGCACTGCGGCAGCGAGTACGTTTATTTTGTCGGGACGGGATCGGAGAAGCTGGAAGAGGTGCTGCACGGCATGTTTCCGCAGGCGCGGATCGGGCGGTTGGATCGCGATACGGTACGCGGGCGGGAAGATTTCGAGCACGCGCTGAACGCGCTGAATGAAGGCGCGCTCGACATGCTGGTGGGGACGCAGATGATTGCGAAAGGTCACGACATCCACGGTGTGACTTTGGTCGGCGTAGTTGGCGCGGACATGGCGCTGGGGCTGCCGGATTTTCGCGCGGCCGAGAGAACCTTCCAGTTGCTGACGCAAGTTGCGGGTCGCGCCGGACGCGGACAGTCTCCGGGAAAAGTTGTGTTGCAGACTTATTTTCAGGATCACTATGCGGTGCAGTTTGCGGCGCGGCATGATTTCACCGGGTTCTACGAAAAGGAGTTGCAATTTCGCGCCTGGATGCACTACCCGCCGTACAGCGCGATTGCGAATGTGCTCATTCGCAGCGAGAAACTGGATGAGGCGCTGACCTGGTCGGGCGAACTTGGACGCTGGTTTGAGAAGACTCGGCATGAAGGCATTCGCGTACTGGGACCGGCAGCGGCTCCGCTGACGCGGTTGAAGCGCGATTACCGCTATCACTTCATCCTGAAGTCTTCGAGCCGCGAGAAGATGAATGCGCTTTTGCGGGCGATGCTGGCGGAAGCGACCGCGCAGAAGATTCCGCGCACGCAGATGATTGTGGATGTGGATGCGGTGTGGCTGATGTGAGGCGTCGCTGGTCGTTCGTCGCTGGTCGATCGCGAGGCAAGGATTATTTCCGATGCAGGAAGTGCCGAACACTGTCGCGCAGGTCGTGCAACCTGTCTCGGCTTCCGTCGCGAATGTCTGGCCAGACTTCTTGCCAGGCTTCCCGGCCTGAGCTGTGCGAAAAGGGTGCAGGGGTAAAAGCCGAGACTAACATTACAATTGCAAAGGCAGCGAGCCACTTGCGTGCAGTGGAAATTCCCGGACGCTTCGGAATGGGCGGATGATGGCTGGTTAGCCACAACACTACTGCCCAAAGCAGCCAGCCAATCCAGCAGTATTTAGCAAGCGGGACGAGCGCAATCACGACGGCTAAGGAAACCCAGCGGTGCAGTTTTGGAAATACCGAGAATAGAATGTGCCCACCGTCGAGTTGGCCGCCTGGCAACAGGTTCAGCGCTGTGGCAAACATTCCTACCCATCCGGCAATCGCGATCGGATGCAAGGACAGAGATGTTAGCGGCGTGTTCAAGTGCAGAAGACGAGCCGCGAGGTGAAAAACAAGCGGGAATCCCGGTTCAACGTCGAGTGGCGCGCCCCTGAACGCCAGCGGGTGGGACAATGAAAGTCCTGCCAGGACAGCTACGCACGAGGGAATAAAGCCCGCGATCGGACCTGCAATCCCGATATCGAATAATGCAGCGCGACTGGGGATGGGGCCCTTAATGCGAATGAAAGCTCCGAACGTCCCGATCAAGCTCGGAAACGGAATAAAAAATGGCGGCGTCGCATACACGCGATAATGCCGGGCGTAGAGGTAATGTCCCATCTCGTGCGCGAAGAGAATGAACATCAGCGTGAGCGAGAAAGGGAGGCCCGCCAACAATTCGGACGGATGTGCAATCCAGGTCACAAACGGTGAGAGAAAATCTTCATCCGGCAAAAACAACGGTTGGTGGTTGCGGTAATGGAGTTCCATTCTCCCGCCAACGACCGTCGTACTGAACAGGGTCAGAAGCAGGAACAATCCATAGAGCCACCAGCGCGGACGCGGCGGGCGTGTGACCCATACCGCGGGCCGGGGCTGCTGCTCCCATTCGAGGGCGGCCGGAAAAGGGGATGTGGGTTCGGACATGAGTGAGGTCAGGGGTTAGAGGTTAGATTGCAGAGGTCAGGTTGCTTCTGCGATCTGACCTCAGCAGTCTGCCATCCGAGAACAGCTAGTCGATCGATTGCAGTTCCTTGCCGGGCTTGAAGCGGACGGCCTTGCCCGGCGGGATGGAAACTTCGGCGCCGGTGCGCGGATTGCGTCCGATTCCGGTCTTGCGCGGACGCACGTTGAACACCCCAAAACCGCGCAGTTCAATGCGATCACCGGTGGAGAGCGCCTTCTTCATGCTCTCGAAGACGGTTTCGACGGCGAGCTCCGCTTTGGTCTTGGTGATTCCGGTGCGGTTGACCACTTCGTTGATGATGTCGAGCTTAATCACGGGTTGCCCCCGTTTTCCGAGGATTGGTATGTCTCAAGTTATTGATGCTAAGGGAGATAGGGCGGATTGTCAACAGGGGGACCAATCTCGTAATATGACAGGCACCAGCCTGAGAGAAAATTACCCAATTTCCCAAATCCCAAGGAGTTTCATGATCAAGAGTGACCGCTGGATCCGGCGCATGGCGCACGAGCATGACATGATTAATCCGTACTCGGAAAAGCAGGTGAGCGCGGGAGTGATTTCCTACGGCGTGTCGAGTTACGGGTACGATCTGCGGGTGTCGGACGAGTTCAAGATCTTTACCAACGTCAACAGCACGATTGTCGATCCCAAGAATTTCGATGAGCGCTCGTTTGTGACCGTAAACGCCGATGTTGCCATCATTCCGCCGAATTCGTTTGCGCTGGCGCGGTCGGTCGAGTACTTCAAGATTCCGCGCGACGTGCTGACGGTGTGCGTGGGCAAATCGACGTACGCGCGCTGCGGGATCATTGTGAACGTGACGCCGTTCGAGCCGGAGTGGGAAGGCTTCGTCACGCTCGAGATTTCGAACACCACACCGCTGCCCGCGAAGATCTACGCCAATGAAGGACTGTGCCAGATCCTATTTTTCCAGTCGGACGAAGTCTGCGAAGTCAGCTACAAGGATCGCAAGGGAAAGTACCAGGCGCAAAAGGGGATCGTGCTGCCGAAGCTGTAGGAACAGCTCTCGGCTCTCAGCTGTCAGCTCTCAGTTCGAGCCTGGTCACCCGTTGGCCTGGGTGTTGACGAGTGCCCAGCAAACCACCCCAAGACTCTGCGTTCGAATTCTTGCGGCGCGGCTTGGTGCGCCCCGGTGTGACCGGCGGCGGGCACCTTCCAAACGATTACGTCGGATGGGTTCTTCGCTTGGATCATGTCTGAATGATGGGGAGGAATATTCCGATCTTGCAGACCGTGGATGAGTAGCACCGGGATCTTGGTGCCGACCACAGCGCGTCTTGGCGAGGCTGCTTCCATGTTCAAGCCGTAGTGGATACGGACATAAAGGAAACCGCTATCCACAGCGGGCCGAAAAAAAGTCCTGCCCAGCCATGGTCCGGTGTGGAATGGGCTGCCAAAGCGCGCGTAAGCCACCTCGCGAAATGAGGCAAACGGCGATTCGGCGACGACCGCGCAAAATCTAGGCTCCTTGGGTAAGGCCTGCAACAACTGCGCCGCTCCCATCGACTCGCCCAATCCAAACATGCAGTGCGGATGTTCAGCACTCTCGATCCAATCCACCCAGCGGTGAATGTCGTCAGCTTCCTTCAAGCCATAAGTCGCCAACTCGCCACCGCTATCGCCGTGAGCACGAGCATCGGGGAGCAGAACCATATAATGGTTCTGAAGCAGCCACTTTCCGTAACCGTACATGCCCATCCGTTTGTCGGAGACACCATGCAGCAGTATGACGGCATCGCCGTTTGTCTCTTGAGGACGCATGAACCAGGCTCTCAGGACGGCACCATCCAGAGCGGTAATTTCCACATCGCGGAATTCCGCCTTATCTCCCTGTGCAGCGGCCCGTGCGTTGTGCTCTTCGCTGGCAGTTACCGGATGGCTGAAAGGATGCAACGCAGTCCCACCCAGACCGATGCCTCCAAGAACGCTCCCCGCAATGTAGAGAACGATTACGAGCATAATCAGACGCATCGTAACAGAACACCGCCGAGGAAGACGCCCTTCCAAGAGAGCTCCCTGTGACTGCATGGTGATGGTGATACGGCGGTTTCAAGCGAAAAGTTTCTGAAACTGACGACTGAGAACTGACGGCTGACAGCTATTTCCGCCCGTTCTCGCCTTCCTTGAACATGTACTTGATGGCGGGCTTGTAGATCATCAGGTTGGCGGCGCCGGTGCGGTTCAGCTTGATGCAGTTCTTGTCGTACCACTCGATATAGCCGTGGACTTCCTCGCCGTCGCGCAGCACGACGACCATGGGAGTTTTGCCCTGCATCTGCTTCTGATAATAGAAATTTTCGGCGTTGGTCTGCTCGGTGGGAGCGATCTTCTTGGCCGGAGCGGCGGAACGGTCGCGATCGTGATCTCTGCGTTCAGGGGGCACGTGGTTGTGGACGTGGTTATGGTTGGCGTGGTCATTGCCAGGGCGATTGAGGGTGGGGCGGATCAGTTTGCGATTCGCAAAACTTTCCTGATCGACCGATTGTTCGGCTGGTATGGAATCGATTGCATCTTTCAAATCGCACCACCTGCGCGCTGGGCGGGCAGAATATGCCACAACACTCGAGCCTGTGATTGTGGGTCCAGAGGTGTGAACTGAGGGTACGGTATCACAGCGGGCAGGGGATGACAATATTGGGGGCGGTGTCTTTTGTAACCCCGGGCCGTTCCGCGATGGGTTGGCGCGGCGTCTGCCGAGACGGGGCAAGCCCCGCCTCTACGACGGAGCTGGTTCGTTTACTAGACGCGTTCGAGGGCGGTTGCGAAGGCGTCTAGCGAGAGCGAGCGCAGCAGGTTGCGGCGCAGGCCGCGCTCGACTTCGCCCAGACCTTCCGCGGCGCGCTGCAGCCAGGCGAAGTCGGCGGATTCTGACATTTTCTTGAGTTCGCCCAGAATGTCGGTGTTCCGGACCAGTTGCTCGGCGCCGGATTGCAGGAACATCATGTCTTCCAACAGCGAATAGAGAGTACGGAGAAGGTCATCGATCTTCGCGCGGCCTTCGGCGCCAGAGCGGTAGCTCTCGGTGGTCTTGAACAAGTCGGTGTGATCGCCTCCGATGAGCGCGGATTTCAGCATGACGAGAGCGTGGCTGCGCGCGGCGACGTAGCCTTCGATATCGAACGATAAGGCGCGTCCGATCGCGCCTTCGCTGAGACGGGCCACTAGAGCGCGCTGGCGAGCGTTCCAATCGGGGCGAAGTTTCGCTAGCCGGCTCTCGATCTCCGAAAAAGGAAGCGCGCCCAAGTTGAAGGTCATGGAGCGGGAACGAATCGTGGGCAGCAATTCGCCAGCGTTTTCGGTGAGCAGAAAAATGGTCGCAAACTCGGGAGGTTCCTCCAGAACTTTCAGCAGCGAGTTCGCCGCCTCTTTCATGAAGGCCGAACTGGTAAAGATGTACACGCGTTCGCGGGCCTCGCCGGGACGATAGTAGATGGTCTCAATGACGTGGCGAACCTGGTCGACCTTGATCATCATTTGCGGAGGATCGGGCGGGATGATGAGCACGTCGGGATGGGTCTGGACGAAGAGGCGAGTCTCTTTCTTGTCCGTGTCGCGGAGATTTTCGCGCGCCTCGACGGCTTCGGCGAAGCGAGCGTCCAGGTCTAAGGCTTGCGCGATTCGGGTGCAGTTCGAGCAGCGTCCGCAGAAATCGGGCAGACCGTCAACGGTCGGGCGTTCCAGGCAATTCATGGCGCGGGCGAGCATAAGAGCTAGCGTGTACTTGCCCGATCCGTGCGCGCCGGAAAGAATGACGGCGTGCGGAAGACGTTTACGCGCCAGCATCTCGCGCAGGCGATGGATGGTTTCCGGGTTGCCGATGAAATCGGAAAAGGGCATAAAAGCGCTTCTGGCCGCTAGCAACTGGCTGCTGGCTAGGAGCCAGTAGCTAGTAGCCGGGTTTTAGATCTTCAGTTTTTTCCGTACCAACTCCATGATAACCGCATGCGTTTCGCCGGGAGTGCCGCGCGCGTTTACGACGTGGACCCGGTGGGGCTCGCGGGCCGCGATAGCAAGGTAGGCATGACGGACACGTCCAAAAAAAGCGCGGTTTTCCTGTTCAAAACGGTTTTCGTCCCTTTCTCCGCTTTTTTCTGACCGCGCAGCTTTGTTTTTCCGATTGCGCCGCCGGGCGCGCTCGACGCTGAAGGCTACTTCGTTATCCAGGAGCAGGGTCAGGTCGGGTTGCAGGTTGCCGCAGAGGATTTCGTGCAGTTGCAACACCGCCTTCGCGCCCAGCTTGCGGCCGCCACCCTGGTAAGCTTCGGTCGAATCGGTGAAGCGGTCACAGATCACGATGCGCCCTTCGGCGAGCGCGGGCAGAATGACCTCGTGAATGTGCTGGGCGCGGGAAGCGAACATGAGCGCCATTTCCGTGAGCGGCGCAAGGCCCGAGGTGGCGGAGTGCAGCAGGACGTCGCGAATTTTTTCGCCGGCGGGAGTGCCGCCCGGTTCGCGAGTGATGGTGACGGAGAGGCCGTGGGCGCGCAGGGATCGGGCCAGTTTCTCGACCTGAGTGCTCTTGCCGCTCCCGTCGAGACCTTCAAAGGTAATAAATTTTCCGCGTGCGGGCACGTCGGAGATGATAGCAGGCGATGGAAGTTGGCGGGAGCGCTCTGGGAGTCGACTGCCGGCGGCGGATCGGGCCGGCAGATTGATAGCCCGCAGGCTGATATATTGACTCATGGTTCGATTTGTATGGTTGCTGGGCGACTCATCAATCGGGAGGGGGAATGGGCTCAAGTTGCGGAGTGAGGAATTCTATTTGTCTTGCTATCTGTCTGTTGTCATCATTTTCGGTTTTTGGGGCAAGTGGTCCGGCAGTCACGCTCTCAGTGGACGCATCGACAGCGCCGCGCAAAATCATCCACGCGCAATTGCGCATTCCGGCTAAGCCCGGGACGCTCACGCTCTACTATCCCAAATGGATTCCCGGCGACCACGGGCCGACGGGTCCGATCACGGATTTGACGGGCCTGAAGTTTACGGCGAGCGGAAAAACGCTGCCTTGGCGGCGTGATCTGGTCGACGGTTACACGTTTCACGTGGAGGTTCCGGCGGGGGAAAGCGAAGTCACCGCGGATCTCGACTACGCCTCGCCCGCGTCGCATGACGGTTTGTACGGCGGGGGGATGGCCGCCACGGAAAAATTGTATATCGTCAACTGGGACACGCTGTTGCTGTATCCCGCCGGGTCCGGCTCCGATCAACTTACGTATAGCGCAAGTTTGCGGCTGCCCGCGGGATGGAAGTTCGGGACGTCGCTGCATGTTGCCAGTCAGGTGGGCAAAGTTAACGGTAACGAGATTCATTTTGCGCCCGTTTCGTTGACGATGCTGGTGGATGGTCCGGTGATCGCGGGCGAGTACTTGAAGGTGGTGCCGCTTACAGCGCCCGCCGAAAATCCATCGGCGGAACTCGATGTTGCGGCCGATAGCGCGGCAGCCCTCGATGCTCCGGCAGAAGTCTGGGAACATTACAGGAACCTGGTGAAGCAAGCGGGAATTCTTTTTGGGGCGCGGCACTACACCGATTACCACTTTCTGCTGACCCTGAGCGATCACGTGGCGCATTTTGGATTGGAGCATCACGAATCGAATGACAGTCGTGTCGAAGAGCGGACGTTAATCGAAGAAGACGGACGGAAACTGCATGCCGGACTTCTGCCGCACGAGTACGTGCATTCGTGGAACGGGAAGTACCGGCGCCCGGCGGATCTGGCGACACCGGATTACGAACAGCCCATGCAGACCGACTTACTGTGGGTGTACGAAGGGCTGACGTCATACCTGGGAGACATGCTCACAGCGCGCAGCGGCGAGCGTACGCCCGGTTTGGCGCGTGATGCGCTGGCTGAGATGGCCGCGGATCTGGATCATCGTTCAGGGCGGGTATGGCGCAATTTGCAGGATACGGCCGATGGCGTTCCCACCATGCAGAGCGCTCCCCGGGCCTGGGAAGATTATCGCCGCCCGGTCGATTACTACGACGAAGACGTACTCAACTGGCTCTGGGCAGACGTGATCATCCGACAGCAAACGAAGGACGCGAAATCCCTGGACGATTTCTGCAAGCTGTTTCACGGCGCGCCCAGCGGTCCGCCCATGGTGAAGACCTACACGTTCGACGATGTTGTGAACGCGCTGAATCAGGTCACTCCCTATGACTGGCGCGGATTCTGGACGGAGCGGTTGTCCAACCATGGACCGGGCGCCCCGCTCGGAGGAATCGAGGGCAGCGGGTGGAAACTGGTGTACGACGAAAATCTATCGGAACTGGATCGCGCCGGAGATCGTGACGGAAAGTCGCTCCATGCACACTACTCGGTGGGAATGCTGGCCGGGAGCGATGGTGTGGTCTGGGATACGGTCGAGGGGATGGTTGCGCCCAAGGCCGGAATCGGGCCGGGGATGAAGATCATCGCGGTGAATGGGCGCAAATTCTCGGAGGATGTCTGGCACGATGCCATTCGAGCCGCCAAAACCAGCCCGTCACCGATTGAGCTCATCGTGGAAAACACGGATTACTTCCGGGTCGTGAAACTCGATTATCACGGCGGCGAGAAGTATCCTCACCTGGTGCGCGACGAATCGAAGCCGGATCTGCTGACCGAAATCTATAAGGCGAAATAAGAAGCGGAGGAAGTCCAGCGAATCCGCTTCAATAAAAATCAGAACAGCTCAAATAGAAGCCACATTGCTTACAAACCACCTTGCAGCGATGTCCGTGCAACTCGGTCGAGCAGTTGGGACAGACGGAGGACGCATCCTTCTTAAGATCCGCAGGGGCAAGATTCTCTTTGGTCCCCGGCGCAACGGAAGAACCGGATAAACCTGCAGCCGAACTGCCTGTCGAACTCATGTCCGGTGTTGTAGCACAGATCCAGTCGCGAGAAAATACCAAGCTTCGCGGACCCAGGTGCGAACCAGGGTGCGCCCCACAAGGGCTTCTAGACAAACCAGGTCAGAGCTTCTACTGTGAAGAGGTCGGCGCGGTACCCAAGTGGTAAGGGAGAGGTCTGCAAAACCTTTATACGTCGGTTCGATTCCGACCCGCGCCTCCATGATCTAGTAGGGACCCGTGGAGTTGCGACACCGGGGAAAACGGAGACTTGAGAATGAAAAGGAAATTGATGTTGGCGGCAGGGTTGGTTCTGGCGGCGATGCTTCCACAGCCAGTTACCGCCGGCTCCGATGGTAGAGGTTCCGGCGATCAGAGTGCCAAGGATCAAAGTGCCAAGGATCAAGATTCCAAGGACCAAAGTTCATGGCAGCGCGATCTGCTCACTTGGCGCGCGCAGCGCGTGACCGCACTCCGGGCTCCCGAGGGCTGGCTTTCTTTGATCGCTCTGGGGTGGCTGAATGACGGGGACAACAGCTTTGGTTCGGCGGAAGACAACCGGGTTCAGATCGCAGGAAAGGGGCCGGCGCACATCGCGATCGTGCGACTGGAGAAAAGTGGGCTGCGCTTGCTGCCTCCAGCCGGGGGTTTCCCGAAAGACCTTCTGGTCGATGGTCAACCGGCGAAGGAGCAGGCTTTGTTTGCCGACGATGCCGATCAATCATCGAAGCTGACGATTGGCACGCTCACCATCGTCGTAATCCATCGCGATGACCGATTCGCTCTGCGGGTCAAGGACCGGCAAGCCGCCACCCGCGTCGGCTTCCGCGGATTGCATTGGTATCCGCCGAATGCCGCCTACCGGGTGCATGCAAGCTGGATCCCGTACAACCCTCCCAAACAGCTCGACATCCCAACCGTGCTGGGCACCACGACCCATCTGCCGGCGCCGGGCGCTGCCGAATTCACCATCGACGGACAAACTCTCCGGCTCGAGCCCGTGCTCGAAGATCCGACGTCGACCGAGCTTTTCTTTATCATGCGCGATGCCACCAGCAAAACCGCGACCTACGGCGCGGGGCGTTTTCTTTATACCGAATTGCCCGACAATGGCGTAAGCCAGCCCGGCAGCGTCTGGCTCGATTTCAATCGATTGGAGAATCCACCCTGCGCATTTACTGCCTATGCGACGTGTCCGTTGCCTCCGCCGCAGAATCGCCTGAGTGTACCAATACCGGCCGGCGAAAAGCGTTACCACGATTGATGGGCGACATTGACTGGCGGAAATCGTAGATAATATTTATTTCAGAAACATCTACCTTAGCCTGGGAGTTCTGCATGAGATGGGTGCTGGTTGTGCTGGCCGTGGTAGGTATCGTGGTTTCTTCACTGGCGTTGCGCGAACATTACCGTACAGACGCTTCGCCTTGCAGCATCAATGAGCGTTGGGACTGTGGCATCGTGAACCACAGCCCGTACGCCGTGTTCCATGGAGTTCCCGTGGCCGTGATCGGCATCGTGGGATATCTGCTGCTGGGTGCGCTGGCCGCCGGAGGAGCATACGCATGGATGCTGCCGCTGGTGACGGTCGCGCTGGTTTTTGCGATTCATCTCGCGGATATAGAAGAGTTCGTCTTGGGCGTTTGGTGTGTCTACTGCGTCATATCGCTGGGCGTGATTACTCTGATGACCGTGCTGGTTATTGCCAAAGTGATCGTTGATTCGAGATCGGATTCGATGCAGCGGCCGCGGCAGTCTTATTCGTAGCGCAGGCTCTCGATCGGGTCCAGTTGCGCCGCGCGAATTGCAGGCACCATTCCGCTCAGGATACCGACTACGCTGAGAATGATCGTCGCCACGGCCAGATTGCTGACGTTGATATGCAGATGGATGTCGCCGGCTTGCGAGTTATCGCCAAAGGCGCTCATCAGCGGCATGGCGCCGACACCCCACGAGACCAGATAAGCGATGCCGATTCCAGCCACTCCTCCCGGATGATGACTGACGATTTTCATGGCAAGACGGAACTCCCAGGATGTTCAGACTATTCGCTGTCCTTTTCGCTGGCGCCCAGTTTCCACGCCACCTGCCGCATCATTCCCAACAATACCTCGGCATCGTTGGCGTTCAACTTCATGCGCCGGACCAAGCGCCGCAACTTTTCTTCAGCCGCCGCGGCACGTGGATTTATGTATCCGCTGGCACGCAGAACCTTGAACAGCAGTTGCGTCAGACGCTCCATTTCTCGCGACGTGGCGGAGGCCTTTTCTTTTTTCCCGAGCGCAAGCCTTGTTTTTGCCGGCGTTGTCTGCTTCCCTCGCACCAGTTCGTAAAGGCAGACTGCCACTGCCTGGCCGAGATTCATCGAACCATGTTCTTCTCGCGTCGGGATCCGCATCATCCAATGGCAGTGGCTCATTTCCTGATTCGATAGCCCGTATCGCTCCGAGCCGAACAGCAATGCAACCGGCCCAGCTTTCAGCTGCCGCTTGATCGTGCGCGCACCCTCATCCAAGCGCAGCAAGCGATGCTGCAACTCGCGCCGCGTTGCCGCCGTCGTCCCCACCACCAGTTTGCAGTCCGCGACGGCCTCGGCCACGTTTTCGTACTGCTCAGCCTTCGCCAGTAACCCTGACGCGCCTACCGCCGAGCGCGCTTCGCGAAACGCTGCGTCGTAGGGATTTACCACCCGCAATCGGCGGACCCCAAAATTACTCATGGCTCGCGCCGCCGCCCCAATATTCAGTGGATTCCGCGTTGCCACCAATACCACCCGGAGATGATCGAGATCGGTCATAGGTAAGACCTTCATTCTACGGCGCTCCGGCTCCTGCCGCCGGTTGCGACTTCTGCACTTGCGAAGCATCCAATGAACAGTGCTACGATAGAGGTCCCGCCCTACGGAGACCCAACGGTTTACCTTGCGGGACATAGAATCTGGAGGATGAATGGGAAGCAACGCCACCGTCGAAGTCACCGACGCTAATTTCGATTCCGATGTATTGAAATCCGATAAGCCGGTGCTGATCGATTTCTGGGCCGCCTGGTGCGGTCCCTGCCGCGCGATCGCTCCGATCGTTGAAGAGCTCGCCGGCGAATATCAGGGCAAAGTCAAGGTCGGCAAAATGGATGTTGACCGCAACGGCGCCACGCCTATGCGCTACAAAGTCACCGGGATTCCTACCTTGCTGGTCTTTAAGAACGGGCAAGTGGTAGAACAACTCGTCGGCTACCGGTCAAAGGACGATATTCAGAAAGCGCTGGATAAACACGTAGGTTGAGCGAGAAAGTTTGTGGAAGGACGGGCGTCCTCGCCCGTCCTTTTCTGCGTTCTCAGTATTTCCGCAGTACGCCAATAACCCGTCCCTGAATTTCTACCGCTGCGCCGGGAACAATGATTGGCTTCATGGCCGCGTTCGAAGGTTGCAAACGGACGTTGTCTCCTTCGCGGAAAAACCGCTTCAGAGTTGCGTCCGACGACTCGAGCAGTGCCACGACAATGTCCCCGTTATGCGCCGCTCTCGTCTTCTCGACCAGCACGTAGTCGCCATCGAGAATGGCTTCGTCCTGCATGGATTCGCCGCGTACTTCGAGCACGAACACTTCCTTCGAGCGCACAAAGTCGGCCAGTGAGATGGTCTCATTGTGCTCGACTGCCTCGATCGGACGCCCGGCCGCAATCCTGCCCACCAGCGGCAGCACCATGGCCGTATTCACCGCCATCGACTGCTTCAACTTTCCCCGCGGCGGCAGCAGATCAATCGAACGGCTGCGGTTGTAGTCCCGCGTCAGCAGTCCTTTTTTCTCCAGATTGGTGACGTGCTTGTGCACCGTGGCCAGAGAATTCAGCCCCATGCCCACTTTGATCTCTTCAAACGAAGGGGAGTAGCCATTCTCTGCCACGAAGCGCGAAATGAAGTCATAGAGTTCGCGTTGACGCCGAGTGATCGCCATGCCCGGAGCATAGGCGAATGTATGGCGAATGTCAATACACGCGGGGGGGGACCAAGCCAGAATCAGATGGCTTACGGGTCGTAGCTAAGCATGCGGAGTTCGGCAGCGATTGCTTCTGGCGCGCGGTCAACCGCCGCCTCCCAATGCAAGCGCTCCAGGTGCATCGAGTCGCTTCGGTAGTACGGGAGCATGGCGGTTCGCGTCACCATCACCAGGTTCACCCGGAACCAGGCTGCGCCTTCGAGCGGGCCGGAGAAGAGGCTGACATTGAAGCTGTCATATCCCAGGGAGCCGTACCATTGCAGCACTCGCGATGTGCCGGCCGCAACGGCGGCAATATCTGCGTCGTCCAGTTGCAGCAAGGTCTCACGGCCTGGAACCACGGCGCGCACTTCGTTGAAGCCGATGGGGGCAAAAGCGGTCATCCAGGCCGTCGAGCCGACGTCCCAGACGAAACGCTCGTTTCTCCTTCGTTCCTCGGTGACGAGGTCTTCCCAGAAGGTTGTGCCATTCTTCTGCCAGTATTTCTCGCCTGCCTCGAACTGAAAGCGCATCATGGTTGTGGGAACAGGGTCGAGGAAGACCTGCGCATGCGGGTGCGGCAGCGATCCCCCGGATGGGAACAGATAATTGACGTTCCAGGCGCAGTAGCGGGCCTGCGAATCGGATGCGTACACGGCTCGGATGTAGCGAATGCAGGCGGTCAGGTTATCGGCGATCAGCTTCGGAGAAAACTCATTCACACTCAGCCAGTGCCGCGCGCTGAAGACCGCGACTGCCGCGTGTTGCGAATAGGGGACGAGGTTTGGGAACAGCACGGTTTCGCCGACACGGATTCGGGGTTCATCGCTTACCTTCGGATCGATGCAGGGAGTGACCTGACCGACCCGCCCGGTACAGAAGGGGCACGATGCATCCGGCGCCTGAAATCGGCTCAGCGCCGCGGCATCTGCCGTCTGCAACTTTACGCCTTCGGCGATTCTGGAAGTGGTGCCGAGCAGAGGATCAAAGCGAATCTCGAGCGATCGCACGCTGGTGTGCGACCCGTCTGGGGTTACAGACCGCGCTTCGAGTTTCTGGCTGCGGAATCGAATCGGCACAGATTTCCCCCGACTGCTCTCCTACTCCGCCGTAACTCCCTTCAAGAACACGTAATAGAAATCCACGCCGCGAGCGAATGACTCGACTCCGATCCGCTCATCTTTTCCATGCGCCCGGATATCGTCCTTGTCATACTCTTCACCCGAGATCGCGTAGGTGGGCATTCCGGCGGCATTGGTGTACACGCCATCCGAGGCGCCCGTGCTCATATCCGGAAGCACGGGAATTCCGGGCCACATTCTTGCCACAACCTTATCCAGTGGATCAAACACCTCTTTCCTCGGAGCCACGGGCACATAACTGTGGCGATCTGATCCGTGATCGAGAAGCTGATTATTGTTCTCGCGGAACTGTACTTTAACCTTGGAGTCGGCCACCACTTTCTCCAAGGTCAACCGAATTTCCTCGAGCGTGTGTCCGGGCTCGATGCGGCAGTTTATATTGGCCTGCGCCATCTGCGGCAGAGCATTGTTGGCATGACCTCCGCTCAGGCGCGTGGCGACGCAGGTTGTATGCATGGTCGAGTTGTCCAGAGGATCTTTCGACAGCCGCGCTACCGCTTCCATGTCGGGAGGAATCTTCAGCATCGCTTTCAAATCAGCTGCCCGCTGTCCTGTTGCCATAGGTACCTGCCGCTCGTAATAGGCGCGAGTGATGTTGTTCAGCTCGAAAGGAAACTGGTAGTGCGCAATCTTTGTTAACGCATCGGCCAGTTCGTAGATCGCGTTCTCCGGGCGTGGCAGCGAACTATGGCCGCCGGGATTGGTTGCCGTGAGCACGAAATCGCCATAGAGCTTTTCGGCGGAATCCACTTCCATCAACACCGGCTTGCCGTGATCGGCCAGCACGCCGCCGCCATCGTGGTTCAGCACGAAATCGGCATCGATCAGCTCGCGATGGTTCTTGATCAGCCAGTCCACTCCATTCGACGTGCCGCCTTCTTCATCAGCGGTCATGGCGAGAATGATGTCGCGGCTCGGAACGTATCCTTCTTTTTTCATGCGGATCAGCGTGGCCGACATGATGGCGTCGCCGTCCTTCATATCGCTCGAGCCACGGCCGTAGTAATAACCGTCCTTCTCGATGAACTGGAACGGGTCGGTGGTCCAATCCTCGCGCCGCGCTTCGACCACGTCGAGATGGCCGATCAGCAGAACCGGCTTGTGTTTGCCGGATCCGTGCAGCCGGACGACCACGTTCTTTTTGCGGTCATTCGGACCCATTACGTGGATGTCGCTCTCGGGAAATCCGGCATCGCGAAAGCGCTGCGCCATAGCTTCGGCGGCGGCGGTCACGCTGCCCACCGAGTCGGTGGTATTGATTTCGATCAACTGCTTGAACATTTCGACCGCCAGCTTTCGCGTCGCTTCATCGACTGGCGATACTTGCTGCGCTTGCACCGAAACCGCGAACATCACAGAAAAAAACAGGCCCAACCACAATTTCCTGGATCCCACGTTGCTCCTCCAATAAAAATTGTCGCAATAAGTTCTGCCACACGCTGCGGCTGAAAGCTAACAGATTTGCTCGGCAAAAGCCAAGCGTGGCGGGCGCGAACGTGACCGAGGGATTTGAGCTGCAACAACAATGTTGGTTCGCCGCCCGGAGGCTGGAGGACGACGATGCGCGGCGACGCTAGGCTTACTCTGTACTTCCGCTCTCTACGTCGACCAGTTCCCGTTCCTGGCGTTTGTTCCACAGCGGCGCGAGGATGCTCGATTGCAAAATTTCCGACTCGGCTCTGACCCAGTCTTCCAGGTCTCGTCCTGCCACCTTTCCGCGTTCTTCGTAAAGCTGGCGCGCGCGCAGCCGTACCTTTCTTTCCAGTAATTCCAGCATCAGTTTCTGTCGTTCACGAGTTCTGGTTACGCTATCCACTTCAATACCCCACAATTCATTTGTCTATGGTTATTGTAGACGGTGAAGTGTTAAAGAGTCATGAAGAGGGAGGTTACCAAAGGGTTGTCCCATCGGCCGTACAGCCCCTGAAGGGGCATCCGATCCCAAGAGGTTCGGCATCGCTAAAGCGATGCCCTGATACGAAGCCGGACCTTTTCCAGCCCCTGCCTGCGGCCGAGGCAGGTATGGCGGGCGTTCCCGGCACTCTCCACAATTGTGCAAACAATTGCCTAATTTGTGCTAATCGCGCCGCAAGCCGCCAATTCGCATCGGCAATGTTTGGTATGGGGCTTGCTCTTGTTCTTACCGGAGGAGGGAACGTCTGCCGCCTTGTCCGCGGATGCGTCTCTCGGTTCCTCCGGAGACACTACGATGAAAAAGACCCTGTTGCTATTTTGCTTGCTTTCCACCACCGCGGCCTTTGCGCAGATCGGTGCGGTCCTTAGCAATCAACCGCAGGTCTACCAATCGCCGAGTCATCCGGCACATGCATCTTATGCGCCGATGTCTCAGGAACAGAATGTGCTCGGCGGCACGACTTATCTCTCCGCCCAGGGAGAAAGACCGCTTTCGGAATTCCCGCAGCCACCGGCGGTTTCGCTCGGCACCATTGCCCGCGAATTAAAGCAGCAACATGCCCAGTTGAAAAAATCCCGCGTTGTCTGGGTCAACCAGTAGAACGGTCCGAGACGGGGGCAAGCCCCGTCTCTACAGGAGTACCGCGGTCCGGGGACAATTTACTGACTTACCGCTCCCCACTCTTCAGCACCAGCACTCTATAAACTTCGCCTCTCACCCAACGATTGCATTCCGATGCTCTGCAAAAGAGAAATGTTAACCTTAGGAGAAATTCAATAACCACCATTCAATGACCTTCACCGTCCTGGAATTCACCGTCATGGTCGCGAGCGTCTCCTTTGTGGCGGGGCTTCTCGGATCGCTCACCGGGCTGGGTGGTGGTGTGGTGCTTGTGCCCCTGCTGACCACCTTTTTTCACGTGGATATCCGCTACGCCATCGGGGCTTCGCTGGTCTCGGTGATCGCGACCTCCTCCGGAGCTGCCGCTTCGTATGTGAAAGAAGGATTCTCCAACATTCGCATCGGCATGTTCCTGGAGATCGCCACCACCTTCGGTGCGTTGCTCGGAGCCTTCCTGGCTACCCGCATGCCGACCAACGCCCTGGCGATCATCTTCGGCGCTGTGTTGCTCTACTCGGCGTTTCTTTCGCGCAAACCACGCCCGCAGGCCCAACGAAACCTGCCCCCGGATCCGCTCGCCACCCGTCTGCGGCTGAACGGCAGTTTCCCCGACGAGGACGGTCAGCGCTTTTACAACGTCCAGCGCGTTCCCGCCGGGTTCAGTCTGATGTTCGGCGCGGGCGCGCTCTCAGGATTGCTCGGCATCGGCTCCGGAGCCGTCAAGGTACTGGCCATGGATCAGGCCATGCAGATTCCCTTTAAAGTTTCCACCACGACCAGCAACTTCATGATCGGCGTGACCGCAGCGGCCAGCGCGGGCATCTATTTGAGTCGCGGCTACGTCGATCCCGGCCTGGCCATGCCGGTCATGTTAGGGGTTCTGGGCGGGTCGTTGTTGGGCAGCCGTATTCTGGTGAAAGCAGAAACCCAATCTCTCCGCCTGGTCTTCGCCACAGTGATTCTCGTTCTGGGACTGCAGATGCTCTACAAAGGAATCTGGGGGAACATTTAATGCCGGAGCGCCTACTGAAGCCGTTCCAACCTCAGCCTTGGAGAGATCGCCGCATCGAAATCATCCTTGGTAACCTGCTCCGCACCGGAGTCCTGCTCTCGGCGGCCGTGGTTCTTTGCGGAGCGTGTATCTACCTCTCCTGCCACGCGCACGAACCTACCGATTACCGAGTTTTTCGTGGCGAGCCCTCCGATTACCGCACCATCCCCGGAGTTATTCAAAGCGTTCGTAACGGGCGCGGCCGGGGGCTAATTCAACTCGGATTACTCCTTCTCATCGCCACGCCCATCGCCCGTGTAGTCTTCTCCATCGTGGGATTCGCCATCGAGCGCGACCGCATGTACGTCGCTTTCACCCTGATCGTGCTTGCCGTGCTGCTCTATAGCCTGCTCGGGTCCGGCGTCGGCTTGTAGTTCTTACCGCGGCCACAGCCAACCGAAGGTGCCGGCGGTCAACAAACCGAATACGAGTCCGTCGATCACTTCCTTGATGGTCACCGACCACTTCTGACCTTTCCAGATGCCGTTGCTCAGGTTTCCCAAGCCGTAGGCGAGGAAGGCGGCGGTTCCGACGACGCGAAAGACCTCCAGATAGTTGGTGCCGGGTGCAAGCGTGTGTGCGGCGAGATAGGCGACGAAAAATCCGATCACGAGGCAATAGACAAACCACTGGATCAGGAACTTCGGCATGGCAGGCGGGCCGCTGGGAACGATGGTCAGTAGCCCGACCGGCCCCTGCTTTTGTTTTTCGATTAAGGCGGGCGACTTCATGTCCTTGTGGGTGCCGTAGGGGAAGACGTAGAGACCCCGCTTGAGAGTGGCGGCGCGCAACACGGCGAGGATCTTATCCTCGTCGGGGAGTGGGCTGTAGTCGCTGCGATGATAGGGCAGAACCATGTGCATGATGAAGCTGGCCACGAAGACGATGACCGCCGAGAGCAGAATCGGGAGCCAGAGAGCGGCGAGAGAAACCATGTGCAGCCTCCTTGAGATGTAAGGACAAGGGCCCGGGATTTGCAGGCGAGGCTACGACAGCGGGAAGGGTGCGGTCAAGAGGGCGATACGCTATTCAGCTATGCGGCAAAGCTGCGCCGCACTTTTTTCCAAACCAAGCGGGCGGGCATGAACAGGATTGCGCCCCACAACAGCAGGCGCGGGCCATCCGCAAGCAGAAACAGGGCCAGGCTTACAACTCCGTCCACCATGCTGCGATATCCCTCGACGGCGGCGTTGCTGAGACGGGTTGCGGTCGAAGGCGGCACGACTTGCAGTCGGGCTTTGTAGTCTTCCGAGATGGTTGCGTTCAAGGTGGCGTAGCTCACCTGGTTCGCCATAGTTTTTCTTTCCGCTTCCATCTGTTCGATTTCGCCGCGGACACGGTCGAGTTCCTGTTCCACCTGGAGGACGTCCGACAACTTTCCAGTCCGATTGCGAAGGAGATCGGTTAGCCGCTGTTCAGTATTGCGTGCATTGGCGAGCCGTGCCTGCAGGTCGACGTACTGGGACGTGACGTCCTGGCCGCTCTGCGACTCGGACTCGACTCGGCCAAGCGCCTTGACCTCGGTCAGCGTGGCATCGAGTTGATCGGCGGGAACCCGCAACGTCGCAGTGAGCGTGCGGCCACTGCCCGTCGTGTCATTGGCCTTCAGCTCGCCGACATAACCGCGATGCCGCTTCAGAATCGCCTCGAGGTTGGCCCGCGCTTTGTCGAACTCCTTGGTGATCAGGCTGAGTTGGGCGGTACGGATGATCATGGGACCGTTCGCGACCAAATCGTGGCCTGCAGCTGGCTGCTGCTTGTCTGGAGCAATCAACGTCACTGCTTCCTTGGCTGCTGACATCGGAGCTGGCGATGAACGCGCCGCGAGGCGGTCCCGATCAGAACCAGAATCTAGCATCTGAGCCGGCACTGTAGAGTACACATTGTTCGCACCGCTCCCGATGAGCCGCACTATGCCGACCACAACCACGAAGATGGCCGCCGCAGTTCCCACCCACTCGAGAGTTGGCCAGTGCTGGCCCAAGACTTCTCTCCAGCCTCGCCGTGGCGCAGGAGGAATATTTCCCCCTGCCGGTCGATCATCCGCAAGCGCGGCTACGATGGCTGGCGGGATCGCTGGCTCCAATGGCTCGACTTTCCAAGCCTTCAGACCTTGAGAGACACTTCGCAACTCGGTAGCCAGACCTTGGCATTCCGCGCACTTGCCCAAGTGAGCCGCCGTAGCGCTCGCCCGATCGCTTGTGAGTTCGCCATCGAGGTAGGCCATGAGTTCTTCGGGTTCAATCGGATGGATAGTCTTGTTCATATGGCCTCGCCTTCTGCGTGCGGCAGTCCTGCTTCCTGTCGCGACTCGCTGGTCGCCGCTGTTTCGGATGTCCTTTCCGCCGGTTCGAGAAATTCCTTCAACGCCATGCGTGCGCGAAATAAACGCGAGCGCACTGTATTTATCGGAAGGTCCATCAGATCCGCGATTTCCGCATAACTCAGTTGCTCATACTCGCGCAGCATCAGGATTTCGCGCTCGGAATCGCCCAGCTTCTCGAGCGCCTGGCGGATCCATAGCACAGAATTGGGTGCTTCCTGTGTCGCAGGCTCCGGAGACTCTTTCCCGGGCGGTGAGTCTTTTGCGATCTTCCGGCGTTCTGCCGCCAGCACGTTCATCGCGATACCGTAGAGATAAGTGCGGACGAGCGCGCTGGGTGTGTAGCGATTGGCGGCACGGATCACGGCCAAGAAGGTCTCCTGAGTCAGATCCTCGGCGCGCTGGTCGCCATTCAGCCTCCGCCGAAAGAAGCCGTAAAGCGGTCCGCGGTAGCGCCCATACAGCTCCTCAAATGCCGGGCGCGAGCCACCCTGGAACTCGAGCATCAAAGCTTCGTCGCTGATGGTTCTTATTTCAGCCAAGTCGGCAGCCATTCCTCTCGACCCGCAGCTTCTGAAGTCTCTTTCATAAGCTGTAATGTCGCAAGTCGCCGGAAAGTTCCCAAGACTTGTACAAATTTTCAGGTAGCCCCGGGGTCAGGCGAGGATGGAGTCGTCGAGCCGTTTGCGGCGGAAGTCGGCGACGTGCTGCACGAAGGCCATGATCAGCGGATGGGGTTTCTTCGCGCTCGACGAAAGTTGCGGCTGGAACAATGTCGCGATGAAAAACAAGTGGGCGGGAGATTCAATGGCCCGGCATTCTTCTTTGGAGCCGCGGGCTACCACCGGGAAGCCGGCTTCCATGGCTGTCCATTCGAACTCGGGATTCAGTTCGTAGTTGCAGAAGAATTCTTCCTCGATCGTTTCCTTGCCGTAGAACGCTGCGAGATAAGAGCCGGGACGGAGGCGGATCTGGGAGTCCACCCCCGAGAGCTTGGGCGCCTTCGGATCGCGGTTGGGAACGGCGCAGGCGACGGGATAGATGATGATGTTCTTGGCTTGCGGGTCTTCTTCGGCGGTGGTGGCGTCCACGATGCCGAGCACGTTGCGGGCGCACTCGATGAGCGTGTACTGGAAGCCTCCGCAGGTGCCGAGAAATGGCCGGTCGTGGACGCGGGCGAACTCGATCCCTTTCAACATGCCATCGAAGCTTTTGTAGGGACTGCCCGCCGAGGCCCACAGACCATCGAAAGAATCGAGCAGGGCGTCGGCACCCGGGTCGAGCAGCGAAGGAGTTGGAAGCCACTCCGACTCCACTTCGAGTTGCAGCTTCCGAGCCGCATGCTGGAGCGAGTCGTTGGTCGCGTTATGGGAACGGAATTCGGGATTGAAGTCGCCGAGGATCCCGATCCGGACGGATTCGCTCACAGGGGACATTCTAAATTAGCGTTCTGCACTTGGCATTAAGCAGTTGGCTACCGGTTTCTCCGAGGTCGGCAAAAGCGCTGTTACCGCGGCGCCATCTGCACCCACAGCGTGTAGAGACCGAGCAGCGTGATGGCAGCGCCTCCCCAGATCATAGCTGCGGATTTCCAGGCGAGAGCGATGGCGAATTCCTTCTGACTGCGGAACGAGATCACGAATGTGAGATCATTGGCGCCTTTCATCAATACGGCGGGCGGAGCAAGGTCGAAGTCGGATGGCTTGGGCTGGTCTGCTTGCCGGCCATCATCGGCGGCCGCGGAGATCATCTCGGATGGCGCTTTCTCTTCGACGGCCACATTTGCGTATGGGACATGGGCGGCGGACCAGGCCTCTGGTTTTGTGATGCCGGCGCGAGTGAGCGCGGCCGCGATCCTCGCCTGCTGGCTCATCGCTGGAGTGGCGGAAGGTGCCGAGTCGGGAGAAAGCCTGATGATCTCCGGGGCAGGGACAGCGCACTGCTCCGACAGCTTGCTGGGCGCAGGTTTGGGCTTGGTGTCGCTGGGCGGCGAAAGCGGGCGCACCTGGACGCCAGGATTCTCCATCAGTGTTCCGGTGATGAAGAGCGCGTCGTTGGGCTTGATCACGCGTTCCTCGATGCACAAGCGGCGGGACGGAGTGATGCCATGGCGCAAAAGAAAAACGCTGAGGCGGGGCGGAACGTCATTCTGGCCCGAGAAGTCCGGCGAGAAAAGCGATGCGGCATACTCCTGGCGAAAGTCACGGCGCAGATCGAGATCGGCTCCGAGAGGTTCGATCAGCAACTGGCCCTTCGAATCGTCGAGGAAGAAGGGAATGTGCAAAGTTTCCTCCGCGATCTTTTCCCATTCCTCTTTATTGACATTGCGTTGCTGCCAGGCGGTGGTCTGGTAAAGAAAACAAGGTTTGCCAGTGATGGGCGCCGTCGTGGTGTAAGGGCCGGCAGCCACTCCCGTGACCTCGACCAATCCAAGGCGGGCGCGGCTAATCTTGGAGGTTGGCGTGGTCAGCAATAAGCGCTTACGGGTAAGCAGACGAAATCCGGCGAAGAAGAAGTACAAGCCGCCGACAGTCGCGACCGACGAAAGAATCGTGAGGTGATTGATCGGGATTAAGAGGAAAAAGCAGACGGTCACAGCGCTTTCCTGGATTGCCTCGATGATCTGATACGAGGATAAGAAGAGATTGCACAAAGGACACGAGGAAAGAGTCGCGATGGGCTTACGGACGTAACGGTTACTGACTGCAATGACAGGGAGAGACAAGGCAAGTCTCGCTTCTAAAGCTCTTGGTCGGACTGGGGCGGAGGAGGTGTTGATTGTGAGCCCTTCTCGTGACTTTCGTAATCGCCGGGCGGGAGAAGCGCGTTGCTGGTGGGGGGTGCGAATCCTAGAATCAAGACGGAACTCTCTGTCCGAAGACCGCCCATGCCGGAAAATCCTAATCGTGTCGAAGTCGCCCGCCGCGTAGACAAGGCGGAGAAGCTGTTGCAGAAGGGAAAGACGGCCGACGCGCTGGCGGAATATCTGCAAATCCTGGAAGGCGATCCGCAAAATGACAACGTGCGGCAGATAGCAGCGGACCTGTGTATCTCTTTGAATAAAGGGGCGCAGGCGGTGCGGCTGCTGGGAGAGTTGTTTGAGCGGCAGGTGGCGGCAACCGATGCAACGCGGGCCAGCCTGACCTACAAGAAGCTGGCGCGATATGCCAGCCCGACTTGGGAACAGAAAGTGCGCTTTGGGCAGCTGCTGGAGCATTCGAACAAGAAGCTGGCGATCGGGACGTATGAAAATGCGCTGGAAGACATGCTGCGACAGGGGAAGAAAGAAGAAGTGTTGTTGGTTCTGCGGCGGATTGTGAGTCTGGAGCCTTCGCAGGCCAACCATTTGCGGGTGGCGGAATTGGCCTCGGAACTGGGCGAGCATGTGATGGCGTCGCAGTCATTCTTGCAAGTGGCGGAACAAGCGCAAGCGGCTGGGGGAAATGCCGATTCATGGGTGGAACGGGCGTACACCGAGAATCCGGCGGATTCGAAGATCGCAGTGGCTTATGGCAAGAGCCTGCTGTCGCGGGGCGAGGCGGGGGCGGCGATTTTCATATTCGAGCCCTTGGTGCAGGCCGGAGACGAATCGCCGGATCTGCGCGACTTGTATGCGGAGGCGCTGCTCTCCGCGGGCCGGTGCCTGGAGAGCGAGCCGATGATCTGGCAGTTGTTCGAGCAGAATCCGGCGCGCATGCACCAGGTGGTGGGCCTGATCGGCAAGATGATCGACTCCGAGCTGGATGCCGAGGCGGTGGCGCTGGCGCGGAAGCTGGAAGCTTTTCAGCGGCGGCGCGGGGAACGGCGATCGTTCATCGCCACCATGCAGGAGTTGCTGGCGGCGCATCGTCCTTCGGTGGAAATGCTGGAATTTCTGGCGGAGCTGTTTAACGCGTCGAACCGTGAAGGTGATTACGCACAAGCGCTGCTGAAGCTCTTTGATCTGTGCTGCACGAAGCATGACTACCAGAAAGCGGCCGAGTGTCTGGACCGGGCAGCGGAAGTGGATCCTTACGAGCCGGGACATCAGAAACGGCTGGAGGAACTGCGGGGCAAGATCGCCGATCAACGCTTCAACGTCATCGCATCGCGGTTCACGACGGTGAAGAAAGAAAGAGAAGAGCAGGCGGTCAAGGTGCAGGAGCCGACGCTGGGAGCGGCCGCGTTGCAGGATCTGATGCTGCAAGCCGAAATCCTGGTGCAGTATGGGATGCGTTCGAAGGCCATCGAGCGTTTGCAGCGCATTCAGGAACTGTTTCCGCGTGAGGAAGAGCGCAACCAGGAACTGCAGCGGTTGTATATTGCGGCCGGCATCGAACCGCAATACACGAAGTCAGCGGCGCCGTCAGCCCCGGCCGCGCCGGCTGCAGCAAGCAGCGATCTGGCAGCGACCGCGGCGACTGCGGCGGCGAGCGAAGCGGCCGACGTCAGCAGTCTGGCGAGAGTCGCGGAAATCACACGCAAGCTGTACCACCAGGGGAACGCCGAAGGTGTTTTAAAGACGGCGGCGAGCGAAATCGGCGCGAACTGGAAAACGGCGCGCTGTATTGCGGCTTTGCGCAAGCCGGGCCTGCCGCCATCGAGCGTGCAGGAATATCACATGGAGGGGCTGATTCCGGCGAGTTCGGCGGCGCTGGTGAGCCTGGTGGAAACCGTGCAGGATCTGGCGGTGGCGCGAGGCACGGTGACGTTGGGCGATGCGGGAAACGCTCCCGAGCTGATCGGTGTGCGCAGCGCGATCGAGGAGTTGCAGATCCAATCGCTGTTGGCTCTGCCGCTGACCGAGGGCAACGATCAAGTCGGAGTGCTGATCCTGACTCAGAACGCGGACCGGGTGTGGCAGCCATCGGAAGTGCTGGTGATCCGGACATTGAGCGACCAGGTGTTGATCGCGCTTAATAACGCCGGGCTGCGGCGGCTGGTCAAGAATCTTTCGGTGACGGATGAGAAATCGGGACTGCTGAAACGGGCTTCGTATCTGGATCTTCTGCAGGCCGAAACCCGGCGCGGGTTGCAGCAAGGGACCGCGGTGACGGTGCTGCTGATGCAGTTTGGACGGCGCAGCGCTCTGGTCAAGGAACATGGCGAGCAGGCGGTGACTGCAGTCATGGAGCAGATTGGGCAGTTATTTTCGGCGAATATACGCACCAACGATCTGGCGTTCCGCTACGAGGCGACGACGGTCGCACTGGTGCTGGGAGACACGGGCGAAAAAGAAGCGCTGCTGGCGGTAGAGAAATTAAAACGGCTCCTCGGGGAAGTGCGCTTCCCGGGCAAGGACAAGGTGGTGGAGTTCAGCGCTGGCCTCGCGCAAGCGGTGATGCGGCAGCATTTCGATCCGGCGGATATTGTGACCGAAGTGGCCAACCGCGCCGATCACGCGCTGGAACTGGCGGTGGCGCAGGGCCCAGGCAAGATTGTGAGCCAGGCGCCGCAATTTGCCGCATCGGCCGCGGTGGCGTAACCTTTTTCACCGCCGAGACGCCGAGTGCGCCGAGAAAATCTCAGACCCTAACACCCCGAAACCTTGAAACTTCGCAACCCTGAAACCTTGCTCTTCTCCTGTTAAACTCACTGGTTGGCTTCTGGCCAGCCATCTCTTCACCTAAGCAGGACTCATGTTGAAACCCGGAGACATTGCCATAGTCAGCGGGGCGCGCACGCCCTTTGGACGCTATTGCGGGAAGATCAAGGATTACACGGCGCAGGAACTGGGCGCGGTGGCGGCGAAGGCTGCGATTGAGCGGGCAGGGGTCGATCCGGAACACTTCGATCATGCCGTGTTCGGCAACGCGCAGCAGACTTCGGGCGATGCGATCTACGGAGCCCGGCATGTGGCGTTGCAGGCGGGATTGCCGATCGAGACTCCGGCGCTGACGGTGAATCGAATTTGCGGGTCGGGGATGCAGGCGATTGTCAGCGCGGCGCAGATGATCCAGACCGAAGAAGCGAAGGTGGTGCTGGCGGGCGGAATGGAATCGATGTCGCAGGCGCCGTTTTCGATCCGCGGGCGCGATGGGTTCACGCTGGCTCCGGGTGGAAAGCTGGAAGATTCGCTGATGGTGGCGCTGCTCGATTCTTATTGCGGGCTCTACATGGCAAACACGGCCGAGCTCTATGGCGAGCAGCAGGGAATCACGCGGCAGGCACAGGATGAGTTCGCGCTGCGCTCGCAGCATGCCGCCGATGCGGCGTATAAGGCGGGGCGTATACAAGAAGAGCTGACGCCGGTTCCGCTGCGGAATTCGAAAGGCGAGGCGACGGGAGAAATGCTGACCGAGGATGATCACCGGCGTCCGCAGACGACGATTGAGGGGCTGACGAAGTTGCGGGCGGCGTTTGGGAAAAACGGGACGGTGACGGCAGGGAATGCAAGCGGCATTGTGGATGGCGCGGCGGCGGTGGTAGTGATGTCGCTCGACCAGGCGCAGAAAAGGAGTCTGAGCCCGCTGGGACGGATTGTGAACTGGGGAATTGCAGGCGTCGATCCGAAGCTGATGGGGCGCGGTCCGGTGCCAGCCACGAAGATTGCGCTGCAGCGAGCGGGCCTGACCTTGGACTACATCGACTTGATTGAAGTGAACGAGGCGTTCGCGGCGCAGTATCTGGCAGTGGAGAAAGAATTGGGACTCGATCGCGAAAAGGTGAACGTAAACGGCGGAGCGATTGCCTTGGGCCATCCGCTGGGCGCGACCGGGACGCGGCTGGTGCTTACGCTGTTGTATGAGTTGCGGCGGCGGAAGAAGAAGTATGGGCTGGCCACGGCGTGCATCGGCGGCGGGCAGGGGATTGCTATGGTGGTGGAGAGCTTTCAATAGGTAGCGCCGGGAGGGCGGCGCTACCTTCTAAGGATTACAAAATGGAAATCAAGAAAGTCGGCGTTCTAGGTTGTGGGTTGATGGGTTCCGGCATCGCGCAGGTCTGCGCCACCGCTGGATTCGACGTTACCGTGCTCGAGGTCGAACAGAAGTATCTCGACAAAGGCTTTGCCGGGATTGAAAAGTCGCTCGGAAAGCTTGCCGAGCGGCCAGTGGAGAAGGGCGGGATCACTCCGCAGCAGAAGGACGAGATTCGGGCGCGGCTGAAGGGCACGACGAAAAAAGAAAACCTCGCCGATTGCGACATCATTATCGAAGCCATCATCGAGAACGTCGAGGAAAAAAAGGAAATGTATGCGGCGCTCGATGGCATCGTGAAAAAAGACGCGATCTTTGCCTCGAATACTTCTTCCATCTCGGTGACCGAGCTTTTGACGGCGACGAAACGCCCGGAAAGATTCATCGGGCTGCACTTTTTTAATCCTGTGCCGCTGATGAAGCTGGTGGAGGTGGTAAAGACGATTGCCACTTCTCCTGACGTGTATGACACGGCTTACGAGTTCGCGAAGAAGCTGGGCAAGGTTCCGGTGCGCACGTCGGATAAGACGGGATTCATCGTAAACCGGCTGCTGGTGCCGTATCTGCTGGATGCGATCCGGGCGTATGAAGAGGGCGTGGGCTCGATCGAGGACATCGATAACGCGATGAAGCTCGGCTGCGGCTATCCGATGGGGCCGTTCGTGCTGCTCGATTTCGTCGGCCTCGATACGACTTACTACATTACGCATGTGATGTACGACGAGTTCAAGGAGCGCCGGTTTGCATCGCCTCCGCTGCTGAAACGGCTGGTGATGGCGGGGTGGTATGGGCGCAAGTCGGGGCGCGGGTTTTATGATTACTCGGACCCGGCGAAGCCGGTGGCGAATAAACTGTAATTTCTTAGCTGATTTATTTATCGTGTCATCCTGAGCGGAGCATGAGGATTCGCGAAGCGAATCCTCATGTGGAGTCGAAGGACCCCTACACTATTGCGCTCTCGCGGGCCTCAAGGCATTTTCGCAACGAAATCACGGTTCCTACGGCTCACAGGCAGAATGCCTTGACGCTTTACTGGCTGCGTAGAAAGAATAGGGGTCCTTCGACTACGCGGCACCTTCGCTTCGCGAAGGCGCCGCTCCGCTCAGGATGACAAGGGTTTTTCGGTGTTGGAACAAAAGCTTATGACCTTCGACAATATCCTCCTCGAAAAGAAAAACGCGATCGCCTACGTCACCGTCAACCGTCCGAAGGCGCTCAACGCGCTCAGCACGGCCACCATGGAAGAGTTGCGGGCGGCGTTCACCGACATTAAATCCGACGCCTCGATTCGCATGGCGATCCTTAACGGAGCGGGCGAGAAGGCGTTCGTTGCGGGCGCGGATATTGGCGAACTGGCGAAGCTGGACGCGGTTTCCGGCAAGGAGTATGGGCACCGGGGGCAGGCGGTGCTCGACCTGATCGAGAACCTGGGCAAGCCGGTGATTGCCTGCATTAATGGATTCGCGCTCGGCGGTGGATGCGAACTGGCTCTCGCTTGCACGATGCGTCTCGCCAGCGATAACGCCAAGCTGGGGCAGCCCGAGGTGAAGCTGGGAATTATCCCGGGATATGGCGGGACGCAGCGGTTGCCGCGCCTGGTGGGCAAGGGCCTCGCCCTGCAGATGCTGCTGTCCGGCGAGATGATCACGGCGCAGGAAGCGTATCGGATCGGCTTGGTGAATGAAGTGACCGCAGCAGCAGAGCTGATTCCGCGCGCGGAAGCGATTGCGGCTAAGATCATCGCCAACGCTCCGCTGGCCGTGCAGTACGCTATGGAGGCGGTTAACAAAGGGATGGAGATGACCTTGGCCGAGGGACTGTATCTCGAGGCAACTTTGTTTGGCGTCTGCTGCGCTACCGAAGACAAGAAGGAAGGCACAGCGGCGTTTCTGGAAAAACGCCCGGCGGCGTTCAAGGGGAAATGAATTAAAGGTTTCACCACGAAGACACAGAGGCACGGAGAAAAGCCACGAAAGAGAAAATAAAACCAGAACGGGCTCCCGAGCCAGCGGTCCCTGCGACTGAAGGCAGCCTCAGGGCTGCCGGACGGCGGTTCGCCATTGTCGTGTCGCGTTTCAATGCCTTTATCACGGAACGGCTTTTTCAGAGCGCATACGACGGATTGCTGCGCTCGGGCGCAAAAAAGAATGACATCATACTAGTCCGCGTGCCCGGCGCGTTTGAAATTCCCCTAGCCGCTCGCACGCTCGCCGAGACTCGAAAGTATGACGCCATTATCTGTATAGGCTGTTTACTGCGAGGCGACACGGCGCACTATGACGTGATCGTGAACGAGGTTACTCGAGGCATCGGGCAAGCGGCGCAGGAGACCGGCGTGCCTCATGCGTTTGGCGTGCTGACCTGCGAGACGCTGGAGCAGGCCATCGATCGCGCCGGGCTGAAGATGGGCAATAAGGGATTGGAAGCGGCGCTGGCGGCGGTGGAAATGGCGAATCTGAAAAAAGCTGTCAGCTCTCAGCTCTCAGCTGTCAGGAAGGGCAAGGCCACCCCAGCTTCCCGGAAACGCAAGTCTCGCTCCTGATCTCCACTCTTTGGTGGCGCTGCTGTCCTGTAGACTGTTTGTCAGCCGGAGTCACCGGGCGTTTTTACTGAGAGCTGAGAGCTGACAGCTGAGAGCTATTTTGGGCACCCGACGCAAATCCCGCGAACTGGTTCTGCAGATGCTCTTTCAGGCGGACATGGGAAAGCAGACGCCGGAGCTCGTCCGGAAGACGTTCTGGGCGGAGCGGACCAACGTCGAGGAAGAAGTACGCGGGTTTGCCGACGATCTGTTTCGCGTGGCCAGCGACCGGCTGGCGGAGATTGATGCGCTGATTGGGAAGCACACGCAGCACTGGCGCATGGACCGGATGGCGACGGTGGACCGGAATGTGCTGCGGGGAGCGGTGGCGGAGTTCCTGGGGTATCCGGCTACGCCGCGGGCGGTGGTGATTAATGAGGCGCTCGAAATTGCGCGGAAGTTTTCGACTCCGGAGTCGGTGCAATTTATTAATGGCGTCCTGGATAGTGTGGGGAAAGAGGTTGGGCCTTAGGAAATCAGGTCTCAGGTCTCAGTTACGAATCTAGGTAATTCACTTCTCTTGCGCCCCACTTCCTTGGGGCACAGCGATCCAACAAACTCTTGACGGGGCGGAGCCTCGTTCCTACCAGCATGGTCTGCGCTCACTGCGGCCTGATGGCCACCAGGTCGGGCAGGCAAAGCGGCGCGTTTGTGCCTTGGTCGTTGCACATGTTGGGATTGTTAGCCTCGTTGACGTTGACGAATGGGACTTGCTGGAAGTCGCCTTGACCGAGAGTGGGCGGTACGTTGCAAGCCAGTGCGGCACAAGTATTAACGATGTGCACGGAGCCGGCGGCACACACTTGCTTCGGAGGCGTACCGGTGTACTGATCGCAAGCGGCGATGTAGACCTGGCTGCCGTCAGTCGAGGCGGAAGCGGAAAGCGGGTTGCTGCCGCCGACGAGCGGGACGGAAGTCGTGGTCCCATTGCTGACGTTGAACAGGAGCACGGCGGGGACGTTTTGGGCGACGAGGATGACCTCGGCGCCGTCGTTAACCAGTTGGGAGTAAATCGGAGTGAAATCGCCCTGGCCGAGGTTAACGGACTGCACCGTGGAGAACGTCACCGTCGGAGCATTGCAGGCGAACTGACCATCCATCAGATCATTCTGCGTGTCGGTGGCCGTGAAGATGTCAATGCTCGGCGGATCGATCACGATCACGTGCTGGCCGTCCGGTGAGGGGAAGATTTGAATCGGCGTGCCGGGTGTGGTCACAAAGCCCAGATTGCCCTGGGGAAGCTGGGGGTTGCAGGTCGCGAAACCGGAAATCGAGGTTCCCGGTGCTGGTATTCCCCCCAAGAAGGCGAAGCTTCCATCCGCCGAGAATTTAACGTCGGTTCCCGGTATGACGGTCGAAATCGAGGTGAGCGCGTCGACCGTGGAGTAGATGTACAGGTTGCCCTTGTTCGTGAGAATGAAGAGCTTCAGCTGATCGGGAGAAAAAGCGGCGGCAGTGGCGGTTTCGCCCGAATTAGACAGGATGAGGTCCACGGGGGCACTGGAACCGCCGGCATTGTAGATGTAGACCTGGCTGGGAGTGGAAACGGTGTCGGAGACGACCACCAGTTTGCCGTCGTTCGAGATGGCGAGTACTTGGCCGCACAAGGAAACGTTGCAGGGCGTCGAGAGATTGGAAACTTCAGCAACGGTTGGACTAGCGGCGGTGACATCTACATACATCAGGCCCTGATTGCTGCCGAGGTAGACGCGTGCCGATGATTGATGGTTAAACATCATGGAATTGGGAGTTCGGGGCAGAATGACGATGGCGCCGATGGGCGTAGCGCCAGGGGTCACCGCGAACATTGCACTGGAACATCCCGGGGCATTCTGGCAGCCCGTGGTTGCGGCCCAGGCGGTGTAGGTGGGGGGCTTGGAAGTAGAGGTTACGTCCACGGAGATCGCGCTGTAACCCATCGACCCATTCGGCAACAGCCCGTCACTGGCATAGATGGGTAATGAGGGAAAAACTCCGATATTGCAGGTCGGGGGGGTGCAGGAAGCGGTGATGGTGGCGCCGCCAAGATTGGAGCGGGCAGAGGCGCTATTGTTTCCGTTAGTGTTGGTGGTGTTGGTGAAGGCTATGACTTCAGGATTGGACGTACTCCAGGTGAGGGGTGGGCTGGCCAGGGCCGCGTTATCGCCGAGGGCGGTGTGATACAAGGTGTCGACCGCAGAGGCCGTGATGGATACGCCGCCGCCATTGTTCAAGGTAATCGAGTTTCCTCCCTGGCTTTGGCCCCCAATCTGGAGGTGGATGGATTGGATCAGGCAGGTCGTGTACGGATAGGGGCTGCTGCTGGTCACGGAGCCGTTGGTCCCCGAGACGGAGGCAAAAAGCTGGGTGATGCCCGGTGCCTTGGCTGTGGTCTGAACCTGGTTGGGTTGGAGTGTGGGCACGGTGGTCTCTGTGGCGAAGTTGACTACACCGGCATTACTTGACGACCAGTTCATGGGGCCGACGGTGCTGGTGATGTCCACACTCTTTCCGCCGATCAAGCTGTAGGCGGTCGCCTGGTAGTCCCAAGTTTGACCCTGCGGGAAGCAGTCGTACTGCTGTGGCGGCGGACCCGAGGGGATAAAGGAGCTGATCTGAATGCTGTCGATGGGCTGGTGAACGTAGACGGTAGTTTGCGGGCTGCTAACGCCGCGGCTGACAGCTCTTACGTAGGCGATTCCAGGAGTGCCCGGAGTACACATGGTGCCAGTGGGGTCCCAGGTGCCGGCGCAGGCCGAGCCATTGCTGGTGACCGAGAGCGGCGCGGCGCCGTTCGGGGTACCGCTCTCGACGATGAACTGAATGTCAACGCCGAGGACGGCGTGGCCGAGGGCATCCTTGGCGCTGGCGCTAAAGACCTGAGTGCCGCCTATATCCATGGAGATTCCGTAGCTGGGGCTCAAGGCAACGCTGGTCACGCCTCCAGCGCCGGCGTTGCTGGTGCTCTTGCCAAGGCAGCCGGTCAAGGCAAGGACGAAGGTGATGGCCAAAGTAAATAGAAAATCGGAACCGCAACGCTGCATGAACCCTCCTCGCACCCGTTTGCCAGGCACGAGCATAATGTTGTCAGGTGGAAAACTGTCAGTGTAGATGCAAGGTTTCAAAGTTTCAAGGTTGCAGGGTTTCAAAGACGGGGTTCAGGAACCTTTCTCGGCCCACTTGAGACCTTTACACTGTGAAACCTTGAAACTTTGAAACCTTGAAACCTGGCTTTTCCTTCGCTTTCTTCGATGCGTCGAAGAGTGGTTGACGATGTGCAAGGCAGTTGTTATTATCAAACAGTTCCGCGAGTTCAAGAGCTTTGAAGAAATACGTGCCCGGTTGGAAGTGAAGCCGGGGCGCCCTCGCTGAAACGTCCTGCGAAAACCTTTGCGCCCGGGCATATTCGTTAGAGCCTGGGAGTCACGCGAGGCTATGCAGGCGAAGCAGACGAAACGGAACGCCTCCGAACCTGAATCAGGGTGAGGCGTGGCGTCACCGTCGTCGCCGATTAGTCTGAGCGGGAAATTGAACGAATTCTCACCGGCACGCATTGTTGAATAAATGCCGCGCGGGAGAGTATGGCTGGGCGCGACAGCCTGTGCCAGATCGGAGACGAGGGAGACCTCGTGTCTATTGGAATGTGTGGTTGAGACGCGGCTTGCCGCGTCTGGGAGTGGCGAGAGTGCCTACTTTTAATCAGTTGGTGAAATTCGGCCGCGATCGGACCCGGTATAAGACGGCGAGTCCGGCGCTGCAATCGTGTCCGCAGAAGCGCGGAGTGTGCACGCGCGTCTATACCCAGACGCCGAAGAAGCCGAACTCGGCGTTGCGTAAAGTAGCGCGCGTTCGCCTGACCAATGGAATTGAAGTGACGACGTATATCCCGGGCGTTGGCCATAACCTGCAGGAGCACTCGATCGTGCTGATCCGCGGGGGCCGCGTGAAAGATCTGCCGGGCGTGCGCTATCACGTGGTGCGCGGAACGCTGGACGCGACCGGCGTCGCGGGCCGCAACCAGGGACGCTCGAAGTACGGCACGAAGCGCGCCAAAAAAGCGTAGTAAAAACATCGTAGAGACGCGGCTTGCCGCGTCTAAAGGCTCTAGCCAGAAGCTAGCAGCCAGGAGCTGGAAGCAGAATGCCGAGAAAAGGACACACCCCGAAGCGGACGGTAGAGGCCGATCCGGTTTATGGATCGGATCTGGTGACGAAGTTCATCAACTCCATGATGTGGCAGGGCAAGAAATCGACTGCCGAGGGCATTTTTTATAAGTCGCTCGAGAAATTGCAGGAAAAGGGCGGCGACGAAGCCCTGAAGCTGTTCACCAAGGCAGTCGAGAACGCCAAGCCCTTGCTCGAAGTGAAGACGCGGCGCGTGGGCGGCGCGAACTACCAGGTACCGATCGAAGTCGCTCCCGACCGCAGGACGTCGCTGGCCATCCGCTGGATCGTGAGTTATGCGCGCGGCCGCGGCGAAAAAGGAATGATCGAGAAGTTGACGAACGAACTGCTCGACGCCTCGAACGGCAAAGGCGCCGCCATCAAGAAGAAAGAAGACGTGCATCGCATGGCGGAAGCAAACAAGGCGTTCGCGCATTACCGCTGGTAGAGATGGGGCTTGCCCCGTCTCAGAGACGCGGCAAGCCGCGTCTCTACACAAGAGTTTTGATGAACCCCAGAGAGGAAATTTAAGGAAGTCGTGCCCAGAACAGTCCCATTAGAGCGTTGCAGGAACATCGGCATCATGGCCCACATCGATGCCGGTAAGACCACGACGACGGAGCGCATCCTGTTTTATACGGGCAGGACGCACCGCATCGGCGAGGTGCATGAAGGCACGGCCATCATGGACTGGATGGAGCAGGAGCAGGAGCGCGGCATCACCATTACGTCGGCCGCGACAACCTGCACCTGGCGCGACATTCGCATCAACATTATCGATACGCCCGGCCACGTGGACTTTACCGCCGAAGTCGAGCGCTCGCTGCGCGTGCTCGACGGCGCCGTCGCTGTATTTGACGCCGTGCACGGGGTCCAGCCGCAGTCGGAAAAAGTTTGGCGGCAGGCCGACAAGTACGGCGTCCCGCGAATTTGTTTCATTAACAAGATCGATAAGATGGGTGCTGATTTCGAGCATGCCGTCGATACCCTCCGCAAGCGCCTCAACGCCAAGCCGGTCGCGATTCAGATTCCCATTGGACAAGAAGACAAGTTTCGCGGAGTGGTGGACCTGGTCGCCATGAAGTCCATCATCTGGAAAGATGAAACCATTGGCGCCGAGTTTCATGTCGGCGAAATCCCCGCGGACCTGCAGAAAAAGGCCGAGGCGTTCCATACCCAACTGGTAGAAACCGTTGCCGAGAATGACGACGAAATTCTGCATAAGTTTCTGGAAGGCGAAGCGATTTCGGCGGACGAACTCAAGGCGTCGCTGCGCAAGTCCACGATCGGGCTGAAGCTGTTTCCGGTGGTGGTGGGAACGGCATTCAAGAATAAAGGTATACAGCCGCTGCTCGACGCGGTGGTCGATTACCTGCCCTCTCCGCTCGACACCAAGGAAACGCATGGTCTCGATCCCGATACCGGGAAGACGATCACACGCAAAGCCGATGACGACGAGCCTTTCTCCGCGCTGGCTTTCAAGATCATGGCCGACCCGTTTGTCGGTCAGTTGACGTTTATCCGCGTCTACTCGGGACAGTTGAAATCGGGCGAGTCGGTGATGAACTCGCGCACGCAGAAACATGAGCGCATTGGCCGCCTGCTCAAGATGCATGCCAACAAGCGCGAAGACATTCAGGAAATCCTCGCCGGCGACATCTGCGCCGTGGTGGGGCTAAGAAACGTCAGCACCGGCGACACCATCTGCAACGAAAAGCATCCGATCACACTCGAGTCGATCGAGTTTGCGGTGCCGGTGATTTCGGTTGCGGTCGAGCCGAAGACCAAGGCCGATCAGGAAAAGATGGGTATGGCGCTGGCGAAACTGGCGCAGGAAGATCCTACCTTCAAAGTTCACACCGACCCGGATAGTGGACAGACGATCATCAGCGGCATGGGCGAGTTGCATCTGGAAATCATCGTCGACCGCATGATGCGCGAGTATAAGGTCGAGGCCAACGTCGGCAAGCCGCAGGTGGCGTATCGCGAGACGATTCGCAAGCACGCCGAAGCGGAAGGTAAGTACATTCGCCAGACGGGTGGCCGCGGCCAGTACGGACACGCGAAGATTTATCTCGATCCGAACGAGCCGGGCAAGGGCTACGAATTTATCAACGAGATCGTGGGCGGCACGGTGCCGAAGGAATTCATTAAGCCGATCGACCAGGGCATGCAGGAAGCCATGGAGGGCGGCGTTCTCGCCGGCTATCCGATGGTTGACATCAAGGCGACGCTCTACGACGGCAGCTACCACGACGTCGATTCGAACGAAATGGCGTTCAAGATCGCCGGTTCGATGGCGTTTAAAGAGGCGGCGCGTAAGGCGAGTCCGGTGATTCTCGAGCCGGTCATGGCGGTCGAAGTGGTGACGCCGGAGGATTACGCCGGAGCCATTATGGGCGATCTGAGTTCGCGTCGCGGACGGATCGAAGGCATGGAGCATCGGGCCGGTTCGCAGGTGATCAAGGCCATCGTTCCGCTGGCGGAAATGTTTGGTTACGCGACTCACATGCGTTCGTCGACCCAGGGACGCGCCGAATATTCGATGCATTTTGCGCGGTATGAAGAAGCCCCGCGTCATGTGGCGGACGAAATTATCGCCAAGACGCAGGGGAAAACGGCGTCAAGATAGCCCCGAAGGGGCGAAATAATTTAGCCCAGGGCGTAAGCCCTGGGTAGGCAACAGCATAATGATGAGCCCCTTTAGGGGCGGCATAAACGGTTTCGCGGGCAAGGGCGCCCGCGCCATACGGAGCTGAGAGAAAAATGGCAAAAGAAAAATTTGAACGGACCAAACCGCACTGCAACGTAGGGACGATTGGTCACATTGACCATGGCAAGACGACGTTGACGGCGGCGATTACCAAGGTGTTGCAGAAGCACAACCCGAAGATCGTGTTCCGGTCGTTCGATTCGATCGATAACGCTCCGGAAGAGAAGGCGCGTGGCATCACCATTGCCACGGCGCACGTCGAGTATGAGACGCCGAACCGGCACTACGCGCACGTCGACTGCCCGGGTCACGCGGATTACATCAAGAACATGATCACGGGCGCGGCGCAGATGGACGGTGCGATCTTGGTGGTGGCGGCGACGGACGGTCCGATGCCGCAGACGCGCGAGCAC
>Ga0326727_10002637_pt1 | contig 60257 bp, 50 predicted proteins | sample MB2enrmetagenome_FD_207643 | JGI IMG/M metagenome (GOLD analysis project Ga0326727, IMG submission 207643) | Lab enriched peat soil microbial communities from McLean, Ithaca, NY, United States - MB29MY | ecosystem: Environmental > Terrestrial > Soil > Wetlands > Peat | place: USA: New York...
CAATCGGTTCTGTGTGCCGTGTCCGCCAGTCCGGAATGCCTAATGAACCGCGGAGAGCTCCACCGTCTTAGGACGGGTTCACCAGCACATTGCCCACGGCCCCGCGGGTCGGCTTTCTTTTTTGCGCGAGGATGAGGCGCTAAGCCGCACTTTGACGCGGCGAGGGAGTGCCCGCAAGCACGTGAACAACTGGCGCTCGATGCCGTATCCTCTCTTGAAGTGCATCCCGTTCTCTTCCACATCGGGCATCTCATCATTCCGTCGTATGGAGCGATGGCAGCGGTGGGCGTGCTTGCCGCGCTCTTCCTGGCGCAGCGCACCGCGCGCATGGCCGGTGTGGATGCAGCCAGGCTCTGGAACCTGTGCGTGCTTTCGCTCTGCGCCGCACTGGTTGCCGAACGGCTGCTGCTGGTTGCCGTGAACTGGAGCGCGATCCGTCTGCATCCGCAATGGACACTGGACCTGGCCATGGTGCATCATCCGCTGGTGGCGGGCATCGGAGTGCTTGCCGCAGCGGGCTCCGCGGCCTTGTATGTTCGTGTGCACGGGATGCGGGCGTTGGCCGCGGCCGACGCGCTGGCCGCGCCGATTGCCTTGGGATTGGCCTGCGAACAGGCAGGCGCCTTGCTGGCCGGCGCCGGATACGGTACCGGCGCAACCGTTCCCTGGGCGGTGACTTACTCCAGTTCCGCAGCTGCGATGTGGAGCGGGACGCCGCTCGGCATTCCTTTGCACCCCGTGCAGGCCTATGCGGCGCTCGCCTTTTTGACGCTTGCCATTCTCCTGCTGATTTGGCTGCCGGCGCGCCCACGCGAGGGAGACGTCGCCGGCGTTTGCTTGATGGGGATGGGAGCCTCGATTTACTTCACCGAGTTATGGCGCGACCCCGAGGGACGGGGCGCCGTTCTGAATGGCGCGCTCGATGGGCCGCAAATTGCCGCGATTGCGATGGTGTTTGCCGGCGCATGGATCCTGAAAGAACGCAAGCCAGGCTGTCTCCCGTCCTCGCGGCAGAAAGAAGTCGCGCTGGCGTCGCTTGAGCCACCTGCGCCTGAATCGAATGCAGGAGCCGCGCATGAGTGATCCTCGCGCCATTACTGTGCCGGCCGAGTCGCGCGGGCAGCGCCTCGATCACTTTCTCGTCCAGCAGCTCGCCGATGTGAGCCGGTCACGCGTGCAGATGCTCATCGACCAGGGCGATGTGCGCGTCAACGGCGTCGTGACAAAGTCCTCAGCGAAGCTGCGTGGCGGCGAGCGGATCGAAGTTATCGGCGAGCCGCATCCGGCGCCGCTCAAGGCCGAGCCTGAAGCGATTCCGCTCAACGTGATTTACGAGGATGCGGACCTGGCGGTGATCGACAAGCCCGCCGGAATGATGGTGCACGCCGGCTCGGGCCGGAACGACGACGCGCGCAGTCGCGGAACGCTGGTGAACGCGCTGCTTTACCGCTTCAGCAAGCTTTCCGCCACCGGAGGCGAGCTGCGGCCGGGCATCGTGCACCGGCTCGACAAGGAAACCAGCGGGCTGATCGTGGTGGCAAAGAACGATCGCTCTCACGCGTCGCTGGGCGAGATGTTCTCGTCGCGGCGCATTAAGAAAACCTACGTTGCGCTGGTCGAGGGCAGGACCGATCGCGACAAGGGTACCATTACCGCCGGGGTCAGCCGCGACCGCCTCCGCCGCACCCGTATGACGACGCGCCCTAACGAAAATGCCCGTTCGGCAGTCTCTCATTACGAGGTCGTGCGGAGGATCGAGACGCGCTTTGGCCCGTTCACGCTGGTGAGGGTGCGGATCGAGACCGGGAGAACGCACCAAATCCGGGTGCATATGGCCTCGATCGGCCATCCTGTAGTGGGCGATACGCTTTACGGCGCGGCCGGGCAGCTCGTGGAGAAGACACCGGCGCAATCCGGCAAGGTGGCGGGGCGGCGCGGAGCCGAGGGTGAAAAACTCAGGCTGGGACGCAATTTTCTGCATGCGGCCCGGCTGGAATTCGCGCACCCGTCCACGGGCAAGGCGATGGCGCTTGAAGCGCCGCTGCCTGATGAGCTTGCGGCCTTTCTCGAGCGGCTCGAAGGCCCGGCAAAACACGGCGCAGGGAGTTGACCCTGCCGCCCGCGAATGGCCCGGTTGCGATTGTTAAAATGAGGATGTCATGAACCGAAAAGTTCTGTGCCTGGCTCTGGCGGCGATTTTTGCGTCCGCCGCGCATTCTCAACAGCCTTCAACGCCCGCGCCTTCAGCTCCGTCATCCGCAACAACCGCGCCAGCGCAAGCTCCGGCAGCGCCACAGGGCGCGGCAGATAATACAGCGCCACAACCCTTCAAGATTATCGTCAACGAGGTTCCGCTCATCTTCACTGTGACTGACGGTCACGGCCACTACATTCCCAACCTGAAGCAGAGCGACTTTGCCCTGCTCGACAACCAGCGCGCGCCTCAAAGAGTGAACCGTTTTCGCCAGCAGATCAACCTGCCGCTGCGTGTGGGCCTCCTCATCGATACTTCCACATCGATTCATTCGCGCTTCCAGTTTGAGCAGCAGTCGGCCACCGAGTTTCTGCTTGAGGTATTGAAGGCCAGGGGCGACCGCGCCTTTGTGATGGGCTTCGATGTAACGCCCAACGTAACCCAGGACTGGACCAACGACCTGGACGCGCTCGAAACGGGCGTGAATAGACTCAAATCGGGCGGCGGTACGGCGCTGTTTGACGCGGTGTACACAGCCTGCCGCGACAAGCTGCTCACTTCGCGCGGTCCCGAACCGGTGCGCAAAGCGATGATCCTCATTTCGGACGGCGAAGACAATCAGAGCCGCGTCTACCTGAATGAAGCCATTAAGGAGTGCCAGCGTGCCGACACGATTATTTACTCGATAAGCACCAACTGGACGCCGAGCCGCGGGGAGGGCGACAAGGTGATGCAGCAACTGGCCGAGGAGACGGGCGGCGAAGCATTCTTCCCGCCCAACATCGAAGACATGGCCGCCAGCTTCAGCGATATCGAGACCGAGCTGCGCAGCCAGTATGAGCTGGACTACACGCCGGCCGATTTCAAGACCGACGGATCGTTCAGAACCATCTATCTCTACTGTTTCAACCGCGGCTATCACGTGCATGCGCGTAAAGGGTACTTTGCGCCAAAGGAGTGAGCGCTGTGCATCGCGAGGCGAGATTCCGATTCATTTATTGACAGGGAGCGCGGCATTGACCGCGCTCTTTCGTTTTTTTGCGGCAGAGTTGGGCCCGGCCCATGTTCCATTTCAGGACGATCCGGCTCCTCGCGTCCGCATTTGAATTCAACCTCAATTCCCAATCGCATTTCTAATCTTTTCTTGCCCACCGCACGATGAAATAGGAGAAGGCGCTGAGCGCCGAACGTGGTCCCGGCAAGTTGTCAGAGTCCGGGGCTGTTGTGAGGACCCGGGCGGGTTGCGATGGCCGGGGCTCGATTGAAGGGTCGGGGCTTGAAGGAAGGCCTTAAACCTGTAGGAGCCCGGAGCGGATTACGGCGAATGCAGGCCTGGCTCGACGATGAGAGGTTCCGGTGATCCGGCAGGCAATATCGTGCGACATTTGCGGATCTGAGAAGCGGCAGACCAATCACTGGTTTGTGGCCTACGAACTGGGTGGCGAGTTGCGGATGAGCGGATGGAGTTCGCGCCATCGGTTGCGGCCCGGCTCAAAACATCTGTGCGGGCAGACCTGCCTGCACAAGCTGGTCGACGAGTTCATGGCCAAGTCAATTGCGGTGCGCGCGCAGCCCAGCGAAGAGGAAGAACCGGCGCTGCCCATGGCGACCGACACGAGCCTGACCTCGAAGACCGCCTATGAAGATGTGCCTTCGAAGAAGGCCGGCTTTGACGAGATTGAATCGAGCGTTCGCCTGTTGCCTCCCGTTGAAGCCTATGCCATGCGTCCCGCGCAGCGCCAGCCGGCTGGCCTGGTCACCATGCCGGCGCGCAATGAAGTGGCCGCAATTGACGGCGTGCCCGACGAACCGCGCTACAACTCTGCCGGTTGGCGCGCCGAGGCATGGGAACGCGAGCGGGAGCGCGAGTTGCGCGCAGCCGAACGGCGGCCCGACATCGTACGGCGGAGGTCGCAGCAGTAGCGCCGCCGGTATAAGGAGGCTCCTATGTGGTTCGATGTGATTTTGGCCCTGCTGGCTTTGACACCGCTGCTGGTGCAGCGCCCAAAACTTACTCCAGCGATCAGCCGTGAAGCACCGCCAGCAAACCGGCCTCGTCGAGCACGGGAATCTTGAGCTCCTGCGCCTTGGTGAGCTTTGAACCGGCCTCTTCGCCGGCCACCACGTAATTCGTCTTCTTGCTCACCGAGCCTGCAACCTTGCCGCCCGCGGCCTCGATCTTCTCTTTGGCTTCCTCGCGCGTGAGCGTGGGCAGCGTGCCGGTGAGAACGAAGGTAAGTCCCGCCAATTGCGTTGACCGCTGCTTCTTTTCGGCGGTCATCTCAACGCCCGCGGCTCGCAGGTGCTCAACCAGCGCGCGATTCGCCGGCCGCGCGAAAAAGTCGAGAATGGCCTCGGAGATGCGGGGCCCGACTTCTTCAACGAGCTCTAATTCTTCCCTGCTCGCGGCCATCACGGCGTCGATGGAACCGAACTCCTGCGCCAGCAACTCCGCTGTGCGCTCGCCCACGTAACGAATGCCGAGGCCCATCAACACGCGCGCTAGGCCCGCTTTTTTTGAGCGGTCAATTTCAGCGAGCAGGGTCCGTGCGGATTTCTCGGCGAAGCGGTCAAGGCCGGTGAGCTGTTCTTCGGTGAGCAGGTAGAGATCGGCGACACTCTTCACCAGTCCGCGATCAAGCAGCTGTTGCACTGAGGATTCGCCCAACCCCTCTATGTTCATCACTCCGCGGCTGCCGAAGTGGAGCAGCGTTTCGCGCAGCTTGGCGGGGCAGTCGGCGTTGACGCAGCGCCAGTCGACTTCGCCTTCTTCGCGCACCACGGGGTTATGGCACTCCGGACAGTCCAAAGGGAAAACGAAGCGGAGCTTCCCGCGCGGGTGGCCGGCGTCTTCGACCACCTCAACTACCTTGGGAATCACGTCGCCGCCGCGCTCCACCTTGACCCAGTCGTCGATAAGCAGGCCCAGCCGCTCAATGAAGTCGGCGTTGTGCAGCGTGGCGCGGCTCACGGTTACGCCGCCCACGAAAACGGGGCGCAGCATTGCCGTGGGCGTGAGCTTGCCGCTGCGACCCACGGTGATCGTGATGCCCTCAAGCTGCGTAATGGCAGCCTCCGCGGTGAACTTGTAGGCGATGGCCCAGCGCGGCGCCCGGCCGGTATAGCCAAGCCGTAGTTGCGTGGCGTGAGAGTCAACTTTGATTACCACGCCGTCGATGTCGTAGCCGAGCGTGGGGCGCTTGCGGCCCGCTTCCTGAATAATCCGCTCCATCTCATCGACGTTGGCCACGCGCTCGCGATGCGGGTTCACGCGGAAGCCGAGAGCGGCGAGCGCTTCCAGCGTTGCCGTCTGTCCGGCTGCATAATACTCGCCATCGATAAGCAGGAAGTAGGCAAAGAACACCAGCCTGCGGTTAGCGACTATGGAGGGCTCGAGGGTGCGCAGCGTGCCCGCGGCCGAGTTGCGCGGATTGACAAACGCCGGCAATCCCTCGCGCTCGCGCTCTTCATTCACGCGCTGGAAGGCAGCTTCGGGCATCACGCACTCGCCGCGCACTTCAAAAGCTCTTCCAGACGGGAGGCCTGCTTTCTGGATGCGATCGGCCGAGATGCTGAGCGGCACGCTGCGAATGGTGCGGATGTTGGATGTGACGTCTTCACCGGTCTGGCCGTCGCCGCGGGTGAGGCCAGCCGCAAGCTGCGCGCCGCCCGATGCGTCGGGCTGGTAATTGAGCGCCACGCTCAGGCCGTCGAGCTTAAGTTCGGCCGTGTAATCCACGGGCAGATTGCCGGCCAGCTCGCGCACACGGCGGTCCCAGTCGCGCAGCTCTTCGATGGAGTAGGCGTTGTCGAGCGAGAGCATGGGCCGCGAGTGCTGCGCCTTCCGGAAGCCCTCGGCCGGTTTTCCGCCAACGCGCTGCGTGGGCGAATCGGGCGTGATGAGCTCGGGATGCCCTGCCTCCAGGCGCTTGAGCTGATTCATCATCGCGTCGTACTCGGCGTCGCTGATCTCGGGCGCGTCGAGTACGTGATAGAGATGCTCGTGGCGGCGCAGTTCCTCGCGCAGTTTTTCAATCTGTTTTGCCGCGGCGTCGGTCATAGCAGGAATTATATTGAGGCGGTGGCTGGATGAACCAAGTTAAAGTTCGTGGTTTCCCAGGTCTCAAAAGCGAGACCTGGGGCACCCAGGCTTTGTGGTTGGTTGGTGTAGAGAGCGCGGCTACTGTGGCTCACCCTTCAGCCCGCGGAACTTGAGCATCGGTTCGATGCTGGGTTCGGCGCCAAGCCAGTTCGTGTACATCTTTTCAAGATCCTCGGTGTTGCCGCGGGAAAGAATCATCTGCCGGAACCGGTCGCCGTTGGCGCGGGTCAGGCCGCCGTGATCGAGGAACCACTGGAACGCGTCGTCGTCGAGCATCTCGGTCCAGAGGTAGGCGTAGTAGCCGGCCGCATAGCCGTTGGCCCAGATGTGCAGAAAATATGTCGACCGGTAGCGCGGCGGAACGGCGCTAACCCAGAGACGCGATTGTTCCAGGGCCTGCTTCTCGAATACGTCAGGGTCCTTGAAGGGCGCGGTCGCCTCCAGCGAGTGCCACTTCAGATCGAGTTCGGCAGCGGCCAGAATCTCAGTAAGCATGTAACCCTGGTTGAAGGTGCGCGCCTTGGTGAGCTTTGCCGCCAGCTCGGCCGGCATGGGCTCGCCGGTCTTGTAATGGCGCGCGCAATGCGCGAAAACCTCGGGATACGATGCCCAGTGCTCGTTGAACTGCGAGGGAAACTCGACGAAGTCGCGCGCCGTCTGCGTGCCTGAGAGGCTGGGGTACATGGTATCGGCGAACATCCCGTGCAGCCCATGGCCGAACTCGTGGAACATGGTGGTGACGTCGTCGAAGCTGAGGAGCGCGGGTTGCCCCGGAGCAGGCTTGTCGAAGTTGGCCACGTTGTAGACCACGGGCAGCTCGCCCAGCAATTTTGACTGGTTCACGAACACATCCATCCAAGCGCCGCCGTTCTTGTTGTCGCGCTTGAAGTAGTCGCAGTAGAAGAGCGCCAGCGCCGAGCCATCGGCGTTGAAGACTTCGAAGACGCGCACGTCGGGCTGATAGACGGGGATATCGTGCAGCTCCTTGAAGGTGAGCCCATAGAGCTGATGCGCTGCGTAAAACACGCCGTTTTCAAGGACGTTGTTGAGCTCGAAGTACTGCTTCACCTCGGCTTCATCCAGATCGTACTTCGCCTTGCGCACCTGCTCCTGGTAGAAGTTCCAGTCCCACGGTTCGAGCTTGAATCCCGCCCCTGCCGTGCTGTGCGACCCGCCGTTCTGAGCATCGATCAGCGCCTGGATGTCGCGGGCCTCCGATGCGGCTCTGGCCGTTGCCGCGGGCGCCAGGGCCTCTACAAAGTGCAGCGCCGCCTCGGGCGTTTTGGCCATCTGGTCGGTCAGCGTCCACGCCGCATAGCTCTGAAAGCCGAGCAGAGCCGCTTTTTGCTCGCGCAATTGCGCCATCCGCGCGATCGTCTGCCGCGTGTCGTTCGCATCGCCGTGTTCCGCGCGGTTCCACGAGTTCTCAAACACCGCCTGCCGGGTGGCGCGATTCGTGAGGTACACCAGGTCGGGCTGCTGGGTAGTGTTCTGCAGAGGGATCAGCCATCCCTTCTGCCCGCGGCCTTCGGCTGCCTGGGCGGCCGCGGCCAATTGCGAAGGGCTGTAGCCGGCCAGCGCCGAAGCGTCGCTCGTAAAATAAGCAGCCGCTTTTGTCGCAGCCAGCAGTTTGCTCTGAAACGCAGCCTGCAGCGTCGAATCCTCTTCGTTGATCTTCTTCAGCTTCTCCTTGTCCGCGTCCGAGAGGTTTGCTCCGGAATGGATGAACTTCTTGTAGGTGAAGTCCACCAGCTTGAGCGCCTCGGGATCGAGGTTAAAAGACTCGCGCCGGTCGTAGATGGCCTTCACGCGCGCAAAGAGCTTCGAGTTCAGATAAATCGCATCCTGCAATGCGGCTTGCCGCGGAGCCTCGTACTCCTGCACCTTTTGCAGTGCCTCGTCGGTGTTCGCAGACGTGACGCCGTTGAACACATTCATCACGCGGTCGAGCAGCCGGCCCGACCTCTCGAGCGCAACCAGCGTGTTCTCAAAAGTGGGAGGCACAGGATTGTTGGCGATGGCCTCGACTTCCTTAAGCTGCTCGGCCATACCGGCGTCGATGGCCGGTTGATAGTCGCTGTCCTTGATCTTATCGAAGGGCGGCGCATGGAACGGCAGCGCGCTTGGCGCGTAAAAGGGATTCTGCGGACCGAATGTGCGGGTCTGCGCCGCGGCCAAGGACGCGCCCGAGGTGATCAGTGGGTACATGGTCAAAACCAATACGCTCCCAAGGGTACTTCTAAAGCTTTTCATACTTTCACTTGTTTCTCCTGCAACGGTCGATTGTATGAGAAATGGAGCGACGGCGGTTGTGATGGGGGTCAGCTTCCTGGACGCGCGCGGTCGGCGGCCGGTTTCTGCCGCCCCTACGGGGCTAATGTACCCGTTCGGGCTCATGGTCTCCACGTTGAAACTCGGGGCTAACGACCGTTGCGCCTGCGGCGTGTGCCTGATCCAGGTGCGCTTGTGTGGGATGCTGTTAGAAGGACATTTTGGGATCTATGGAGCCAGTCACCCATTTTCTGACCGGGGCGTGCATCGGGCGCGCGGGATTCAATCGCAAGTCGGCCTACGCCACCCTGACGGCGGTGCTGGCCGCCGAGGCCGCCGACATGGACGTGTTCTGGGGATTCGCCGGACCGGTTGAGGAGTTGAAACACCATCGCGGAATCACGCATACATTCATCGCCGTGCCGGTAATCGCGGCCGTGGCGCTGGGAGTGGTGTGGCTCGTGGATCGAATTCGCAGGGGCCGGGCAAAACCTACGCCCGCCACTACCCAGGTCCAAGGAGTAAAAGTGCCTCCGGTACCGCTCGCGGCGCCGGCGCCACCGGTGCGGTGGGGTTGGCTTTATTTCACAGCGCTTGTGGCCGCGCTCAGCCATCTGCTCCTTGACTGGACCAACAACTACGGCCTGCGCCCGTTTTTCCCCTTCAAGCCGAGATGGTACGCCGGCAGCTTTGTCTTCATCGCCGAGCCGGTCATCTGGGGGCTGTTTGCTCTGGCGCTCATCATGCCGTGGCTCTTCGGGCTCACCGATCAGGAGATCGGCGTCAGGCGCAAACGGTTCCGCGGGCGGGGCTGGGCGATCTTTGCGCTGGGAGGAATGGCTGCACTGTGGGGCTGGCGCTGGTTTGAGCACGAGCAAGCGCTCGCCATGCTGGCTAAAACCGAAGTGACTCGTCAGCCGGTGATCCGCATTGGTCTCGAGCCTTACCCGGTGAACCCCTACCACTGGCACGCCATTCTCGAAACGCGCGATTTTTACCAGACGGCTGAGATCGACACCTTCAACCCGGATTCGCCGGTGGCAATTACGAGCGATCCCGAACTCGACGTGATCTATAAGCCTGCCGACACGCCGGCAGTTGAAGCAGCCAAACAAACGCTTCTCGGCCGCGTTTATCTCGACTGGGGCCAATGGGCCGTGGTGCGCGATGTTGGGCCGGAGCCGATACCGGGCGTTGCGCCGCCAAACCTGCCCTTCAACCGCAAATGGACGACGGTCGAATTCTCAGATTTGCGATTCTCCTACAGGTTTGCGGGCGCAGGCCGCGGTAAACAGAACGCGCCGCTCGGCGGCTGGGTTTACATCGTCGACGGGCATGACGAAGCCGCCGAAGGGATGGGCGGCACAGAGCAGAAGACTGGCGGGATGGAATAGGCGCCTTCCGTCGGATGAAGGCCTCGTCGTGGGACCGCAAGAGCAAAGTACTTTTCGCTCTCATGGAAATTGTTTTTGCGATGTGGAATATTAGAGGTTGACCCGAGGGGATTCGGGTCCGCAAAATGAAGGAAGCGGAGCCGGCAAAACCTCAAACCGCGCGACCGGTATCCCCAGAATCCGGCGGGATTGGGTTCCGAATCCGCAGAGCTTCATAAACGTTTCAGAATCAAAAGGATGACTAGTCGATGATTGCCTATTTGCTGGTGCTGCTGGCGGTATTGAGCCGTTACCTGGTTGTGGGGCACCTACCGCTCCTGAACTTTACGGCGGTCACGGGCGGGCTGATTTATTTCGGCGCGCGGCGCTCCTGGCGCGAGATGGCGGGTCCGCTCGTCATCCTCATGGCCAGCGACTATTTCCTGACCACCTACGCGTATCACTACGCCTTCCACTGGCAGGGCTACATTCCCACCTGGATCTGGTATTTGGCAGCCATGGCGCTGGGCCAGATCCTGCTGCGCGCCAAGATCAGCTTGGTCCGCGTGGCGGCGGGCGCCATCCTCGGCCCCACCTCGTTTTGGATCATTTCGAACTACGCCTACTGGGCCACCGGCAGCATGTATCCGCGCACGCTGAGCGGCTTGATGACCTGCTACGCGGCTGCGATTCCCTTTTATGGCAACGACCTGGCGGCAACCTCGATCGTTCTGGCTGCGGCCTTCGGCATCCCGGTTCTGGTCCATCGGATGAACCCGGCCGAGCGGGCGGCGGTTCAGATCAGGAAGTAAAGTGGATTGAGCTGGTCTACGAGAAGGGCAGCCTGCGGGCTGCCCTTCGTAGTTTCGGCCGCTTACCGCCGGATCATTGGATCGCCCCGGCGCGCTTTTTTCTCCTCCACCAGATAGCGAACCCGCCCACGGCGAGCGCGCCAACCACGCACATCGTGGCCAGGGCGTGGTGCGCCACCAGGTCGGCCGCGCCGGGGCCCAGCTTCAATACCAGGAAGGCTAGAATGAGCCAGCGCACCAGGCGTCCGCAGAATACCGCGCCCATGAACGGCACAATGCGCATCTCAAAGACGCCCGCGGCAAAGATGAACACCTTCCAGGGGGTGGGAGGCGGCAACATTGAGGGGATCATGACGGCCAGGAACTCCTGCCGCTCGAATCGGGCGCGGATGCCGTCAAACCGCTCGCGGTTGATGCGCTTCATCAGAAAGAGCTCGCCGCCTGCCCGGCCCAGGACATAAGGAAACAAGCTGCCAATCGACGATCCCAGGGCTGCCATCAGCACGTAGGCCCAGAAATTGCCTTTGGCGTTCCAGATGGCAATGGCCAGGTAAGCGTCCATCGGAACCGGAATGGTGGAAGAATCGAGCAGCGCGACGGCGCCCGCGCCCCATATTCCCAGCTTGGCGAGCGCGGGAAGCACGATCAGCTTCCAGTAAGCCGCAAGGCGCAGAAAAAAGTGCTTCAATCAGGTTCCTTTTCAGGGTTCTTGACCGTCAATTCAAATTGTACGAGCCGAGACCACCCGCTCCCACTGGGATCCGGCACCGTGAACCTGTGCATGATGGCAACCGTTCGAAGAGAATGAGAGAATAAGACAAGCCAGGAAGGAATTGAGTTGGAGCCGGCGCCTATGAGCGCATCCCCGGGCTCCTGAGCGTCGAATGCCCACTCGCGAAGCGCCAGCAGAAGTGAACGAGCCCGAGAGCCACGCCGGATCCGCAACCGGAACGGCCGCTACGCCGGAGACCTCCGCTCCAGAGTCCGCGCCGCCAGAGCCGGTTTCGTCCGCCAGAAGCACCTCGCGCTGGATCGACTACGACACCCACGAACTGCTGGAGATGATCGGCGAGCTCGAGGACGAGCGGCGCTGGGCCCGGTTGCGCGAGGGCGTTTTGTGGGCGGTGCTGATCCACATCACTTTGATTCTGGCGCTGTTTCTGCTGCCCACTTACGTTTTCAAGGTCCCACCGGTGGTTGAAGCGAACCTGCACGATAAAAACGACTTCACCTACCTCGATTCGCCGCAGTGGAAGCCGAAGATTGCGCCCAAGCCCCTCGTCAAGCCGCCAGTGATCGACAAGCAGACCCTGGACGAGATGCAGCGTGAGGCGCCGCCGGCGCCGAAGGAGGCCGCGCCTCCACCACCGCAGGAACAGGCCCCGGAGCAGCCCAAGCCGCAGCCTGCGCCGGTCATTCCGCCCGCGCCGCAGTCGCAGTCGCCAATTGAAGCGCCGCGGCCATCGGCGGTTCCGGCACGTCCCAACTTCGCCATGAACGACTCCAATCCCGCTGACCAGTTGAAGCGTGACATGGAAAACGCGATGCGCAACCGCGGCGGGGGCGCAAGTCAACAGCCTTCAGGCGGTCTCTCCCAGCATCCCGGCGCGGCAGGCGGCATAAGAATCCTGAGCGACACGCAGGGCGTCGATTTCAGCTCCTGGCTGCAGCGCTGGCACTACGAGACTGAGAGAACCTGGGACCCGCTGATTCCCGATGAGGTGAACGCGCCTATTTACAAATCGGGCATGGTGGCGATTGAGTTCAAGGTGCTGCCCAACGGGCGGCTGATGGACGGCAGCGTTCATTTGGTGGGCCGTTCCGGAGACTCGGCTTTGGACCGCGCCGCGTGGGGCGCGCTCACGGGCTCCAATTACCCGCCGCTGCCGCGCGACTTCCACGGCCCCTATCTCGAGTTGCGCGCATACTTCCTCTACAACATGCAGGTGCCGGAGCAGTAGCGGGTTACTCCATCGCCGGGCCGCCCGGTGTGTAGTTCGCCAGCTCATCCTCATCCGCAGTCGATTCGAGCGGATGCCCTCCACCCGGCAGGTAGATGCCGTCCTGCTCGAGCAGCGCCTCGTATATGGGCGTGTGCCGCCAATAAAGGGCGAGGGCAAAGGCGCTCATGTTGGCGATCATCAGCGGCAGCACGAGCCCGTAGCCTCCGGTCATCTCAAAGATGATGAGCACAGAGGTCATGGGCGCGCGAATGATTCCTGCAAACATCGCCCCCATGCCCACTACCGCAAATGCACCGATGGAGTCGGCAGGGTGATGAAAGACGCTCACGTCGATATACCCTACCGCACCGCCCAGCATTCCCCCCATAAACAGAGCCGGCGCAAAGATGCCGCCCGCGCCGCCGCTTGAATACGAACTGACCGTTGCCGCCAGCTTGAGCAAGCACAATACAACCATCGCAGCAAGCGGCAGCGAGCCCGTCAGGGCCATGGTGAGCGTCTTGTAGGGGTCGCCTGCGATGCCATTCATGTGAAAGAAGATGAGCGCCACAACCGCAAAACTCCCGGTGGCTGCTCCGCCTATCGCCGGCTGTACCCACTTTGGAACGCGCTTGAGCCGGCGAAACTGTAAGCGCAGCCACAGAAGCGAATCGGTAAAAGCAACTGAAACTACCGCCGCCAGCACCCCAAGCAGCGCATACCATACCAGCGACGAAGCGTTGCCAAGCGTGTACGACCGCTGGATGTGGAACAGAGGCGCCGAACCGAATCCTGGCGTCGAATGCTCCACTACCGCGGCCAGAGCGGCAGCCACAATCACTCCCGAAAGCATGGTTTGATCGAGACTGCCGATCAGTTCCTCGAGCGTAAAAGTGACCGCGGCGATGGGAGCGTTGAAGGCCGCCGCAATGCCTGCCGCCATGCCCACTGAGGTCATCCGCCGGCGGTTCTCGGGGCTGAGCCTGAATGCCCGCGCCAGCATGCTGCTCACTCCCGAGCAGATGAAAACCGTTGGGCCCTCGACGCCGAGCGAGGCGCCGGAGCCGAGCTGCAACACGCAGAGCAGAAATTTGCCGATCGTCTCTTTGAACGAGATAAAGCCGTAGCGACGGAAGTAAGCAACTTTCACCTGGGGAATGCCGCTGCCGGCGGCAGCGGGAACGAGATAGACCAGCCCGAGCCCGGCTGCCGCACCACCCAGCGCAGGCGTGAGAATTGTCCACCAGATCCACGCGTGCCCCGGTGCATGAATTGCGGGTTCAATCCAAAGCGATTCAAGGCGCCCGGCGGTGATGTGGAAAGCAACTGCAGCGAGGCCGCACAAACCGCCGGCCACAATGGTGAGCGCGAGTACCCGCTGCCGCTCGCCCGGCATGCGCCGAGCCATCCAGGCAAGAATGCGGGAAAACCGCTCCGCAACGCCGGCCCAGGGTTTCGATTTTTGGGAAACCTCGCCACGATTCATTTCGCACTTCAAGTATAAAAGCAGATTCCTGAGGTTCTTCGCGTATGCAATTTGCGGCACAGGGTTTGTGCAGGAGAGCTGCTGGAGGCACTTGCGAAACAGATCTATAACTGCCTTTCATCTGAAAGAATGTAGTTATGCGCTTCGATGCCACTGCGGTGCTTGTCTTCTGCATTTCAATTGGGGCCCTCGGGCAGTCGCCGCAGGCAACCAGGCTGTCTCAGATTGCTGACGGCGCGCTTAGCGGGAACACTTATACCAACGACGATCTGGGCATGACTTTCCTGCTCCCGCATGACTGGACTGCGGCCGTCAATCCTAAAATGCCGACTCTCTTCAACCCCGATGTGGACGCGCCTGCAAATCGGTGCACGAGAATCCTGCTGGAATATGACTCAAAACCGGGCGACAGCACCGCCAAGGGAGTTGTCTTCGCCATCGATCCGGCTTGTCTGGGAATAGGTCCATTTCCACCCGCGGAGGCGGAAAAAGAAAGACTGGAAGCCTTCAATCGCAGCGTCGCCGAAATCTATAACAGATCGACGTTTTTCCCGCCCAGCGGTGTGAACTTGTACGCGTTTCGAGGGAACGGCGCGAAGAACCGATTGTTTTTGGGGATGGAAGGCGCTGCGGTGGTTTCACCGCCCGGGGGAGATCCCGGAGTAAGGCGCGCACCGGTGTCGATGAATACGCTATTCGTATTGGTTGATGTGGATAAGTGCTGGGTAGGGTGGGCGATCGTGGCCGACGATAAGGCCAAAGATGAGTTCGCGAAAGACTCGAGAATGACGGTGCGGTAAAACGGCCGAGTCTATGGGCGTTTCCACGGCGCCCGAATCTGGAATACAATCTTTTTGAGAACCGTATGCAGTGCCAGAGACAGTCCTCTTTGGTCCAGCCTCCCATGCTGAGGCGCTTCCGCCGCGGCCGCCACGACCGTGGACGTTGATCCCTCCCGCTCAGTAATCTAGTTTCGTCGAAATTGGTCCGTCCACGACCGGCAGTTCCAAGGCCGTAGCCGCGTTGGCCGTAGCCGCGTTCGTTCGTGCTTTCCCGCCCTTGCGGCAAAAAACTAAGACGCCCTACCCTGAGGGTCCCCAGATGGGGCACCCCACAGCGAGGGTGAAGCGAAGATTGAGATGTACAATCCGCCCGATGCGCGGATAGAAAGGGATTTCCCCAAATGAACAGCTTTAATAGCCAAGCCGTGCTCACTTCCGGCGGCCGCTCCTACACCATTTTCCGCCTGCCTGCGCTCGAGAAGCGTGGCTTCAACCTGGACCGCCTGCCCTTCAGCCTCAAAATCCTTCTTGAAAACCTGCTGCGCCGCGAAGACGGCATGAACGTGACGGCGGGAGACATTGAATTTCTCGCTCGCTGGGACGCGAAGGCCGAGCCTAGCCGCGAGATTGCCTACATGCCCGCGCGAGTGTTGATGCAGGACTTTACCGGCGTGCCTGCCATCGTCGATCTGGCCGCGATGCGCGATGCCATCAAGACGCTGGGCGGCGACCCGGCGCGCGTGAACCCGCTGATCCCTGCCGAACTGGTCATCGACCACTCGGTGCAGGTGGACGAATACGGCGCCGTGGGCGCTTTTACTACCAATACCTTGCTGGAATTTCAAAGGAACCGCGAGCGCTACGCGTTTTTGAAGTGGGGCCAAACGGCGTTCCGCAATTTCTCGGCAGTGCCGCCCGGCATGGGCATCTGCCACCAGGTGAACCTGGAGTATTTGGCTCGTGTGGTGTTCACCGCAGAGATAGGCGGTGAGTGGTTCGCCTATCCCGATACGCTGGTGGGCACCGACTCGCACACCACCATGATCAACGGCCTGGGCGTTCTGGGCTGGGGCGTGGGCGGCATTGAGGCCGAGGCCGCGATGCTGGGCCAGGCTGTATCGATGCTGGTTCCGCAGGTGGTGGGCTACAAGCTCACCGGCAAGCTGCGCGAGGGCGCCACGGCCACCGACCTGGTGCTGACCGTGACGCAGGCGCTGCGCAAGTTGGGCGTGGTTGGCAAATTCGTTGAGTTCTACGGGCCGGGCATTGCGGAGCTGCCACTGGCCGATCGCGCCACCATCAGCAATATGGCGCCCGAGTACGGCGCCACCTGCGGAATCTTCCCGGTGGACGCAGAGACGCTGCGCTACCTCCGGCTGACCGGCCGCAGCGATGAACAAATTGCGCTGGTCGAGGCCTACTACAAGGAGCAGGGGCTCTTCCACACCTCAGGCTCGCCCGAGGCTGAATACACGCAGACCCTCGAGCTCGATCTGGCGACTGTAGAACCCAGCGTGGCAGGCCCGAAGCGGCCGCAGGATCGCGTGCTGTTGAAGGATGCCGCTGCGAGCTTCGCGCAACAACTGCCGTCGCTTCTGGCGCCCACCGCCAAGCCGCTGGGCACGCGCACCGCCGCAACTTGGGAGCCCAAGAGCGTGACGGACTCGGGTGTTGCCGTTGCCGAGCCGCTGCACGTAACGACCACAGTGAAGGAACGCTTCAACGTCGATCCCGACCCCTATCTCGATCACGGCTCGGTGGTGATTGCGGCCATCACAAGCTGCACCAACACTTCGAATCCCTCGGTGATGGTGGCGGCGGGCATTCTCGCCAAGAAGGCCGTCGAGAAGGGGCTCACCGTTCCGCCGTGGGTGAAGACCTCGCTCGCGCCGGGCTCGCGCGTAGTCACCGACTACTACCGGAAAGCCGGCTTGCTGCCCTATCTTGAAAAGCTGCGCTTCAACGTGGTGGGCTACGGCTGCACCACGTGTATCGGCAATTCGGGACCCTTGCCCGCCGATGTCTCAAAGTCCATCGACGAGCACGGACTGGTGGCCGTGAGCGTGCTCAGCGGCAACCGCAACTTTGAAGGCCGCGTGAATGTCGACGTGCGCGCTAACTACCTGATGAGCCCGCCGCTGGTGGTGGCCTACGCGCTGGCCGGCCGCATCGGCCACAACTTCGATACAACTGCGCTGGGCAGCGATTCGGACGGAAATCCAGTCTATCTGAGAGACATCTGGCCCTCACAGGCCGAGGTCGCCGCTGCCATCGAAAAAGGCGTCAGCAGCGAGAGCTTCCGCCGCGAATACGCGACTGTGAGCGATGGCGACGCTAACTGGCAGGGGCTCAGATTCCCCTCCGGCGACGTGTACCAGTGGGAGCCCGATTCGACCTACATTCGCAAGGCGCCGTACTTCGATGGCATGACCAAAACGCCCGCGCCTGTGAGCGACATCCTTGGCGCGCGCGTGCTGGCAGTGCTGGGCGACTCGGTGACCACCGACCACATTTCGCCGGCCGGTAACATCAAGACTGCCGGCCCAGCAGGAAAATATCTTGCCGAGCACGGAGTGAAGACCGCTGACTTTAACAGCTACGGCTCGCGGCGCGGCAATCACGAAGTGATGGTGCGCGGCACATTTGCGAATGTGCGGCTGCGCAACAAGCTTGCGCCCGGTACCGAGGGCGGCGTCACGCGGCTGCTTCCCGAAGGCGAGCAGATGTCTATCTTCGACGCCAGCGTGGAGTACGCAAAGCGCGGCGTGCCGCTCATCATTCTCGCCGGCAAGGAGTACGGCTCGGGCTCGTCGCGCGACTGGGCCGCGAAAGGGCCGAATCTGCTCAGCGTGCGCGCGGTCATCGCCGAAAGCTTCGAGCGCATTCACCGCTCGAACCTGGTTGGCATGGGCATTCTGCCGCTGCAATTTGCCGCAGGCGAGAACGCTGAGTCGCTGGGGCTGACCGGCGAAGAGACTTTCGATTTTGCCGGGCTCACCGATCTGCTGAAAGCGAAGTTTGCCGGAGGGCGCGTGCTGCGCGTGAAGGCCACCAGCGCCGACGGCAAAGTTGAGGAATTCGATGCGACTGTTCGTATCGACACGCCGCAGGAGATCGAGTACTACGAGCACGGCGGCATTTTGTTGTATGTTTTGAGGCAGTTGGCCAAATAGAGAGTCAGCGAGTTAGCGAGTCAGCGCGGGCCTGCCGCGTTCCTCAGGAACACAGCAGGCCCGATCCTTTCCCGTAATGCGCCGGAGCAGCTCAGCGCACTTTGCTCGTCTACGGGTTCGAAATCTTCGGCGGATTCGGCGAGGGATACCGGCGGAATGTCCTGGGCGCCTTTTTTGCCGCGCCGCGCTTGCCGTCGCCGGCTTCCTGCAGAGCAGCTTCCTGGTCGCGGGTAATTTGGAAGCGCACGCCCTCAAGCCTCTGCTCGCCCATCACGTGCAGGCGCATGAAGTTTGTCGAGCCTGACTTGGTGCGCGTTCCGGCCACGATCGCGATCACCTCGCGGGTCCGCACGTATCCGTTCTGCTCCAGCAGGTTCTCGGCGCACTCCACCAGCGCCTCGGTGCTGTTCACCTTGGGGCAGCGGATGGGCGTGGTACCCCACAGCAGATTCAGCCGGTTGACGGTTATCTCAACGGGGCTGAGTGCGAAGATGGGCGCGGAGGGGTGGTACTTCGAGAGCTGGCGCGCCGTTACGCCCGACTCGGTAAACAGCGCAATGCCGCGCAGGTCAAGATCGTCGGCCGCGTGCGCCGTCGCTTCGCAGATGGTTTCGGCAATGGACAGGTGCGACTTCTGGATGCGCTGCTCAAACAGGTTCTGCTCCTTGATGTCGCGCTCGGCTTCGCTCACAATTCGCGCCATCATCGCGACGGCCTCCACCGGGTACTTGCCTACCGCCGATTCGCCCGAGAGCATCACGGCGTCAGTGCCGTCGTAAACGGCGTTGGCAACGTCAGAGACCTCGGCGCGCGTGGGCCGGGGATTCTCGATCATCGACTCGAGCATCTGCGTGGCTGTGATCACGGGCTTGGAATACTCGGCCGCGCGGCGGATGATGTGCTTCTGAATCGCGGGCACCATCTCCGGCGGAACTTCGACGCCCAGGTCGCCGCGGGCCACCATGATGCCGTCAGAGACCTGCAGAATGGCGTCCAGATGTTCGATGGCCTGCGGCTTTTCCAGCTTGGCGATAATCCAGGTATCGAAGCCAAGCGCCGCCACGCGATTGCGCACCATGCGCACGTCTTCGGCGGTACGCACAAACGAAACGGCGATTGCATCTACTCCGTTTTTCAACGCGAATTCAAGATCCTCGGCGTCTTTCTCAGTGAGCGAAGGCGTGCGCACCGGGATGCCGGGCAGGTTGATGCCCTTGTGCTCGCCCAGCATGCCGCCGTTGACGATGTCGCAAACAACGTCGTCGCCCTCCACCTCGTGCACGCGCAGCTCGATCAATCCGTCTGACAGCAGAATGCGCGAGCCCTGTTCCACGTTTTCGGCCAGAGTTTTAAAAGTGCTGCCCACCAGCGTTGCGGTTCCGGGAACATCGCGCGGAGTTATCGTCAGCCTTCCACCCGCCTTGAGCAGAACGGGTTGATGATCTTTCAGGTTCGCGGTGCGGATCTTGGGCCCCTGCAGGTCACCGAGGATGCAGAGAGGCTTGTGCTCGTCGAGGCTCACCTTGCGGATGAGCTTCATGACGGCCAGCTTTCTTTCGTGCGAGCCGTGCGAAAAATTGAGGCGTACGACATCCACACCGGCGCGAACCAGGTCGCGGACTACGCCTTCGGTGTTCGAAGCGGGTCCGAGCGTGGCCACAATCTTGGCGCGCCGCTGGGCCGGTATGTTGGTCAACCCCGTGTCAGGGAAAGACATAGGACGACTCCCTTGCAATCGTTATTAATGTGAGACGCAGTTGCCAGGTAAAAAATTCGCTTAAGGGGCGGGGAGAATACGTATTTTTATTCTAAATGGAGCGCGCGGATAGCGCATCGCGCGTTGACGCAGCCACTCTGCAAGACGAATTGGGCGAGTAGAACGATGTCAAGCATTGCGGGGCAAACATTCGCGCCGCGGGCCGAAGGACCAGGATCCGTTCCGGCCGGGTTACGACGCTTTCGCGCCGTTCCCACCCTGCAATTCCTGTCGCTCGTGGTAAAAAACCCCGTTCAGCTCCGCGCCCATCAGCACGCTGAAATTAGTAATGTAGAGCCACACCAGCGTCGCAATGCCCGCGCCGAAAGATCCGTAGAATCGCGAATAATTAGCAACGCGCGTGACATACCAGCCGAATGCCAACGTGGCCGGGAACCAGATCAGCGTGGCCGCGGCCGCTCCCGGCCCGACTCGCAGCCAGTGTTCCTTGCGCCTGGTGCCAAAGTGGTAGAGCGCGCTCATCACCGTTGCGCTGGTGAGCAAAGCAATCGACCAGCGCGCCATGCGCCAGAAGAAGAGAACGAAGTGCCGCAACTCGTGGCCGGCGTTGTCAATCATCCACAGCTCAATCTGATGTCCGAACACAACTACCAGCGTCGCGATCGACAGGGGGACCATAGCGATGGGCAGGAGCGCGATCCCGCGCAGGCGCTTGTCCCAGAATCCCCACGTATCCTGCGGCAGACTGTAGGCGCGGCGAAAACCCTCCATCAGCGAGAGCATGACGCCGAGACCGGCAAAGATGCTGAGGCCGGTGGCCGACAACAGAAGCTGGACCGAGTACACCCGGCGCATGAGCACGTAAGACTGCAGCAGATCGAGGGTGTCAACCGGCAGAAACTGTTCGAAGAGCGAACGCAGCTCACCCAGCATCGTGCTCCCCTCCTGCACCTGGGCCACCAGCGTGGTGATGACCAGCAGGGCGGGAAACAGCGTGAGTATGCCGGAATAGGCAGCCGCTTTCGACGTGTTGACGATGTCGTGCGAGAGCGCCTGCAGCAATGACTTACGCACGATTCCGAAATACCGTTTCATGGCCGGCCTGTACTCCCTTGGCAAGAGTAGAGCATTTCTGTGGGTTTGGGCGATGCTTTGGTCCTGGCTAGAGTCTGTTATTACCATTCTTGCAGGCAGCGCCGGGAGTCAAACCCCCAACCTCTTGACGCTGTTTCTTTCCGTCAAGCTTCTCAATGTGGGAGCCCCGTGCCCCGAATTCACCCGAATTTCCCATCGAAAACCTCTTGCCCCTGCGCCTTCGGCAGGTAAACTGTGCGACAGGAGGCAAGTTCCCCATATGCAAACCCGGATACTGGGCACCACCATGCCCGTCCTTGAAGTCGAGCTGCAACCAAACGAGAGCGTGTTCTCAGAGAGCGGCGAGCTCAGTTGGATGACCGGCTCGATCCAGATGACCACGCACACCCAGATGGGCGGGGGCGGCGGGCTCTTTGGCGTCCTCAAGCGGGTTGCCGCCGGCGCCAGCATCTTCATGACCGAGTACCGCGCCTTCCAGTATCCCGGTGCGGTCTCGTTTGCCACCAAGGTTCCAGGCCACATTGTGCCCGTCGATCTGGGGCAGGGGGCGGAGTACCTGGTGCACCGTCACGGATTTCTCTGCGCGACGGATCAGGTCAGCATCACGCTGGGGTTCCAGCAGTCGCTGGGCGCAGGAATCTTCGGGGGCGACGGATTCCTGCTGCAGCGCATTGGCGGCATGGGCACGGCCTGGCTCGAACTGAGCGGCGAACTGATCCAGAAGAATCTCCAGCCCGGCGAAGTTCTGCGCGTGCACCCCGGCCACGTCGGCGCATTCCAGGCATCGATGAGCTTCCAGATCACCACCGTGCCCGGCATCAAGAACATGATCTTCGGCGGCGATGGAATCTTCCTGGCCGAGTTGGTGGGACCGGGAACAGTGTGGCTGCAAACGTTGCCCATCTCCCGGCTGGCGCACCAGATCGGCGAGTACCTGCCTCGTGGGGAGAGCCGGCAGGCACCAGCGGCAATCGGCGGCGGCCTGCTGGGCGGCATAGTTGGCTCGATCCTGAGTGGAGATCAATAACTGCGGCGGGGTTAGCCGCGCTTAGCGCGTGTTAGCGGAGTTAGAAAAACCAACGCGGCAGAACTAAACCTCAAGGTTTCGATCTTCCGCCGGAGTTAGCGCCGCTAGCGCCGCAGACTCCGCTGACACCGCTAGCTCCGCTGTTTTTGCAAGGAATGGCATGACGAAAGAAGCAGCCCCAACTTACAACCTTCGCGGCGACATCGTGTTCACCTTCGCGCTGGCCGCGGTGGCCTATATTGCGTGGCAGTTGCGAGACCTGCTGATTCTCTTCTATGTCTCAGCTCTGTTTGCCGTAGTGCTCAGGCCGATCGTGGACGCCACGGGTAATATCCACATCAAGGGCAAGCAGCCGTTTCAAGGGCCCATAGCGATCCTTGTGCTGGTGTTGGCGGTGATGGCCGTGCTTACCGTCCTTGGTATTGTCACCTTTACGCCGGTCATTCACGACTTGCAGGCCTTCGGCACTTCAAACTCGGCGCAGGTCCCCAACCTGGTCGACAAGATCAAATCCATTCCCTACTTCGATCGCTATCACCTGGACGCGAATGTTGTGTATGCGCAGTTAAAAGGCCTGGCGACACAAACGGCATCGAAGGCGATCGCGTCCTTGTCGGATCTTGCCGCCGTTATTGCCAATATCATTGCCTGCTTTGTGCTTACCCTTTACTTCCTTGTGGAGGGCGATGAAACATACCAATGGTGTCTCGCCTTTTTCCCGATTCATGTGCGCGTGCGTCTCGACCTGACGCTGCGGACCGCGGGCGTGGGAATGGGCAAGTGGCTGGTCGGGCAATTGACCCTGATGGCCTTGCTCGGGCTCACCAGCACCACCGTCTTCCTGCTGCTCGATGTGCGCTACGCATATGCGCTCGGGGTCATCTCAGGTTTACTCAACCTGGTTCCGGTGCTGGGCGCTTTCATCTCACTGGTGCTTGCAGTGATTGTCGCAGGTCTCGATTCGTGGGGGCGCATGGTGGGGGTAATAATTTTTTTCGTCGTTTATCTTGAGATCGAGAATTCGTTCCTGGCTCCGCGCATCATGAAGTCGCGTGTCGGTCTGCCCTCACTGGCCGTGTTTATAGCGCTGCTTGTCGGCTTCGAGCTTGCAGGAATTCCAGGCGCCATGGTTGCAGTGCCTACCGCGGTGCTGATTGCGGTATTGCTCAAGGAATACATGATTTTGAAATACAATGACCAATAGGCACGCCTCGAGACGGAGACACTCGATCCACCCGTAACCCCCTGAGCGTCGGCCCGGCTTTATGCCGCGGGCAGTCGCATGGCTTCAAGCGCGTTGGTCAGGTCGGCCCCGAGTGCAGCCTGCGTCTCCGGCTGAAGCTTTTCGCCATGGCTGGTGAGATAGAAGACGTCGATTGCGGTTTCACCCTCGGTGTCGATCAGCGCCACCTTGATGTTGCACTGATGCGAGCTGAGGGTAAGCGCAATCTGGCGCAGCAGGCCGGGCAAGTCCTGCGCCACTACCTGAAGCAGCGTGGAGTGCGACGAGGACTCGGAATCGAACTCGAGCCGCGTGGGCACCTCGACCTTGATGTTGCCGGGATGGTTCAAATGCCGGCGCGCCTCGAGCAGTTGCTGCACTGAGACCTTCTGCGACACTACGTCGCGCATGTTTTCAAGGAACCGGTCCTTCTCGCTCGGGTTCAGCTCGATGGTGCGAAAAACGTCGGTAAAGTGGAAGCTGTCCACAATCACGCCCGCATCGTTTGAGAAGGCGCCCGCGCGCACAATGTTCATGCCCCACGCGGCCAGCGTGCCCGCCACGTCGGCAAACAGCCGCGTGCGGTCGCGCGTAATCACCGTCAGGTCGTAAAGCTGGCGGTTGGGCCTCAGGTCAAGCTGCACATTGTCTTTGTCGAGGTTGAGCGCCATCTGGAAGTGATTGCGAATCTGCTCGGGGAGGCGGGTTTGCAGGTAGCGCTGCGGAAGACCTTCAAGGAATTGTCTCAGCTGGTCGTACTGGCTGGGGGGAACCATCGATCGAATCCGATTCAGCAAGGTCGGATCGATCGCGGCGTGATAGCGGGACTCGTCCACCGACCGGTCCATGAAATTCGCCGTCGACATGTAGAACTGCCACAGGTTCTCGGCCTTCCATGGAGTGAGCGCATCGGGATTGACGGCCTTGATGTCGGCGAAGGTCATGATGGTGAGCATCTTCAACAACTGCGGGCTGCCGATCTTGTCGGCAAAGCCGCGCACATTTTCGTGGTCGAAGATGTCGCGGCGCATGGCCGACGACATTTCAAGATGCAGCCGGATCAGTTTCAGGATGGACTCGCGCTCTTCGCTGTCGAAGTCGAGCCGGGCCAGGAAGCTGTCGGCCAGCTCCACCGATTGGCCGGCATGTTCGCCGGCGCGGCGCGCCTTGCCCGTATCGTGCAGCAGCAACGCGAGCAAAAACAGGTCGAGCCGGTCGATCTCAGGCAGCAACTGCGCCAGCCGCTGCTCGTACTCGTGCGTGGGCTGCCGCAGGCCGTGCACGTTGTCGACACAGAGAAAGGTGTGCTCGTCGACGGTGTAGCGGTGATAGCTGTCGCGAATCACTAGTGCGTCGATGCCGTGGAACTCGGGGATCAGCATCTCAAGCACGCCCAGCGCGTGCATGGTGCGCAACGCGTGAGCGGCATGAGGGCCCAGCAGCACCTCGCGCAGCGCATTCCACAGGTAGGGCCCTTCGGGAATGTGAATGGCCAGTACCGGCAGCGCGTCGGTGATGCGGTCCTCGGCAGCCTGCGAGAGCGCGTAGCCGTGCGTAGCCATCAGCGAGAAGACGCGCAGAATCGCCGCCGTGTCGTTGAACTGCGCGCCCGGCTGCACATCGATGCGGCCCTGGTCGAGCAGGAAATCGGTTCCCGCGACGGGTGTTCTCCGCCGCCTGAACTGCCGGTAAAAGCTCACCGGGGCCGGCAGATGCTCCATCAACAGAGCTGCGCGGCGATAGATAACCCGCGCATGACGGTAATAGGTGCGCATCCAGTAGCTGGGATCGGCGGTTCCGCGCGTCTCAAGGCCGATCGATCTCGCCGCCGCCTCATCCTGCGATTGCCAGTCGAGCGTATTGTCGTCGCGCCCGTGGCGGAAATGCAGAAAACATCGCGCCGCCGCCAGAAAATCGAAGGCTGCCTCGGCATCGCCGCGCGCGCTCTGGAAGACGCCGCCTCGCTGCCGCGGCCACTCCCGGGTCTCCTTGAGGTGAAAGAGAACGGCGAACCACACGGCCAGGTGGTAGTCGCGCAGGCCGCCGGGACACTCCTTGAGGTTGGGCTCAAGGTGAAAGATGGTGTTGCCGTATTTTGCGTGGCGATTGCGGGCAATCTCGCCCAGCTTCTGGGTGATGCTGTTCCACTCGCTCAGCACCAGGCCGGGAAATGTCACGTCGTGGAGTTGCTTGTAAAGCGGAAACTGGCCGGCCAGGAAGCGGCGGTCGAGCGTGGCCAGCGTGAACTCCAGGTTGTCGGGGTCGAAGCGTCCGGCTTCCTTCACCGTCCGCGAGGTGGGGCTGGCCCGCAGACCTATATCCCACATCCCCTGGATGATTGCCCTCACCGCCTCGCGCGAATGCTCCTCGGTCTTCTCGTCGGCGAAGGCGAACAGCACGTCGATATCGGAATAGGGGAAGAGGTCCTTGCGTCCGTAACCGCCCAAAGCCAACAATGTGAGGTTCTGCATGGGCAGATCGGCAAAGGCCCGGCGCCACATTTCAATCAGGATACGGTCGACCACCGCCGATCGCCGCCGGATCGCCGCAGTGCCATCTCCGGTGCGCTCACAGGTCTGGCGTACAAGCGCCATCTCCCTGAGATACTGCTCCCGTAGATCGTCAACCGCAAAAACGACAGAGGTCATAGGATTGTTCGTGTGGCCTGCCGGAGCAAGAAAGGAATTGTTAACAGCATAAGACATATTTGGCCCAAACGACACCCTCGGTGCCTCGCAGCAAGCGAAAACGTGCGCCCGATCACCACTCCGGACGCGCCGGCGCAAGCGCGGAGAAGTGGAGGCATCCTCTTTGGTTACGGCAGCCATCCAACCAGCCAGAGCATAGCGTCAACCCCCAATCGATGTGAGCTATGATGTTGCGTTCCGGGGGCGCCTGAGCATGTACGTCGTGAAAGGCTTTGCACTCGTTTCCGTTGCCCTCGTTTCACTCTCCTGCACGGCCGCCAGCCTGGCTGGGGCCGCCCCGCAGGGCGCCTGCCCGCTGTCGCCGCCCCCTCTCAAGGCTTCGCACCCCAGCATTTTTAACCCCCAGCAGGAGCAGTGGCTCGGCGAGGCCGAGGCCGGCGTGGTTGAGCCTGGCCTCACCCTGCAGCCCGAATCAGCCAGCGCCTATGTCACGCAGATCGGCCAGCGGCTGGTTGCGGCCCTGCCGCCTACGTCCACCCACTATTCGTTTCACATCTTCGAATCTGCCGGTCTTTCGGCCTTCGCGCTCGCCGGCAGCCACATCTACGTCAGCCGCAAGCTGCTGCTCGACGCGCGCAGCGAAGACGAACTGGCCGCCATGTTGGCGCACGAGATCGGCCGCGCTTACATTCATCATTCGGCTTCCCTTGTTACACTGCGCTTCGAAAAGCTGTTGGGCGTTCGCTCGGTCGAAGGTCAGGCCGATATCGAGGACAAGCTCGAACGGCTGCTGAACGTTCCGCTCACGGAGTCTTCAGAGCCAAAACCGGGAAACCGCGATAAAGACGAACTGGCGGCCGATCACGTGGCCCTGTATGCGCTTATCAAGGCCGGCTATGTTCCAGAGGCTCTTGCCGCATTCCTCGATCGCATTGGCGACGATGACTTCGCCGAAAACACGTTCACCCAACTTTTCGACTTCGAGTCCGACGCCAACGTGCGCGGAGCGCAGGCAGATAAGGTGTTCAACGATCTTCCCTTCTCCTGTCGAGGCACAAGGCCGCAATACCGGCCCGGCTTCAAAGCCTATTTGGAAGCCCTCCGTGACTCGCGCATCGATCCAACTGTGCCGTCTTCGCCGGGGTTGCATTCCATTGCCCTCGCGCCGCCCATGAATCCGGCGCTCCTGAACGTACGCCTTAGCCCCGACGCCAAATATGTGCTTGCCCAGGACGAGTCGCAGATCCATGTGCTCAGCGTCAATCCGCTCAAGCTGCTCTTCTCCATCGATGCGCGCGGCGCAAAGATGGCGCAGTTCACGCCTGACTCGAAGAGCGTGGCCTTCTCCTACGCGGACCTGCGCGTAGAGAACTGGGACGTGGCCTCGCAGCAAAGAGCCGGCGTGTTGGACTGGGCGGACTACGTCGGCTGCACGCAAAGCAGCCTCTCGCCCGATGGGATCACATTCGCCTGTTTCACCGTAAGCGACGGGAAACAATGGTTCAAGGTTACCGACCTGAGCAATGCCGCGATCATCTATCAGGACACAATCTTTCCAGACCCCTTCGATGCGCCTTTAAGACCGCCTTCTGTTTGGAGTTGGAGCCAGGACGGACACTACTTCCGCTATTCCGGGCAGTATCTCGATTTCGCTCTCGACCTTAAGACGCGGAAACCGGCAACCTTCGCACCGCTCGGCAACCGCATCGCGTTCGTCGATTCCAACCGTCTCCTATTCGGTTGCGGCGAAGATCTTTTTGCGTCGAGCCCTCAAAGCAAAATGTGCTTCTCCCCGTTTCCGACCGGCGATATTCTCGACCAGTTCAACCTCGACGACACGTTGTGGATGGCGTCTGTCACCCGCGGCCCGCACGTTCTCGTAGGTCCCTTCGAGGGCGCGGCGGCGCGCCTGCTCGATCCCGCAACCGGCAACCTGGGGCAAAAGTTCAAACTCGAGACGGTCGATCTCTCCGGCGACACAATGGCGCAGGAGACCGAGGACGGAGGGCTCTCCGTCGGCAAGCTCGGCGGCAGTGTGCAGACCGCACCGCTGCCGGTCACGCCGATCCGATCCTTTGAAGCTGCAGCCTTCAGCGCCGATGGCCGCTACTTGGCTTTGAGCGATCGGGCGCGGGGCGCGGTCTGGGACTTGACCAACGGCAACAGGCTCAAGGTCACCCATCCCTTCCGCGTGGCAGCCTTCGACGGCCGCGGGCAGCTTGAAGCGGTTCAAGTGGATCAGGAGTTGAAACCCGCCGGCGTTGGAACGATCGACCGCGAGACCGGCAAGCCGGCGTCGAACTTCACCGTTGGTTCCAAGATGGTTCAGTTCGGGAACGTGACTCTGGCGGTAAAACCGCGCACGAACGGCACGTTGGCAGAAGATGTGGATTTGGCCGCATTCGACGCTGCAACCAAGGCGAGCCTATGGACGCGGCGCTTCGCGCAGGGCCTGCCCCGAGTACTGCCCGCGGACGGCGGACGGCTGGTGTTGCTTATGCCCTGGGAAAGCAACGAGCGCGAAGGGGAAGTACGCGCTCACAAGGAGGCATTGATCCGGACATCCGACGCCAAAAAGAAGGACGACAAAACCGGGCTGCTGGTCGAGGTGGTGAACAGCAGAACCGGAGCGGCCGAGCGCCTAATTCTTGTCCCCGCCGTCGAGTCAGAATCTGTAATGTCTGCCTATGCGTCGCTCTTCGGCAATCTGCTCGCGGTCAAGGGCAGCCACAACAACACCACGATCTACCGCGAGACTGACGGCTCGCGCCTCTTCTCGCTCTTCGGTGCGGTTCTGGCCGGTGACGGCGATCTCGGGCTGATCGCCGCCCGCAATCGCCCGCAAGAACTGACTCTCTATAGCACAGCAACCGGCAATCAGTTGGGCCACTGGACCCTCGACAGCCAGGTTCTCGCCGCCCGCATCGTTCCTGAGAAGAGGCAGCTGCTGGCGCTAACCGCCACACAGCATGTGTACAAGCTCGATCTTCCGGCCGCGGCCGCGGCCTCGGCGCCCCTTAACTAACCCGCATCTTCACCGGCCACCGGGAACTGTACCGCCGGTTTCCCCACCCGGCAGTACCGCGGGCCACTTGGCCCTCAGAAACCTCGCCAGACCTCGAATTCCGGATAGTCCGCGAATACACGACGGGCTTGGGCTGTGATCGAAGAGTCGCCCGCTGGGTGAATTACAGCGCGTTTTCGCCGCGCTCGTCGTTGCGGATGCGGATGGCTTCGTCGACCTTGCTGATAAATATCTTTCCGTCGCCGATGCGCCCGGTTCGCGCCGCGCCCACAATCGCCCCGATCGCCTTTTCCTTCAGGTCGTCGTGAATCACCATCTCGATCTTCACCTTGGGCAAAAGGTCCACGGTGTATTCGCGGCCGCGATAGAACTCGGTGTGGCCCTTCTGGCGGCCGTGGCCGCGGGCCTCGAGAATCGTCATTCCCTCAATGCCTGCCTCGAGCAGCGCATCCTTCACGGCGTCCAGCTTTGAGGGCTGGAGAACAGCTTCGATCTTGAGCATACGAAAAATGCCTCGTTGGTTAGCCTATCAGGCGGGACGGCTTGCTGACAGTCGCCGCCATTCAAATTTACCGGCATCAGGAGTTGAAATCGTAACCTTCTTCGCCGTGCTGCGACAGATCCAGGCCGGCAGCCTCCTGCTCCGGACTCAGGCGCAGGCCCATCACCTTATCCACCGCAAACAGCAGAATCAGCGTGCCCACAATCGACACACCCCATGAGATACCAACCGCCGCAAGCTGGTTTAGGATTTGCGCCCAGTGGCCGTCAATGCCGCCCGTCGCCACTCCCTTGCCATAGATTGGGTTGATCACCGAGGCCGCGAAGATGCCGGTCAGGATCGCTCCCAGCGTGCCGCCCGCGCCGTGCACGCCGAAGGCGTCGAGCGAGTCGTCGTAACCAAACAGGCTCTTCACCTTGAACACCATGAACGAGCAGACGAACCCGGCCGCCAGGCCGATGACCAGCGCTGACATGGGTTGAACGAACCCCGATGCCGGCGTGATGGCCACCAGGCCGGCCACGGCTCCCGAAATTGCGCCCAGGGCCGTCGGCTTTCCGTTGTGAAACCACTCAAAGATGGTCCAGCCCAGCGCCGCCGCAGCCGTGGCAAAGTGGGTGTTGATAAAGGCGCTGGTGGCCAGCGAGCTAGCCGCCAGCGCGCTGCCGGCATTGAATCCGAACCACCCCACCCACAGGAGGCACGCGCCAATAAAACTCAGCACCAGCGAGTGCGGAGACATCTTGGTCGCCGGGTAGCCCAGGCGCTTGCCCAGGTAGAGCGCGCAGATCAGCGCCGAGACGCCCGAGGTAATGTGCACCACCGTGCCGCCGGCGAAATCCAGCGACGGAATCTTGCCCCCATTCGCGTTGAGCAGGCCGCCCACGCCCCACACCATGTGCGCCATCGGGCAGTAGACGAAGATCGACCACAGCGAAAGAAAGACCGCCATCGAGCTGAACTTCATGCGCTCGGCAAATGCACCGCAGATGAGCGCCGGCGTGATGATGGCGAACATGAGCTGGTAGATCATGTAGGTCTGCTCGGGAATTGTCGGCGAGTAGAAGTTATTGGGATCGGCGTTGATCGGCACCCCCTTGAGGAACAGGTGCTCAAAGCCGCCGATAAATGCGTTGCCGTGCCCGAAAGCCAGCGAGTAGCCGCATATGGCCCAGATAATCGTCACCATGCACATCATGGCGAAACTCTGCATCATGGTGCCCAGGATGTTCTTCCTGCGCACCAGGCCGCCATAAAACAGCGCCAGTCCAGGTCCGGTCATCAGCAAAACCAGCGCGGAAGAGGTCAGCATCCACGCGTTGTCGCCCGCCGACTGCGCGCTTTGAACCGCCTGCTGAAGGGCGGCAATCTGTGCCTGGGTGGAGGGCCCTGACGCTGCAGCCGTTTGGGCCGCGGGAACAGCTTGGGCCCCTGGAGCCGTTTGAGAAATGATTGGAAGCGGCGTTGCGATCACAGCCAACAGGAGCAGCAGGTAAGTACACAATCGGGACATCGTTTTTCGCTCCGAGATCGAGACATCCGCCGAAGAGCGCGGATTGGATGAGATTCGAGGACTGCCAATAGCGGTCCGGATTTCGTCCGGTCTGGATTTCGACCGGTTCGGATCTTGAGCGGCCCGAGTCCCGCTAGCTTGTTCGCCGGGTGATCCCGCCACTGGCTACAGGAAGACGCCTGGAGGCCTGGTACCGGAGCCAACCACAGAGATAGCGAAATGCGAGTGCGCTTTAAAGACATTTTCATGGCCAGCCAGCCAGAACGCAAGTTTCAATCGCAATCTTCATTGCTTCCTTATGACTTTGTTGACAAACAGACGCGAAGCGAGCCTGCCGCAGTTTGCAGACTGTGCAAAATTCGCCGGGGGAAAGAAGCCATATTTCATGGCACGGTTTCGGCGGCGCCGCTGAACCGCCTCCCGTAGGGAGGCAAGGAAGTTAGCCCAGGCCGGGGTCCCCGCGCGCAGGTCTTCGCGCGCGGGGCGGAGAACAAGTTCGCGACAGCCAGCGCAGTCCTGGGTAGGCGGAACAAAAAGTGCTGCAGCCCCGTAGGGGAGGCGCGAGTTGGCCGCTGCGGGGTTTGGGTCCCCGCGGGATGGACCGGCGGAATTCTGCCTCGCTCAATCACTTCTTCCGCAACCTGCGAAAAGCGAAGCCCGCTGACCTGCTGACTCGCCGGCTTGCTGACTCGCTGAATCGCAGCCTGGGTTATAGTGAATCTATGGCTGCAACACTGGAGCGCGATCGTTATCTCTTCGGCGCACTGGAGAGCAGCGCGAAGAACCGCGCCAAACTTGAGGAAGCCAGCTACGGCTTCGAGGCGCCCGAGGGCGTCTTCCTCACCTCGCTCGACTTCGCGGTCAACTGGATCAGAAAAAGCTCCATCTGGCCCGTCACCTTCGGGCTGGCCTGCTGCGCCATTGAGATGATGTCGATGGGCGCCTCCCGTTTCGACATCGCCCGCTTCGGAGCCGAGGTCTTCCGCCCCTCCCCGCGCCAGGCCGACCTTATGATCGTCGCCGGCCGCGTTTCGCAGAAGATGGCCCCGGTCGTCCGGCGGCTCTACGACCAGATGCCGGAGCCCAAATGGGTTATTTCCATGGGCGCCTGCGCCACATCGGGCGGCGTGTTCAACAATTACGCGCTGGTGCAGGGGGTCAACCAGGTGATTCCGGTCGACGTATACGTTCCCGGATGCCCGCCCCGGCCCGAGCAGCTGATCTACGCCATCACCCTCCTGCAGGAAAAAATCCAGCGCGAACCCCGCAGCCTGCTCAAAACCCTCAACGTCGAGTGAGCATTCTCCCCGAAAAGAAAGCTCGGGCGACCCATCCTTCGAGCGTTCTTTGCAGCTGGGATAGACGTCCAGGGGGGCGCTTCCGAGTTCAAGAAAGCAATTCCAGCCCCAGAATGCTTGTCAGGCGAATCCTGGTGCAAGCGGTTGGAGGAATTCAGAACCCAAAAAAGAAATGAGAAATAGAACGACAGTATATATGCAATTGATTGCGCATTGTTAGCGTCAGTGACGCATTAAGGTACATGGAATCAATACGGACAATTGGCCCCCGAGTTGCTTCATTCATTATTGTTGGGTGCTTGGCATGCGTCCTTGAGAGGGTGATGTCGCATAGAAATCAAGTGCGGCAGAGATACTATGTGTTTGCCGGTGAGGCGAATGCAGGTTTTACACATCACCGACTCATGCCGACACCTTGAGGTGATCCGTGAGCAAAAGAATACGGGGTATCGCATTCCTGTCTGTCATTACGGCAGCTGCGTTATTCACGGCAGCCAGTGCGTGGGCCGACAATTTCACCCTGACCGGTACCGTTGTTCAATACTCGGTAGCCAAAACTGGAGAATACTATATTGTCGGGGCCGGAGCCGCGGGTGGCCCGGCCGGCAACTCCGATCCCTCCGGTGGCAATGGCGCCCTGATTAGGGGAGACATTTTCCTGACCGCGGGCACGACATTGGATATCGTAGTTGGCGGCATGGGCGAAACCGGTGACTTCGACGGCTATTGGGGCGGCGGCGGCGGCGGCGGCAGCTTCGTCTGGGTCGACAGCTCCGGTGAGCTTCTATTGGCTGTCGGCGGTGGCGGCGGCGCTGGTGAATGCTGCGGGTATAATGGCCTCCCTGGTCAGATCACAACTTCCGGCGGTGCAGGATATGGCACTGGCGGCGGCGCTGGCGGCGTGGCGGGCAGCGGCGGCGGCGGCGGCACTGGTAACTATGGTAGCTTTAACGGCGGCGGCGGTGCCGGCTGGCTGGGCAACGGCGGCGACGGCCTGGGTTCAGGTTCATGCGCTGTTGGTGCTGGTGAAGGTGGTTCGGGCGACGGAGGCTTTGGCCCACCAACGTTCGCAGGTGGTGCGGGCGGTGGTCCCGGTGATGAAAGTGGTCAATGCGCCAACGGCGGTTACGGCGGCGGCGGCGGCGGCGGCTGGAACGGCGGCGGCGGCGGCGGCGGTTACTCCGGTGGCGGCGGCGGCGATGGTAATTTAGGCGGCGGCGGCGGCGGCGGATCGTACCTCGATCCCGGGTTCTACGACACTAATTTGACAAGCGGCGAGAATACAGGCAATGGCTACGTGGATATCACCCTCACTCCCGAACCTTCCAGCCTTCTCTTGCTCGGCACCGGGCTTGCTGGTTTGGCAGGTGCAATCCGCAGGAAGCTGATGAAGTAATCAATCGTGCTCAAACTATTCGGGAAAGCCGCCCTGGTGGCGGCTTTCTTATTTCCTGGCAGGTGGCAAATCAGGATTGCGGATCTGCGGAACGCATCACCAGCTCCACTCCGGCTTCGTGGAAAAGCTCCTGGGTGCAACGGAAGCTCTCAGCCCAGCGTTCGCTCTCGCTTGGCACTGTAACCACGCGCTGTATGCCGGACTGGATGATGATGGAGGCGCACTGCGAACAGGGCATGAAAGGCCAGACGTAGAGCGTGCATCCCTGTAACGGCTTGCCCGCCGACAGGATGGCGTTGATTTCTGCGTGGATAATGGTGCGGTACTTGACCTCGCGGATTTCCAGGCGCTCAGCCGAGTCCGCCACCCCGGCAGGATGGCCGTTGAAGCCGAGCGAAACAACGAACTTCCCCTTCGCGATGACCGCCCCAACCTTGGTGCTGGGGTCTTTGCTCCACTTCGATACCAAGACCGCCATTTCCAGAAAGCGCGCATCCCAATCCGCCATCGACACTTCTCCTGTACCAAGAGCTCGCGCAGTTGCACGGCGCGAGACAGCGTCCGTGAGCTTCTCGATATGCCCCGGCCGACTATGCCCCGATCAAGCGCCGCCGATCTCCCGATGAGCTCTCGACAGTCCATCATTGCACCTCGCCAGGAGCGGTGTCTCGCATCGCCCCGGAAGAGCGCTTTTCCATCGGCGGACTATCATCGACCTGTGCGAACCGAAGCCAAACTGGGCGACATGCTCGCCAACGCAATCACGCACGGAGTCGGAGCCGTTCTTGCCGTGGCGGGCGCGGTGTACCTCATCGCCGCATCCACGCGCGGGACTGCCTGGCACGTCGCCAGTTGCGCCGTCTTCGCCTTAACCCTGGTTCTGGTTTACCTGTGCTCCACGCTCTACCACTCGCTGGTGCGCACGCGGGCGCGGCATGTCTTTCAGGTTCTCGACCACTCGGCAATCTACCTGCTGATTGCCGGCACCTACACGCCGTTTACGCTGGTCTCGCTGCGTGGGCCTGTGGGCTGGGCGCTTTTTGGCATTGTCTGGGCACTGGCCGTCGCCGGAGTAATCTTCAAGAGCCTGGCTATTGGCCGGTTTGCCGTGGCGTCGGTGCTGGTCTATCTGTTCCAGGGCTGGGTTGTGGTCTTCGCGGTCCTTCCGCTGCTCCATGCCATCGGCTGGCACGGGGTAATGTGGCTGGGCGCGGGGGGATTGGCTTACACGCTGGGCATCGCTTTCTTTGCTTTGGACCGCTTGCGCTACTTCCACGCCACCTGGCATGTCTTCGTCCTGGCCGGCAGCGTGGCCCACTACTTTGCCATTCTCTTCTATGTCGTTCCGCAGCATCCCTGAGCCAAAGCGCGCCTCGCGGAGAATCCGACGTTGCGCTGAGTTTCAGGAACAAAGGTCCCTCGCATAAGCTCGGGATTTCCGCTGCGGGCTCAGACGCCCGCGAAACGCCTCAAGTTCGAAGCGGCTATTCGCAGAAGACGCGCACCTTGGTGGTGTTGCCGTCTTTGCCGTCCACGTCCACGGTCAGGTCCTCAAGCTGATCGATGAGTTCCTCGAGATTCTCCGGCTTGATCTGCGAGAGCGTCATAGGTACGCCGTGTTTGCTGAAGGCCTCATCGACCTGGCCGTGGGCCTGGGGCGGAATGAGGCTGGCCAGGCGCACGCCGGCTCGCAGTAACTGCATGGGCACGCGCACGTTGACGGTGGTGGGGCCCTTCATGCCGGTCATATTCTCGTCGGCCTCGACCAGGACCCGGAGATATTTCGGGCGGGGCTTTGCGCCGGCCGCGACCTCGGCATTGGATGCGGCACTGCCGGAGCGTCCGGCCGGCTCGGCTGCCGTGGCAGGTCCGGGTTCAAGGGCTGCAAGCAGGCGCTCGGCTTCGTCGGCGGTGATTTTGCCGGCGGCAAGCATTTCAAGAATCTGGCGGCGGTTCTCGTTCATTGGTTTCCTCCCATGAGCGCTGCGATGTGGAACAGGGCGTGATGCAGCGCGGGAATGCTCCCATCGATCACGGACCTGAAGTGATGCACTGCCCCGGCGAGGGCGTGCGGTTGAACTTGGACCAGTCCGGCGCAGATCGCGCAGCCGGCCAGGAGCCACCACGCCTCGCGATCGCTCGAACAGGCGCCGATGAGGCGCTCGGCCTCGGCCGCGGTGATGCGGCCACGGGCGACCTGAGAAAGGATGGCGCGGCGATTGGTATACATGGTGGACCTCAGAGAATCCTCACTTGCACTCGCGTGCCGTCGGCGACGACGCGTACGTCGGTTCCCGGCAGGGCGCAGGTGATCTGCCAGAAGACAGCGATGGCGCGCCACGGGTTGATGCGAAAGCCGAGGCAGACGCCCATGATCGCGAGAAAGATGATGGGTGAGAGCAGAATGACCGGAATCCACAGCAAAAACAGCGGCAGCCAGAGGCGCGGCATGTGCCAGTGCGGGGCCCGGATTTCAAGAACTGCTAGATTTGGGGTCACTTGAGGGCCTCCAATGTGCGAATTGCCTCATCGGCGCTGATTTCACCGTTTTTGAGCTTTTCAAGCACCTCGGCGCGCGACGGCGATGGGTTGGTGTCGATGAACTCAAACTGGCTGGAGATGCGGTTGAGCCGCGCCTTGATGGTCGGGTAGCTGACGCCGAAGGTCTGCTCCATCTCCTTGATGGAGCCATGGGAGCGCACAAAGGCGATAACGAAGACCTGGTCCTCAAGGCTGAGCTGGGCGAGCTGCGGCAGAGTGAACTCGCCCTCGACGGAGATCTGCTTCGCGGGAATGCGGACGCGCTCGATGACGATCGGATTCCCTTGCGCGATCCGGAGTATGTCCTGCCAGTCGGAAGCCGGTTTCATCGGGGAGCCATTGCGGTCTTGGGTCATGATTCTTGAACTCAAGAGACACAATAATTAAGTTTGTTTATTTTGTCAAGATATTTATTAAGTTTTATGATTATGGTCTAAATTGACCTTGAGAAAGGTGAACTTGGGCCACCGTTAATGCGCAAAACTGAAAGAACCAAGGCTCGCACGCGAAGTCGCGGAGATGCGGGACGCCAGCAAACTGGGCCGGAACAGGTCGAAGAACGAGGCCTTGGGACCCACCGCCAACGCACTCTACCCTGTGATAACTTGAAGGTAGCGGCAGTCTGCGAGCTCGTAGCTCAGTTGGTAGAGCAACGCCCTTTTAAGGCGTGGGTCCTGGGTTCGATTCCCAGCGAGCTCACCACGACCCCAGTGATATTTGGACAGTGATCAAGGTGCGGTGATCAACTGCCGACGTTCGGCCGTTTCAATCCGGAAGCTTCCCTTCCCAAATGACAGATTCGAGAGGAGTCCTGCGGCTCTGGAGGGCGATTTCAACCCCTCGGCCAGAAGTGCGTCTCAGAGCACGCGCGCAGCCGGTGGGCGGCTGACTCGGGCGTAATGTCGCGCTGCGGCATTCCGAGCATCTCAAAACCCACCATGAACTTGCGCACCGTGGACGAGCGCAGCAGCGGCGGGTAGAAATGCGCGTGAAAATGCCACTCGGGATGCGGCTCGCCGTCAGTGGGCGACTGGTGAAAGCCCATGGTGTAGGGAAAGGCGGTCTCGAAGAGGTTGTCGAAGCGGGTAGTGATGCGCTTGAGCGCGTCGGCCAGGGCATCGCGCTCTTCTGAAGAGAACTCGGGCAGCGCCCCGGCATGGCGGCGGCTGAGGACGAGCACCTCGAACGGCCAGACAGCCCACCAGGGAACCAGCGCGACAAAGTGGTCGTTCAAAAAGACGACGCGCTCACCTGCGGATTGTTCCTGGGCGAGGTAATCGCAGAGCAGGCAGCGGCCGGTGCGTGCGAGGTGTTCGTGCTGGGCAGTGGTTTCGGCGGCCGGCTCATCGGGGATGAAGCTGGTGGACCAGATCTGACAATGCGGGTGGGGATTGCTGGCGCCCATCATGGCGCCGCGGTTCTCAAAGATCTGCACGTACTCGATCCAGTCGAGGCTGCCGATCTGGTCGTATTCCGAGGCCCATGCGTCGACCACGGGCCGTATCTCCTCGCGGGTCATGCGGGCCAGGGTGAGGCTGTGATCGGGATGGAAGCAGAGCACCTTGCACAGGCCTCGAACCGGCTCGGCTGCAAGCAGCGGAGAGCGCGAATTGTCGGGCGATGCCGGTAGGTCGGGCAGCAGGGCTGAGTAATCGTTTACAAACGCGAATACATTTTCGTAGGCGGGATTGTGGGCGCCACCGGCGCGTGTGTTTCCGGGGCACAGGTAGCACTGGGGATCGTACGTGATTGCCGCCGGCGCGGACTTCTGCGCGACTTCACCCTGCCAGGGGCGCTGCGTGCGGTGCGGCGAAACCAGCACCCAGCTCTGCCGCAGCGGATTCCACCGCCGATGTGGGTATTGCCAGCGTTTTTCCATTCCTGCTCCTGGAAGCCATTGTAAAGCGCATGGTTTGGTCGCACCTGCGCGAGTGTACGGCCAGATTGAAGAGGGCGCTTCGACCTGGAAGCGAACCGTGGCTCAAAAATCTCTTGACGAAAAGATGAGTCTAGTGTATTAGTTCAGTAGACACTTGATATGCAACTACGAGTCAACTTCAGTTCCGGCGTTCCCATCTACGTGCAACTGATGGAACAGATCAAGCACGCCGTGGAGACGGGCGCCGTCCGCACAGGAGAACAGTTGCCCACGATTCGGAAGGTTGCAGATGACTTGGCGATGAACCCGAATACTGTTGCGCGGGCCTACCGGGAGCTGGAACGCGAAGGCGTGATCGAGGTGCGGCACGGGTCAGGCGCATTTGTTGCCGAGGTGGAGACGGGCGCCAAGCCAGTGGCAATTGCCCAGGCCAGCGAGGGGTTACGCCGTGCGATTGAGGCAGGTGCGCGGCTCGGGCTCTCGGAGCCAGAGCTGCGGCGGGTATTTGAGCAGGAGCTGTCGCATGTGATCGGCGACAGCGGAGCAGCGAGCAGCGCGACCGACAAGACGCCGGGGGGCGCGGAACCAGGAGGAAGCGGTGAGCGAAGCAGTGGTTGAGACGCATGGCCTTTCAAAGAGCTATGACAATAAACCGGCCCTGCGCAGCCTTGAACTCAATGTGCCGCGCGGGTCAATTTACGGATTCCTGGGCCGCAACGGCGCAGGAAAGACAACGACAATGAAGCTTCTGCTGGGAATGCTCCGGCCCGACGCCGGGGAGTTCAGCCTGTTCGGCGAGACGGTGAGATCTGAGGCCTCGTCTGTTGCGGCGCGACGCCGCATAGGTTTCGTCAGTGAAGGCAAGGATCTCTACAGCTTCATGACCGTGGGCCAAATGATCCGGTTCACGCGGCCATTCTTTCCTGGCTGGCGGCGCGAGCTCGAAGAGAAGTATCTCAAGCTGTTCCGGCTGCCGTTGAACCGGAGTATAACCAAACTCTCAAAAGGAATGCGCACTCAGCTCATGTTGCTTCTGGCAATGGCCCGCGGCGCGGAGCTGCTGGTGATGGACGAGCCGACCAGCGGTCTCGATCCGATCATGACCGAAGAGGTGCTGCAGGCGCTCGCCGACCTGGCAGCCGGCGAAGGCATGACGATCTTTTTCTCGTCGCACCAGCTCGCCGAGGTGGAGCAGATCTGCGACCACGTGTGCCTGATCGATGAAGGACAGAAGGTGCTTGACGGCGTGCTCGACGACCTGAAGTCGCAATACCGGCGCATTGTGCTGGTCTTCGACTCGGCCGCGCCCGCCGCGCTGGCCGGCTTGAAAGGGATCGATCATTTGCGCCGGGCAGGAAGAACAGCCTCGATGCTGGCGCATGTGGATGTGGAAGGCGTAGTGGCGAGAACTCAGGAATTCGCGCCTCTATCCGTCGAGGTTCATCCGGTAACGCTAAAGGAGTTGTTTCTGGACCACGTGAGGGGGGAATAAATGCTCTGGTATAAGGCTTGGCTCGAAACTCGTTGGCGCTTCTGTTTTGTCGCCGGTTCGATCTTGTTTGCATGGGCCGCACCCCTTTGGGCGCCTCTCTTTCATCTAAGGCCGCCGGCGGGAATTCCCGCATCGAGGCTGTGGCTGGCGGTTCACATGGCCTCGGTCCTCCTTTACATTTTTGCGGCGATTTTCCTGGCTGGTTCCGGCATCAACTCTCAGACTACTTACGCTGCGACATCGGGATTTCATCCTTCCATGTTGTTCACTCTGTCGTTGCCTGTTTCCCGCCGGCGACTGCTCCTTGTGCGTGCGGGACTTGGCGCTTTGCAGACAGGCGTTCTGGTGGCCATCATGGCGGCATACACCTTGTTCGCGAGGCCCGAAGCCACGACTGCCCCGCAATTCCTCACGTACCTGGCGCGAGCCATCGTGTGCACTATGGCTATTTACGCTCTATCCACGCTGCTGGCCTGTGTGTTCGACGAAATGTGGCAATTCTACGGCGCATTCCTTTCCTGCATCGCAGCTTTCCTGCTGCAATACAGAATCTCCGTGCTCTCGTGGTTGAGCCCGTTTCGCGGCATGAGCCTCATCTCCTATCCAATAACCGGTCCCATGCCCTGGGCTTCTGTGATTTTTTCTCTGGTGCTTACAGCCGTTTTGTTGTACGCGTCAATGCTGATTGTTCAGCGTAAAGAATACTGACCCATTCGCAGGAACAGGTTGTGACTCTGCGGAAGCTGGGAGGGAATTCATTGAGCCAACGCCAGCGTCAGGCTGGCTCAACAGGTTGCGGAAAAACTCCGCTTGCGGTCGTTTTGTAACAAGGGCACGACTTCAGTCGTGCCGATAAGGTAGATAAAATGAGTCCGGGGCTTTAGCCCCTCAGGACGTCCCCCAGCCAACAGAGGGCTTCTTGGGCAACCTCTCAAGCCGGTGTGAGCCGTTCGAGCGGGGGCAGCCTGGCCAGGAAGCGGTTGCTGAACTCGGTTGCGTAACGATCGAGCAGCTCCTCTACGCGTTTTGAGTCTGCGGAGCGGACGATAAGGCCGGCGTGGTGATGCTTCTTGACGCGCACCACGATCTCGGGATCGTTGAACTCTGAAGTGTCTGGTTCGGCGGTCTGCGCCAGGCAAAGAACGCTGCCGGCGTAGTCCTGCGAGGTCGTGGGAAGCGTGTACGGCTTTCCGCGCAGATTGGCGACTTCGATCTTCGCCCATTCGTGCCACAGATTGATGCCGGTTCCAACTTCCACCAGGTCGGCGATGAAGGCGCCCCCGACGCGGGCGGCAATCTCAAGGAAGTAGTAGCGTCCGTCGGCATGGCCGCGGATGTACTCGGCGTGCGTGACTCCGCGAACCATACCGAGGGAAGGCGCGAGGCGCGAGTTGAGGCGGGTGAGTTCAAGCCAGTCCTGGCTGGCGCGGTCCACGGTGCGCGTGGTAAAGACGCCGCCCTCCTGCATCAGTTGCATGGGCGGGCGGCCGTATTTGTGCACCACTGAAAACACCACCTGGCGCTCGCTCACGATGGAGTCAACGTGGAAGATGTCGCCGGGGACAAACTGCTCGAGCAGGTAGCGGCTCTGATTGTCGCCCAGTTCATCGAGCGCGCGCCAAAGCTGCTCGGGTTCCTCGATCTTGCGGATGCCAACGGCAGAGGCTTCGGCTCGCGGCTTCAGCAGCCAGGGCGGCGCGACGCGGGCCATGTAATCGCGGAGCTCGTCGTAGTTGAGAACGCGGCAGAACTCGGGCACGAGGAATCCGTACTCCCTCGCGCAGGTGCGCATGGCCAATTTGTCGCGGTAGTAGGCTGCGGTGGTGATGCCCATACCAGGCACTCGCATGTGTTCGCGAATCTGCGCCGCGGTTTCGAGATCGAATTCGTCGAGGGCAATGACGCGATTGAAGCTGCGGCCTCGGGCCATCCAGGATACGGTGTTCAGTATCTGCTCGCGGGTCAGGCCGGAGGGCATTGTGGCGAGATCATCAAGCGATTCCCGGGGCCAGCCGGCATCGCGGAGCTGATCGAGGGTAAGCAGGGTGCACTTGACTCCCATCTCCGCGCACTTGCGCAGAAAGTCGCTCCCCCTCTCGTAACTCGCCAGGCAAAGAAACCGCTCGGTGTGTTCCGGCATTGCTCCCCCGTTTGAGTTCTTGGGCAGCGCCGCCCCCCAGGCGGCCCGCCAAGATGCTTCAAGCTCGCATGGCAAAATGAGCAGCTTGGACCCCGTCTGAAGATAGTACTACCATAGACGTTTCTAATAACCTTGACAGGGCCGGGGTTTGAAATGCCGGCAGAGCGGGCGAAGGAAGAGGAATGATCTCAGCAAAGGCAATTGTCGAGCTGCAGGACGAATTGACCAGGCGATGGCATGAAGCCGGCGGAGCCGAGCCGGAAGTTGCCGGGCAGGAGATCGCCGGCACGTGGCTGAATGCAGTCGCGCGGCAGCACCGGGCAAACTTCGATTTGTGGCACATTGAAGACGAGGCGCGGACGCCGGATGCGACCGCCGCCACGATTGCCGATGTCAAACGACGGATTGACCGCACCAACCAACTGCGCAACGATCTTGCCGAAGAACTGGACCGGGCGCTGCTGGCTTGGCTTGACGCGCGTGGATTGCCAAAGAGCGACGCTCCGCTCAACTCCGAATCGCCGGGACTGATCGTCGACCGGCTTTCGATTCTGGCATTGAAGATCTACCACACCAGGGAAGAGGTGGAGCGGCAGAATGCGCCGGCCCGTCACGCGGAGCTGAATCGCGGCAGGCTCGCGGTTCTTGAAGAGCAGCGCCACGACCTGGCGGCCTGCCTGGACTCGCTATGGAACGACACGCTCGGCGGAAGGCGGCGATTCAAGCTCTACCGGCAGTTGAAGATGTACAACGATCCTGAGCTGAATCCAGCCATATACGGCAAGAAACGGGAATAATCAAGCGTCTTCCTGCCCCTTCCCGGCGGCGAGCCATTGACGGATGGCGGGGTTATGCGTATAAAGATGGCTCAAGCCGCATTTCCCTTGTACGCTTGTATGCTGGATAAGACCGGTACATGAAGACGTGATTGGAGTGCGCGCACGATATATACCATGACGCAAGAGGCCAGATCCGCGGCGTCGAGCCGCAAACACAATTCACCCTCGGCCAAGTCCGACGGGCGTGCAGCCGCAGTATTTCAGCACTACCAGGCTGCGGTTCAGTTGCTTCAACAAGGCAAGTTTGAAAAGGCGCTGGCAGCTTTTGAGAAACTGCTCCCCGATTCTCCCGACGAGATGAGAGAGCGCTGCCGGATGTACATCAGCACTTGCCAAAAACAGTTGGAAAAACCACGCCTGGCATTCCAGACGCCTGAAGAACAATACGACTACGCGGTTTCGCAGTTGAACACCGGATACTACGAGACAGCGCGCGAGCAGTTCAACCTGATCCTTGCCAACTATCCGGGCGCGGATTACGCGTATTACGGATTGGCTGTGCTCGATGCCATCACGGGGCGCGCTCAGGACTGTTTGAACAACCTTGCCCGGGCCATCGAATTGAACGCCAAGAATCGCCTGCAGGCGCGGGTGGATAACGACTTTCAAAGCATGGTGGACGATCCCCGCTTCACCGAATTGCTGTATCCTGAGATTCCGTAGAGTCTTTATAGAGTTTCGCAGACTCTCGGATTGATTTGGATTCCGCAATCTTGGCACAAGGCGAAATCTCGCATACCGTGACCGGGGAGCCGCACCCGGCCGACGGCACACAGCCGTTGCGCGTCGTGGCGATGGGCGGAGGCACAGGCCTGTCGACTCTCTTGCGGGGCTTTCGCCGGCACGTCGCGGCCGCCGGGCAAACCGCCGGAGAACCTCCTGTCATTTCGGACCTGGCTGCCGTCGTGACTGTCACCGATGACGGTGGGTCGTCGGGACGCCTGCGCCAGGATTTCAACATGCTTCCGCCCGGCGACCTGCGCAACTGCATGGTCGCGTTGAGCGAAGAAGAAGACCTGCTCACACGTCTCTTCACGCACAGATTCCGCAGTGGCGACGGGCTCAAAGGCCACAACTTCGGCAATTTGTTCGTTGCCGCGCTGACCGAGATCACCGGCGATTTTGCGCAGGCAGTGCAGTTGTCGTCCAAGATCCTGGCCACCAGGGGGCATATCTACCCCGCAACCACGGTCAATACCACGCTGGTTGCGCTGGTCGAGGATGGGGAGTTGGTGCGGGGGGAGACGAACATCACAGCCAGCCGCAAGCGGATTGTTGAGCTCATGCTCGACCCGCCGAATCCGTCGCCGCTGCCTCAGACGCTTGAGGCCATCGAACGTGCCGACCTGATCACCGTGGGACCGGGGTCGCTGTACACTTCGCTGATTACCAACCTGCTGGTGGATGGAATTCCCTCGGCGCTGGCTGGCGCGCGGGGATTGCGGGTGTACGTCTGCAACCTGATGTCGCAAGCCAATGAGAGCCTGGGGCTAACGGCCTCGGAACATATCGAGCGGATCTACGAACACACCCGGGCGCCTGTCTTCGATTGCGCATTGGTGAACACAGCTCCCTTTTCAAAGGAGACGCTGGCCCGTTACGCCGCCGAGGGCGCGGCGCCGATCGTACCCGACATCGAACGCATCGAGGCGTTGGGGGTAAAGTGCATTACCGGCGACTTTGCCAGCGAAGAGGCCGTGGTTCGCCATACTGCAGCCCGGGTAACGAATACGCTGCTTGCCCTTGGCCAGTCGCATCTAACCGGCTCCGGGAAGGCAAGCTGAACCGGTTTTGCAGAATCCGCGGACCGGAGCGCTCGAATCCCTTCATTTCAGAAGATTTCACTTCCAAGACTCATCCGGAACCTGTACATTCCACGCATAGAAGTATAGAAATCTGCGCGCACGCGCGCTTGAGGGTTTTTCCTCAGGAGGATGTATGAGTAAGCGTCGAATTGGGATTGCGCTGTGTTGTTGCCTTCCGATGCTGGTGGCGGCGGCTCAGGGGCAGACAAAACAGAAGCCGGGTCTTTGGGAAGTGACCAGCCAGATGAACATGGCCGGCCAGGGTGCGCCGCAGATGCCCCAGATGCCGCCGGGCGTGAAGCTGCCGCCGGGAATGTCGGCCTCGCCGTTTGGCCCCCATACCAGCCAGGTTTGCGTCACCCAGGCCATGATCGACAAGTACGGCGGCCCAACGTCGCAGCCTCCACGGGGCGACTGCCAGGTGACGAATGTGGTGATGAAACCGAATGGCATGACCGCTGACATTACCTGCACCGGCCAGATGGATGCCAAGGGAGCCATTACCTCGACGTGGACTGACGGCAACTCAACCGACACGACGGTGCACATGGTGGGAACGATGCAGATGGGGCCGAACAGCCGCCCAGTCGATATGACGATGCATACGACCTCGACTTACAAGGGACCCGATTGCGGCGACGTGAAGCCGGTGACGATGCCGCCAGGGAAGTAGTTTCTGCCCATCAGGAGTCAACCTTCCACCGTTCGCTTGAGCTGGCCGCAGGCCGCGTAGATGTCGCGGCCGCGCGGCTGGCGCAGGTAGGCAGGAATGCCCTCGGCGACCAGCCGCTGCCTGAAATCTTCGACGGCATCGGGTGCAGGCATCGCGTAGGGAATGCCCGGGCCGGGATTCCACGCAATCAGATTCACCTTGGCGGGCAGTCCGGTGCGGCGGACCATGCGCGCTACCTCGGCAGCGTGTCCAGGCCGGTCGGTGACGCCGCTCAGCAGCACATACTCAATCGTGATGCGCTCGCGCGGCCGCAGCCTGATCTTGCGGACTGCAGCGATGACAGCGTCGATGTTCCACTTGCGGTTGATGGGCATCAGCTGGGCGCGGACCTCATCGTTGGGTGCGTTCAAGCTGATCGCAAGGTGTGGGCGCAGGTTGGGCGGTTCCTGGGCGAACTGCTCGATGCCGGGCACGATACCGGAAGTGGAAACGGTCATGCGCCGGGGACTGATGCCGACCTCCTCGACCAGTAGTCGGACGGCTCCCATGAAGTTGGCGTAGTTCAGGAACGGCTCGCCCATGCCCATAAAAACAAGGTTGACCCGGTCGCGGCCAACCTCGACCGCATGGCGATCGAGGACGGAAACCACCTGGCCGGCAATCTCGCCGGCCGTCAGATTGCGTTGCAGGCCCAGCCTGGCCGTAAGGCAGAACTGGCAGTTGACCGCGCAGCCAACCTGCGACGAGACACAGATGGTGGCGCGGCGCCCTTCGGGCCATCCTTGTTTTGAACTGGCCCTGTTGCGATGAACGACTTGCTCTCCCTCCCTTTCGCCTGAAAGACGGTGAAAAGATAGGGCGCCTTCGTCCAGTTCAAGCTCTTCGCCGGCTTCGCCGCCGTCGCCTTCGGGCATCCACACCGTTTCCACGGTCTGAGGATTTTCTTCTTGACAATAAACAAGATAGCGCTCGGTTCCGTCAGTCGACTTGAAAACTTGCGCGATGCGCGGACGGCCGACAGTCCAGCCTGATTCATCGAGACGCCGCCGCAACTCTAACGGCAGGGGCGAAATCGCCGAAACCTCGGTAAGCCGCTGACGGTAAATGGCTTCAGCGATCTGGCGGCCGCGATAGGCGGGCTCCCACATCTCGCCAAGAACCGCGGAGAGCGCAGCCGCGTCCAATCCAAAGAGGGCTTTGGGGCTTCCCTTCCCTTGGGCGGCGGAGTCGAAGCGGACGAATTGGCTCGATTCCCGGTTCACGGCTGGGGTCAGCATAGAGCATCTTTCCCCGATCGTGCATGCTGGCATTTCGCCGGATCGAAGCAAGCCTGCTAATCTCAAATTCTCTTGGCCTGTGCTCGCTCACCCAGGCGCGTTGGCCTACAATCGAGATTCGACCGATGCAAATGACGACTGAACGAAACCTTCGCCGCACGGTTCTACCCAACGGGCTGATCGTTCTTACCGAGCGGATGGACCATCTTCGCTCGGTGGCGATGGGGGTATGGATCAAATCCGGATCGCGGTGCGAGCCGGCCGAGACCAACGGAATCTCTCACTTTGTGGAACACATGCTGTTCAAGGGCACGCGGTCGCGTTCGGCGCAGCACATCGCCCGCGAGATGGACTCGATTGGCGGCAATCTCGACGCCTTCACGGGCAAGGAAACGATCTGCTTCAACGTCAAATCGCTGGCCGAGCATGTACCCATTGCGCTTGACGTGCTGGCCGACCTGGTCCTGAATCCGGTCTTTGCTCCCTCTGACATTGAGCGCGAGCGCGGCGTCATCCTCGAAGAGATCAAGATCGACGAGGACAATCCTGATGTGCTGGTGCATGAGCTGTTCACGCAGAGCTTTTGGAAGGGCCACCCCCTGGGCTGGCCGATCCTGGGAACCACGGAGACGGTGACGCGTCTCGATCGGCAACAGCTTTTTACCTACCACGGCGATCGATTCCACGGCGGAAACATGGTGTTCTCAGCGGCGGGGAACCTGGATCACGACCAGTTTGCCGCGGCCGTTCTGGAGAAATTCAAAGACTTGCCGGGCGGAACAACGCTCCATGAGCTCTCGGCGCCGGATCCGAGTGCAAAGATCTTGCTGCGCAACAAGAAATCGCTGGAGCAGGTGCAGATTTGCCTGGGCGTGCCTGCGCCGCCCATCACCGACGACAACCGCTACGCGACGCTGATCCTGAACACAGTGCTCGGGGGCGGCATGAGCTCGCGGCTCTTCCAGACCATCCGCGAAGAGCGCGGCATGGCCTACTCGGTCTACTCTGACCTGAGCCCGTACCGCGATACAGGAACGCTGTGCGTCTACGCGGGAACCTCGGCGGAAAAAGCGTTGAGCGTGGTGGACCTGATCCTTGCCGAATTCCGCATGCTGAAAGACACGCCTCTGGCCGACGAAGAACTGATTCGCGCCAAGGACCAGCTCAAGGGCAACATTTTGCTGGGCCTTGAGAGCTCGAACTCAAGGATGGCGAACCTTGCCCGGCAGGAGATGTACTTCAAGCAGTTTTTCAGTGTGGACGAGATCATTGCCCGCATCGACGAAGTGACCGCCGGGCAGGTGCAGGCCATGGCGCAAAGGCTCTTCAGGCCCGAGAGCATCGCGGTAACGCTGCTGGGCCGGCTGCAGGGCGTAAAGCTGGAGCGAGAGATGCTGGTGTGCTGAGAAGCCAGCTTTCAGCTCTCAGCTTACAGCCTTCAGCTTCTGGGTGCGGGATCTGAGAATTCCCGCGGAGCAGCACCCAGCTCGCTAAAACCGCAGCCCGGGCCCAGGCACTACGTAGCTGAAAGCTGAGAGCTGAAGGCTGAAAGCTGACCGCGACCCGAGCGCCCACTTTCCAGGATGCGTCTGTACGGTATAGCATTTTCACGAGTGAGCCAGGGCTTGGCCCGCTTCACGAGGCATTGAAACGCATGATTCGCACGTCATTATTCTTCCGCCGCCGCGCCGCGAACGGCCGTTGTATGGTTGCCAATGGCTTCACCCTGATGGAACTTCTGATCGTGATTGCGATCATCCTCATCCTGATGCTGATGGCCATTCCAACCATCGGCGTGATGAGACGGCACGCCAACGAAGTATCGGCCATCAACTCGGTTCAGGCGATTATCAAGGCCGAGATCCAATACAACGATTCGTTCCCGGCAAACGGTTATGCGTGCTCGCTGCAGTCGCTGGGCGGCGAGCCGGGCAGTGGACCCCCGACGCCGCAGTCGGCGCAGTTGGTCCAGGCCGATCTGGCCTCGGGATTCAAGTCGGGTTACGTCTTCAACATCACCAACTGCACCAAGGTGACGGTGAACAACACCGACCGGATCACGGGATTTACGGTCACCGCTGTTCCTCAGGCGCCGGGCAAGACGGGCGATCGTGGATTCTGCAGCGACGAAAACGGCGGCGCTCCGAAGTACGATGCCGCGGGCGGCACCAACTGCACTCAACTGCTGCAATGAGCCGGTTCCAGAGGGTGTACCGACATATGCAAGCGGGCAGCGTTGCTTGCGAAAATCGCACCAGAACCGGGGCCCCCACGGACAGGTCCTCGTCCGTGGGGTGGAGGCGCGGCGCTGCCCTGCTGCTCGCCGCGCTGTCACCAGCCTGCATTCTGTCTCAGCAAAAACCGCCCGGCGCGCATGAGATGGCTGCGCGCGTCGACCGTCATTATGACCAGTTGCATTCGCTGAAAGCAGCGTTCACTGAGTCGTACGCCGGCATGGGCGTCGTGCGCACCGAGAGCGGCGAACTGCTGCTGAGCAAGCCTGGCAAAATGCGCTGGGATTACAGCTCACCGCCCGGCAAGGTCTTCCTGCTCGACGGCAAATACGCGTGGTTCTACACGCCGGGCGATGCGCAGGTGCAGAGGATTCCCGCCAAGGAGCTGGACGATCTGCGGTCGCCGCTCCGGTTTCTTCTCGGTCGCACGAATCTCGAGAAGGAAATGAACGGATTGTCGCTGGCGCCGGGGCCGAATGGCGCGTTTCTGCTGAGCGGCGTGCCAAAAGGGCAGGAGAATCGAGTAACGAAGCTCTCGCTGACCGTTACAGCGGCGGGCGTAATCACCGGGATCGATGTGGAAGAGGTGGACGGCGCCACAACGAAGTTCACTTTTGGCGGCGAGCAGCCGAATGCGCCAATAGCGGCGAAGACATTCCAATTCACGCCGCCGCCGCGCGTACAGGTGGTGGATGCGCCGCCGCCGGTCTAGTTAGAGTCTGTTATTAACTTTCCCGCAGGCAGCGTTCTGCCCCAGTGCGCAAAGACCGCGCACCGGCGGCCCCTTGCTCACGAAAATCCGGTCAGAACCGGGGCCCCCACGGACAGGTCTTCGTCCGCCATTGAAAACGGTCGATCCCCCTCACCAATTCAGTACGTCTCACCCTGCTTATCGGCCCGAGATTCAATCCTTTGTATACTTGAACTAATGAGCTTCGGAGCGTTATTTTTCGGATGAGCTTTGCTCGCAAGTGCGATCGTACCCGCCGTTTTCTCAAACGACTCGCACTCACCCCCATCTTGTTTTTCTCAGTTTTAGCGGCTCTGCCGTCGCCGGCGCAGTCCGGCTGGAGGGTTGCAGGTCCTGACGGCGGCGACGCGCGGGCCTTTGCCGCCGATCCGGCGAACCCCGGCCATCTCTACCTGGGCACAACAAACAGCTGGCTTTACGAGTCGCAGGATGCGGGCACAACCTGGCATCGGCTGGCCAAGCTCGATCCCGCCGACGGCTACGTGCTCGACAGCCTGGTGGTCGACTCCTCCAACCCCACAAACATCTTCGTCGGCGCGTGGAAGGACAGCTCCGGCGGCGGCCTTTGGATCAGCCACGACGGAGGCCACACATGGACCCAGGCTCCCGGCCTGAAGGGACAGCCGGTCCACGCCCTCCTCCAGGCCCCCTCCGATCCGCGCACTCTCTTCGCCGGCACCCTCGAAGGCGTCTATCGCACCGGAAACAGCGGCCAGACATGGTCCCGCATCAGCCCCGAAGACAGCAAAGAGATCCACGAGATCGAGTCCCTCGCCGTCGATCCGCGCAACCCCGACATTCTCTACGCCGGAACCTGGCACCTGCCGTGGAAAACCACCGACGGCGGCAAAACCTGGGCCAACATCAAGAAGGGCGTGATTGTCGACTCCGACATATTCTCGATCATCGTCGATCCCGATAAGCCGCTCGTGGTTTACATGAGCGCGTGCAGCGGCATCTACAAGAGCGAAAACGGCGGAGAGCTTTTCAGAAAGATCCAAGGCATTCCCAATGAGGCGCGCAGAACCCGGGTCATTATGCAGGATCCCGGGAACCGTAATGTTGTCTACGCCGGAACTACCGAGGGACTCTACAAAACCGAGGATGCAGGCCGCACCTTTCGGCGCATGACCGGGCCTGAAGTGGTAGTGAACGACGTCTTCGTCGATCCCCGTGACTCAAAACATGTGCTGCTGGCCACCGACCGCGGAGGCGTACTGGCAAGCACCGACGGCGGCGAAAACTTTACCGAATCGAACCAGGGCATCTCGGAACGCAAGGTGGCCGCGCTGCTGGTCGACCGGAACGACCCGTCGCGCCTCTTCGCAGGCGTGGTCAACGACAAGACCTTCGGCGGCGTTTTTCAGTCCACCAACGGCGGCGCGAGTTGGCAGCAGTTGGGCGCGGGTCTCGAAGGCCGCGACGTGTTTGCCCTGGCGCAATCTAAAGACGGCAGGGTAGTGGCCGGAACCAACGACGGCATCTTTGTTCTCGACCCTCCCTCCGACTCCGGAAACGCATCGGGACCGGCGGGAGCGGCGCTCACGTGGGAGCCGCGCAACACCATCGCAAACACCATTGTGAAGAGCTTTTCTGAGACGCACTACCACACCAGGGTCAACGTTGAGAAAGAAGTGAAGGCCCCCAAAATCGAGCTGAGCGGCCGCGTGAACGCCCTCGATGTTTCGGGCGACACCTGGGCCGCGGCCACCGACATCGGCGTTTTAACCAGCCGCGACAGCGGCCAGACCTGGCAGGGCGGGCCGGTGATGGGCGGCGCCCAATACCGCAGCATCACGGTCCATGGCGAGACCATTGTGGCCGCCCGCACCGCGGGCGCGGCCATCTCCACCGATAGCGGCCAGACCTGGCTTCCGCTGGGCGTGCCCACCATGGTCACCCAGATTCACCGCGCCGTTTTTTCGCCCGACGGCACGCTCTGGCTGGCCGCGCGCGAGGGCGTCTATTACAGCTACGACCTGGGCAAAACCTGGCTCTGGTTTGAGCGGCTGCCCTTCCGCGACGTGGACGACCTGAGCTACGACCCGCAGTTGAAAAAGATGCTCGCCAGCTCCGAAACCAGCGACCAGGTGTACGCAATCGACGCCAAATCCATGACCTGGTCGTGGTGGAAGGCCGGCTACGAAATCACCCTGATTCGCGCGGCGGGCAACCACCTGGTGGCGGCTTCGCTGAACGACGGCGTGCTCACCGGCCCCGAAACAACCGGCGCCGAAGCCACCGAAAAGTAGTAGTGGGTCAGTTTGAAGGGTACGGGCTTCAGCCCGTACATGAATCGAGCAAAACAATCGCTGGCTTTAGCCTCTGAGGGGTTGTTTTTTCAAACTGACCCACTACCCGAAAAGTGACCCGCAACACTTCCGGTATCATCTAAGCATGGAGACCACCGCAGCCAACCGGCGCGCAAGTCACCCTTTTCGCACGTATGACCCGCGGCTTGAGCCCATCGCAGCCCGTGTGCTGGCGGGCGAGCGCCTCAGCGCCAATGATGGCCTGGCCCTCTACGTCTCAAACGATGTTCTGGCCGTGGGCTGGCTCGCAAATCACGTCCGCGAGCGCATGCACGGCGACCTCACCTACTTCAACGTCAATCGCCACATCAACCCCACCAACGTGTGCGTTGCCGCCTGCAAGCTGTGCGCTTTCGGGCGCAAAAAGGGCGACCCGGCGGGCTACACCATGGCCTTGGACGAGGCGTTTGAAACAGCCGCCTCGGGCTACTCCGAGGCGGTCACCGAGTTCCACATCGTCGGCGGCCTGCATCCCGACTTACCCCTTGAGTTCTTCCTGGATTTGGTCCAAGGGTTAAAGAAACGTTTCCCGAAGGTGCACATCAAGGCCTTCACCATGGTCGAGATTGCGTTTTTTGCCCGCCGCGCCAAGCTCAGCATCCAGCGGACCCTCGAGAAGCTACGCGATGCCGGTGTCGACTCCATGCCCGGCGGCGGCGCTGAGATCTTTGCGCCGCGCGTGCGCTCCATCATCTGCGATCACAAGATCGACGGCGACGAGTGGCTCGAGACTGCACGCCTGGCCCACAAAATGGGATTCCGCTCGAATGCGACGATGTTGTACGGCCACATTGAGAACGACGAAGACCGCGTCGACCACCTGATGAAGCTGCGCGCACTGCAGGACGAAACCGGCGGCTTCCAGACCTTCATCCCGCTGGCCTTCCATCCTGAGAACACGCCGCTCGACCACCTGCCTGTGACCACCGGCCTCACCGATATCCGGCAGGTCGCCGTTGGCCGCCTGCTGCTCGACAACTTTGCCCACATCAAGGCCTACTGGCAGATGATGACGCCCAAGATCGCGCAGATCGCTTTGCGCTTCGGCGCCGACGACCTCGACGGCACGGTGATTGAAGAAAAGATCTACCACGACGCCGGCGCAACCACGCCACAGGGGCTCACGCGCAAGGAACTCTGCCGCCTGATTACCGAAGCCGGCCGCGTCCCCGTGGAGCGCGACACGCTCTACCACCCCGTAACCCGCACCGAAGACAGCTTTGTTGTCACCGTGTAAGGAAACCGGCTTCGAGCAGGCGATTGACAGCGCTTACGCGCAGGCGATACAAGTACGGGAGTTCCCTTCCTGCTGTTCCCTCAATGTTGTTGACAACCTTTGATTTCCCCCAAAGGAGAATGCATGGCAATCGCTGTTGTTACCGGGTCGAGCACCGGTATCGGTCTGGCTACCGCAATCACTTTGGCCCGCGCGGGCCACACCGTCTATGCAACCATGCGCAATCCGGCAACGGGCGGCGAAGAGCTGCGCGCGATCGCCGGGCAGGAGAGTCTGCCGCTTCGCTTTCGCGCGCTCGACGTCGATTCAGACGAGTCAGTCCGCGCCGCATTTACCGATATCCTCTCTGAATCAGGCCACATCGATGTGCTTGTGAACAATGCGGGCGTAGGCGGGGGCGGCGCAATTGAAGAGACTCCCATTGCTGCATTTCGCGCCACCATGGAAACCAACTTCTTCGGCGCGCTGCGCTGCATTCAAGCGGTAGTGCCCGGCATGAGAGAAAAGCGTTCCGGCTGCATCGTGAACGTTACTTCGGTTGCAGGCCGGTTCTCCTCCGCGCCCCAGGCAGCCTACTCATCTTCAAAGTTCGCTCTTGAAGCGCTGAGCGAGTGCCTTGCCCAGGAGATGAAAGGTTTCGGTGTCCGCGTCGCCATCGTAGAACCGGGCGTGATCGCGACCCCGATCTTTGACAAAGCGGAACGGGGGCCGGCCGACTCGAAATACCCGCACAGCCGTCGCATCACCGAGCTCTTCCGGGCTTCGCTTGAGAATCCGGCTTCCCCTTACCTCGTGGGAGAAAAAACCCGCGAGATTGTCGATAGCGGCACGTGGCAACTCAGGCATCCCGTCGGCCCGGATGCTGCGGGGCTGCTCGCATGGCGCACATCCATGACCGACGAGCAATGGGTAGAATGGGGCGCCATTTCCGATGACCAATGGGTGGCCTACATCAGGGAAAACTTCCACTTGAACGTCAGCCTGTGAGGTAAGTTCGGCCCTATTTCGCCGCCACCGTCGCCGGCGCCTTCTCGTTTCCGCTGAACTCGGTCCACGGCCCGGCAATCATGTCGTGCAGAATCGGTTTCTGCCATGCGAACTCCGGGTGCGCCTTCAGGAATGGTTCCGCGAGAAAATCCTCACCGCAGGGATGGCCGGCCCGGCCGATGAAGCTCATCTTCGCCGCGAGTTCTGAGCTCGTCACCTTGCCTGTGACTGCGCCTCCGGGATCGTAGGGCGGATCGTCCCACACCTTCTCGCCCACGGGCGACGTATCCTCATGCCCGCACAGGCTGCGCTTGCCGGCATCCTGCTTATGCTCGTAGATGTCGAAATGGTCAGAGAGATACGACTCGGCCAGCGCGGTGTCGAGCTTGCCGTAGTGTTCCTGCATGAACTCCTCGGCGCGAATGTGCCGCGCATTCGGGCTGCTCTCTGAATTGGTCGGGTCGAAACCCGGCGTATCGTCATGAATCACACTCGGGTCCCAGGTAAAGTTCGACGAAACAAAGTACCCGTCCTTGGTCTTCTTGAGCGGAGTGTCGCGCAATCCGAGCTCGAGGTAGCCGATTTCGCCGGTTTTGCGGTCGCCCACCAGCCACGAATTCGCGTAGCCGCCGTTGTTGCCCTTGCGCATGATGGCCGCGTACTCGTCGATCGAGGTGGCGTACTGCATCGCCTTGCGCGAGCGGTCGAACTCGGGAATTCCGTTCACGTCGAATCCCTTCGCCTTTGGCAATGTTGTCTCGGTGATCATCAGCCCGGCGGCGTTGATGCCGAAGTCGTCCTGGCTGGTGATCACTCCCGGCAGCCCATCCATCAGAATGTGCTGGCCCTTCGCCGGAACAATGTCGAAGACGTAATCCCAGCGCTCGCCCTCGGCGTACGACGACCAGTTGCTGTGCGCGATCACGATGCCGCCGTCTTTGGTCGCCGACCCGGTAGCGACAAACGCGCTGCACTTGCCCGGCGCAACAGCCGCCGGCGGATTGGGCTTGTGCTTGTGCGCGTTCAGTTGCGGCAGATAGTAATCGGCGATCTCGAGATAGCTGTTCAGCGCGACGATGTCCCAAAGGTCGATCTTCGATCCCTCGGCGGCAAGCCCCTCCGCAATTCCCTTCATCTCCGCCTGGTACTCGGGCTCGACCTTCGGCCAGAAGATCGTCTTCCCCACGTTGCGAAACCAGCTCCATGAGCGCTTGTCGTTGTGCTTGCCCATCACCTCGTACACGTTCACGTTGTCCTCAATTTCGTGCGCCAGCAGATATCCATGCTGAAAGCCGACCCGCTCGGGCGAGCCTTGGAGATGCACGTAGGTCCATCCGCCTTCGTTGAACCTGTACGCGCCCTGGAGGCGCGGGTCGGCGCTGGCGCCGGCATGCGCGCCGGGCTTGGCGGGTGTAGCCGCAAAAGCGGTTGCAGACAAGGTTGCGGCAATGAACAGACTGGCAAAACGCATCGAACGTACTCCTGAGACCCTTAGTTTTCGAATGTGCTTGGGAAGAAACTCATGAGCCTTGAATCGGTCATTCCGGTCAAAATTGATTGTACCCGGGCTGGTCCGGAGGCGGAACGACGAATCCCTACTGCATCGGGTCATGAGGCGGATGAGCGACATCTTTTGGCAAAAATGGCTCCGCCGCAGCTTGAGCCAGGGGGTCGTGGAACTCGAGCAGACTCATTGCAATGGCATACGCGGCATCCGCAGGCGCTCTCTTGCATGCCTCGACGATCAGCGGGATCGAATCCTTGTCCTTCAGTTCCGCCAGTCCCATTGCTGAAAAAGCTTCCATCAGATAACTGCGGGCCAGCAAGCCTCTCCTAAGTAGCGGAATGGCTCGCGGATCCCCCGTACCGGCCAGCATTCCTAGCGGAAGCAGCGGTCCGTAGATCGGACCAGCTCCCGAGGGGTTGGTTGTTTCATTGTGAGCCTTCACCCATGCAGTAAATTCCGGAGAATCCTTTCCCTTGATCGCCTTTCCGTCTTCGCCGTAAATAAACGGATCGGGAATGTCACTATCCAGCGAATCTCTTGCCCGATCCACGAGAAAGTTCCAATAGACCTCGTCCTTGTTTCCGAGCTTGATCAGGGTTTTTGCAATAAAGCACTTCGTTTCCACGCTCGGGCTTTGCGTGAAAAGGTTTTGGAGGATGGGAACGGAATCCTTTTCTCCGGCCAGCTTGACGATTTGGTCGACGTAAGCAAAGTTACCGCCTTGCGCCTCATGAATGGCGTTCTTGAGATCGCCTTGCACCTCGGGCCAGGCCGAAGCGCTAGGTGGTTGCGCCGCTTCCTGGCCGCCGCAAAGACCCGTCACCAGTGCGCACCACAGAGGCAAGAGCAACCGGAGGCGCATTCTGTGCTTAAAATCGATTTTTGCGCGGTCCGCCATTTCACTCCGTCTTCCGCGGCCGTACGATTTCGCCGTTCTTCATCACAAAACTCACGTGCTCGCACACGCTGATGTCTTCGAGCGGATTGCCGGGGACGGCGACAATATCGGCATAAAAGCCCGGCTTGAGCTGCCCGATCTCATCGCCCCAGCCAAGCAGCCGCGCGCCCTCGATCATATCGGCCTGCAGCACAGCCAGCGGCTTCATTCCGTACTTCACCATCAGCGTCATCTCGCGGGCCTGCGTGCCGTGCGGGAACGGCCCCACATCGGACCCCACCGCAAGGGGAATGCCCGCCGCGATCTGCTTTTTGAATTCGGCAATCTTGTAGTCGAGCATCGCGCTCTCGGTCGCGGCCTCGGTGGCGCCGGTGGCGTGGTGCGCAAAGTACTCAAAGATCGCGAAGGTCGGCACCGCGGGGATGTGCTTCTCCTTCATGATTCGCATGGTCTCGTCGCTCAACTGCGTCGCGTGATCGATCGATGCCACGCCGGCTTGCGCCGCATACAGCGTGCCCGGCTCGCCCATCGCGTGCACGCCCACCACTGTTCCAAGCCGGCGCGCCTCTTCGACAGCCGCGGCAAGCTGCGCCTCAGTGTATTGATACGGCGTATGCAGAACGCCGTCGATCATGCGGTCCGGGCCCGTCTCGTAGATCTTCACAAAGCTCGAACCCTGCTTGTGCTGCTCGCGGATCACTTCGACAAGCTGCTCGGTCGAGTTGGCGTAGTCGGCATTCGAGAGCACGTGCTGCGCGGGATTGAAGTGGTTGGCGTCCTCGTGCCCACCGAGAATGTCGATCGCGTTGCCGCTGATGCGCAAACGCGGTCCGGGAATCAATCCCTTGTTGATGGCGTCGCGAATGGCCGTATCGGCCGATCCCGCGCCCTCGGTTCCCATATCGCGCTCGGCGGTGTAGCCAGCCATCAGGTCGGCTTTCGCCGCCTGCTCGGCCATGATGGTCCGCCACGGCACCGACTCTATGACCGTCTGCAGATCCTCGGCCCCGGGATGCAGAAACAGGTGCACGTGCGCATCGATGAGTCCGGGAAGGAGCGTGGTATCGCCGAGATCGATCGTCTTTGCGCCCTGCGGATGCTCGACCTGTTTGCCCACGGCCTTGATGCGTTCGCCCTCAACCAGCACCTCGCCCGGCGCGACGACCTCGCCCGTAGCCACATCGATCAGCCGCGCGGCGTGGAGGACAATGGGCGGGGATGGAGGTTGCTGCGCGGGAGAGGGCGCGCAGGTGAGAGCGATTACGGCGGAGAGAATTGGGCGGCGAAGGTAGGCTGCAATATCCGACATGCGTATGAATATAGCAACTCAGGGAGCGCTACAACAGCATCCGGCCTGAGTTGCACTCGTACCGGGGCGATGGTCACCGACGCACAAAAGCCCAAAGCTAGCTTCCGTCGGCTCGTCGCGCCTCCAGAAGGTGGTCGATGATCTTTGCGCGAACCTCGTTTTTCAACTCGGGCGGCTGGTCCGGGATTTGATCGAGGACCTGAACTGCCATGCCCACGTTGTTGATCCTGTCCAGCACATTCATAAAGTCGTTGGCCTGTGTCATGGTCGAACGGTAGATCACCATGAACGTGGCGCCCAAAAACTGTGTAATCACTCCGGCAATTGTCGCAATCTCGGATGCCGAAATCGTTCCCGGCGTTTGCACTGTGCGGGAATTGGCGGCTTGTGTGATTCCCCAAAGAACCACGACGAAGCCAGCCGTCATCACGACCACTGAAAGCCAGAACACCAGGTTCACCTGAAAGAGGTTCTTGTCGAAGTAAGCCTCGAGCCTTGTTCTGGCCAGTTGCCATGCGTATTTCGAGTGCTCGGGGTTCTTTTCAGCCAATTCCCGGGCTTGGTCAATGATTCGCTCCCTTCTGGCATTCGCCGAGCGGACTCTGCGATCGACTAAGTAAACCGCGCCCGCCACGAGGAGCAAAACTACCAGATAAAAGAGATACGGACGAATCACTGCGACAAACGTGGGCCTTAAATTCATCTCGACTGAGACGATTCCAAGATCCGGTCCAAGCTCATTCGGATTCCCCGGAATCGTTGTCGCGACGTGGAAGGATACCTCAGCCGAAGATCCCTTGCCGATCGCAACAACTCTAAGCTGCTTTTGAGAAGTCAACCCCGCGCGAAGGCTGGAGACATCAGCAAGAGCTTCAGATTCGAAGCCATCGGTGAACCTCACTTGCTGCCCGTCGACGGTGAGCCAAACAAAAAGTGCTGCGGGCGCCTGCTGCCGAGCGGGGCCGTCGGCGGAATTCGATGGCGAAGACGGAGGAAGCGATGGGGGATTCTGCGCACTGGCCAGCGCAGCGTTAATGGTGAAGTTGATTTCCTGTGGGACCGATTGAAGCAAGTATTCCGGGCACTGGCAGTTCACCTTCACGACAACGGGCACTCCCTGCACGAGGATCGTGTTTGCCCGTGAGGTATCGACACGGGGAGGATTGTTCCAATGTGCCCGTGCGGAAAGAAGACCCGCGAGGAGGAGTGTAAAGGCGGCAGCGATCGCCAGAACGACCATACCCCGCCGGACGGAACTCGGAGGGTTCATAGCAGATCCTTCTGAACGCTAAAACTGGCTGAATTATACGCCAACGCAGGCTAATACGCCCCAATCCCCGTCAGGTGCTGGCCCAGGATCAGCGTGTGAATATCGTGCGTTCCCTCGTAGGTCTTCACCGACTCCAGGTTCATCATGTGGCGCATGATCGGGTAATCCTCGGTGATGCCGTTCGCGCCCAGGATGTCGCGCGCCAGCCGCGCGCACTCCAGCGCCATCCACACGTTATTGCGCTTGGCCATGGAGATGTGCTGGTGCCCCACCTTGCCTGCATCCTTCAACCGGCCCACCTGCAATGAGAGCAACTGCCCCTTGGCGATCTCGCTCGCCATCCACACCAGCTTTTCCTGCACGATCTGGTGGCCTGCAATGGGCATGTCGTGGAATTGCTTCCTGATCTTCGCGTAGTTCAGCGCGGTGTCGTAGCACGACATCGCCGCGCCCAGCGCGCCCCAGCTGATGCCGTAGCGTGCCTGGTTCAGGCACATCAGCGGGCTCTTCAGCCCAGCCGCGCCGGGCAGCATGTTGCTCTCCGGCACGCGCACATCCTGCAGCGACAGTCCGCTCGTGACCGACGCACGCAGCGACCACTTGCCATGCACGTCGAATGCCGAGAAGCCCGGCCGGTCCTTCTCCACCAGAAAGCCGCGCACGCTGTCGTTCCCGCCGCCTTCGCCCTCCAGCTTGGCCCACACCACTGAAACATCGGCGATGGTGCCCGAAGTGATCCACATCTTTTCGCCGTTGAGCACGTAGTCAGAGCCTTCGCGACGGGCGCGCGTCGTCATGCCGCCCGGGTTCGACCCGAACCCCGGCTCGGTGAGTCCGAAGCAGCCCAGCTTTTCGCCGGTCGCGAGCGCCGGCAGCCAGGTATTCTTCTGCTCCTCGGAGCCGAACGCATAGATGGGATACATCACCAGCGCCGATTGCACGCTCACAAAGCTGCGCAGGCCGCTGTCGCCCCGCTCCAGCTCCTGCATCACCAGGCCGTACTCCACGTTCGACATGCCGGCGCAGTCGTAGCCTTCAATGGTTGCGCCAAAGAAGCCCAGTTCGCCCATCAACGGCACAAGCTCGCGCGGAAAGCGGTCCTCGCGGAAGCAGCTCTCGATGATTGGGATTACGTTGTCGTCGACAAAATCGCGCGTGGTGCGGCGGACGAGCAACTCGTCCTCAGAGAATCCAGCGTCAAGATTGAGAAAATCAAAGCCTTGAAACTTCGTAGCCATACCTTACCTGCCTGCCGGCACTCAGCCGGAACAGAAAAGCCTAGCAGATTTGAGCCGGGCAGGGATGTGCCGAGCGGAGGGAGCAGAGGCCTTAAGGCCTCTGAACTCCTCGGCGAAAAATGCCGGGTGCCCCAGGTCCCGATTCTGGGACCTGGGAGACCGTGGGGTGAACCCCTTGATTGAGACAGCCTGCTGAAGACACAGTTGCCGTTTAATGTGATTGTCTGTTCAAGGCGTTGCTTCTCCTTGAGGATAGTCGATAGCCGGTGAAGCGGAGGCGGGCTCTGCT